>JADMIO011367141.1_pt1 | contig 31792 bp, 21 predicted proteins | sample 8958161 | NCBI WGS metagenome assembly JADMIO01 (sample SAMN16585339, study PRJNA669376) | soil metagenome | isolation source: Crop rotation soil | place: USA: Cullars Rotation, Alabama | collected 2011 | reverse complement strand
GGGCTCGCCGGCGGTCGTCGCCGCCGCGCGCGCGCTGGGCCAGCGCGAGCGCTGCGCCGGCTCGCGGGCCGCCGTCGCCGCCTTCGAGCGCGCCCGCGCCCAGGCCGTGCTCGCTCCCGGCCTGAGCGTCGCGAAGGTGGTGGATCTCGCGCGGCTCTCGCAGGGCGCGCGGCTCGACGCCGCCGTCGAGCAGGGCTCCGCCGATGTCCCGCTCGCGCTCGCCGAGCACGCGCTGGCGCCGTTCCTCGACGACATCGACGCGACCGCGGATCTGCTGCATGCGCTCGACGCGCAGGGCCGCGGCTCCGAGGCGGACGCGCTGTTCCATCGCGTGTTCGATCGCATGACGGCCGCGGCTGCCGACCTGCCGTCGGCCCATCTGCTGAACGGCGTGGCATGGATGTCGGCGCGCAGCGCGCGGGAGCTCGCGGCAGGCGAGGCGGCGGCGCGCCGCGCGGTCGAGCTCGCGCCCCGGTCGGCTGCCTACGCCGACACGCTCGCGGAGGTGCTCTTCCAGGAGGGCAGCCGCGACGCGGCGGTGATCGAGGGCACCCGCGCCCTCTCGCTCGCACGCGATCCCCGCTACCATGAGGCTCAACTGGCGCGATTCCGCACCGGCTCGCCGAGCCTCCGGCCACCCCTCGACTGAGCGCCGCCCGCCGTCGCCGGCGAGGGCGAGAGGCCTCCGGAACTCCGTGAGAAGCACGCGATGGCTCGGAGGCCTCCTTCTCGGCGCCATGGTGATCGCCGCCGCGGTGCCGGTGCTGCGCAGCGCGCGCGATCCGGTCGGCCCCGTTCCGAGCGACGGATTCGAGGCGCTCAGGGCGCGATCGGACATCGAGACGTCCTCCGCCTGCCTCCCATGTCATCCCGATCACCATGCGACGTGGGCGCGCACGCATCACGCGAAGATGACGCGCGACGCCTCGGCCGGCAGCATCGTCGCGCCCTTCGACGGCGAGCCCGTGACCTTCCACGGCGTCACGACCATCCCGCGGCTCGTGGACGGCCGCTTCGTGATGGACACGCTGAGCCCCGTGTCGGGCGAGCGCGAGACCCTCACCGTGGCACGCGTCACCGGCTCGCGCCGAATGCAGCAGTTCCACGTGCGCGACGGCGATCGGCTGGTGCGGCTGCCGGTCGCGTGGTCGATCGCGGAGGGCCGCTGGTTCCATCTCGACGAGGCGTTCTTCCACGAGCCGGGCGCCGCCTTCAACGCGCCCGCGACGACCTGGAACACGAACTGCATTTTCTGTCATGACGTCGCGGCACGGCCGGGGCTGACGAGCGACGGCTCGCTGGCGACGACGGTCGGCGAGCTCGGCATCGCATGCGAGGCCTGCCATGGTCCCGGAGAGGAGCACGCGAAGCGCATGCGCTCGCCGCTGCGCCGGTACGCCTTCCACGCCACGCACGTTGAGGATCCCACCATCGTGAACCCCGGCAGGCTGTCGCAGGAGCGCAGCGTGCAGGTCTGCGGCCGCTGCCACGGACAGCGCGTGCCCACCGAGCCCGCGCGCATCACGGACATCATGCGCAACGGAGACGGATACGTCCCCGGCGAGGATCTCACGCGCACGTGGACGCCCGTGCAGCGCGACACGCACGTCCTCGGCATCGACTTCTCGCCGCGCTTCTGGCGCGACGGGTCGCCTCGGCTGACGGCCTACGAGCAGCAGGGCCTCATGCGCTCGGACTGCTACGTGCGCGGCGGGATGACGTGCCTGTCGTGCCACGCCATGCACGCGAGCGATCCCGAGGGACAGATGCGCCGCGACGTGCCGGGCGATGCCGCGTGCACGCAGTGCCACTCGGATCTCGCGGATCGCGGGCGCGCCGCCGCGCACTCGCGCCACGCGCCCGACTCGTCGGGGAGCCGTTGCATCGCATGCCACATGCCGCCCGTGGTCTACGGCGTCATGACGTGGCATCCGACGCACGAGATCGTCGCTCCGGATCCCGGCGAGAGCGCCGCGGCCGACAAGCCCGATGCGTGCACGTCGTGCCATGCCGGGCGCTCGCGCGCATGGGCCGACGCCGCGGCCGATCGGCTGTGGCCGTCGCGGAGGAGACATGGGCTGCCCGAGGCGGCGCGCGGCGACGCGCCCGAGCTCGCGCGCGCGCTGTTCGCAGGCGACGCGGTCTATCGCGCGTTCGCCGCCTGGCGGCTGGGCGCGGCGCCGGAGACGGCCGAGCCCGAGGTCGCGCGCCTCGCCGTGCCGCTGCTCGGCGAGGCGCTGCTCGATCCCTTCGCCAACGTGCGCCGGACGGCCGCGCTGTCGCTCGATCGCCTGGGCCGCCGCGACGTCCCGCGCGCCCTCGAGCCGGAGGCGCTGAGGCGCGCGGCGCGCGAGGCCCTGCAGGCGGAGCCGCTGCACGATTCTTCGCCGGGCTGGCCGGTGGGTCCTGATGGCATGCTGGACCGCGAGGTGCTCGCCGCATGGATCTCGTCACGTGAAGAAGTCCCCTTCAGCTTCGGAGAGTGAGGCGCCGGCAGGACCCGCGAGCGCGGGACTCGTCGTGGGTCTCGGGGGACTCCTGGCATGGCTTGCCGGCGGCCTGGCGCTCGAGGCGCTTCACGCGATGAAGCTCGCGAGCTACCTCGAGGATCCCGTGCGGCGGCTCACGTGGACGCTCGCGCATGCGCACGGGACGCTGCTGTCGCTCGCAGCCATCGTGCTGGGCGCCGTCGTGCTCCCGCGGAGCGGCGCGTCGGCGCGGGCCCGTCGCCTGAGCGATCGACTGTTCGCCGCGGGCGCCGTGCTGCTGCCGCTCGGCTTCCTCCTCGGGGGCATCCGTCATCCCGAAGGGGATCCCGGATTCGGCATCGTGCTGGTGCCGGCCGGCGCGCTCGCCTGCGCCGCCGGCCTCGCCATCCCGCTCGTCGCCCTCGTCCCGCGCCGCCGCGCCCCGCGCGACGCGTGAACGCGGAGCTGCGGGTTCCGCAGGGGGGGCTGCGGATGTCGCAGCCTCGAGGCGCCCTCCGCAGCGGCAGGCGGCTCCCATGGCCCGGCGAGGCCTGGCACGCGCGTTGCGATGCCGTCATCATCGCGCCGACCGTCGCCCGCGACATGGAGTCCGCATGAGCCCGAAGAAGAGCTTCGTTCCCCGACATCTCGCCATCGCGCTGACGCTCGTCGCCGCCGGAGCCATGGCCGCCGCCGGCCCACCCGGCCGCGCCGGCAACGAGCGCTCCGGCGAGCCGTCGTCGCATGAGGCCGGAGATCGCATGGCGCAGCGGCGCCCGCAGGGACCGCCGCCGCCGCTGCACGTGATCCTCGAGCATCACGCGGAGGAGCTGGGCATCGACGACGCCACGCTCGATCGCATCCGCGGCATCGCGGAGGACGTGCGCGACGAGATGGACGCGCGCCATGATGCCGTGCGCGCCGCGCACGAGGCGCTGCGCGCGCTGGGCGAGAGTCCCGATGCCGATGCCGCGCAGGTCGAGGCGGCGGCCCGCCAGCTCGGCGACGCGGAGGCCGCCATGGCCGTCCTCCACGTCACGACGGCGCAGCGCATGTTCGCGCTGCTCACGCCGGAGCAGCGCGAGGCGCTGCGCGAGCTCGCGCCGCCGCCGCCCGAGGGCAGGGAGGGACGCGCGCGCGAGCCCATGACCCGCTGATCGCCATCGGCGCACGATCGGTGCAGGTGATGCCACGCCGCGCGAGCGTGCCGCCCCGACGGCTGCGCCGGGCGGCGCCCGCCTGCGAGCGGGGGGAGGTTGCCGGGGCATGCGGCTTGCACGATTCGGCACGTCGCCATCGCTGGCGATCGTTCGAGTCGCTCATGACTCGAGCCGCAGGCCGAAGGAGATCAGTGCCATGGACGCGAACCCGATGCGCCTACAGTCGCTCGCCGCGGCGATCCTCGCGGCAGCCGTCGTCACCCAGGCCTCCGCCGCGGAGCCGGGGAACAGGTATTCGAGGACGGATCTCGTCTCGGACGAGGCCGGCGAAGCGGCCCACGTCGATCCCAACCTGATCAACGGATGGGGTCTCGCCGCCAGCCCCTCCGGCCCCTGGTGGGTGTCGGCGGCCGACAGCAGCCACGCGCTCGTGTACGACGCGGCCGGCGTGGCGCAGCCGCTCGTGGTGGACGTGCCGGGCGAGCCGACGGGCACCGTGTTCAGCGGCGGCCCCGGCTTCCCGGTGAGCGACGGCGTCACGACCGCGCCGGCGCGCTTCCTCTTCGCGAGCGAGGACGGCACGATCTCCGCGTGGAGCCCGATGGTGCCGCCGGCATCGCAGGCACGCGTCGTCGTCGACAACTCGGCCCGCGGCGCGATCTACCTGGGGCTGGCCATCGCCAACCCGCCGGGCGGCTCGCGCCTCTACGCCGCCGACTTCCATCGGGCCCGCGTGGACGTCTTCGACGAGTCCTTCCATCCGATGGACGTGCAGGGCGCGTTCCGCGACAGGCGCCTTCCCGCCGGCTATGCCCCGTTCGGCATCCAGAACATCAACGGCATGATCTTCGTCGCCTACGCCAAGCAGGACGCGGACGGCGAGGAGGAAGTGGCGGGCCCGGGCCTCGGCTACGTGGACGCCTTCGACACGGACGGCAGGCTCGTCGCGCGCGTCGCGTCACGCGATGCGTTGAACGCCCCGTGGGGCATGGCCGTGGCGCCCGCGGGCTTCGGCCGGTTCAGCGGGATGCTGCTCGTCGGCAACTTCGGCGACGGGCGGATCAACGCGTACGCTATGGGCACCTGGGCGCCGAAGGGCCATCTCAAGGGCGCCGACGGACATGCGATCGCGATCGACGGCCTCTGGGGGATCGCGTTCGGCAACGGCGGCGTCGCGGGCCAGAGGACTTCGCTGTACTTCGCCGCCGGTCCGGACGACGAGGAGCACGGCCTCTTCGGCAGGATCGATCAGGCGATGCCGTAGCGCTTGAGCTTCTCGTAGAGCGTTCGGACGCCGATGCCGAGGCGCTCGGCGGCGCGGCGGCGATTGCCGTCCTCGGCGCCGAGCGCCTGCTCGATCGCCTCGCGCTCGATGGCGTCGAGCGTCCGAGGCGGCTCCGTCGCCCCGCGGGCGCGCGATCGGATGGGCAGGTCGGCCGCGCGCAGCAGCGGCGCATCGGCCAGGATGGCCGCCTGCTCGAGCACGTTGCCCAGCTCCCGCGCGTTGCCCGGCCAGTCCGCGCGCCGCAGCGCGTCGCGCGCGTCCTCCGTCAGCTCGAGCCCCGGCCTGCCGAGATCGCGCGCGATGGCGCGCAGCAGCACCTCGGCGAGCGGCACGATGTCCGCGCGGCGCTCGCGCAGGGGAGGCAGCCTCACGGGAAACGTCGCGAGGCGATGGTAGAGATCCTCGCGGAAGGTGCCGCGCTCGATGCAGGCCTCGAGATCGCGGTTCGTCGCCGCGATCCACCGCACGTCCGCCTCGATCGTCCGCGCGCCGCCCACGCGCTCGAAGCGCCGCTCCTGGAGGACGCGCAGGAGCTTCGCCTGGAGGGGTGCCGCCAGCTCGCCGACCTCGTCGAGGAGGAACGTGCCGCCCGAGGCCAGCTCGATCCATCCGCGCCGCGCCGTCGTGGCGCCCGTGAACGCGCCCTTCTCGTGGCCGAACAGCTCGCTCTCGAGCAGCGACTCGGAGATCGCCGCGCAGTTGACGGCGACGAACGGGCCGCGCGCGCGCGGGCTCCATGCGTGCACCGAGCGCGCCGCCAGCTCCTTGCCCGTGCCGCTCTCGCCCACGAGCAGGACGGTCGCGGGCGTGGGTGCCACCTTGCGCAGCGCGGTGACGACGAGATCCATGTTGGCGTCGCCGTGGGAGAGGGACGGCAGCTCGTCCGTTCCCCGCACGGCCTGATCGTGGAGCGCGTGCAGCGAGCGCCGCTCGAGGGCGCGGCGCACGAGCAGGCGCACCTGATCGGGGCTCGCCAGCGGCTTCTGCACGAAGTCGAACGCGCCCAGGCGCATCGCCTCGACGGCGCTGTCCACCGTGCCGTGCGCCGTCAGCACGAGGATCTCGAGCTCCGGCTGCTCCGCGCGCAGCCGCCGCACGAGCTCCATCCCGTCGAGCGCCGGCATCGTGAGATCGGTGACGAGCACGTCGAAGCCGTGGCGGCGCGCGACGTCGAGCGCCTCCTGGCCGTCGCGGGCCGTCAGCACCACGTGGCCCTCGTCCTCGAGCGCTTCGCGCAGGAACTCGCGGATCCCCTCCTCGTCGTCGGCCACCAGGATGCGTGCCATCAGGCTGCTCCGAGGACGAGCTCGAAGACGGCGCCCGCGCCCTCGCGCTCGTAGGCACGCACGTCGCCGCCGTGCAGCCGCGCGATCCGTCGCGTGACGGCGAGCCCCAGGCCCGTCCCGCTCGCGCGCGTGGTGAAGAAGGGCTCGAAGAGCCGCTCGCGCGGCACGTCGGGCAGGCCCGCGCCGGAGTCCACGATGCGGAAGACGAGCGCGCCGCGACGCTCGTACACGCTCGCCTCCACGCGCGCGTCCGCGGGCGAGGCCTGCACCGCGTTCGCGATGAGGTTCGAGAGCGCCTGCCGCACCCGCAGTGCGTCGAGGGGCCAGGTCGCGGGCGCGTTCGCGGGCGTCACGTCCACGCGGCCTGGGCCGGCCTCTTCCGCGGCCTCGCGCAGCAGCGAGGCGGGATCGACGTCGCGCCGCTCGACGGTGCCGATGCGCACGAAGTCGAGGAGGCTCGTCACCAGCGCCTCGAGCCGCTGCGCCTCGGCGACGATCCGCGCGGCCTTGCGCGACGCCTCGCCCTCCGGGAGCTTCTCCGCGAGGAGCTGCGCGGCGCCCTTGAGGGAGGCGAGCGGGTTGCGCAGCTCATGGGCGATCACCGCCGACATGCCGCCGAGATCGGCGAGTCGCCGCTGATCGGCGAGCTCGCTGCGCGCCCGATCGCTCGCGCGGAGGAGGCGCGTGGTGACGACCGCGCCCGCGAGCAGCATGGCGGCGGAGAGGGCGCCCAGCGCCAGCGCGAGGCGCGCTCGCGACTCGAGGTTCGAGGCGAGCTGCGGGACGAACTCGACGGCGATCCCGGGGGGGCCGGGCGGCCCGTCGGGCCGATCGTCGAGGGGGGGCGGGCCGCCCGGCCGGCGCGGCGGGCGCGGCCTGCCGGGACGCGCGGAGATGGCGCGCACGCGATCGCGCAGGCGCTCCAGGGACAGCCCTCCGCCCGGCGGCCGCCCGCGCTCCGGAGGGCCGACGCTCTCGCCGGCGCTCGCCGCCACGCTGCCGTCCTCGCGGAGCAGCGCCACGTACCGCAGTCCGCTCTCCGCCTGCGACGCCAGCAGCGACGCGAGATCCGCCGTCTCGAGCGGGCCCGGCGCGGCGCGCAGCGCCTCGTGCACGGAGCGCACGGTCGCCTCCGCCTGCGCCGTGACGAGGGCCTCCTGCGCCGCGCGCACGCCGCGCCAGCTCGACCAGGAGCTGAGCAGCAGGGCGACGACGGTCGCGAGCACCGTCCCCACCAGCGCGAGCCTCGGCATGCGAGCCATGGCGCTAGCATGCCAAGGATGCAGGGTTCCTCACCGGCGACGGGGCCCGCGCATGCCCGCGGGGCATGGCTCGACTAGGATCGCGGATTCCCAGGAGACACGACATGAAGAGCACTGCATCGGCCGTCTGGGAAGGCGGCCTCAAGGACGGGAAGGGCACGATCAGCGCCTCGGGTGGCGCGTTCACCAACACGCCCTACAGCTTCGCGAAGCGCTTCGAGGGCACGGGCGCCGGCACGACGCCCGAGGAGCTGATCGCGGCGGCGCATGCCGGCTGCTTCTCGATGGCGACGTCGGCGCTGCTCGGCCAGGCGGGCCATCCCCCGAAGCGCCTCGAGGTGACGGCGACGGTGACGCTCCAGCCCGTGGACGAGAAGCCGACCGTGACGGAGTCCCACCTCGAGTTGACGGCGAACGTCCCGGGGATCGACCCGGGGAAGTTCCGCGAGATCGTCGAGAACGCCCGCGCCGGATGCGTGATCTCCCGTCTCCTCAACGCGAAGATCACGCTCGACGCCAAGCTGGCCGGTTGACGACTATTCCTTCATCGGGAGGACGTGGACGGCCTTCACGAGGAGGTGGATCTCGTCGCCCACCTTCAGTGCGAGCTCGTCCACGGACTCCGTCGTGATCACGGAAGCCATGGACGCGGGGAGCGTCACCTCGTACTTGACGAGGGACATCACGTCCCCGCGCTGGATGGACTTGACCGTCGCTCGAAGGTTGTTGCGCGCACCGTACCGCATGGGGGACTCCTTTCAGGGGGTTCGCCCACAGCGTCGGCCACCCCTGCCATGCGTGTCAAGGCCGGCGGTCAGGGGCAGGTGACGCCGAGATCGTAGCCCGGCGGCTCGTCGTCGGCGGTGACGAGCTCGCAGCGGTTGGCGATGCGCAGATCGAAGAACTGGATCCGCGTCGCGACGTCCGTCTCCGTCCACGTCAGCGTCCGATCTCCCTCGGCGTCGAGCATGCTGAACGGTCCGCGCGGATCCGGGGCGGCCTTGAGCAGGTGGAAGTGCTCGCCGGGCTCGAGCGGGCGGGCGAGGCTCCAGTCCATGGTGACGAGATCGCCCACGTGGCGTGCGCGGAGGGTCCAGCAGGGCTTCACGGGCTCGGGCGCGGGGCCGACGTCTTCGACGGCGGCGGAGCATGCGAGCGCGATCGAGCCGCCTACCTGAGGGCCCGGCGGGGGGCAGGCCGACGTGGGGACGCCGTCCTCGGCCTGCACCGCGTAGAGATACGAGTGGCCGCCGAGCGTCGTCGTGTCGGCGTAGGTCAGGGCCCTGAGCCCCTGGGCGATCGGCGACTGCGCGGGCGCGTCCGCGCAGTCCACCTCGCTGCGGTAGAGGGCATAGGTCCCGGATCCGCTCGGGAACACGGCCGCATCCCAGCTCACGTCGATGCCCACGTCGCAGGGGGCGGGATCGACGGCCAGCACGGCTCCCAGTCTCGGGCGCTCCTCGATCACCATCTCGAGTCGATCGGTGGCGACGCACTGCGGCGGCGCGCTGCAGCGCACGCTCAGCTCGAAGGTGCCCCCGCATTCGGACGCTGCGCAGGGCAGCCCGGCGCTCGCCGGAATCCAGGTCGTGTCGTCGCCGCAGAGCCACTCCGCGACGGGCGCGAGGCGGCGCCAGCGGTACTCGATCGGCCCCGAGCATCCCGACGCGGAGCCGGTGAGCATCGTCGGCCGGCAGCCGCAGCTCACGATGTCGGGAGCCGCCCGTGCCGCGAGCGCCGTCACGTCCACCCGCACGCCCGCGGGATCGGAGACGCATCCCGTGAGGGTGTCGCGCACGACGACGGTGTAGGTGGTGGTGGCGAGCGGCGCCACGTCGGTGATGCAGGCAGCGTCCGGATCGGCGCCGACGTCGGCGTCCCACGTGCACGTGCACCACGCGCACGCCCCCGCATCGAGCCGCACGCGCTGGCCCGGACACGTGATCGAGGGAACCGCCGTCGGCGCGGCGTAGACGGGAGGATGCGTCACCGTGAGCACGCTCTCGGCGATGCAGACCCTGCGGCTCGTCGTGCAGCGCACCTCGAGCTTGTAGTCCATCGTCCCGGAGGGCGGGGGATCCTCCACGTACGAGCGGACGTCGCCCCATGCCGCGACGACCTCCCAGCCGGCGCCGACATGCCGGCTCCACTGCACCTCGGGCAGGCCGCACTGGCAGCAGTGCTCGACCGTGGCGCACTCGGCCGACAGGACGAGCGGCTCGCCGTCGCAGGGAAGCGTCAGCGACGTCAGCGCCGTGCAGTCGGCGGGGGCGGGAAGCGTGATGACGGGCTTGGCCGCGCAGGGCTCGCGAACGGGGATCTCCGGGTTCTGCTCCGGGAAGAAGCGCATCGTGCCGAACTGGAGCGGCGCGAACTGCTCCTCCGGCTTGTTCTCGTCGACCCAGTTGCACGCGCCGACGAGCCACTTGTCCTCGCCCGTGTCGGTGAGGCGGATGTTGTCGATGACGTCGAGGGCTTCCGGCGGGCCGAGCCAGGTCCCCTGGTTCGGAAGCCGCGCGTAGGTGCCGTACCAGTAGGGGCGCCACGGAGTGAGCGGCGAGGGGGGAACGCAGGAGAGCCCGCCCTCGAAGGCGCTGACCTCCATCGGAGCGGGGAACTCCGTGCCGCTCCACCTGCCGATGGGGAAGAAGGCGACGAGGTCGTCGGCGATGGTGCTGCAGTGCGCGTCGGAGGACAGCGCGAGATGCGTGCACGCGGAGTCGTCGAGGCCGGCGCAGAGCCGCGCGCGGCGCAGCAGCTCCTGCCCGCCGCACTCCGTCGGATGCAGCGGCGGCTCGGGCAGCTCCCACTGCGACACGCAGATCCGCGTCTCCATCGAGCACTCCTGCGAGGATCCGCCGACCGTCCGGATGCGTCCGTAGCGGTAGTCGCCGAGCAGTGCCGTGCCGCTGTTCGAGAACGTGAAGCCGGCGGCCGGGCCCACGAGGAAGAAGCTCTCGTCATGGGTCCCCGGTCCGATCGGCGTGAGCGAGCGCGTCGCGACGGTGTCGAGATCGCAGACCGTGTCGGCGGCGGCGACGGGATGGCTGAGGCTGCTCGGCGCGTGGTGCAGGACGAGCGCGCTGCGTCGGATCCTCGGATCGAAGGTGTCGATCGCGATGTCGAGCGTCCCGTAGAAGAACACGTGGCGGAAGGCCGTGTCGATGCACGGGATCTGCAGCTCGGGGGGAAGCGCCGAGAAGGCCACCGCGGGCGACAGATCAGCCCTGATCGTGTAGCGCGTGACGCGGACGTTGCCGGCCGCCGCGGGGGAGACGAGGGTCCGCTCGAACGTCTCGTAGCGCCGTGACAGGACGATGATCGCCTGGCCGTCGAGCAGGGTGACGGCGCCCGCGGCGTCGAGCACGCGGAGATGCGCCAGCCACTTGGCGCAGCCCGCGTAGTTCGCGGGATAGCCCTCGAGCACGACGGTGAGCGCGGCGGTGGACGAGGCGCCGGAGCAGGGCTGCCGGCGCGCCAGCAGATCCATGACGACGGGGGGCTCGACGGGCGACGGCAGGTCGATCAGCGAGCCCGAGATCAGGCCGGTGGCGCAGCGGAAGCTGAGCGGATCGCAGCCGTCGAGGCAGGAGATGTCCTCGTCCGCGAGTCCGTCGTTGTCGTCGTCGACGCCGTTGAGCAGCTCCTCGTCGAGCGCGCAGTCGCCGTCGTCGTCGTAGGCCGGCGTGCAGGTCGAGCAGTCCTGCGGGGGGCAGGCCCATGCGGGACATCCCGAGTTGACGGGCGGGCAGTCGGGGATGCGCCCGAGATCGGTGCAGTCCTCTGCAGCCCGAGCGCGGGAGGCCGCGACGAACAGCACGAGCGTGGCGAGTCGGAGCCCGCGGGAGGAAGTGCAGGACATGGGAGGCACAGGCTGGAAGGGGCGCAGGAGCAACGGCCGCGCCTGCCGCCAGGAATCCGCCATCCGGATGAATGCGGGGAATGTGCCCCCAGACTCGAACGGATGTCAAGCGGTCCTCGAGCGCTCGCGCCGTCCCGGCCCGACCGATCCCATGTCCTCGCCGCAGACGCTGCCGCGCGCGGATCTGCAACGGCCTGCCGTTTCCTGATGACCTGCTTTCAGGCGTCGTGGCTCGCATGGGTGGACGACCCCGAGGTGCGGGGGATGCCACCCTCGCCGATTTTCACGTCGCTGCGCCGCGTCCCGGCGGGCCGAGGGGCGCGGGCCCGATCGGCGCCGCGTCGCCTCTCTGGCATGAGCGCTGCACTGGCGAGTGCTCGAAGCTGTCGCCGTTCGATGCCCGGACTGGACCTTCCCGACAGCCGCGACGAGCCATGGTTCCCATCTTCGGACTCTCCCCTGAAACGATCCTCCTGATCGCCGCGGCGCTGCTGGCCGGCCTCTGGTGGCTGTCGCGATCGCCGCGCATCCGCCACGACGGCAGCGTGCCCATGACCATCTTCTGCATGCGTTGCAACTGGGAGGGTCGCGTCGAGCGCGCGGCGCCCGAGTGCCATTCCTGCGGCTCGCGATCGGTGAGCGTCCTGACTGTCTGAGGCGATCTCAGGGGCTGCCGCTCATCGCATGCGTGACGGCACGCTGCAGGGGCTCGGGCAGCGTCGCGAGGGTTCCCATCCCCAGGGCGTCGGCGTCCTCCTCCCGGCCGGCTGCGCCGAGCAGCGAGGCCCGCCAGAGCGCGAAGCCCGCGTCCCGCCAAGCAGCGTGCTGGGCATCGAGGCGGGCCAGCACTCCGCCGGGGGGCTGCTGCCTCAGCCTCTCGAGCAGCGGGGTGAGCTCCTCGCCCACGAAGCCGCTGGGGCCGCGCGGCTGGCGTCGCGCGGAGCGAAGCTCGATCCACGGCGCGTCGTCGCGGTTGACCTTCGCCGCGGCGAGCCACGGGTCGTCGGGCGTCAGGCTGCCGATCAGGTAGAGCCAGGCTCCGGCCGGATCCGCGAGGTAGGGGTTCGTCGGATCGGGATGCTCGGCGAGCTGCCGCACGCGCGCGTCCACGTCGGCGGGCACGAGGGGAGCGGCGCTCTCGAAGCCGATCAGCGCGAGCGCCGGCTCGTCCGCGTGGAAGTCGCCGCGCCACAGCGTCGCATGCGGGAACGCCTGCACGAACGTGCGGACCACGACGCGGAAGTCGTCCTCGTCGAGCTGGTAGAGCGGAACCCACTGGCAGAAGATCCCTCCGGGCGCGAGGGCGTGGTGGGCGGCCTCGAACTGCTCGAGCGCATAGGTTGCGGCCTCGCCGCGGCGCCAGGGCACGAAGAGATCGCCGACGATCACGTCGTACCGCGGCCCGCTGCCCCGCAGGAACGTGCGCGCGTCGTCCACGACGACATGCGCGCGCGGATCGTCCGTGATCCCGAGGTTCGCGTCGGCGAAGTCCTCGCGCGCGGCGTCCACGACCTGCGGCAGCAGCTCGGCGACGTCCACGCTCTCGACGGGGTGCATGAGCCCCGCGCCCGCCGTGATGCCCGTGCCGAGGCCGAGGAACGCGACGTGCCGCGGCGCCGCATGGAGAAGGAGCGGGAGGTGGCCCTGCAGCCGCTCGTCCCCCGTCGAGAGGGTGCCTCCGACGGTGTAGAAGTTGTCGATGCTGATGCGGCGATCGTCCTCGCTGGCGACGACCGCGACGGTGCCGAGCGCGCCCTCGCGCAGGGAGACGAGCGTCTCGTCGCGCTCGAGCCGCACGCGCGGCAGCGCGCCGGGCGACAGCAGCACGACGAGCACGCCGAGCGCGCCGAGGGCGACGAGGCGGGCGACGTCGCTGCGCCCGCGGCTTCTCGACGCGAGCGCCGCCTCGCCCGCGACCGCCATCGCGCCGCCGACGAGCGTGAGGCTCCACCAGAGTCCCACGCGCGGCACCACGAGGAAGCCGACGACGACGGGTCCGAGCATCGAGCCGACGAGGTTCGCCGCCATGAGCCTGCCGAGAGCGCGGCCCGCCTCGCCCTCGGCCGCGGCGCCCGCGAGATCCATGAGCACCGGCATGACGATCCCGGCGAGGATCGTCGCGGGCAGCATGATCGCGAGCGCGAGGCAGGCGATGCGCGCCTCGTGCGCCGCCCAGCTCGTCCCGCTGCTGACGTAGCGCATGCCGTCGGTGAGCGAGAGGAACAGCCGAGGCGACGCGAGGACCGCGATCCCCGCGGCGATCCACGAGAACCCGAGCACGCTGCGCGGCGCGAGGCCGCGGCCCACGAGCCATGCCCCGATGGCGGCGCCCGCGCCCAGTCCCAGCAGGAAGACGCACAGCACGACGGCGAACGAATGCAGCGAGCTCTCGTGCACCAGAGCCAGCGTGCGCGACCACAGGGACTCGAGCGCGAGCGTCAGCGCCCCCGAGAGCAGCGCCCATGTCGCGAGCTGGCGCGGCGCGATCGGCGAGGCCTCGTCGTCGCGCCTGCCGCTGCGCGCGGGCGCCGGAGGCGTCGGCTCCGCCGGGCGCTGGGAGGCGTCGAGTCCGATGGCGAGCGCGCCGACGAGGAGGCTGCCGCCCACGACGGCCATGAGGCCGCGCGAGGCGCCCAGGGCCGGGAGGAGCGCGAGCGGCACGAGCAGCGCGCCGAGGGCGGCGCCGCAGGTGTTCACGGCATAGAGGGTCCCAGCGCGGGCGCCGAGATGGCGGGCTCCCGCCCGCAGCGCCTGTCCGAGGACCGGAAGGCTGCCGCCCATGAGGAAGGTCGGCACGAAGATCGCCGCCGTTGCGAGGAGGAACTTCAGCGCGAGGGACGCCGCATGGTGTCCGGAGAGCGCGGCCTGCACGGCGGCGGGCGCATGCTCGTGGAGCCGGAGCAGCGGCTCCGTCGCCAGCGCCCCCAGGCCCACGCCGATCTCGAGCAGCCCGAACACGCGGATCGGCCGGGACCATCGCGCGCTGGCGCGGCCGAGGGCGGCGCTGCCGGCTGCGAGCCCGCAGAACACGGCTGCGAGCGTCGTTGCCGCCGCGGGGGCCGTCGCTCCGAAGAGCACGGCGAACCGCCGCATCCAGAGCACCTCGTAGGCGAGGGCCAGGGCGCCCGAGATCGCGAAGAGCGCGTGCAGGGCGAGGAGTCCCCGCCTCGGGGCTGCGTCGATGGCTGGCACGAGCAGCAGCGTCTCATGCCCTGACGCGGCCGCGAAGGAGGATCCCGCCCATGGAATTCATGCGCCGTCATGGGAAACGCGATGTGCTTGCACGGCATGGAGTTACGGGATCCTCGGACCGACGCAGCATGGCGCTCATGAACTTCACGGGGCGGCATCGGCGGGCACGTTTCGGATCGAAAGTCGCTTCGAATCAAGCACTTGACCAGGTCGCGAACGAGTTGGCATCCGCCTTGCTTTAGGGATGAGCGCAGCGCGGCCCTCGCGACAGGCGGCGCCCAGCGAACCCCCACATGGCGACACCTCCTCGACGCGACCTGCAGCGCGGCATCGGCCGCCCGGGTCGCGTTGCCCTTTTCAGGTAGGCCCTCGCGGCTCGCTCCAAGGCCTGGCATCAGCGCCACGTGCCCGGCCATGGAACCGGATTCCGGCGAGAAGGATTCACGCCCGAATCGGTGGATGCCGATGTGGTCTAGGACTCGGCGTGGACGCCCGCGCCGGGGACGGCGGTCGCGACGGCGCGCGTGAGCGCGCCGCCCAGTGGGCGGATGGATCTTCGATGGCGCAGCAGGCCTTGAACCAATCAATCGACACTCGTTGCCGCGAGCTCGGCAGGCGCTTCGCCTGACGGCTCTGCGGACGGCGACACCCTCTCGACGCGACGCGCATGGCGGCCTCTCCGCATGCGGCGCGTTGCCTCTCCGACACGGGCTCAATGATGAACCTCAAAGCTGACACGCTCCTCCGACGCATCGCTCCGGCCTTCGCCATCCTCGTCTCGGCGCTCGCCGCCCGGCCTGCCGCCGCGCAAGGTTGAGTGGTCTCACGGCTGGACGCGCCCGTGCTTGGCGCGATCGGAAACTACCAGGCCCCCCAGCGCTTCTCCTTCAGCGCGAGCTGGCGCTACTCGAAGTCGGACCGGCACTACGTCGGCCGCCACTACCAGGCGGATCGCGACGCGGAAGGAAGCCAGGTCATCAACCGCGTCAGCACGGAGGAGCTCTCGTTCAAGTGGAACATCGACGAGCGCTGGAGCCTCTCGGCCGGCATCCCGTACCAGCGAGCCACGCGCTCGAGCCCGCTGCGCGCCCCGGGAAGCCGTGAGGTCGTTACCCGCTCCGACTACAGGGCGGATGGCTTCGGGGACATGATCGTGACGGCGCGTCGCTGGATGCTGCGGCCCGACACGCATCCCATGGGCAACCTGTCGCTGGGCATCGGCATCAAGCTCCCGACCGGCAACGACACCCTCAAGAGCTACCGCTACACCCTGGTCAACGGCGTCTCCACGCGGACCGCCAACGAGCAGTACGTCGATCGATCGGTCATGCCCGGCGACGGCAGCTACGGCGCCCTCGTGGACATCGGCTGGTTCCAGGGCGTCGCCAAGGGGAAGGTCACGTTCTACTGCGCGGCGTCCTACCTCTTCACGCCGAAGGAGAAGAACGAGGTCACGGGGAACTCCGTGCCCGATCAGTACGTGGGCCGGCTCGGCGCCGTGTTCACCGGACCCAAGTGGAAGGGCATCGCCATCGGCCTGGGCGGGCGTCTCGAAGGCTCCCCGGCGATGGACCCCATCGGCGGCGACGAAGGAGCGAGGAGGCCCGGCTACAGCGTCTCCATCGAGCCCTCGCTGACGTGGTCGAAGGGCCCCAACACGATCGCGCTCGCGGTGCCGTTCATGGAATTCCGCAACCGCACGCGCAACGTCGGGGACATCGCGAGCGGCGGCCACGGGGACGCGGCGTTCGCCGACTACGTGATCCTCCTCAGCTACACGCGCCGCTTCGGCAAGCGCGTCCAGACCTCCCACGCGCCGGACGCCGAGGCGCCTCCCGCCAAGTCGTCCTGCAACTCGAGCGTGAAGATCAAGGAGGAGGAGCCGGCGTCCTCCGTGCCGAAGGCGGCGCTCGACGCGCCGACCCTCGAGGAGTCGCGGCTCCCGCCGGCGTAGCGGCGAGCCCGGCTCAGCGCCACCAGGTCGAGGCGAAGAAGTCCATCGTCGCCGCGACGAGGGCATGGATGACGACGCCCGGCCAGATGCTGCCGGAGCGCAGCGCGATGAAGCACAGCACGAGGCCGCCGATGACGGCGGACGCCATCTCGGCCTCGGGCTTGCCCACGTGCATCAGCGCGAACGGCATCGTGGACAGCAGGACGGCGACGAGGCCGACGTCCTTCCTGAAGCCGAACAGCAGGAACCCGCGGAAGAAGAACTCCCAGGCCGTCCACTTCACGAGGTAGACGATCTCGTAGATGGCGAACAGGCCTGCGTCGTCCCGCGCCTCGGGGAGGCGCGGGTACGTCCGCAGGAACGACGCGCTGCGGGCGGCCAGGGCGATGATCGGGATGAGGGCGAGCCACATCCCCAGGACGATCAGCATCTCGCGATGCGCGCCCTTGATCGAGAGCCCGAGCTCGGCGGGGCGCCATCCCTCCGAGATGCGCGTGACGGCGAGGGGGATGGCCAGCAGCAGGACGACGGCCATGACGTGCGCCCAGAGATGTCGGTGGAACATCTCGGCGTCGATGCCCGTCAGCCGATGCGACAGCTCGAGGAAGGCGGCGGGAGCCTGACGAGGGCTGCCCTGATGGTGGTAGATCACCAGCAGCCAGGTGCCGAGCGCCGCGATCCAGATCGAGCGCCACGGCAGCCCGGGGAAGGCGCGACGGGCGAGCCGGGGGAGTGCTTTCTCTGAGCTCATGCGGCGGCGCGCCGCATCATGCGGGCCCGACGGCGTCGTTGTCGACCCGGCCGCTGCACGCGTTGCGCGCTGCGCCGGATCCGCTGCGCAGCGCCGATCGCGGGCGGCCGCAGGATCGCGTCTGGCGGCCCGTAGAAGCCCTCCCAGCGGGGTCCCGGGCCCGGCAAGAAGCTTGCACTCTCCGGGCCGACTCGCTCGCTTCGGGGTCGAATGGAGAGCAACATGAACGCGCCCAGAGGATCAGCTTTCATCGCCTTGGCACTCACGGCCGCGACGTCCGCCGCGGCCTCGACCGACGAGGAGCACGGCATCCGCTACCGGCTCGCCATGCGCGCCATGGGAGTGCGGGAGGCCCTCGCGGAGATGATGGACGACAGGTCGTGGGAGAAGAACACCGAGCTCTTCTTCCAGGAGTCCCACGTGACGCCGCCTCCTGCGGCCCGCGTGACGAACGAGGACTGGGAGGACATCCGCGTGCCCGTCGGCGTCCAGGGCCAGGACCTCGTGTTCCAGGAGCAGTTCGTCATGGCAGGACGCGAGGACGACTTCGAGGACGCGGCCGAGAAGTGGGTGCAGCGCAAGCTGAAGGGAAGCGATGCGGCGGCCGCCGCTCATGGCCACAACGCCCTGTCGCCGCGCGTTGCGTGGGACCATGGGCCGCTGATCGGCGTGAACCGCGGCCGGTTCACCGTGATGGGCGGGGAGGATCAGCTCCACGCGAAGTGGACCCAGCGCCTGAGCCGCCCGGGCTGGTACGCGCGCATCTCCGCCGGCACGGAGGAAGGCGACGAGACCGTCGCATTCTCGCTGGGGCGCTCGATGCTGCACGCATCGCGGCGCCGGTGAGGCCGGCTCAGCGGAGGGTGCGCTCGACGTAGGCGGCGATGGCGGCAAGAGTCTCACTCGAGCACCATTGCTCCGTGACGGCCGCATCCTCCGCGGCGCGCCGCCGCCAGGCCTCGAGGGCGGGAGCCCGCAGTCGCCGCTTCGTGGAAGCGTAGGCGGCGGGCGGGGCCTCCGCGAGGCGGCGCGCGACGTCGCAGGCCGCCTCGACCAGGTCTGCCGGCGCGACGACCTCGTCGATCAGGCCGGCGGAAAGGGCCCGGGCGGCAGGGAACGTCCCGCCCATGAGCAGCAGCTCCTGGAGCATCGGCGGCGGCACGGCGGAGCGCAGGATCTCCATCACGAGGTTCGGGAACGGCACGCCGACCTTCATCTCGGGCAGGCCGACGCGCGCGTCCCCGGCAGCGATGAGCCGCCGATCGCAGGCGCAGGTGAGCACGTAGCCGCCGGCGATCGCGTGTCCGTTGAGGGCCGCCACGATCGGCACGTCGCACGAGAAGAGCGCTTCGAGGGCTGACTCGAGGGCCGGAAGCAGCCTGCGCACGTAGGGAGCGCCGCCCGCGCAGAGCTGCCTGAGATCGAGCCCCGCGCAGAAGATCGAGCCCGAGCCCGTCAGCACCGCGGCACGCGGGGCCCCGTCGCTTCCGAGCTCGGCGATCGCCTGGCGCAGCGCCTCGAGGAGATCGACGTCCAGCGCGCTCGCCCGTCCGTGGGCCAGCCGGAGGACGCGGAGCGTCCCGCGATCCTCGCGCTCGATCATCGCGCCCGGCGCCGATCGCGCGTCATGGGCAGCCGACATCCTGCGCGGGACGGCAGGGCAGCAGGGCGGCCGGCCGCTCGACGCCGAACGAGTCGAGGCCGAGGCTGCCCTCGGATCCCGCGACGACCGGCGTGACGAGGTAGTAGCGATCGTCGGAGGCCAGCCCCGGCGTGATCGTCGCGGACGTGAGGTTGCCGGTCGAGCACTGCAGCGACACGTGGCTGTAGTACGCGCCGATGCCGCCCTCGTAGATGGCGTAGTCCTCGTGCGCGGGGCTGCAACTACCGCCCCAGGCGAGCGTGAGCTGCGGCGCCGCTCCCGCCTTCGTCACCGTCAGCGGGGTGCCCGGACGCGTGGCGTTGTCGGGGACCCAGCCGGGCCGCGGGGCGGCGCAGTTCGTGTTGAGGCACGTCGAGCCGGGACCCTGCGGCGTGCCGTTCACGACCGCGCATGCGGCGAGATCGAGATCCTGGCACGAGAGATCGGGGAGGCAGCACGCCTCGCGCGGCTGGGGGCAGTCGGCGAGGAGGCAGGTGGAGCCGGGACCCTGCGGCGTTCCGCCCGCGAGGTTGCAGGCGGCGACAGTAACATCAGAGCAGCTTCCGTCGGCCATGCAGCAGGCCTCGGGCTGGGGGCATGCCGGCGGGTTGGCGCAGGCGGAGTTGACGAGACCCGACGCGCCGCCGCGCGCGGCGCAGGCCGGCGGCGTGAGGTCCTCGCAGGTCCCGTCCGGGAAGCAGCACTTGCGCGCCGGCAGGCAGGGCCGTGGGAGCGAGAGGCAGGTCGTGCCGAGACCCTGGGGATCCCCGCCGGCATTCGTGCAGGCGGCGAGATCGCCGTCCGAGCAGTTGCCGTCGGGCAGGCAGCAGGCCTGCGCCGCGCAGTTGGCGTTGAGGCAGGTCGAGCCGGGGGCGCCGAGCGTGCCGCCGTCATCCGTGCAGGCGAAGGGCGCGACGTCCTCGCAGCTTCCGTCGGCCAGGCAGCATGCCTGCCGCGGCGGGCAGGCCACGCCGCCGCCACAGGCGGTCCCCGGTCCTCCCGATCGGCCGCCTTGCAGCGTGCACGCGGCGGGCGTCAGGTCGTCGCAGGTGCCGTCGCGAAGGCAGCAGCGCTCGGTCGGCGCGGCGCAGTTCGTGTTGAGGCAGGTCGAGCCCATGCCCTGCGGCGTGCCGCCGCCGCCCACGCACTGCACGGGAGGGACGTCCGTGCAGGCGCCGAGCGAGCTGCAGCAGGCCTGCGGTCCGCACGGGTTCCCGGCGTTGCAGGCGCTTCCCGCCGCCTGCGGGACGCCGCCAAGGTTGCGGCATGCGGTGGGCGTGAGGTCGGTGCAGCCGGCCGGCGCGGGAAGGCAGCACGCGACGGTCGGGACGCTGCAGTTCGCCGTGAGGCAGGTGCTTCCGGGACCCTGCGGCGTGCCGCCCCCGAGAAGGCATGCGGAGGGATTGACGTCGCTGCACGAGCCGTCGGGAGCGCAGCAGGCCTGGAGGATCGGCGGCGTGCAGTTCGTGTTGAGGCAGGTGGAGCCCGGCCCCTGGAGGATCCCGCCGGCGGCATCGCAGGCCGGGGGCGCGAGATCCGTGCAGCTCGCGCCGCTGCAGCAGGCCTGCGGCGCGCAGGCGCCCGCGGCGCCGCAGGCGGTCCCCGGTCCCGCGGAGGTTCCGCCCTGCGTGTCGCAGTCCGGCGGCGCGAGATCGAGGCAGGCTCCGCCAGGGAAGCAGCAGGCCTCGTCGGCCGCCGGCGCGCAGGTCGTCGTGAGGCAGGCCGTGCCGAAGCCCCCCGACGTCCCGCCGAGGAACGTGCAGGTCGTCGGCGTGAGGTCGGTGCACGAGCCGTCGGGGAAGCAGCAGGCCTCGGGGACGGGGCACGTGATGGTGAGGCAGTCGGCCGTGGGACCCTGCGGCTCGCCGCCGGTGTTCGTGCACGTGATCGGATCCAGCATCAGGCAGGAGCCGTCGCCAAGGCAGCAGGCCTCCTGCGTGCACGTGCCGAGTCCGCAGATCGTGCCGGCGCCCTGCGGCGCTCCGCGTTGCACGAGGCACTGGCCGGGAGCGAGGTTCGAGCAGTTGCCGGTCAGGAGGCAGCAGGCCTGCGGGAGGCTGCAGTTGAAGTTGAGGCAGGTCGTCCCCGGGCCCTGCGGCGCGCCGTTCATCAGGAGGCAGTCCACCTGATCGGCGTCCGCGCAGCCTCCCGCGCCGAGGCAGCAGGCGTCGGCGAAGGCGCGCGCGGGCAGCAGGCCGAGGACGATGACGAGAGCGGACGAGAGCGACGTCAGGACGCGGCGCATGAATCCCCCTTGGCGCTGGACCAGGCAGGCAGGAGCGGAGGGGCGGAGATCCGCCAGGCAGGAACGGATGGCGGAAGTTACCCCACTGCGGCCCTTCCTGCCGAGGGCGCTCCGACGTGACGGCGATCGTCCGACCGGGTAGAGCCCCCGTCCCGCGTCAGGGGCAGCCGATGTCCTGCGCGGCATGACATGGGCTGGTCGCGGCCTGCGGGCGCTCGACTCCGAACGAGTCAACGCCGAGGCTGCCCTCGGCGCTCGCCGTCACGGGCGTGATCAGGTAGTACCTGCTGTCGGCGGCCGACGGGCTGATCGTCGCGGACGTCGCGTCGGCGGTCGAGCATTGCAGCGGGACGTGGCTGTAGTACGTGCCGATGACGCCCTCGTAGATCGCGTAGTCCACGTGGGACGCGCTGCAGCTCGCGCCCCATGCGAGATCGAGCTGCGGCGGCGTCGCGCTCCTGCGCACCGTGAGGGGAGTGCCGGCGCGCGCGGCGCCGTCGGCGACCCAGCCCGGGCGAGCTCCGGCGCAGGGGCTCAGCGCGCAGGTCGTGCCGGGGCCCTGCGGCGTGCCCCCCTGCGCGACGCACGCGGCATCGGTGACGTCTGCACAGGTACCGCCCGGGAGGCAGCAGGCCTCCGCCGCGGCGCAGGGGACCGGGAGCGTGGCGCAGGCCGTGCCGGGAGCCTGCGGCATGCCACCCGCGGCGAAGCAGGAGGGCGCGGCGAGATCCTGGCAGGTGCCGTCGGGGAGGCAGCATGCGCGGGGCTGCGGGCAGGGCCGCGGCAGCGTCGCGCACGTCGTGCCGGGGCCCTGGGCCGCGCCGCCCTCTCCGGCGCAGGTCGCGAGGGCCGCGTCCGTGCACGTGCCGTCGGGATGGCAGCAGGCCTGCGGGGCGGCGCAGTCGGTGCTCGCGCACCTCGAGCCCGCGGCGCCGGGCACGCCGCCCTCGGCGACGCAGGCGAAGACAGTCTCATCCGCACAGGTCCCGTCGAGCCGGCAGCACGCGCGCGGCTGCGGGCACGAGGGCATCCTCGCGCAGGACGAGCCGGGTCTCCCCGCCTGTCCCGACAGCGCCGCGCAGGCGCCCGGCGCGAGATCCTGGCAGGTGCCGTCGGGCAGGCAGCAGGCGTGGGGGGCCATGCAATCCGACGTCGCACAGGTGCTGTCCTGTCCCAGCGGATCCGCGCCGGCTGCGACGCATTCGGAGGGCGGATCGTCCGAGCACGTGCCGTCCTGATGGCAGCATGCCTGCGGCGCGTCGCAGCCCGCACCGGCACAGGTGGCGCCGGCGCCCTGCGGCGTTCCGCCGTTGGCCCGGCACTGGATGGGCGGCACCTCGAGGCATCCGCCCGCAGGCGCACAGCAGGCCTGGGGTCCGCACGGGTTGCCCGCGCCGCAGCTCGTTCCGGGACCCTGCGCGATGCCGCGCTGGCGCGCGCACACCCCCGGATCGAGATCCTGGCAGCCGCCGGGGAGGCAGCAGGCCTCGGCCGATGGCAGCGCGCAGTTCGCCGAGCGGCACGCAGTGCCCGCACCTTGCGGGCTGCCGCCGAGCCCGAGGCACGTGAAGGGATCGACGTCGGAGCAGCTCCCGTCGAGCGCGCAGCAGGCCTCGGCGGGCGGCGGCGGCGGACAGGTCGTGTTGAGGCACGTGCTGCCCGCACCCTGCGGCGTGCCGCCGAGTCCGAAGCACGCGAAGGGATCGACGTCGGAGCAGCTCCCGTCGAGCGCGCAGCAGGCCTCGGCGGGCGGCGGCGGCGGACAGGTCGTGTTGAGGCACGTGCTGCCCGCACCCTGCGGCGTGCCGCCGAGTCCGAAGCACGCGAAGGGATCGACGTCGGAGCAGCTCCCGTCGAGCGCGCAGCAGGCCTCGGCGGGCGGCGGCGGCGGACAGGTCGTGTTGAGGCACGTGCTGCCCGCGCCCTGCGGCGTGCCGAAGCTGGCGAAGCACGCGTTGGCGTCGAGATCGCTGCACGTGCCGTCGAGGAAGCAGCAGGCTTCGGGCGGCGGAGGGAGGCAGACCGTCGAGCGGCACGCGGTGCCCCCGCCCTGCGGCGTGCCGCCGTCGCGCAGGCATTGCAGGAAGGCGACGTCGGTGCACGTCGCGCCCACGCAGCAGGCCTGTCGGCCGCAGCCGCCGCCCGCGCATGTCGAGCCCGGCCCGGCGGGCATGCCTCCGATCGCGAAGCAGTCGCCGGGAGCGAGATCCTGGCAGTTGCCACGGATGCAGCAGGCCTGGAGCGCGGGTGCCGGACACGGCGTCGTCAGGCATGACGTCCCGGCGCCCTCGGCCGTGCCGCCCAGCAGCGCGCAGTTGGCGGCGTCGGCGTCCACGCAGCTTCCGTCCGTCAGGCAGCAGGCCTCGGGCAGCGGACAGGTGACGTTCGCGCAGTCGGAGCCCGGTCCCTGCGGCTGGCGCCCGGTGTTCGCGCAGGTGAGGGGATCCTCCATCGAGCACGTGCCGTCGAAGGCGCAGCAGGCCTCGACGGGGCACGTGATGTCGAGGCACGTCGTGCCCGCGCCCTGGCTGACGCCGCCCGCGTTCAGGCAGTCGCGCGGCGCCAGATCGCTGCACGAGCCCGCGCCGGCGCAGCAGGCCTGCGGCGCTGCGCAGTCGAACGAGCCGCAGTCGGTGCCCGGCGCCTGCGGCGCGCCGTTGATCCCGCGGCACGTGAGGGGATCGACGTTCACGCAATTTCCGGTGGGCAGGCAGCAGGCATCCGCCGCTGCGCGCGCGGGAAGCAGCGCCACGCAGCCGGCGGCGAGGATCGCGACGATGATGCGCATGAGAGAGCTCCCGAAACGGGGAAGTTACCCCAACGACGAGGCCACGGGTGAGGCCACGGGCATCCGTCGATGCCGCCACGGGCTCGCGCTGATGCCCCGTGGCATGGTTGAATCCGGCATGGCTCGGAGGACTGCGTGAAAGAGCGCCTGGTTCGCAGGATCGTCGTGGACGTGGTGACGTCGCATGCGACGGGGGCCGGCACGACGGCGCCCGTCATGCTCGGCCTCGGCGGCCGCGAGTTCCGCCTGCTGGTGGATGCCGGCGACGACTTCGAGCGCGGGGCAGAGAGCAACTTCCAGCTCGGCGAGGACGCCAACGTCCTGCTGCCGTCGCGCAACGATCCGCGCCTCGGCAGCCCCATCCACGTCCGGGACGTCCTCTCGCATCCCGTCTACGTGAGGCTGCTCCCCAAGAGCGACAAGGACGACTGGCTGGTCGAGGGCGTCACCGTGCGCGTGATCCCGCAGGGCGAGCGCCGCGCCATCCGCTACCTCGCGCTCCCCGGGCCGCAGGACGCCGCATGGCTCGGCCTCCAGAGCGGAACGGTGCTGCAACTGCGCAGGTTGAGCCTCGAGAGATTGAAGGACGCGACGGCGTAGCCGGGCCGGCCCCATGCACCAGGACGATCAGGGATCGCTCTTCCGCGTGGGCGTGGACGCGTCGACGCCGCTCGCCGAGCGCATGCGCCCCCGATCGCTCGACGCGGTGATAGGACAGGAGCGGCTGATCGGCGAGGGCACCGCGCTGCGGCGGGCGATCGAGGAGGATCGCCTCCACTCGCTGATCCTCTGGGGGCCGCCGGGCTCCGGCAAGACGACGCTCGCCCGCGTGATGGCGCATGCCACGAAGGCCGCGTTCGCGCAGCTCTCGGCGGTGACCACCGGGATCAAGGAGGCGCGCGAGGTCATGGAGGCCGCCGTCGAGCGGCGCCGTCGGCTCGGCCAGCGCACCGTCCTCTTCATCGACGAGATCCACCGCTACAACAAGGCTCAGCAGGACGCGTTCCTGCCCTACGTCGAGCGCGGCGACGTGGTGCTCATCGGCGCGACGACGGAGAACCCGTCCTTCGGCATCATCGGGCCGCTGCTGTCGAGGGCGCGCACCTACGTGCTCGAGCCGCTGTCGGAGGAGGCGCTGCGCGCCATCCTGCGGCGCGCGCTCGCCGAGGACGCGGTGCTCGCCCCGCGCGGCCTCCAGCTCGACGACGAGGCGGCCGGGCTGATCGCGGCGCATGCCTCGGGCGACGCGCGCGGCGCGCTGAACCTGCTCGAGGTCGCCGCCGCGTCGCTGCCCGCGTCCGAGTCCGCGCTGACGGCGACGGTCGTCCGCGATGCTGCGCAGTCGCGCACGTTCCTGCACGACAAGAAGGGGGAGGGCCACTACGACGTCATCTCGGCGTTCATCAAGTCGATGCGCAACTCGGATCCGGACGCGTCGATCTACTGGATGGCGCGGCTGCTGGCCGCCGGGGAGGATCCCCTCTTCATCCTGCGCCGGATGGTGGTGCTGGCGGCCGAGGACGTCGGCCTCGCCGATCCGCGGGCGCTGCAGGTGGCCGTCGCGGCGCAGCTCGCCTTCGAGCGCATCGGCCTGCCCGAGGGCGAGATCCCCATGGCGGAGGCCTGCATCTACCTGGCGACGGCGCCCAAGAGCAACGCGTCGTACCTCGCGCTGCTCGCCGCCCGCGAGGCCGTCGCGAACGAGCGGGCGGAGCCGGTGCCGCTGCACCTGCGCAACGCGGTGACCGGCCTGATGCGCTCGATGGGCTACGGCCGCGACTACCGCTACGCGCATGACGAGAAGGAGGGGATCGCCGCCGGCATGAGCTGCCTGCCGCCGCAGTTCGAGGGCCGCACGTTCTACGAGCCCACGGATCGCGGCAACGAGATCCACGTGCGCGAGCGCCTCGCGCGCTGGCGTGCGCTGCGCGAGCGCGGCTGAGGGCATCTCGCGTTTCGTCCTCCGGCCTGCTATTCTCCGCCCCTCATCCCGGTGCGTCCGGGGCTCTTCCCGCGACGCGGCGCTCGTCCCTGCAAGGCTCGCTCGCCCTGAACCTCGCGAGCCTCGAGGCGACTGCCGGGACACGACTCACATCAGCGCACGCGGTCGGATGTCCCGTTCCCCATGCGCACCCACCTCGGCGACGCAGCCCCATCAGGCGCGTCGGCCCCTGCGCATGACTGCGCTCGATTGGACTGCATGACCTCGTTCTCGGAACTCCATCTCGTCGAACCCCTCCAGCAGGCGATCCGCGAGACCGGCTACACGATCCCCACGCGCATCCAGGCGGAAGCGATCCCGCATCTCCTCGAAGGACGCGATCTCCTCGGCTGCGCGCGCACCGGCACCGGCAAGACGGCGGCGTTCGCGCTGCCGATACTCCAGCGGCTCGCGCAGCACGACGATCGCGCGCGGCGCGACGACGCGCGCGCGCCGCGCCGCGGCGTGCGGGCGCTCGTCCTGGTGCCCACGCGCGAGCTCGCCGCACAGGTCGCGGCCAGCTTCCGCACCTACGGCAAGCGACTGCGCCTCCACGTCGGCCTCGTCTACGGCGGCGTCGGGCAGGGCCCGCAGGTGAAGTCCCTCCAGCAGGGAGTGGACATCCTCGTCGCCACCCCCGGCCGTCTCGTGGACCTCATGGGACAGGGCCATGCGAAGCTCGGCGGCGTCGAGGTGCTCGTGCTCGACGAGGCCGATCACATGCTCGACCTCGGCTTCATCCCGGACGTGCGCCGCGTCATCGCCGCGATCCCGCGCAAGCGCCAGACGCTGCTGTTCTCGGCGACCATGCCCGAGCCCATCGCGAAGCTCGCCGAGACGCTGCTCGACAACCCCGTGCGCGTCGTGGTGACGCCCCCGGCCTCAACCGTGGAGCTCGTCGAGCAGAGCGTCCACTTCCTCTCGCATCTCGACAAGCCCGTCCTCCTCGCGAACCTGCTGCGGAACGCCGAGGTCGAGCGCGCGCTCGTCTTCACGCGCACCAAGCGCGGCGCCGATCGGGTCGCCCGCAGGCTGACCGCCGACGGCGTGAAGGCCGAGGCGATCCACGGCAACAAGGCGCAGGGCGTGCGCGAGCGCACCCTGCGCGCCTTCCGCGAGGGCCTCGTCCGCGTCCTCGTCGCCACCGACATCGCCGCGCGCGGCATCGACGTGGACGGCATCTCGCACGTCGTCAACTACGAGCTCCCGCACGTGCCGGAGACGTACGTGCACCGCATCGGGCGCACCGCGCGCGCGGGCGCGACCGGCATCGCCGTCTCGCTCTGCTCGCCCGACGAGCGCGATCTCCTGCGCTCGATCGAGAAGCTCACGCGCCATCCCGTGCGCGTCGCGAGCGGCGTGGACGTCGGGCACATCCCGGCGCCGAAGCCGGCGCGGCCGCAGGGCCAGCGGCAGGGACAGGGCCCGGCGCCCTCTGGCCGCGGCCGTCACGTGCGCGGTCCCGCTCCGCAGGCGCGGCCGCGCGGCAAGACGGCCCCCGCCAAGAACCAGCGTGGGGCATGGCGTGGCAAGCAGGCCTCCGGCCGCACGCAGCCCGCGGCAGCGTCGCAGGCGCATGGTCCCGCCGCACAGCCGTCGTCCGCTCCGTTCCGCCTGACCGACGACACCGCCTACAAGCGCCAGCAGCAGCGGCGCAACACGGGCGCCACGCCGCGCTGAGCGGCATGATCGCTCGCGCGCAACGCGAGGTGCAGGGATGTCCGTGACGAATCCGCCCGTGGACGACGACGACTTCGGAGCGATGCTCGAGGCGAGCCTCTCGAGCCGCCGGCCCCAGGCGAACGTCGGCGAGAAGGTGAAGGCCACCGTCGTGCACGTGGGGCCCGAGCGCCTCATGCTCGATCTCGGCAACGGCCAGGACGGGCTCATGGAGCTTCACCAGCTCGGCGACGCCGCCGGCCGTGCGGAGGTGAAGGAGGGCGACGTCGTCGAGGCCTTCGTGCTGCGCGTCGAGAATCGCGTGGCCGAGCTGGGATTCCGGGCGGATCGCGGCAGCTCGCGCATGTCGCTCGAGGACGCGCATCGTTCGGGGCTGCCCGTCTCCGGCCTCGTCAGCGAGGTGAACAAGGGCGGCTTCGTGATCGAGATCGGCTCGGCGCGGGCCTTCTGCCCGCTCGGCGCGATGGACGTGCGGCGCATCGAGGATCCGTCGGCCTTCGTCGGCCAGCGCCTCCAGTTCCGCGTGATGGAGATGCGCGGAGCCCGCGACGTCGTCCTCTCCCGCCGCGTCGTGCTCGAGGAGGAGGCTGCGCGCCGCGCGGCCGAGGCGCGCGAGCGCGTGAAGGTCGGCGCGCAGCTTCGCGGCGTCGTGACCGGCGTGCGCGACTTCGGCGCCTTCGTCGATCTCGGCGGGCTGGAAGGCATGGTCCCCGCGGGCGAGATGGGCCATGCGTGGACGCGGCCGCAGGAGGCCGTTTCGGTCGGCCAGGAGGTGGACGTCTCGGTGCTCGCGATCGAGGAGGGCGCCGATCGCCGGCCGCGCATCACGCTGTCGATGAAGGCGCTGATGGAGGATCCGTTCGTCGCGACGTCGGCGGCGATCCCGCCCGGCACGCTCGTCGCCGGGAAGATCACGCGCGTGCAGCCGTTCGGCGCCTTCGTCGAGCTGGTCCCGGGCGTCGAGGGGCTCATCCACGTCAGCGCCTTCGGCCGCCGCGTCGGCCATCCGTCGGAGGTGGTGAAGCCGGGCCAGTCCGTGGCCGTGCGCGTGGACGGCGTGGACGCCGCAGCGCGACGCATCAGCCTGCACCTCGCGGACATCGCCGAGATGGAAGCGCAGGACGCGGAGGGCGCGCCGACGCCGGAGGCTGGTGGGCTGCGCATCCTGCGCCGCGCGACCCCCGAGGTCGCCGCGGCGGAGACGCCCGCCGCGCCGCGGCCCATGCTGACGGCGCCGCCGATGGCGCCTTCGGCGACGGTCCGCTCGGGCGACGTGTTCGACGTGACCGTGGACGAGGTGGCGAACTTCGGCGTGTTCGTGAGCTGGCCCTCGGGTCGCGGCCTCGTGCCCGCCCGAGAGCTCGGGCTCCCGCGCGGCGTCGATCCGAGGCGCCAGTTCCCGGCCGGGACGAAGCTGCGCGCCGCCGTCATCGACGTCCGCACGGACGGCAAGCTCACGCTCTCGCTGACGGCCGTCCAGCGCTTCGAAGAGCGCGCGGAGGCGGATGCCTACCGGCAGCGCTCCGAGCCCTCGCGCGGCAGCGGGCTCGGCACGCTCGGGGACCTGCTCAAGTCCAAGCCCCGCCGCTGAAGCTCCCCTTGGCAACGTGACGGGGGGCACGTAGTCTCTGGCGCCCGGCGCGGCCGAAATTCTGCAGACTTCCCGATGCACGCGTTCGCGTGCCCCGACCGCCCGCAGGCCACGTGCCGGTCCCATCGCGGGTTCGATCGCCCCGATCGCCTTGCGGAGCCCCATGCCGATGATCCCGAGTCCTGGCCGCGCCTCGCGAAGCGTCGCGGCCTCCGCCTTGCTGCTGCTCGTCGCGACGATCGCGCCCGCGCAGGCACCCGCAGTGGAACCGCGGGCCGTCGAGCTCGAGCGACGCGTGCGCGAGGCCGCGTCGCGCGTCTACGTCCACGGGGTCACCGAGGAGACGGCGCTGACGGCCGTGGGACGCGAGGGCGTGCCGGTGCTCACGCGGCTGCTTTTCGAGCCGGGCTTCGAGCGGCGCGACACGGTCGTCGCCCTGCTCGCACGACTCGGCGACGACGCCACCGTCGTCGATCTGCTCCGGTTCCTCGATCGGCCGCCGGCGTCGCCGCTGCGGCCCGAGGACGATCGCGCGCTGCTGCTGATCCCGCCCGCGCTCGGCTACATCGCGCAGCGCGGGAGCAGCGCGGCGCTCGATGCGCTGCTGGATCTCACCTCTGCGGCGCCCGAGCCGGATCTGCTCGCGCATGCGGCGTCGCTCGCCGAGCGGCCCGCCGACTACCGGCAGGATCTGCTCGACCAGGCCGTGTTCGCGCTGGGCCTCGTGCCGGGCGAGGCGCGCGCGAGGGAGCGGCTCACGGATCTCCTCGACGGCCGCGCGATGCCTGCCCGCGCGCGCGGGCTCGAGGCCATGGCCGCGCAGGCGCTTCGCAATGCGGCCTTTCTCGCCGCGCCCGGCACGGAGGGAACGGGCGATGCTTCTCTCGCGAAGTCCGCAGGCGGCCTCGACGGCGGCATCCGCGTCGATCCGCCGCCGGCCCGACCGGCGCACGTGCTCGTCGCGGATCCCGACGCCGACGTGGACAACACCGCGTGGACGTACGCGAACCACGTCGCGCAGTCGGATCCGATGACGGATGCGCGCCTCGACGCCATCACGCATGAGCTCAACCTGTCGATCGGGCGCTCGGACTTCGGCGGCGACGTCGCCTGCTGCGCGACGTTCACGCGCGCTGGCTCGGCGCGCTCGTTCGGGACGGCGGGCGACGGCCTCGACGTGATCGACGACGTGGGAGAGCTGGGCACCGTCCTCAGCAACCCGATCGCGCGCGTCAAGGTGGTGCGCCTCATCAACTTCTGCGGCGTGTTCGATCCCGGCATCATCGGCTGTGCGTTCACGCCGGGGAACGGCATGGCGGTCGAGCGCTTCTCCGATCTTCCCGTCGAGGCGGCGCTCTGGGGACACGAGTACGGCCACAACGCGGGGCTCAACCACAATCTCAGCGACGGCGAGACGCGCTGGATCATGTTCCCGTCCCTCGGCGGCGTGAACGACGGCGTCGACGCGGACAATCCCGACAACGATCCCGGGCTGCGCAACGAGTGCGAGACGCTGCATGCGCCGCCGCCTCCGACCGTTGCCTTCCAGAACGTCGTGGGACCCTGCGACGACACGGACGGCGACGGCGTGCACGACGCCGTGGACAACTGCCCCCTCATCGCCAACGCCAACCAGCTCGATGCCGACGGCGACGGCGCGGGCGACGCCTGCGACATGCCGTGCTCGCCCATCGATCCCGATCCGGACGGCGACGGCGTCTGCAACTCCCTCGACGGCTGCGACCTGGATCCGCTGAAGATCGCCCCGGGCGCCTGCGGATGCGGCGTGGTCGACGTGGACTCGGACGGCGACGCGAGCCCCGACTGCGTCGACGGCTGCGACGCGGATCCGCTGAAGATCGCGCCCGGCGCCTGCGGCTGCGGCGTGTCGGAGCTGGACACGGATGGCGACACGAGTCCCGACTGCGTCGACGGCTGCGACTTCGATCCGCTGAAGATCGCCCCGGGTGCCTGCGGCTGCGGCGCATCGGAGCTGGACACGGACGGCGACACGACGCCCAACTGCGTCGACGAGTGCGACTTCGATCCTCTGAAGATCGCTCGCGGATCCTGCGGCTGCGGGTTCTCCGAGGTGGACACCGACGGGGACACGAGCCCCGACTGCGTCGACGGCTGCGACTTCGATCCGCTGAAGCTCGCGCCGGGGCGATGCGGCTGCGGCGTGTCCGACGTGGACACCGACGGCGACACGAGCCCGGACTGCATCGACGGCTGCGACGCCGATCCCCTGAAGATCCTGCCGGGGGCCTGCGGCTGCGGCGTCCCGGACGTGGACAGCGATGGCGACACGAGTCCCGACTGCCTCGACGGCTGCGACGCGGATCCGCTGAAGATCGCGCCGGGCGCCTGCGGCTGTGGCGTGTCCGACGTGGACAGCGATGGCGACACGAGTCCCGACTGCCTCGACGGCTGCGACGCGGATCCGCTGAAGATCGCGCCGGGCGCCTGCGGCTGTGGCGTGTCCGACGTGGACAGCGATGGCGACACGAGTCCCGACTGCCTCGACGGCTGCGACGCGGATCCGCTGAAGATCGCGCCGGGCGCCTGCGGCTGTGGCGTGTCCGACGTGGACAGCGATGGCGACACGAGTCCCGACTGCCTCGACGGCTGCGACGCGGATCCGC
>JADMIO010803676.1_pt1 | contig 31792 bp, 29 predicted proteins | sample 8958161 | NCBI WGS metagenome assembly JADMIO01 (sample SAMN16585339, study PRJNA669376) | soil metagenome | isolation source: Crop rotation soil | place: USA: Cullars Rotation, Alabama | collected 2011 | reverse complement strand
CTTTCCCCGTGGGTGGGATAACGACCGCGTAGTGCAAGCGGAAGCCGCCAAATGGAATGACTTTCGCCGGAATGTCGAAGGCGTCGGTCCGCTGGGTTTCTCGCACGAGCACACGGACTTGACCATTACGCGAAATGTCTCGTTTCACAATATTCATCTGTCGTACGCGTACGTGCTGTCGCTGGCCGCTCAGGGCCGCAAGGAAATCTCGGTGCTCGACTGGGGTGGCGGCCTCGGCCACTATTACCTTTTGGGTAGGGCCGCGCTGCCTGAAATTCGTCTCGATTATCACGTGCGCGAAGTCCCGCGAATGTGTGAGCAGGGCAAACGTTTATGCCCCGACGTAATTTTTCATGACGACGACGAATGTCTTAATCGAAATTATGATCTCGTCATGATTAACGGGTCGTTAGGCTATTTCAAAGATTGGAAAGACGTCCTTGGCCGTCTCAGTGATGCAGTCGCGCGTTACATGTTTCTGACGCGGGTGCTGGTGGTGCAACAGGCCCCAACGTTTGTGGCATTGCAACGCACGCAGGTTTATGAGTACAACTCGGACATGCTGATTCAAGTATTCAACGAAGAAGAAGTTTTGGGCGTGGTGAAGGATCGGGGACTGCGCGTCGTTCGTGAGTTTGTCGTAGGCGACGGCCCGACAGTGGTGGGCGCTCCCGAACAATGCCGGGACGGCGGGTGGCTGTTGGCCAGATAGTCGCGTCGATACTGAAAAGTGATGAATAAAAATTGTCTCGTATGCGGCGCGCCAATCGAGCCGTTCATGTCTTTCGGGCGCATGCCGATTGCAAATGGCTTCTTAACTGTCGAACAAATTCCTGACGAATACTTCTTCGAGTTACAGGTGGGCTTCTGCGAACGCTGCACCATGGTGCAACTTACCGAGCAGGTCGATCGCGAAAAGATGTTCCATGGTGAATACGCTTTCTTTTCTTCAACGTCGACGCGAATGGCGCAGCACTTTCGCGAATTCGCGGAAAGCGTTATGACCACCTATCTCGGATCTCCCGATCCGTTTGTCGTCGAGATCGGCAGCAACGACGGGATCATGCTGCAGAACTTCGCGCAGGCGGGCATCCGCCACTTAGGGATTGAGCCCTCAGCAAACGTGGCCGCCGTCGCCAGGGGAAAAGGCATCAATACAGTCTGCGAGTTCTTCGACGAAAGCCTGGCCCGCCGGATCGTGAGCGAGCACGGTCAGGCCGACGCATTTCTGGGCGCGAACGTAATGTGCCACCTTCCCTACCTGCATTCAGTGGCCGCCGGTATTAAGATTTTGCTGAAACCGACGGGCGTGCTGATGTTCGAAGACCCTTATATGGGCGACATCGTGGAGAAGACTTCCTACGATCAAATCTACGACGAGCACGCGTTTTATTTTTCGGTCGCCTCCATCAGCAATTTATTTGAGCAGCACGATCTGGAAGTGATCGACGTCCTGCCGCAGAATGTTCACGGCGGATCGATGCGTTACGTGATTACGCATAAGGGGGCGCGGACACCAACGCCCGCCGTCTCAGCGCAGCGCGCGAAAGAAGAGGCGATGGGTCTCGGCAAACGTAAGACCTATGACGAGCTGCACCGCAACATCCAGCGATCGCGCGACGATTTGATGAAGCTCTTGCGCGATCTGAAACAACAGGGCAAGCGCGTCGTGGGCTACGGCGCAACTTCGAAGAGCACGACCGTCACCAACTACTGCGGCATAACGCCCGACCTGGTTGAATTCATCAGCGATACGACGCCGATCAAGCAGGGCAAGCTCAGTCCCGGCGCGCATATTCCCGTGCAACCGTACGAAGATTTCAAAGCGAATTATCCCGACTACGGCTTGCTCTTTGCCTGGAACCACGGCGACGAAATCATCGAGAAAGAAAATGACTTTCAGCGCGCGGGTGGCAAATGGATTGTCTATGTGCCGGAGGTTAAGGTGCTCTGATGATTTTGTGTGCGAATCCCGGCGCGCAGTATCAGGCGCACAAAGAGGAGATCGACGCCGCGATCGCGCGCGTGCTCTCGAAGGGCTGGTACATTCTCGGCGACGAAACCCGCGCGTTCGAATCAGAGTTTGCCGCCTACATCGGCGTTCGCGAAGCGGTTGGTGTCGGCAGCGGTACTGACGCCTTGCAGTTGGCGCTCGCGGCCTGCGAAATCGGCGCCGGCGATGAAGTCATCACCGTAGCACACACGGCCGTCGCGACTGTCGCCGCGATCGAGATGGCCGGCGCGACGCCGGTGCTGGTGGATATCGAGCCTGACTACTTCACGATAAATCCTGCAAAGATCGAAGCGGCGATTACGCCGCGCACAAAGGCAATCATTCCGGTGCACATCTATGGTCAGCCGGCGCAGCTCGATGCAATTCTTGACCTTGCGGCGGGTCACCAGCTGCGCGTGATCGAAGATTGCGCTCAGGCACACGGCGCCGCTTATCGCGGCACACGCGCCGGCGCGCATGGAGATATCGCCTGCTTCAGTTTTTATCCGACGAAAAACCTTGGCGCGATCGGCGATGGCGGAATGGTCGTAACGAACGATGCGGCGCTGGCGGAACGCGCGCGCCTGCTGCGCGAGTACGGCTGGGCCGAGCGATATGTTAGTCACATCTCGGGGCGGAACTCGCGACTTGACGAGTTACAGGCTGCGATCCTGCGCGTAAAACTCCGGCGGCTGGACGAGGACAATCACAAGCGCGCGCAGATTGCCGAAAAATATTCTGAAGGCCTCAGCGATTGCGGGTTGGTCTTGCCCGCAATTCGTCAGCATGCAACGCATGTGTTCCATCTCTACGTCGTACGCGCGTCCGAGCGACACGAGCTTCAGGCGTTTCTGAATTCTCGCGGGGTCAACACTTTGATTCATTATCCGGTGCCGGTGCACTTGCAGCCTGCGTACATGAACCTGAGGCGCGGCGATGGCGGCTTAACGGAAACCGAAACGGCCGCGCGCGAAATACTTTCACTGCCGATGTATCCTGAACTTGCGGATCGAGACGTCGAGCAAGTGATTGAATCTATTCGATCATTTGTGCGGACGCGCAAGGCAGGCGCGTAGACTCGGCAGTGTCCCAATATCTTGATCAACTCATCCGACAGTAAGATTGCTGGCTGCTACGCGGGCAAGAACATTCTGATCACCGGCGGCGGTGGCTATCTCGCTCATGGCATCCTGCGCCAGCTGAATGAGATTCACTGTCGCGTCGTTCGCGTCGGTCGTTCGGTTGAACCAATGCGGACGTGCGCGGGTCGTGCGACGATCGAAAGCATCACGGGAGACGTGCGCGACCGCGAGATTTGGACGTCGTTGCTGGATGGAAACGACATCATCTTTCATCTCGCGGCCCAAACCAGCGTCTACGTGGCCCAGCAGGATCCACTGGCAGACCTGCAGGCAAACGTGTCGCCTCTCCTGCATTTGCTTGAGACTTGCCGTTTAAATAGCTGGCGCCCGATCGTGATCTTTGCCGGCACCGTCACCCAGGTGGGACTGCCGGACACGATTCCAGTTGATGAATCCGCAACCGATCGGCCCGTCACCATCTATGACTTGCACAAGGTGGCAGCCGAGAAATATCTCGAGCACTATGCGCGTGAGGGAATAGTGCGCGGGGCCACGTTGCGGCTCGCGAATGTTTACGGTCCGGGCCCGCGTAGCAGCAGCGCTGACCGCGGCGTGCTGAACATGATGGTGCGCCGCGCGCTCTCGGGCGAAGCAGTCACCGTCTATGGCGACGGCCGGCACATTCGTGATTACGTCTACGTGGATGACGTGGCCGACGCTTTTTTGGTTTGCGCCGCCGAGATCGAGCAAACGAACGGCCGTTATTTTGTGATTGGCAGCGGCGAAGGTCATACTATATCGGAAGCCATGACCATGGTCTGTGACCGCGTCGCTTTGAAAACAGGTGGGCACGCGCCGTTGATCCACGTTGAGCCGCCACAATCGCAATCGCCGATCGAAGCCCGCAACTTTGTAGCCGACTGCAGTCTCTTTACGAAGCTTACCGGCTGGCGTCCAAAGGTAAATCTGACCGAAGGAATTGATCGTACTATCGAATCCATCGCATGAAAGTTCTCATCATTGGCGGCGCTGGCTTCCTGGGCGCAAACCTGGTCAGGCGATGTCTAGCGGAACCGGGCGTCGAAGTGACGGTGATGGACTCGCTCGATCCGCACCTGCGCTCGACGACCCGTACCCTGCAGGAAGTCTGGGACAGAATTCACTTTGTGCGTTGCGATTTGCGCGATGAGCATCTGCTTTCGGAGTTGGTGCAGGGCCAGGAAATCATCTTCAATTGCGCCGCGCAGACTTCGCATCCGCTTTCGATCCAGTACCCGTTGCTCGATGCCGACATCAACTGTGTCGGCAATTTGAAATTGCTCGAGGCCATTCGCTTACTCAATCAGAAAGCTGTGGTCGTCTATACCTCGAGCAGCACGGTGATCGGCAAAGCTGAAGGCTCAGTAGTCGACGAGGACCATGGCGAGAAGCCGCTGGAAATTTATTCCGCCAACAAAGGCGTGGCGGAAAAGTACTACCGGATCTATCACAACATCCATGACCTGAAGACCGTGGTCTTGCGGTTCGCGAACCTGTACGGACCGTACGGCAAGGGCTATCCCGAATTTGGCTTCGTCAATTACTTCATTCACCTGGCGTGGCACGACGAAGAGATTAAGATTTTCGGCAGCGGAGACCAGACACGAAACGTTCTCTACGTGAACGATGCTGCTGAGATTCTCTGGCGCGCGGCGCACGATCAGCGTCTGCTGGGCGAAACATATTTCGCCACAGGCAACGAGCATCTCAGCGTGAAAGAGATCGCAGATACGATTGTGTCGGTGTTTGGGCGGGGTAAGGTCACGCACATCGATTGGCCCGACGAACGCCGGCGCATCGAGATCGATCACGTTGAATTTTCCTCCGCCCGCCTCCGGTCGTTGACCGGCTGGGAACCGCGTTATGATTTCGAGTCAGCCCTACGAGAATTGAAAGGGATACTTGAACAGACTTCATGAGCGCCTGCCCAAAGATTGTCGTGACCGGCGCGCTGGGCCATATTGGTTCCCGTCTGATACGGGAACTGCCGGATAAATATCCCGACGCACAAATTCTTCTGCTCGACGACCTATCCACGCAGCGATATTGCTCGCTATTCGATTTGCCCGACGCCGGCAAATTTGAATTCATCGAAGCCGACATCTTGAAAGCCGACCTCGCGCCGTTGCTGGCAGGAGCGCGCGCCGTGATCCATCTGGCGGCGATCACCAATGCCGCCGGCAGTTTTGAAATCGCCGAACAGGTCGAGATGGTCAATTTCAACGGGACTGAACGCCTCGCGCACGCCTGCGTGGAAGTGAACGCGCCGCTCATGTTCCTTTCCACGACCAGCGTCTATGGCACCCAGAGTGACGTCGTCGACGAAGCATGCCCGGTTTCCGATCTGCAACCGCAAAGTCCCTATGCGGAATCGAAATTAAAGTCGGAGCAATTGCTGCAGCGACTCGCCGCCGATGCGGGTTTGCGCCACGTTATCCTGCGGCTCGGCACGATCTTCGGAACCTCGATCGGCATGCGCTTTCACACGGCGATCAATAAATTCTGTTGGCAGGCAGTGACCGGACAACCGATTACCGTCTGGCGTACGGCTTTGGACCAGAAGCGTCCCTACCTCGACTTGATCGATTGTGTGGCGGCCATAGAGTTTGTGCTGCACAAGGACTTATTCGACGGCACGATTTACAATGTCTTGACGCTTAATGCGACTGTGCGCGAAATAGTCGAACTCATTAAGCAACACGTCGCAGACGCGAAAATTGAGTACGTCGACACGCGCATCATGAACCAGTTGTCCTATACCGTCCTCAACGATCGCTTCAAGGCGCTGGGGTTTTCGTTCCGCGGCAGCCTCCCGCAGGGAATTGCCGATACGATTGCGCTTCTCCGAGGTGTCCACAGTCGATGACCGACACGTCGATCAGTTCAGCCCAGCCTTTCTTCTCGATCGGGGTTACCACTTACGATCGGGTTGAGATGCTGATCGAAACCCTTCACTCGGTGCTCGATCAAACGTTTGCCGATTTCGAAATCATTGTGGGCAACGACAACCCGGCGCGGCAGCTGACTCCCGAGTTCCTGAAACTGCACGATGCGCGCGTGCGAATAGTCAATCATGAACGCAATCTGGGCGAACTCGGCAACATGAACGAGTTAGTGCGTTTGAGCCGCGGTCGCTATTTCACCTGGATGGCGGATGACGACTTGTTGTCGCCGCATTTTCTGGAGGTGATGCGCGACGCGCTAACCACATTCGATTTTCCAGCCTGTGCCTTTACGTCTTTTATTCTGGGCGATCACGTGACTGTCAATAACCACCGCTCGCCGTCTGAGATGCACGCCTTTACGGGGGCCGAATTCCTGCGGCGGTATTGGAACGGCGAGCTGCAAGCCATCGGCACGATGGGCATGTTCGCCAGAGATTACCTGGAGCGCACCGGCGGGTTGGAAGATGTCAGTGGCGGCAACATTGCGCTGCACACCGAGTACCTTCACCTGGTAAAGCTCGGGCTGCTGGAAAGGATTGTGTATATCGACGAACCGCTGGTCATATATCGCGTTCACGAAGGGTCCTGGGGTTGCAGCAATAACAACTTCGAGCGATACAAACAATCGGGTGCAAACCTCGCGCGACTTAGCATCGCGTATTTGACGATGCCGCAACTGAAAGATGATTTCGATCAGAACCTGACCCAGTTGCTGAAATGGCTGATGGGCGAATATGTCGCCGTCGCGCGCCGGACTCTCGGATTCGGATTTCGGCAAATGATCAGTTATTTCAGATGGTCGCGAATCTACATCAGCAAATTGAAAGGCTCGCGACTGTATAGCCGCGCAGTTCAGTGTCTCATCCGAGCTGAGGTGTGGTTATGTTGGTCGCTCTGCAAGCAGAAGTTTTTGGCGCTGGCGCCGCAGGGCATGGTCAGGCTGGCGTATTCGGCGCGCTCGGCGGTGCAACGCGACGGCGCGTCCAGCGTCTCGCAGGTGAAGATCTAATCTCGACACGCGTCGCTGAAAATCTCATAAGAATCAATGGCTGAAACACTCGGATCACTCTGCGACAAGCTGGCGACCGTCAAGCTGAAACTCTGGCACAGCGACGATCCCGATCGTTTGCAGAGCCTGCGCGCTCAAGAGAAACAATTGCAGCAGGAGATCGATGAATTCATCGGCGCCGCGATGTCGGGCGGCATTCCCCTCGCGCGGCTGACCTTCGCGCAAAACAAAGTCTACAAGAAAGAAGGCAACACCGTTCCTGAATTCAGCGGCACCCTGGGCGAGAGTTTTGCTCAATTGGCTCACACAGTCTGCAAGCTGTGGCATGTCCAGGAAAAAGTCTACGAGTTCGAATCGATCCCGATGGATGAGAAAGACGGAGTCATCAAAGAACTGGCCATAGTGAACCTGGAAAGAAACCAGTGCATCGATCAACTCGATCAGCAGTTCCGCGATTTGGTTCAGGCTGCGCGTACGAGTGATGAGTGATGAATGATGAATTAGATGTTCGTCTTTTCGTGTCGTGACCGTCACTGATCACTGGTCATGATTGCGTTGCCGCCTGTTCACTGTAACGGTCACTCGTAACTGGTCACTTGTCACCGGCCACCGATTACTGGCCACTGATCACTGTTTCTTATGCATTATCATCTGATTGGAATTTGCGGCACCGCCATGGCTTCGCTCGCCGGCATGCTAAAGGCGCGCGGCCACTTCGTCACCGGGTCGGATGAAAACGTTTATCCGCCGATGTCCACGATGCTGGAATCGATCGGCATACAGATCATGCGCGCCTACGACGGCGCTAATCTAAATCCCACGCCCGACTGCGTCGTCGTCGGCAACGCAATCCCGCGCGGCAATCCCGAAGTCGAAGAGACTTTGAATCGCCGTCTGGTTTACCAATCGTTGCCGGAAGTTCTGCAGGATGAATTCATTCGCGGACGCCGGTCGCTCGTCGTGGCCGGCACTCATGGAAAAACCACCACCACGAGTCTCGCAGCGTGGGTGATCGACCAGGCCGGCCTGGACCCTTCCTTTCTGGTGGGCGGAGTCGTGCAGAATTTTGGTGTCAGCTTTCGCGTTACGGACAGCGACTACTTCATCATTGAAGGCGATGAATACGATACGGCCTATTTCGACAAAGGCCCGAAGTTCATGCATTACCTGCCGGAGATCGCCATCGTCAACAACATCGAATTCGATCATGCCGATATTTATAAAGACCTCGATGCGGTGAAGCTGGCGTTTCGGCGATTGATGAATCTGGTGCCGGGAAACGGGAAGCTGATCGTCGGCTGGGACAGTGCGCCGGTGCGTGAGGTCGTTGCCTCGTTCGGCGCGAAGCTATTCACGCAACTGGAGACTTTCGGAACCTGCGACGATGCGAAGTGGCAAGCACGCGATATTCACTTCGGCGGCGGTCTGACCAAGTTCACTGTTTGGCGCGAAGGATCGGAGTGGGCACAGTTCTCAACGCCGCTGATTGGCGACTTTAACGTCCGCAACTGTCTCGCGGTGATCGCCGCCGCTGACGCCTGGGGTGTTTCGCTGGCAGCAATTGCGGATGCGCTCGCGACGTTCAAGAGTGTCCGTCGTCGCTGCGAGGTGCGTGGCGAAATCAATGGGATCACCGTCATCGACGATTTCGCCCACCATCCCACTGCGGTGCGCGAAACGCTCGCCGCCCTGCGAACGAAATATCCCACCGAAAGATTAATCGCTGTGTTCGAGCCGCGCTCGCGGACTTCGTGCCACGCGACCTTTCAGAATACTTACATCGAGGCGTTCGCCCCGGCCGATTTGGTGATCGTATCGGGGGTGTACGACGCGGGGCGGGCAGCGGAGATGGGTGGCGTGCTCGACATTGAAAAGCTGATCGAAGATATCGGCACGCGCAACAAACCTGCTCAGGCGATCACCGCAGTCGATGAGATTGTCGCGAAGCTAAGCGAAGAACTTCGCTCCGGCGATGTCGTGGCCATCATGTCGAACGGCGGTTTTGGCGGGATTCACGAAAAACTGCTGGCAGCGCTGCGCGCCAGAACGTGACCTGGGGGGATTTTTTAGGCGTAAAGGAGGAGGCATCCTTCCCTGCGGCCCACCAGCATCGTTGCCGGTCTCCTGTAAACGTTGCCTACTAAAGAACCGCAGGCAAGATGCCTGCGTAACGCACGCGGGGATACGTGCCCTTCACTGGGCGCCGATTATTCGCCAGTTATTGTCGGTCGCGGTGGGAATGGTCTTGTTCTTTTCCACCCAGTCGATAATCAGTTCGCGCACTTCGGCGCTGGATCGGTAAATGACGGGCGCGTTCTTGAACATCGTGAAGCCGCCGCCGCCGTTCACTCGATAATTGTTCGTCACCACTTTCAGTTTCTGCGTCGGCGACAATGGCTGGCCTTTGAATTTCAAGTTCTGAATGCGCTGGCCCACGGGTTTGGTGAGATCGATGTCGTAGGAAACTCCCTGCGCGACGTCAAAGTTATAGCCGGGAATCCGGTTATCAATTAATTCATTCAGCGATTTGCCCGGCTGGTATTCCTTGAAGTAACGCGCCGAATGTTCCAGCGCATCCTTCAACTGCTGCCCGGTCAACTCAATAGTCACCAGCGTGTTCTCGTATTCATAAAGACCCGCGATGTCGCGCACGGTCACCGAGCCCTGCGGGATGCGCGCCGATGGATTAAAGCAGGCCGCCATTGAGACGTCGGCGTTGCCGGCTTCGAGTTGCACACGCTGAATCAGATCAATAATCGCAGTGTCGTGAAAGCGGCAACCATTCGCACTCAGGTCTGCGCTCGATTCGCCGATCGCGCGACCCAGCCAAGCCTGCGTCTCTTTGTCGTAAGGCTCGCCGAGCTTGGCAATCTCCGGATCGACTTCGGTTTTCTCGGAGACCGGAATTGTGCGCGCTGATTTCATTATCACCTGCCAGCCGCCACTCTCTTTCTTGTCGAGGTAAAGATCGACGCGCGCGACGTGGCTGGCCCAACGGTTGGCCTGCGTCAGCAGCACACCGTTCACAAACAGATCGCCGACTTCGCGATGCGTATGTCCCATGAGAATCACGTCGACGCCGGCCACCTGTCGCGCAATCGCCAACGCGGCGTTCTCATTGGGCACTTGCGAAGGGCTGGGAATGCCGGTCCGCAAATCTTCTTCGGTGCCCATGTGCATCGCGATCACGACGACGTCCGCTTTCTCTTTATCGCGCAGAATGGGCACCCACTTCTTCGCCTCGCTGACGGTCTCGCGAAATTCAAGTCCTGCGTAGTTCGGTGGATTCTCCCAATTCGGAATGCCCGGTGTAGTCAGTCCCAATATGCCAACTCGGACGCCCTGGATGTCTTTAATGATGTAAGGCTTGTAGTGATTGGACGCGTCGCCCTTAACCTGACTGTCATAGGTGTTCGCCGAGAGGAAAGGAAACTGCGCTTCGCCGCGCGCCTTATTCAGCACCTGCAAGCCAAAGTTGTATTCATGATTGCCCACCGTCATCGAGTCATAGTGCAGTGCATTCATCGCCAGCATCATCGGATCGGGCGGCGTGTTGTTGCGCTTGTTGTGAAAGTATTCGAGCGGCGTTCCCTGAATCGTGTCGCCGGAATCGAGCAACAGCAGATCGGGATCGTTCTTGCGCGCTTCCTTGATGAGCGTCGCGACCTTCGCAATCCCCACGTTGTCGTACTTATTCGTATAGTAGTCGATTGGAAAGACGCGGCCATGCATGTCGGTCGTGCTGAGGATGACGACGTGTGCGCGTTGCGGCGCTGTGCTTTGAGCGGCGCCGGTGGATATGACAGCGAGCAGCGTGAGCGAAAAGTTCAGTACGGCGACTGTGATGCGCTTCATATTGGGTCCTCGATGCAGAGAATGTTTTGGGACACAGTCTAGATCGAAAACCGCGTCAGAACCGAGAGCGGTAGCGACCGGATCAAGTGGCTGTCGAGGGATCAACTGGTCCCGTCGCTACCGCTCCGGGTTCTGACACGTTAAGTGCTGGTTGCAGCGAAGAGTCTTGTAAAGCCTCGGCTTCGGCGGCCACGGTGCGCAGCGAGAAGCCGCGTTGCACCAGCAGCGCAATGCCGACAATCGCCCAGAACAGATCGCGACCTTTACGAACAATCGCCAGGGTTACGCCGGCGGCTTCGGTGAACTTGAGGATCTTCGACACCTTCGCCGTGCCTGCCTCATCGACGCCCAAGCGCAACGGGATGAACTTAAACGCCATCGTAATAATCCGATTGACTGATTCGAGAATGAACGCCGTGAAGAAAGTCGGCGCCTGCTCGGGACTGATGTAATAGAGCGCGACATAAATCTCTAACACGCCGCAAAAGTGAAAGCAGAATTCCAGCAGCAGGATCGGCAGGAAACGTCGTGCGTTTCGCGATAAGAAACCATAGACCCGATCTTCAAACGCGCCGGATTTATCGATCCACTTCTCGTCGAATCCATGCCGGTGAGCGAATGCGGCAGCGCGGCTGACAAATCTCACTTGCCGGCGAACCAGGGCCAGGCTAATCGCAATCACCAACAAAATTACGACGATGGTGACAATGCTGGCGATGCGCAAGCCTTTGGGCAGATGAAAGGACAGCAAGAGCGCAATCATGCCCGCGAGCACGAAGACGACCACCGACAGACCGTAGAAAATATTTTCGATGACGAAGCTCGAGAAGCCGGCGATCAACGGCACGCGGTCGCGGATCAGGATTGGCTTCGAAGGTTCGGCCAAGGCAAAGCTGCCGATCGGCAGGACGTTTCCAATCGCGTCACCCATGATTCGCGCTCGCAGTGCGTCCGAGAACCGCAAACGGTACGGCTCTTCCATGCACAGGCACCACGCGGCTGAACGCACCGCGTGGCGCAGACCCGAAATAGCAATGATGAGCAGAAAACCGGCCCCCAACCGCACCACGCCGTCGTAGATCTGTCGGACGCCCGCACGGTTCACGAAGTAGACGAACAACGCGACGGCTGCGGCGGTCAGAATGATTCCGACGGGTGTGAACTTCTTTTTTGCTGCTTGCGATCTGCTCATCTGTAAATCAGACCTTGGCAATTCGAGTACTGCAAAGGTGATGCCTCAATCGTAATACGCTGAAATGCTGAGACGCCCGTCGTATTCAAGCACGAGCAGCAGGATAAATGCGACACGTGCAGTGCGTGGCACAGACTTCAGTCTGTGATTATCGCCCCGCAATCACAGACTGAAGTCTGGGCCACTTTCTGTTTTTGCCTTTTGCGCGCGCGGTTGATTATGATGTCGATTCAAGATCGTCAATTAATCCCTTTCCTGCGGTCCGGCAATTTTATGACTCAGACTCAAACAGCATTGGAAGAATCACTTGCGCGTCCGTTGACGGCGCTTTCCGAAGACGAGCAGATGTTTCGCGACAGCGTCCGTGAATTTGCCGAAGGCGAAATTCGCAAACGCGTCGAAGAAATGGACGAACAACAGCATCTGGATCCGGCGGTGCTCAAGCAATGTTTTGAATTGGGCCTGATGGGCATAGAGACACCCGACGAGTACAACGGCGCGGGCGGCTCGTTCTTTCAGGCGATTCTCGCCGTCGAAGAGCTTTCGCGTGTCGATGCTTCGGTGGGCGTGCTGGTCGATGTGCAGAACACGTTGGTCAACAATGCGTTCATTCGCTGGGGCAATGCCGATCAGAAAAAGAAATACCTACCGAGGTTGGCGTCGGACAAGGTGGGCGCCTACGCGTTGAGCGAAGCCGGTTCGGGCTCAGACGCGTTTGCGATGCAGACGCGCGCCGTCGACGCCGGCGATCATTTTGTTTTGAACGGCCGCAAGCTGTGGATTACGAACGGCAAGGAAGCAGAGATTTTCGTACTATTCGCCAACGCAAATCCGGAAGCCGGCTATCGCGGCATTACGGCCTTCATCATTGAGAAAGGCTTTGAAGGATTCACCGTCGGCAAGAAAGAAAACAAGCTCGGCATCCGCGCCTCATCGACCACCGAGTTGATTCTGGAAGACTGCCAAGTGCCGAAAGAGAACGTGTTGGGCGAATTCGGCAAAGGCTATAAAGTTTCGATCGAAACCCTGAACGAAGGCCGCATCGGCATCGGCGCGCAGATGATCGGCATTGCCCGCGGCGCTCTGGAAGCAGCGTTGAATTACACCAAAGAGCGGCAACAGTTCGGCAAGAGCATCAGCGATTTTCAGGGCGTGCAGTTCCAGCTGGCAGAAATGGCCACTGATTTGGAAGCAGCGCGGCTGATGGTTTACAACGCTGCGCGCATGAAGGATGCGAAACAGAATTTCGTCAAGGAAGCGGCGATGGCCAAGCTTTATTCGTCACGCGCGGCGGAACGCATCACTTCGAAAGCCATCGAATTGTACGGTGGCTACGGATACGTCAAAGATTATCCGGTCGAGAAATATTGGCGCGATTCAAAGATTGGCGCGATTTACGAGGGAACATCGAACATGCAGTTGCAGACAATCGCGAAGCTGATCATCGGGAAATAACCCTAATCGTTTAGGTGAGGGCGTTGCCCTCGCGGCGGGCAACGCCGCCTCTAAACCAGGACATGGCGACATCACGTATAGATATTTTTGAGCAGATGCTCGTCGCGGACCCGGCGAACACTGCGGTGCTGTTCGGCTTGTCAAAGGAATATGAGAAGGCCGGCAATGATGCGAAGTTGATCGAGACGCTGGAGCGTTATCTCGCCGCTGCGGATGATGAGGGCAACGCCTACGGCATGTTGGCCGCCGCTTATCGGCGAACCAAACAGGATGACATAGCGCGGGCAACCTATCAGCGCGGTTTGGACGCGGCGTCGGCGCACGGGCACCCGGGTATGGCCGAGGAATATAGAGAGATTTTAGAGAATGAATTCTGAGCGGTAGAGCGCTCGTGTCAGAAGCCCGACCGTGAGGGAGGGCCGGCGGCACAACGCGTTTCCGTTGAGGTAATCTCTTTCGCAGTTGCCCTCCCTTACGGTCGGGCTTCTGATACAACCGAGCAATCATGAGCGATACCAAAGTCCTTAGACTCGTGAAGAAGATAGAAGGTGAATTGCCCGAGCAGGCGTTTACCGGCAAAGCCGTCGCCAAGGCTGAACCCAAGCCGGTGCTGTCGCCCATCACCAAACTCACGCCGCCGCGCAAACCCAGGCGAGCGAAGCGACACAAACGCGAGCACGAATTGCCGAAGCTGAGCCCCGAAGAGATGCTGAAGATCTTTCGCACGATGTATCTGTCGCGACGGCTCGACGATAAAGAGATTCAGATGAAGGGCCAAAACCGCATCTTCTTTCAGATTAGCGGCGCCGGCCACGAGGCAATCTTGACCGCTGCCGGCATGTGTCTGCGGCCGGGCTACGATTGGTTCTACCCCTATTATCGCGATCGCGCCTTGTGTCTGCAGTTGGGCATGACGCCACTCGAAATGCTGCTCGAGAGTGTCGGCGCCGAAGCCGATCCGAACTCGCATGGACGCCAGATGCCTTCGCACTGGGGGCACAGCAAGCTGAACATCGTCTCGCAATCGTCACCGACGGGGACGCAGCTCTTGCAAGCCGTCGGCTGTGCTGAGGCGACCTATCGCATCAAGTTAATCAAAGAGCTAAAGCGACGCGTTAAAAGTTTTCACGGTGATGAAGTCGTGTACGTTTCGCTCGGCGATGGCACCACGAGCGAAGGCGAGTTTTGGGAGGCTTTGAATACCGCCTGCAATCTGCGCCTGCCTGTAGTTTTTCTCTTGGAGGACAACGGCTATGCGATCAGTGTGCCGGTGGAAGTCCAGACGGCGGGCGGCGATGCCTCAAAACTTATCTCAGGTTTTCCGAACTTGTTTCGCCAGAGGTGTGACGGCACCGATCCGATTGAATCGTATGCAGTGATGCAGCGGGCAGTCGATAATTGCCGCAAGAACCGTGGGCCGTCATTCGTGCATGCCAAAGTCATCCGACCTTACTCGCACTCTCTATCTGATGACGAGAAGCTGTATCGCGCCGAAGCCGAACGGGTGAGCGATGCGGAACGGGATCCCATCAAGCGCTTCGGCGCATTGTTGGTGCAGGAAGGCGTCGCCAACGCAGACGAGCTGCAGTCATTAAAAGACGAAGTCGATCGCCAGGTTAATGAAGCGGCCGATGCCGCCCTCGCCAGTCCACAGCCGGCGGCCGACACGGCGTTAGATTTCATCTATTCACCTAAGGTCGATCCGACATCCGGAGAATTCGACACCGAAGATCAGGTTCAGTTGAGTGGGAATCCCGGCACGATGGTTGATTTGATCAATCGCTGTCTCCATACCGAGATGAAGCGCGATCCGCGCATCGTCGTGTTTGGTGAAGACGTGGCTGATTGTTCCCGCGAGAATTCCATCAACCAGGTAAAAGGCAAAGGCGGTGTGTTCAAAGTAACCGCTAACCTGCAACGCGAATACGGCAGCCAGCGCGTCTACAATTCACCCCTGGCCGAAGCGAATATCGTCGGCCGGGCGATCGGACTCGCGACGCGGGGATTGAAGCCGGTAGTTGAAATTCAATTCTTCGATTACATCTGGCCGGCGTTTCATCAAATCAGGAACGAACTGGCGCTGATGCGATGGAGATCAGGGAATGAATTTTCCTCGCCGGTTGTCATTCGTGTTCCCGTGGGCGGCTATTTGAAAGGCGGCGCAATCTATCACTCGCAATCCGGCGTTTCATTGTTCACCCAAATTCCCGGCTTGCGCGTCGTCTATCCATCGAACGCGCTCGACGCGAATGGAATGTTGCGCACGGCGATTCGCTGCGACGATCCGGTGATCTTCCTCGAACACAAGCATCTCTATCGCCAGGCTTACAACAAGTCGGCCTATCCGGGCGAGGACTTCATGATTCCGTTCGGCAAGGCGAAGACGGTTCGCGAGGGAACGGACCTTTCGATCATTACGTACGGGGCCCTCGTACAACGTTCAGTGGTCGCGGCGAAGGAAGCGGAGAAGCAGGGTATCAGCGTCGAAGTTATCGACCTGCGATCGCTGAATCCTTACGATTGGTATGCCATCTCTGCCTCAGTAAAGAAGACCGCGCGCGCGATCGTCGCACACGAAGATTCGGTCTCGTGGGGTTATGGCGCCGAGATCGCCGCACGCATTTCCACTGAACTGTTCGAATATCTCGATGCACCGGTCCAGCGCGTGGGCGCGCTCGACACCTTTGTCGGTTACGCGCCCCAATTGGAAGACGCCATCCTGCCGCAGAGCGCGAATGTCTTAAAGGCGATCCTCGAGCTTCACAGTTATTAATTCATGGGACGCCGCACTTCTTCAGAACTCCTGCCACTGTCCGCAAGTGGCTCGCCGCGCGTCACGTCAAATTAAAAGTTGGTTATGAGAAGGCCGGCTTGCGTCGACTCAACCCCGTCGAAGCGTCGTAAAAACGCGAAAGAATCAGGTAATCGCAACATTCGTCCGCCGAGCCCTCTCCCCACAACTATGGATGGCTTTAGAACGCGATGGCCGTCCGCGCGTATTCCTTTGTTTCTGCTTAACCCGCTGATTGCGGCTCCGCCCGCTGAATTCAATATATTTCCAATCGGCACGGTCATTGCACCTTGGCTCTCGGGCAAAGCCTCAAATCCCGACACAACACAAACCATGGTTTTTCTAGAAGGAGGAAGTTTATGCGCAAAACTGTAGGAATATTTGTGGGAGCTGCGCTGCTCTCACTCTCCCTTGCTGTTGTGGCGGTCAGCCAGGTGCAGACGACAACAGTCACCAAGGTCCAAACTCAATCTGTCCAAAATCCCGACGGCACTTACACTATTGTTGAATATCCGGTAGGAAAAGAAACCGTAGTCAACTTGAATCCCGTCGGCATTACGGGAGCGATGGGTCGCGCGACCATCCTGCGCAACAGCGATGGCACGACGATCAAAGTGAATTTCGAAAAGTTACCAGCCGATCTTTCGGCATTGAATTTTTACGCCGTCGATCCGACCGGCGCAGTTACTTCGCTCGGACCAATCGAAGTGGCGAACGGTGTCGGCACCTTTACGACGACCACGCCGTTGACGCGCTTCATGCTGTTCGCATCACCCGATCCGAACCTGACGGCCTATGATCCGAACACGCACGTCTTTTTCCGTAGCGCGGTGCCGAATGGGTTGACCGTGATTCCGATCGGCGGCGGTAGCGTGGCTGCAGTTGGCGAGCAGGTCGCGGGCGTGATTACGCCGGCTGGACCAGCGCTGATAGCAGACTACAACGTGCCGATGTTGGGCATCCCGAGGTTCAAGAAAGAAGAGAGCACCAAGTTGAAGGTGGACTTTAGCGGCGGCATGGAAGGCGCTCGCGCGAACATCTTCATCGAGCCACGAAAGCACGGCAAGACGACTGAGATCCTGATGCATTTCCACGATTTGCATGAGGCGCCGAAAGGCACTGCGTTCGTCCTCTGGGCTGTCTCGCCGGACCATCAATTTCAAAAGCTGGGTCAGATCGTGAACATCAAGGATCGCAGCGAAGCTCGCATCGAATCGGAAACGAATTTCGATGACTTCGGACTGCTGCTCACCACTGAGAACGTGCTCGCGCCAACGGCAACCATAATTGCTCCGACCGGCAAGCGAGTAGGCGTGATTACTATCACCCCATAACGACGCAACCACGTCGATGCGAATAGGCCGTCTGCGGGCGGCCTATTTTTTTGCACCTACGTACGGTAGGTTGACGGAACGATCTGCGAAAAGCCTTCGTATACTGTGCCGGACGAAGCTGAAAGGGCGAACGGTCTCAGGGAACAAAGATGAAAGAAGCAGGCGATATTCTCAAGATAGTGGGCATGGTTTTGTTGGTGCTGTTTGTGCTGGCCGTGGGCGTGCCTCTGGTGCTGGCCGCAGCCGGCGTGGCGCTCGGCATTATTGGAATGTTGGTCGGACTGGCCATCGCGCTGATAAAGATTGCGATCGTGGTGGCGATTATCTATCTGATTATCGTGGGAATCAGAGCAGTACTGAGATGATCCCTATGCGGCAATCTCGACGTAGTCGACGCTGCTACTAGGTTCAGGAATCGGCAGCCCATCCTCACGCATCCCTCGCAGATGCAAATCGATAGCTTCTCGGATCTCCTTCTCCGTTTCTTCAGTCGTTCGACCGGTAGCGACACAACCAGGCAAATCCGGAACATATGCCGCGTAATTATTTTCAGCTTTTTCGATCACGATCGCATATCGCATGAGGGTCTCCTACTTCTTCAATCCAGCCTGCTTAAGAATACTATTCAAAGTTCCATGAGGTAAATCGTCATTGCGCTTGCCAGGTACAGTTACGCGGCCTGACTTAGTCAGATGCTTGAATTGCCGATGGCTGCCTTCGATCACCACCAAATACCATCCATCATCACTGAGCAACTTTAATACATCGCGAACTTTCATGGGTCACACGTTGAATCTAAAGTTAACGATGTCCCCTTCCTGCATGATGTAGTCCTTGCCTTCGAGTCTTAGCAGTCCCTGATCTCGCGCCGCCGCATAAGAACCCACTCGAATCAAGTCGTCATAACTCACAATCTCAGCCCGAATGAAACCACGCGCGATGTCCGAGTGGATTGCGCCGGCGGCATCTTGCGCGCGCGAGTTCTGTGGAATGGTCCACGCCCGCGCCTCTTTTTCACCTGCGGTTAAGAAAGACATCAAGCCGAGCACTCGATACGCGCTCTTAATTAGCTGATCGACGCCGCTGCTCTTAACGCCCAGCGATTGCAAGTACTCGGCTCTTTCTTCCGGTGAAAGCTCGACGAGATCGGCTTCAAGTTGCGCGCAGATAACGACGCACTCTGAACCTTCGGACGCGGCCACCTCGCGAATCGCCTTCACCTTTTCATCGGTCTCAGGCGCCGCTAATGTCGATTCATTGACGTTCGCCGCGTAGATCGTAGGTTTCATCGTCAACAGAAACAGATTTCGCGCGATGGCGTTTTCTTCTTCGCTCAATGACACGCTGCGCGCCGGCTTGAACTCTTCCAAAACAGGTTGCAGCTTGTCGAGCACGGCCAATTCAGCTTTCGCGGTTTTGTCTCCACTCTTAACGGTCTTCTGCACTCTTTCGCGCCGGCGTTCCACAGCGCCCAGGTCTGCCAGCGCCAATTCGATCTGAATTGTCTCAATGTCGCGGCGCGCGTCGAGTGTCTCTTCGACGTGAGACACCGATTCATTTTCAAAACAGCGCACCACGTGAATCATCGTGTCCGTTTCGCGAATCGCATGCAGAAACTGATTGCCGATGCCCTCACCCTGCGAAGACCCACGCACCAGTCCGGCGATATCCACAAACTCAACCGTGGCCGGCACGAGTTTGTCGGTCTTCACTAATTTCGCCAGCGGCGCAAGTCGCTCATCCGGCACCGCCACCACCCCGACGTTTGGCTTGCTCGTGGAAAAGGCATAGTTCGCCGTGACCGCCGTCGTTTGCGAAGTCACGGCATTGAAGAGAGTTGTCTTTCCGGTATTCGGCAAGCCGACAAATCCTGCGCGCAGCATAGGTCTGAACTGAATCCTTCCTCTCGATGAAATCTACACTTCAACATGGCCGCAGGCCGATGTCCAGTGCGCAAAAACAAAAGCCGGACGAACGATCGCCCGGCTCTGAAGATGAAATGATTGGTAGATTATTACTCGATCTTCTGCATCGTGATCGTGATGGTCGGCTCTTTCCCGGCGGTGCGACTATACGAAACCCAATAACCGGCTTTCGGATAACGCACCAGTTTATAGCCGGAGCCGTCGGCTTTCGCCTCGATGTCGCTGCCGATAATTTCCTTCGCCGTCGGGATTGCGTTGGCGCCATTCATAAAGTCGATCGAGATGGCAGTGACTTTCTTGGTGGCCTTGTCATAATAAACCTGGACTGCCTGGTTGTCGTTGAATACATAAAAGTCCTGCTCATCGCCTTTATCTTTCGGACTCCCTAACTTCTTCCGGGCTTCCTCTGTCGGCATGCCGATACTGACGCCCTTGAAATTGTTGAATAAAGGGTCCTCCTTTTGGGCAACGGCCGGGATCGCACAGTACACCATTAACAAAACCAGCACACACGACGACATGACGATTCTTCTTGGCAAGAGCCTAAGAGAAACACAAAACATCTGATTCCTCCTTCGAGCTTACAGCCGGGCAAAGGCTTGCACGGCTTACGTGGTAAGTCGCGGCTGACATGCGACGGCCGCGATTTCCACGAACAATATGCCAAGCATCCACGCAAGTCAATACGCTTTTGCACCCTATTTCAAAACTATGGATGGTGATTAACTGACCCGCCGCATTAGAATAGATGTTGTCCGGCGCACCGGGAAGTTAGAGCCGAAAATCGCCCAAGGAGAATTACATGACGAAATTCTTGTCCGCCGTGTTTCTGTTTACGATGATGGCCGCGGCCTTTTCCGGCTGTAGTACTCAAAAGGGTCCTGGTAACAATTCGACTCCGACCACCGTCAGCGCCGAGCCGACGCCGGACAAGGTGGCAATTGAAGCTCAATTAAAGGCGATGGAGTATGACTGGCCGCGCATTCTCAAAGAGCGTGACGGCGCCGCGGTGCGAAAGCTGGAAGCGGATGACATCATGATCGTCTCGCCCGACGGTTCAGACGGATCGAAAGAAGCAGACATCAGAGACATCGAGTCGGGGCAAATGGCTGACGATCCCGAGGAGGTAACTGACGTCGTCGTAAACGTAATCGATACCGATTCGGCGATAGTCCGATCGCGCACCGTAGTAAAAAGTGATAACCACGTGCTTTCAGACGGCAAGTGCCAAACAGTCATTCATGAATTCCGGACTATCGATACGTTCGCGCGCCGCAACAGCCAATGGCAGATAGTAGCGTCGGCCACGGGGCCGGTTATCAAATCCTCGCCAACCGCGAATCAATCGCCGACCCAAAGTGAATCGACGTCATCGAAGCCTTCGCCGGCCAGCAAATCTTCGCCGGCCAGTTCCGGATCACCACAGAATTAGGTCACCGGAAGAACTTCCGACGCGGGCATCGGCGGAATTCCCTGGCGCGCCACTCGTTGTTTTTGCTTGACGGCACACGTTTTTTGTCATAGAAGCACTCGTCAATACATCGCATAAGGAGCTTCGACATGAAAAAGATTTTGGCCTTTGTATCTTTGATGATTCTGGCTGCCGGCTGTGCCACCCAGCCGCCGGGCAACAAAGATACGACCGCGAATACAAACATCAACGCGAACAAGTCGGCGGAAACAAAAACGACGGCGACGCCTTCGGAAGCTGACATCATCGCCAAGGAAAAGGCTACCTGGGACGCGTTCCGCAAGAAGGACGCGGACGCTTTTGGCAAGCTGCTCGCGCCCGAATACACCGAAGTCGGCGATACCGGTGTGATGGACAAAGCGGTCGCGATTGCCAGCATGAAGGACTTTGAACTTTCTGATGTGACGTTCAGCGACTGGAAGATGCTGCCCGTAGACAAGGATGCAGTGATCATCACCTACACCACCAATCTCAAAGGGACTTATAAGGGCAAAGACATTCCGCCCGACCCAGCTCGCACGGCAGCGGCTTACGTAAATCGCAACGGCGAATGGCTGGCTATTTATTTCCAGGACACCAGAGTCCGCAAGCCGATGCCGATGCCAACACCAAAAGACGCACCCAAGGCCGCGAGTCCGAGCGGAACTCCCGGTCAAACCGGACCTGATGCGGCCGCCAATGAGAAGTTGGTGTGGGATGCTTTCAAGGCGCGCAACTACGACGCGTTCGCTTCGTACTTAGCCGACAATTTCATGGAGATAGAAAGTGATGGCGTGTACGACAAAGCTGGATCCGTGAAAGCCGTGCAGGGCTTCGATGCTTCGAAGGCGGAACTCAGTAACTGGAAGACCGTAAAGTTTGATGAAGACGCGTCGCTGGTGACCTACACGGCGAAGATTCCTCCATTCCCAACTGCTTACCATACGTCGATCTGGGTAAACCGAAACGGCAAGTGGGTGGGCTTGTTCCACATGGGAACCGAAACCCAACCCGATGAGAAAAAGTAGCTGATCGATAACCGTCGCGAATTGCGACTAAGACCAGATGCCGGGGATGGTTGTCGAGCACGCCGGACAACGACCATCCCCGGTTATTTTCATCTGACGAATGATGTAGCCGTACCGCTCGACCAATAACTCGTCGCAACTCGGACAGTAAGTGTTTTCCCAGCGGCCCACTCGTCCGGGCAAATTGCCGGCATAGACATAGCGCAGACCGGCATCGCGACCGATCTCACACGCGCGCACAAGTTGTGCGGCGGTCGTGTTCGCTTTGTCCTGCATATGATAGTCCTGGTGAAATGCAGTGACGTGCCAGGGAATATCGGGCGAGACCGACGCGATGAAATCCGCCGCGCCCTTTAATTCATCTTCGGAATCGTTGAAGCCGGGAATCACCAGCGTGACGATCTCTTCCCAGAACCCGCGCTCATGCACCATCTTCACGGTATCGAGTATGTTGTCCACGACGCCGCCAAGCTGCCGGTAATTTCGATCGCTCATCGTTTTGAGATCGATCTTGTAGCAGTCGGTCCACGGCCGCAGATAGTCGAGCACCTGCGGCGTAGCATTGCCGTTGGAAATAAAGGCCGTGCGGAAATCTTCGGCCTTCGCTTTCTTGAAAACTTCCACCGCCCACTCAGCGGTAATTAGCGGTTCGTTGTAACTCGACCCGACCATCGAAGCGCCATACGCTTTTGCCATGGCAATCAGACGATCCGCAGAAACGACATTCGGCGGAGACACGGCCGCATCGTCACGCAGCGCCTGCGAGGTCAACCAATTCTGACAATACGCGCAATGCAGATCGCACCCAAGCATGCCAAAGGTCAGCGTGTCCGACCCGGGCAGCGCATGAAAGAAAGGCTTCTTCTCGGTCGGATCGCAGGCCAGCGCCGCGACATAATTCGTCGGCACACGCAAGTGCCCGCCTTCGTTGAAGCGTACTTTGCAAATGCCGCGCTTGCCTTCATTGATTACGCAGCGATGGCCGCAAGCGAAGCACTTCAGCGCGCTCTTCGGCAGATGCTCCGTCAATTCGGTTGCACCTTCGGTGGTCAGTTCGTCCAGGACTTCGGCAAGTGAAGCTGCTGTAGCTGTGAGTGGCATAACCCGTAATGCGGAAACTCCTATGAGGAATTATACTCTTTGATGTCAGTGATCCATCGTCAGTTGTCAGTAGAACCTCGGAAAGCATGTTGCAACTGACAGCCGACTACTGACTACTGACAGTCGCATGATTATCGAAACCATTACGGTCACCGCCTTTCAACAGCACACGCGCGTTGTCGGCTGTGAGAAAACCAAACGCGCAATCTGTATCGACCCAGGCGACGACTCAGAGAGCATTGCCGAAGCGATCGATCGTCACGGTTTTGAATTGCAGGCCATCGCGTGCACGCATGCGCACATGGATCACATTGGCGGTGTCGCGGGCCTTAAGCGGCGAAAGCCAAACGCCCGCATCATCATCCATCCCGCCGATGAGTTCATCTACGATCAATTACCGCAGCAACCTGCCTGGATTGGCATACCCAGTTCGCAGTGGGCCGAATACGGCTTCGATTACGACGCGCCACCTAAAGCTGATGAGCATTGGAGCGACGGGCAGGTTTACGCCGTCGGGGAACTGAACTTCACCGTCATCCATTGTCCCGGTCACACGCCAGGTCATGTGGTATTGTTCGAGCCGACGGAGATGAAGGTGTTCGTCGGCGATTGCCTGTTCGCAGGATCGATTGGCCGCACCGATTTGCCAGGCGGCTCGACTGAAGAGTTGATGAATTCCCTCTTTAACAAGCTGCTGCCCTTGGGAGATGACGTGGAAGTTCTGTCAGGACATGGCCCCAACACCACAATTGGTTACGAGCGGCGCACCAACCCTTTTCTCACCGGAGCCTATTCGATTGGCGGGAGCGGACGGTTCTAATCAAGTAAACCAATGAACCATTAAGTCACAAAGGCACCAAGCCATAAATGCTTGGTGCCTTGGCTTTGCCTCAAAAGTCCTTCGATAAGTTGTCTGAGAATGTGAACTGAATCATCGCCGCAGAGCGGCGAGATGTTTATAGCTATGCGATTGCCTCTTACATCTCGCAAAGAGCGAAATGCTAAGCATTTCGCTCTTTGCGGAAGAGTGAGAAGGCCGTGCACCTTCTATAAATATTACGTGCCTACGGCACGTTTCTGTCCTGATAGGTTCGAGCGATTACTTTTGAGGCGATGCTTGGTGCCTTCATGTCTTTGTGGTGAAGTCTCTCTTCACTTCTCGACGATATCTTTCTTCTGCGTCACCACGAACGCCAGCAACTCGTTCTTCTCGGCTTCGGGAACCTTGTACTTGTCGAGCGAAGCCACCAGATGTTTCGCGGCTACGTCCCAATCGGCTTCGGTAATGCCGAGACCCTTGTGAACCGTTCGCATTTCGCGCCCGGTATAGATGCAAGGACCTCCCGCCGCTGCACAGAATTGATCGAGAATATGTTGACGCAAGCGCTTCTGAGAATCTTCGCTAAATCCGGTGAAGAATTTTTCAAAGCGCTTATCGGTAGCCAGGCGGTGAATAAAGTCATCGACGACCGCCGCGATTGCATCGTAGCCACCGAGCCGCGCGTACAAAGACTTCTTATCTTGCGCGGCTGAAACGGGGACGGAGGTTGACGTGTTCTTCGGCGTCTGGGCCCAAACCGCGCCCGTCATCACCGCTAACAAACAAATCGCAATTGAGAGTCTTTTGATCATTGGGTTCTCCTCCTGAATTAAGGTCGATTGTGCGTGGGACAGACTTCAGTCTGTGAAGTCCTGCAGCCTATCACAGAGTAAAAAGTCTGTGCCACGACATTCGGCGGCGCGCTGATTAGTTCGGCATCAGCACCATGTTGACTACATGAATCACGCCGTTCGATTGGTAAACGTCGGCCGTGGTTACGGTCGAAGTGCCGCCTTTCTCATCGCGCAGCACGATGTTGTTGCCGTCCATCATCGCCCAAAGCGTTCCGCCACTTACGGTTTTTAGACTCGCTTTGCCCTTGCCTTTGCCGATGAGCTTGGCGAGAGCTTGCGAGTCGTACTTACCGGCGACGACATGATAAGTCAAGACCTTGGTGAGCATCGATTTATTTTCCGGCTTGAGCAGAGTATCGACCGTGCCGGCGGGCAATTGGTCAAACGCTGCGTTGGTCGGCGCGAACACCGTGAATGGACCTTTTCCTTGCAGCGTGTCGACCAGACCAGCTGCCTTGACGGCGGCGACCAGCGTCGTGTGGTCAGCGGAATTCATCGCGTTGTCGACGATGGTTTTGGTCGGGTACATCGCGGCGCCGCCGACCATCGGGTTTTCTTTCATCATCTGCGCCGAGGCCGCGGAACCCGCGGCCAACATGGCAACCAACATAAACACAACGGCGTATAGCCTTTTCATTTCAATTCTCCTTCTAGCGTTGGTGTTGCTGAAAATCTGAAGGCTATACGAGGTCGATGAGAGGTTTGGATTTCCGGGCGTGTGATTTTTCGTGGCACAGGCTTCAGCCTGTGGTCACATTCGGATTTCACAGACTGAAGTCTGTGCCACTTAAATCAGCTCGATGGACTCGCGAGATAGATGGGACCGGTCGGCGCAAGCGAACCGCTCTTGGGCTCCAGGGTAATGGCGACGACGGCGCCCGATCCGGCCGCCGCCGGAAGGCCATCGGAAACCAGTGCGCGACCCGTCGCGTCGACGGTAAAGGTCCGGCCGGCGATTGGCGCAAGTCCTTTCGGAATGAACCAGACCTCGTAGGCCTTGTCCGCCGAGGTTTGCGGCAACCCTTCAATCATTAAGATTCCGTTACGGGATTTTTCGTCATAGACGAAGGTGGCGCGAGCGGCCTGCGCCGTCGGCGTTCCTGCCAAAGCAATCTTCTTAGCGTCCGGCGAACTCAACAACGCCAGAGCCCGGGTTTGATTTGCCAGGTTATCCCGTTCTGTCTGAAGTTCGCGCTGTTGGCGATTGAGCTGTCGCCCGAGGTCGGCGATCTCTCTTCGTGAGGCCACATCGCGACGCCATAGCACGATAATTCCCAGGAGCAAGGCGACGAAAGCAAACGCCGCCGCCAGCCGCAATACGTTCGGCAAAGAGGCTGACAAGCCTTGCCTCAGCGGGACGACAACCGGCGCTGATCGAGGCTGGCTTTGAATCTCGCGCATGATTCGCCTGCGCACTTCATCGCTCGGCGCGACTGGTTCTGCGGCGTGGGCCAATAAAGCAGAAGCCTCGCGCAGGTCGGCGAATTCGTCTCGACACTCGGCGCAGGTTTCGAGGTGCGCACTGAGCGCGCGCGCTTCGGGCGCGTCGAGCGCGTCCAATGCATGCGAAGCCAGCAGTGCTTGATATTCGCTATGTGCCATCAGCCCGAAGCGCGCGAGAAATCGCGCAAAAGCTCTCTCAATTTGATCAGTCCCGAACGCATCCGCGTTTTTACGGTACCCAGCGGATCACCCAGGCGCAGGGCAATTTCCGACTGCGTCAATCCTTCAAAATATGCGAGCAGCAACGTTTGCCTTTGCTCTTCAGGCAATTCGCGCAAAGCCTGGCGCACGAGTTCGCCTTCCTCAGATTTCACCAGTTCCTGCGCCGTGTCGATGAATTCATCGCTCGGCGTCTGCTCGCCCGCATTCACAAATCGCGAGCGCGATGAAAGGACCCGCAAACGATCTAAAGCGCGGCTGCGGGCGATAGTGACCAGCCAGGTAAATGCGCGCCCGCGCGCTGCGTCAAAGTCATTCGCCCGACGCCAAACCTGCAAGATTGCTTCCTGGAGAACGTCCTCGGCTTCCTGGCGGTCATGCAATATACGCAGGATCAGGCCAAATAGGATTAGCCGGTAGCGGTCATAAAGCGCGGCGAGCGCGGATTCGTCGCCCCGCGAAATAGCCTGCACCAGATCCTCATCGGCTATCTTTGAAGGTTCTGCTTGCAAATTTGAATGAGCGGAACCGGAGATCAATGCGCCGTCGTAACTGCCGGGCTCAGTCGAACTGACGCGCCATCGCGGTTGGCGCGTACGAGTACGCGGCGATGGCTGCCGGCGCTTGAGTTGTAAGTAATCGTGTAGGCCGTGCGCATTTGCGCCACGATGTCGTCGTACGCCTTCTGCAAATCGTCCAGACGCTTAATCTGGTAGAACACGCCGCCCGAAACCTGTGCGAGCTTGGCGCCTTCCTCAGCAGCACGCGTGGTAATCGTCAGATACTTCGAGCGCATCGGATCGACGGTGATCGAAGGCTGGGGCACGCTTGATTCAGGGATCAAACCCGACGGGACGTAGAGCGGATAGATTAGCGCACCCGATTCGATCGTCGCCTCGAGGATTGCCGGAAACGGCACAAACGATTTGTTGTCATCGCCGTCCGACATAATAACGACCGCCGTGCGTTCCCCTCGCAGCGGCTTAAGGCTATGGACCAGCGTGTAGCCCAGCGCGTCATACATCGCCGTCGCGCCGCCCGCGTCCAGTTCGTCCAGCTTCTTTGATAACAGCGAGCGATCGGTAGTGAAGTCGGAGATGATCTTAATATCATCGTGAAAGCTGATGATCGATATGCTGTCCTGCGGGCTGGCCGTGCGCAGGAAATCCCGCGCTGCCTTGCGAATGAAATCGATCCGCTCTTCGACACTGCCGGAAACATCGAGCAACAAGACCAAGTTGAAAGGTTCATTCGCGGGCGTGACGTCGACGATCTTGCGCTGGCTGCCGTCCTCGTAGACTGAGAAGTCAGCATCGCGCATTCCGGGAATGGCTCGTCCGTGACGATCCGTCACGCTGGCGTTGACGCGAACCATTTGCGGTGCGATCACCGTGGCCACCTCGTCGCGCGTGCGCGATGCGACGAGCGATGGCGAACGCTCCGGGGGCGGCAACGTTTTGGCAAATTCACCGAAAATGCGGGGACTGACTTTGCGGATTGCGTCCGACAAAGGACCGTCGCCGCTGCGCACGATGGCCTTCGCCGCCTCAGTCAGAGGCCGCTCGCGTAGGTCGTTCGGCGCCATGCTCGGATCGATATTCAGCAGGATGACGCCGCGCTGCGTAGTGAAATTCAATTGCACCAACTGCTGAGGCGCCGGAGGCTTTTCCGAGCCATCAGAATCATTCTGCGTTGCCTCGCCGCTCTTATCATCGCTTCCATCTGCGGATGGTTTGCTCGAATCCGGGTCATTCTTTTCCGCCGGTTTTTCTTTCTTTGGCTTCTTGCGTTTGGCGTCCGGCCCGAGCGTACCGCTAATCGAAAACGACCCCGCGTGTCCCTCTTTTACTCGCGGCAGCTCGATGTCGCTGAGATAACGAGGCCGGCTTGACGACCATTCGAACTTTAACTTGAGTGCGTCAGTCGGCACGTCGGCATGAATGGTTCCGGTGTTGGTGACGACGTCAGCCGTGGCGAAGTCGCCAATGACGTCGACCATTCCGCTTTCGCCTTCGATCTTCACCCGCGCGCGTTTCGGCACTCGCACCGTAACATCGATGCGGTAAGGCCGTTCGCGAACGTTAATTTCGTTACCCGAAACGACGACATCCGCGGGCTCGACGGCGCCGGCGATTGAAGTCGCTTTCAAAGTCGGCTTGTCTTTTTCATTGTCCGAGGCGATTACCGAGACGCGGCCGTTGCGGCTCTTAATTGTCAGAAGCGCTTTCGCGCTGATATTCAATTCCTTTTCAAACGCCTGAGCCCGGACACTCGGCGCCGTCGGAAGAAGCGCCGCCGTCAGAAACAGGTACAAAACTTTCCGGAGGACGAAATGGGTACTGCCAAACATAGAGTGTGATCTTGCCTGTGCAGCGATACCACGGTCAAGTTAGAATGCCGCCGCGCAGGCAGTGCGCTTCCGGAAGTCGAACAGGGCGACGAACCTATGGCCGATGGTCGATTCAATTCTTTCAGCGAATTCTGGCCTTATTATCTGAGCGAGCACCGGAAACCCGCCACGCGCGTGCTCCACGGCCTCGGCACGCTAGCCGCGATTGGACTGCTCGTTTTCGTGATCGCCATTGGCAGATGGTGGCTGTTTCCGTTGGCGCTCGCGCCGGGATACGGATTGGCCTGGGTCGCTCATTTTGTGATCGAGAAGAACCGGCCGGCGACGTTTACATATCCGCTGTGGTCGTTCATGGGCGATTGGAAAATGCTGGCGCTGATGCTGACAGGAAAATTGAAGTGACGTCTCAGAAGCCCGACCGTGAGGGAGGGCACGTGACGCAAGAGCGCCTTTTCCGGAACCGATTTATTGATTGGTGCGAGCCCTCCCTTACGGTCGGGCTACTGACACGATGCGAGAAACCAAATCCGAAAAGCAATCACGCGCCCTCGAAATCATCAAACTGCTAAAGCGCGCGCACCCCGACGCGCATTGCGCGCTCAATCATGCGAACGCATTCGAGCTACTGATTGCCACCATCCTTTCCGCGCAATGCACCGACGAGCGCGTTAACATCGTTACCGCCGATCTCTTCCGCAAGTATCGGAAGCCCGAGGATTATCTTAAGGTCCGCGACACTGAGCTGCAGCAGGACATCAAGACGACCGGCTTCTACCGCAATAAGACAAAGTCGATTCAAGGCGCGTGCAAGATGCTGGTCGAAGAGTTCGACAGCCAGGTGCCGAAAACGATGGGTGAACTGCTAAAGCTTCCGGGCGTCGCACGCAAGACTGCGAACGTGGTGTTGGGCGTCGCTTATGGTATCGCCGTCGGAATTGTGGTCGATACGCACGTCAGCCGGCTATCGAATCGGCTCGGTCTGACGAAGCAGAAGGACGCGGTGAAGATTGAAAACGATCTCCTCAAGCTGGTGCCGAAAAAGGATTGGATCATCTTTTCGCACCTGCTGATCTTTCACGGCCGCCGCGTGTGCAAAGCACGCCGCCCGCTTTGCGAAGAGTGTGAGGTCGAACGGCTTTGCCCCTCGTCAATGTTGAAGACCGGAAAGATTCCGCAGTGATGGGGGAAGAGGTTGGAGGTTGGAGGTTTAACGCTCGAGGTTGGTAACGGTAGTTCGAATCTCGAATCAATGCTCAACGCCTAGTCTTAGAGCTTAGAGGCTGGGAGTTGCAGTTTAGTAACTGGAGAATCTCAATCGATTCTGCAACGTCTAATCTTAGAGCCTAGAGTTCAGCGAGAGGAACTGCAAATCTTAATCAATCTCAATGTCTAATCTTAATGTACCCATAGACTCTAACCGTCTCTGGTCTCGAATCTGTAACCTCTAATCTCTAACCTCTAATCTCCAACATCTACCATCTACCGTCTACCATCTGATCCCTCTCTAACTAAAACGCCAGTCGCAATCGCAGGGTGATGTTGCGATTACCGCCGGATCCGCCGCCGGGGCCGAAGAAGAACTGGTTATAAGTGCTCGTGGACCTGAGGAAATACGGCGAGGACATGTTGCCCACCAAATTGCCGCGGTTGTTTCGATTCAGCAGATTGTTTGTGTAGACGGAGAAAGTAAATGAATACGGGCGTTGCACCGGTGGCTTGGCCGGAGCCTTCGCGTTACCGGCCGCCGGCGGCGCAGCGGTGCTGCTAACGACGGCGCCGCCGCCCATGGCCGGCGGAGATGGCGGCGGAATCGCGCGCCCGAATTTCCACGTCTTCGACGCGCCGGCGCTGACCGAAAAGAACGCCGGTCCCTGACCGAGATTTCGCGGAATGATCTGCTGCCCGGCAACCGGATTCGGATCGAGCGCGCCATAAGGCGTGATGATCACCCCAGGCTTGTTTAAGTCGGTGGCGAATGCCGGCCGCTCGCTGAAAGCGTTATCGCCGTTGGTGTCGTGACCGGTGGTGATGTTGAACGGCTGTCCGGTGCTGCCCACGATGAACGAGTTAAGGCTCCAACCTTTTTTGTTCTGCCAATTCAAGCCGGTGTAAAAGCGATGGTGTACGTCGTAATTCGTGCGGCCCCACTCGTGGGAAAAATCGTAAGCGTCGATTGGTGAACCGCTGCTGCCGCCATCAAGTCCATGCTGACTGCTCCAGACATAGGTGGCCCAGAACTGAACTTTGAATAACGCGCCGCTGGCATTGACGCTCACGTTGTCATACCGGTAGCGGCCGTTCGATTGAACTTCGAGAATGTTGCCGGCGCTCTTCCCCAGCGGCCGCACACCACTGGTCGGGTCGGCGGGATTGTAGGTGCCGCCCAGCGGCGCGTTGATGTTGACGGTGCGCAACCCGTGCAAGCTGTGTCCAAACGCATATGAGATCGCCACCCGATAGTTCTTGTTGAGTTGATGCTCAAGGCTCACTGAGCCTCGCAATGATGCCAGCGGAGTCAGGTCAGCCGATAGTTGTTGCCGAGTTTGCGGCAGCTTGAAAGCGTTGAGCGCCTCGATCGGCGGAATCGCCGGAAACAGACCGAGCACCGCCGGATCCGTAACTACGAATTGCTGCTGATTAGTGCCATTGAAACGCTCGGCATTCAGCACGAGATTTTCGGAGATACGGTTATAGAAGATGCCAATGCCCGCGCGAATTACGATGGTCGGCTGCTTTGGCGGAGGCGGCGCGGGTTTCGCGGCCGCCGCTGATGAAGCTGTCGCAGTCTTCGCATCAGCTGGCGCCGCGGGTGCGGTCGCGGCCGCAGCGCTTTTGGCGTCAACGGTTTTGCTTGCGGCCGTCGCCGCGTTACTGGGAGGCGCGGGCGGCTTCTTCGCGAGGGGAAAG
>JADMIO012757454.1_pt1 | contig 31797 bp, 20 predicted proteins | sample 8958161 | NCBI WGS metagenome assembly JADMIO01 (sample SAMN16585339, study PRJNA669376) | soil metagenome | isolation source: Crop rotation soil | place: USA: Cullars Rotation, Alabama | collected 2011 | reverse complement strand
ACTTCAAGTCACGTGAATTCCAAGCTTCGGATCCCACTGTGCTGGAAAGATGATGTCGAGTTCGCGGCAACTCACTTCGAACAGATCGCGCAGGCTGAGGTGCGAGTCGCGCATCAAACCGCCGAAGTGTTTGACATCGCCATCTGTCAAATACTTGCCGCCTTCCAGAACCCGTTGATTTTCTGAAACAACGTGCAGGCAGCGTTTATAGACGGTATCTGGAATTGCAGCCTTATGCTGGTGAAGTTGCTCGAGGGAAATATCTCTCAGTGCAGTCGCCTTGGGATACCACTGGCGCAGGATCTTTACTCCTTCATCGCATTCTTCACGACGGCGGTTATAGGCGCCGCTGGAATGTTCATGCTTCACCATAGTGTTGCAAATCACCAGGCGAATGTCCTCGGGGATGGGGATCAGTTTGAACTCGAGCGAGCGGCAATCCAGAAGCAATGCGTGTCCGGCACGTCCCAGACAGGAGACGAACTGGTCCATGATGCCAACGCGCGCGCCGATAAATTCGTTTTCCGCTCTGCGGCAGAGTTTGGCCACGTCGGGGAGCGCCAACCGGGTCCCGTTCAGACTCATGAGGGCAAGAGCACTGGCCACTTCGATCGCGGCGGAAGAACTGAGGCCCGCACCAATGGGCACTTCACCACGAACCAGCAAGCTTGCGCCCGAAACCGGATGCCCAACTTTCTGAAGCATGACCGCAATCCCGAGAACATAGTCTGACCAGACGCCCGTACCTTGCCGGGGCAAGTGATCAAGATCGAATTCGAGCTGTTCGGCAAATTCCTCTGATCGAATGACCAGTTTGCGGTCGGGACGGGGAAAGATGGCAACGCGTGTGGTGAAACCGATGGCGCAGGGCATCACGAAGCCATCGTTGTAGTCGGTGTGCTCGCCCAATAGGTTGACGCGGCCCGGGGCGCAGAAGATACGAGGCCGTGCCCCAAATAAACCTTCAAACTTTTGAGCCAATTCTGCCGGCTTCATAGGGTCGAACACGTCGCCCGAATTGAGCTCAAGACGGGACGTGAAATTCAAGTTCCAAGTGTGAAATACTGCGTATGTAAGCGATTACAGGCTACACCCTAATCCCACGGCTTTCAGTCCTTTTTTACAGCGATACTCTTTGAGCCTTTGTTTATGACTCTCAAGACTTTGGCGTACATTGTAACCCAAGGGTCGGAGGCACGTGCTTGAAGCTTACCGAAGATCCACATCGAAGATTGAACCCGCTCACCGGGGAGTGGGTACTTGTGTCTCCTCATCGCGCCGGCCGGCCGTGGCAAGGGCAACTAGAGAAGGTGGCTACCCACCGCGAACCGGAATATGACCCCACCTGCTACCTTTGTCCTGGCAATTCCCGGGTTGGCGGAGTCGTAAACCCCCGCTATACCGGAACCTTCGTTTTTGACAATGATTTTGCTGCCCTCAAACCCGGGGCGCGTGACGATCGCATCGACATTCAGAACCGCGGATTACTGGTTGCGGAAGGCGAACCTGGCCTTTGCCGGGTAATTTGCTTTTCCCCGCGTCATGACCTGACTCTCGCCACCATGTCGCCAAAAGACATCGTGGGCGTGATCCAAACCTGGACTGCTCAATTCCACGAACTGGGGGGAATGCCGCAAATCAATCACGTCCAGATCTTCGAAAACCGCGGATCCATGATGGGCGCAAGCAACCCTCATCCCCACTGCCAGGTATGGTCCACCAGCTCTATTCCTGAAATCCCAAGAAAGGAGCTGGCCTGCCAGGAAGCCTATTTCGAACAACATAACAATTGTTTACTGTGTGATTACGTCCATTTAGAAGAACAGCAGCAAACCCGCATCGTTTGCCAGAACGACGGTTTTGTAGCCATGGTTCCTTTTTGGGCAGTCTGGCCGTTTGAAACCCTCATCTGCAGCCGTCGCCACCTCGGCGCCTTACCCGAGTTTGAAGATGTAGACGTGGCCCTCCTGGCGCAGATCCTAAAACAGCTGACCGCCACTTACGACAAGGTTTTTGACGTTCCTTTCCCCTATTCCATGGGCTTTCATCAGTCCCCTACCGATGGCAAGCCCCATCATGAATGGCACTTTCATGCGCACTTTTATCCTCCACTTCTTCGCTCTGCGACGATTCGCAAGTTCATGGTGGGATTTGAAATGCTGGGAATGCCGCAGCGCGATATCACTCCAGAAAGCGCAGCGGCGCATTTGAAAGCGCTCTGCACTTAGCCGTAAGTGTCACCCTGAGCGACGTGGTTGTCGCGAAGCAGCTACGCAGTCGAAGGATCCCTATCAGCGCAGCGGGCGTAGGTGAAAGTTGACTTCAAAGCGTAAAGGCCATTGCTGAAGATAGGGGTCCTTCGACTTCGCTCGCCCGTTCGCTGCGCGAACGGACAAGCTGCGCTCAGGATGACACGGTGGGATGGAGCAAAACTGATTGACAAAAGGTTAGCAAGACTGCAATCGTTTACACCGTTTGCCGCCAAGGCGCGGTTTTTCCGCTCCAGATTACGAATACGACGGAGAACTTATTCATGTTGAAGACTATCGACTGGACGATCATGGTCGTGTACTTCGTCTTCGTGCTGGGAATCGGGGCCGTACTGAAGCGCTACGTAAAGACCAGCTCGGACTTCTTTCTCGCGGGACGGTCCATCCCAGCCTGGGTTGCCGGTCTGGCCTTTCTTTCCGCCAACCTGGGAGCGCAGGAAGTGATCGGAATGGGCGCATCCGGGGCGAAGTATGGCATCTCTACAAGCCACTTTTATTGGATCGGCGCCATTCCTGCCATGGTCTTCGTCGGCGTCTTCATGATGCCGTTTTATTACGGTTCGCGGGCACGCTCGGTCCCCGAATATCTCCGGTTGCGTTTTGATGAAAAGACACGCGGGCTCAATGCCGTTTCTTTCGCCATCATGACCCTGTTTTCTTCCGGCATTTCGATGTACGCCATGGCGAAGCTGATCCAGATCCTGCACATTTTCGACTCGCCCTTTGCCTGGCTGGGACTGCCTCAGGCCTGGATATTTCACTTCTCGCTGGTGCTGTCAGCTCTGGTGGTTTTGGGATACATCCTGCTCGGCGGCCTTACCAGCGCGATCTACAACGAGGTTGTGCAGTTCTTCCTGATCGTTGCCGGATTTCTGCCCCTGGTCTGGCTGGGCTTGAAGAACATCGGCGGATGGCAAGGTCTGAAGGCCAATCTAGATCCTTCATACATTCATTCATGGCAGGGCATGAGCAATGCTCACACGAACAGGCTGGGAGTGGAATGGTTCGGCCTCACTTTTGGGCTGGGCTTTGTGCTGTCGTTTGGCTACTGGTGTACGGATTTCCTCGTCATCCAGCGAGCCATGGCGGCCAACTCCATGAACTCGGCCCGCTGCACCCCTCTCATCGCGGCCTTCCCCAAGATGCTCTTCCCTTTCCTCGTGATCCTGCCGGGATTGATTGCCATCGCTCTGCCTACCCAGAAATTGGCAACAGCGGCCGGCATTCACGGCGCGGCCATTCCGGGTCAGGCGGAAGGACGAGGATTGATTCCGGCCAAGATGAACGCTTCGGGACAGCCCATCGTCGACAAAGACGGAGCCGTTGAACTCGACTACGACCTAGCCACTCCTAACATGCTTCTGCACTACTTCCCCACCGGAATTCTTGGTCTCGGCCTTACCGCGCTGCTGGCCAGTTTCATGTCCGGCATGGCGGGCAACGTGACCGCGTTCAATACAGTGTGGACCTACGACATCTACCAGTCGTACATCAACAAAAAAGCCAGCGACGAGCACTACCTCTGGATGGGCCGCATGGCCACCATCTTTGGTATCGCGCTGTCCATTGCGACCGCCTACATGGCGACGCGCTTCAACAACATCATGGACATGCTGCAACTGGTCTTCGCTTTCGTGAATGCCCCGCTGTTCGCAACTTTCCTGCTGGGCATGTTCTGGAAACGCACTACCGGACACGGCGCTTTCACTGGACTGCTGGGCGGGACGATGGCTGCCGCGCTCCATCACGCGCTGACCCTGCCGCAAGGCGGTGTCCCGGGCGTGAAAGGCGGATGGATCGCCACCATGCATGTTTATCCCAGCGAGATGGCGCAGAATTTCTGGACAGCAATCTATGCCTGGACGACATGCTTCGTGATCACAATCGTCATCAGCCTGCTCACTCGGGCGCATGATGAAAAGGAACTCACCGGCCTGGTTTATTCGCTGACTGAACGCCCGACCCAGCAAGGGCTAAGCTGGTATCAACGGCCTGTGGTGCTGGCGGTTGTAGTGCTTGCAGCGACAGCGCTGCTGAATATTGTCTTCCGATAGGAGAAACGATGGGACTCGACATTCGACTGCCAATAGGTTTTCTGTTCTCCATCTTCGGAGTATTGCTGATCGCCTTCGGCGCGCTCAGCGACAAAGCTATTTACGAGCGCTCGCTGGGAATCAACATTAACCTCAAATGGGGAGTCGTGATGCTCGTGTTTGGGGCGATCATGCTCGTTCTTGGCAGACCAAAAAGCAAAATCTAGGCGGCGGACTTCGGACCTTGGGCGTCAGACCTCGGGAAAGTCGCTAACGCTCGATCTTTTATCGGTAGGAATCTGGAGACATTCATGCGCAGAATTCGGTCATTTCGGGGAATAATAAAAGCCGTAGCTTCTTTAGTTCTTGCTCTCACTCTTCTGTCGTCAACCAGCCTGAACGCGGAGACGCCGCCACCTCCGCCCATCATGCTGGGCACCGCCTGGTACCCGGAACAATGGCCGGAATCGCGGTGGGACGCCGACCTCACGCTGATGCAGCAAGCTGGAATCCACATGGTGCGCGTCGGCGAATTCGCCTGGAGCCGAATGGAGCCAAGCGAAGGCCATTACGATCTCGACTGGCTGGATCGTGCGGTCAGCGCAGCCTCGAAACATGGCATTTACACAGTCGTAGGCACACCGACCGCGGCTCCTCCGGCCTGGCTCACACAGAAATATCCTGAGACCCTGCGTGTCGATGAAGAAGGCCACCGCCTGGAACATGGCAATCGGCAGCAGTTCAACTTCGCCAATCACAAGTATCGCGAACTGGCGCGCAAGATCGCCGAACAGCTGGCCCTGCGTTTCGGCCACAATCCTTTTGTGCTGGGCTGGCAGATCGACAACGAGTATTCCGACATCTCGTTCGATCCTGACACCAAAGCGCAATTCCAGCAGTGGCTCAAGGCCCGTTACGGCACGCTCGACAATCTGAACACACGCTGGACCACTTCCTACTGGAGCGAAACGATCTTCGACTGGAGCCAAGTGCCCATTCAGACGCAATACGGCAATCCCGGCCTGTTACTGGCCTGGAAGCGATTTGTCAGCGACACCTGGCGCAGCTATCAGAAGAACCAGTTGGATGTAATCCGCGCCAATTCCGATCCCAAACAGTTCATCACCACGAACACAATGGGATGGTATGACGGCTTCGATCATTACGTTGTCGAGAAAGATCTCGATCTCGCGGCCTGGGACGACTATGTCGGCACGGGACATCTTGATCCCGCCAAAAACGGTTTTGCCCACGACCTGACCCGCGGATTCAAGGGAAAGAATTTCTGGGTCATGGAAACGCAGCCGGGCTCGGTCAACTGGGCGCCGGTCAACAACTCTCTCGACAAAGGAGAAGTCCGGGCGATGGCATGGCATGCCGTCGGCCACGGCGCGGATGTAGTCAGCTACTGGCAGTGGCGCAGCGCATTGAACGGCCAGGAGGAATACCACGGGACCCTGCTCGGCTCGGACGGCACGCCCGTGCCTCTCTATGCCGAAGCTCAACAGATCGGCCGGGAGTTCGCGAAGGCCAGTCCCGCGCTGGCGGGAACGTCGGTGAAATCTGAAGTCGCGATGCTGCACTCCTATGACAGCCGCTGGGCCATCGACTGGCAGCGTCACAACAAGAATTATGACCCGAACGCGGAACTGGTCGCCTACTACGGTCCCCTGCGCGCCATCAGCCAGTCGATTGACGTTGTCGAGTCGGTTGCTTCACTCAGCCAATACAAACTGGTGGTAGCCCCCGGACTCAATGTGCTCTCCGAAGCTGCGGCGAAAAATCTCATTGAATACGTCCAGCAGGGCGGACATCTTGTTCTCGGCCAGCGTTCTGCCATGAAAGACGAAGACAATGGCCTGCTGCCCCAGCGCCAGCCCGGACCGCTTGCCGATCTGCTGGGCGGACGAGTCGAGCAATACTATGCGCTGGTCGATCCGGTAGCGATCGAAGGAAAGTTCGGCTCGGGACAAAGCAAATGGTGGGCTGAGTTGCTAGGCGCCAAGGATAAAGACACGGAAGTCCTGGAGACATACGGCAAGAGCAACGGATGGCTCGACGGCAAGCCCGCAGCCATCACCCGGAAAGTCGGCAAAGGCCGCATCACCTACATCGGCACCTGGCTTGACGGCTCTGCCATGACTGCTGCTGCAAAGTGGATGACCGACGTCAGTGGCGTAAAACCCGCACTGGGCAAGGTTCCCGAAGGAGTCGAGGTCTATCCGCGCTACGGCGACCATGGCGCGGTCTATATTTTGGTCAATTTGTCGAAAGCTGAACAGACGGTTTCACTTCCGTCCGCGATGAACGATCTGCTCGAAGGCGGATCGAAGCAATCGGTCAAGCTACCAGTGTACGGAGTAGCAGTGCTGTCGAAATAAGTGATCTTGATTGTGTAGGGTGGACGCCCTCGCCCGCCGCTTTTGACCTTTCATATTTAAACACTCAAAACAAAATCAAAAGCAAAACCGGCGGGCGAGGGCGCCCGCCCCACATAACAACCACTAGCTGATCCAGGTGAGCAGTTGTTTCAAGTCCGTAGGAGCAGACGAAGCAGTTCCGCGCGGCATACCCGGGCCAATCGCTACTGCTTCATTGTGTCCTTCGAACCATACCAGGAAAGAAGACTTCTCGGCTCCAGTCAACCGTTGCTGGTTCAGAAATGTGTAGTAAGAGCCCATGTCAGCATCCACCAGTGAGCCAGCCGGATCGAGCTCGGCGTTGGGTTGCGTTCCCGAAAGCAACTCGTTCATCGGTCTCTGGCGCTGGCGTGGGGCAAAGCGCACGAGCAGTGTGAGGGGCTGGGCGCGCCGCAAGGTCTCACGCGCCGCCCACTGCGCGAAGGTTGTGCTGAAAATCTGGGTTCCCGAGCCCTCGGTCAACAGCTTGACCTGAAAGCGGTCAAGCACCGAGTCTCCTGCTTTTCCCAGACCGAGTTCTTCGGGACGCATCTGCGCCATTCGCGTGCGCAGCGTCTCCGGCCCCATCCCCGGCTTTTCAATTTCGCCATGCATCTTGCGCAACAGGGCTCCCCGCACGGGTTCCAGGGCATGGTAGGAAACGCAGGTAAGAGCAGAATCGTAAGGCGCTTCCTGACCTCCGTCGATGTACCAGTGCGTGTAGGGAGCGGGATGCGCTTTCGCCCGGGCCGCGACCGCGTTCAGTAATGTGTCCAGACCATTTTCCGGATTGACCTGACTGAAATATCCGCCATGAGCGCGCAGTTTGCGAAAGAGAGGCTCTTCATGCCCCGCGGCTCCCTGCCCGATGACAGCGATTGCAAGCCGGGGTATCGCAGGAGGCTCCGGAGGAACCGCCGCCTGCAGGCGGTTGGCATACTCTGTCGCGGCTTTGCGAAAAGCGTCCAGTTGGTGAGTGGCCCACAAGTGCGCCGACAACTGTTCAACAAACAGGCCGGGCGAGTTCACCCAATCAGAGTTCTCGAGTTTCGATGAGATGGTTATCTGCGATAAGTCTTGAAACCATTCTTTCCGCTGGTCCGCGGAAAGAGAGTTCAGATTTGCGAGTTCTCTTTCAATGGCCTTGCGTTCCGGCGGAAACCTGAAATCGTAGTCGATGACCTCTCGCAGCAAGCTGGGCACAAAACTCAGAGGCAATCGTTGCAGAGCACCGACGTAGCCGGTGACCAGCTTTCTGGCCTCGGGCGGATAGCCCTTGAACTGTTCGGCGTTGAGATCGCTGGGAAGCATGTTGGCTATAACAATTCCTGAATCGGCTTGCCCTGCGAGAGTGACGCCGAGAAATCGAGCATCGATCCGATTGTGGGGACCAGATCAGTTGACTCCATCGCGCGGTCAAACACCAGGCCCCGGCGAACACCGGCGCCCAGCGCCATCATCCATGTGGTGCGGGAAAGGGTGTCGCCGGTGCGATGATGCTGAAACCCGTTGCCACCGGAGTCGTCGTCGCCATCGCGTCCAAAATCCGGCAGGATAAAGAGGGTCGTGTTGCCGGCATACTCCGGTTCGGTCTGGATGGCTTGCCACACTTCGGCGCACAACCGATCGGTGCGCCGGATGCCGTCGATGTAGAGCGAATACGCTCCCGCATGTGCGATGTCGATGTCGTGCATGGTTATCCACAACAGACTTGGCGCGACTTGCTTCATCAACTGGCGCGCGATAAACACAGAAAGCTCGTCCGGGCTGGACAACGTTCGCGCGTGGGCCTTGAAGTCATCCACCGAGAGCTTCAGCATCATTTCCAGCTGGCGCAATTCAAATTCGCCGCCGCCAATCTCGGGCGCGTAGAAGGGCGTTTCATAGTTGTCGCGCACCAGGTGGTCGAAATCGTTGGTTGCTCCCGACATGGCCGCCGTCAATAGATGCTTCGGCAGAATCACGGTCGCTCCCAAGCCCCCGCCATGGGAGGAATGATTGCTCTCGCCTATCCGGTTGAAACCATTGCTGGGAGCCACAACCCAGGCATCGGAAGGAGGCCGCCGCAACTCTTTGCGGAAATATTCGAATACCGTGGGATGTTCCGGCGGAACCGCGGCAAAGTTATTGAAGGTCTCGTAAACGCCGGTGACGAGGCTGGCGGTTGCGACGTAGTGTCCAAGGATTCCCCGATTGACTACCTGCGTAAAGAATGTCGACTGTGGAATGAGTTCCCGCATCAGGTGCGGAATATTCTCCTGACCTTCCGGTTCGAACGTCTCCTGATCGCGAGCTCCGCCGCCGAACGTAATCACCACGACTTTTCTCTTCTTGCGCGTGGCCGCGGCATGAGCCAGCGCACTCGAGCCTAGGAGGGCGCTGCCCAGCGCGAGGCCGGCTGCGGTCCGCAAAAATTCGCGCCGGTTCCAGGAGAGCTGTCTGGCGAGTTCGTGGGGTGAAAGATGTTGTGGCATCGGAGGTCTAAGTATTCGTGCTTAAAAGCAACCACAGAGGACACTGAGGTCACAGAGAAGATCGTAAAAGCTCAAATTCTCTGTGTCCTCTGTGTCCTCCGTGGTTCAAGCTTTGCCTGCGCAAGCGTCATACCCACAATAAAATCCATCACTTTGCCGCTGGCCCATCTTTCGCGGAATAGACGAACTGGCGAATATCTGCCCGCTGCTTGTCGACTTCCGCCAGGTGCTCTGCTCGCAGCTGCTGATAAATCTGGAGGTGCTGCTGCGCCCGCTCTTTATCGCCGGTACGAACATACGCCTGTCCGAGCCTGTAGTGAGCATCCGCCAAGTCTGGACTGAGTTGCAGTGCCTTTTCATATTCAGGAACCGCCTCGGCGTACTTATTCTGGTCCGAGTACAGATTCCCCAACTGCAAATGTGCCTCCGGTAACTTCGGATCGAGAGTGATCGCGGTCTTCAGCAGCGTTTCAATCTGCTGGAGATTCAAGTCAGAATCCTGTGCCCGCTTCCCTTTCCACAGACTCATCGCATAGTAGTATGACGCCCGGGCGTTGCGCGGTTGCAGTTCGGCAAAGCGCCGGAAACGCTCGATCACCTCGTTGGCCTGGCTCGGCGAACTGTCATACGCCTTGGACAGAAAAAGGTAGCAACTGGGATCGGAAGGATCGAGGTCGGCCCCTTGCAGCAGCGCCTTCACCGCCTCGTCGTAATTTCCGCGCGAGTACAGCGCCATTCCTAATCCGATGACCAGCCGGGGCGATTTCGGATAGCGCTCGACGGCATGCTGGAACACCTCAATGGCGGGTGCAAGCGTCCGGTGAATCAGTAGTTCACTGCCCCAGTCGAACAGATTGCTTTCGCTTGGATCCATGTGGGCAGCCGTTTCATATTCGTTGGCCGCCTCCACGAATTTCCCGTCTTTCTCTTCGATCTCTCCCAGCAAATTGTGCAGCTCCGCGGTGTTCTTTTTTTTCAACAGATCTTGCACCAACAGTCGGGCATCCGCGAGCCGTCCGGTCAAGACATATGCGAGGGACAAGTCGTAGCCATTGTCGTAAGAAGCCGGATCGATCTTCTGGGCCTGCGCGAGAAAAGGAATCGCGGCAGGAACTTTTCCGGAGCGCACGTAGAACTCACCCAGGTTGTGATTGGTATCGAAGTTGGCCGGATCGAGCCCAGCCGCCTTCTTGAACTGCAATCCGGCAAGATCAACCTTTCCCATGCGCATCAGGTTGGCAGCCAGGTTGGTTCTGGCGGACGCAGAATCCGGTTTCAAGCGCACCGCGGTCTGCAGGTGTGGGCTGGCTTTGGCGTCCAGCGATTGCGCGGAATAGACCAGGCCCAGCAGCTCGTGGACGTCGAAGCTTTGTGGAAGTTCGCGCACCAGAGCCTCCAGCCGTTGGGCGGCCTCGGGGAATTGGCCAGACTCATATTGCGCCACAGCGGCTTGAAACTCTCGCTCCAGCCGCGGTTTCTGAACATCGGCTGCCAGTAATGGCGAGACCAGTGCCAGCCAGATCAGGGATACGAAAGGAATGCACCAAAGCGACCGCTGCCTGATGATCACGGTCTTCCCATGCTACACCGCACCCGAACGGGCGGGATAGTCTGACCTATGGTGTAACGGGCGGAAGACGTCTTTCAACGCCTTCCGCCCGTGGTTGCTTCTTTTTCTTTCGTAGACCGCCGTTAGAACCGCAACTTCAAAGCCAGCTGGATCTGCCTCGGATCATAGGGAGCATCGCGAGTCGATCCCACTTCGCCAAAGTTCGAGCTGGTGAAATTGCCTGCACCCGAAACCGAAACAACGCCGTTGCCGCCGAATCCAGGAGCGTTGAAATTCGGGTGGTTTAGGATGTTGAAGAACTCAGCGCGGAATTGCATCGAGAAGCGTTCTCCAAGCTTGAAGTCCTTGAAGGTGGAGAAGTCCAACCGCTTGAAGGGCGGTCCCGCAACTTGCGTGGGAGAGCCACCCAACAGACCGAGGCCGCCGTTGATCGGAATGCAGCCAGGTACTGAAGCTGTGTCCGGCCCAGTTGACCGCCAGACGCAGGGTTGGGTGAACGCCGCAGGATTGCCGAGGAAGCTCGGTTGTCCGTTCGAGTCGATGTGCATCCCTCTTTTGAAGTCCTGGCCCGGGACCACGATGTCGTAGCAACCGGTTCCGTTGCCGGTGTTGGAAGGACAGCTGAAGGTGATGGGTTGTCCGCCCTGCAGCACGGCACCCCAGCTCACCGTCCAGCCTCCGAATACGGCATTCGCAAGGCCGCCCCCGCCTGCCATATAGGGCTTGCCCTTCCCGAAGGGAAGCTCGTAACTGCCGCTCAGGTGAACGACGTTGCGGATGTCAAACGAAGCTAAGCCGTAGTCGAACGCAATTCCGGCGCCTGGAACATCCGGAGCCCTGAAGCCTTGCGTGCTGCCCCCGTTGAGCAGGTCGCCAGCGTCGGTACGGGCCTGCGACCAGGTGTAGGTCGCGAGGAAACTTAGCCCATTCGAGAATTGTTTCTCCGCCTTGGTCTGAAGGGAGTGATAGTGGCTGTTACCGTTCGTCGTCGCATAACTGCCGCCTTGCCCGAAATCCGGGAAGGGCAGCCCGCCTTGGGAGGCTGGGAGTGTTCCGAGGTTCGCATCCACCGGCAGGATCTGCGTGGGGTGGTTAGAGTTCGGGAACACCTCCAAATGCCGCGCCAGCGAGGTTACGTAGCCTGCCTGGAATGTGAAGCTGGGCGTTATCTGATACTGGAGCGTCAGGTTCCCGCTCATGGTGTACGGAGTTTGGTAGTCGAACTGGATGCCGCGCAACGCCAAACCACTGGCGTTGACCAAAGTTGGGTCAAGTGGAGTGCAGGAGAAACCAACTTCAAAGGTAGCGGCCGGGGCGCACCCTGGGAATGAGATCGGGTGACCATCGTCCGCAGCGGCGTACTGGAAGTTGAACTGGAAGGGATAGTTTTCTCCCAGGTTCGGTGAAAATCCGCGGTTCTCAAACCCGTTATAGAAGAGACCAAATCCGCCACGGGCGACTAACTTAGGCGTAACCTCGTAAGCAAAACCGACGCGGGGTGCGAAGTTGTATTTTTGCGATCTTCCCAGCCCCTTGCCATACTTGTCGCCGATCACCAACCCGATGCCGTCTTTGGCCAGCAAGGTGTTGAAGCTGGCAGAGAGGCTGTTAGGATCGGAACCCGCCGGCAGCAAGTACAGTGGAGAACCGCTCGGCGCACCGCCTGGGACGAAATTAGCCTGCGCACCGTGGTGCTCAAACACAAGACCGAAGAAGTCCCAGCGCAAGCCGAGATTGACGGTCAGCTTGGGTGTGACCTTCCAGTCATCGTTGATGTAGCTGCCGTAGTAATTCTTTCCGTTGTCGGTAAGCGAGATGTTCGAAACGAACATGCTGTTGTTGCCGCCACCCGTTGAGGCGCCGCCAACGTCGTCAATTCCGCCCGGCACCGTGGTGGCGGTGGGGGAGAGCAGGAACTGCGCGCGGCCGGTGTTGCCGTTACGCACGTTCGGGACATCCGTGTAAACGCTGCCGTAGTCGAACTCACCGCGGGACCATGGTGGTTGCAGGGTGGAGAACTTCACATGTTGCCACTCAAAACCCATCTTGAAGGTATGCTTGCCATAGATTTTGGTGAAGTCGTCGGTCACCTGGAAAGTTGAGGTGACTTCGTCCGAGGGCAGGAAGGCGTTGCTGCCAAGGGTTGACAGACCGTTAATTCCGAAGGCTGGCAAGCCACCGTTCTCATGCAATTGGGGAATACCGGCAACGCCGAACTGGCCGGGGATGTCGCTGAGATCGTTGGCGGAAGGTGAAACGCGCGTCGTGTGCAGGTAGTTCAGACCAGCGCGGGCCACGTTTACCATCGTTGGTGAGAATACATGGGTGTAGGCCAGTGCGCTTTGTTGCGCCAGCGCGGTTTGCGTGCCCTGCTGGAAACCGCCACCGTCTGCAACTCCACCGAAAATACCTGGGATGAACTGGGGATCGTCCACGTAGCTAAAGCGGTAGAAAACCTGGTTCTTTTCGCTGAAGTTGACGTCCATCCGTGTATCGAACGAATTACGGCGCTCGACCAGTTTCGGGGAGTTTCCGTAGTTCGAAAAGAGAGTGCCGTTGTTGGTCGGCAACGGATAGAGATTGAATAACTTAATGGCGTTCGGATCCAACCGGCTAAGCGGCAACTGATTCAGCGTGCAGTTGGCCAGACTATAAGCTGCCGTGCTGGGCGCGCAGTTGGTATTGATGGGGTCTCGCGCATAACCTGTGGCGGTAGCTACCCGGCCTGAAACAGGATCGGCCACGCCGAGCGTCACCGGGCGTGTGGTCGCAGGATCAAGAATCGTTCCAAGGGGGACGGTACGGCCTAACGCGTCAGTTTCCAGGCTGCCGTTTTGCCCGGTAATCAGGTCCGAAAAGTCCGCAATTGTTGGGTCAACGCCAAGACCATTGATCCCGTTCCGCTCGAGCACGGTGGGCACGGAACCGCTCAAAATCGTGCCTTGCACGCGGCGCAGTCCTTCGTAGTCACCGAAGATGAAAACCTTGTTCTTGATGATCGGCCCGCCGAGCGACGCGCCGAACTGGTTCTGCCGGAGTTCGCCCTTGGGTACGTTGTGGAAGTTTTCAAACCAATCTGCGGCGTCAAGCTTATCGTTGCGGAAATATTCCCAAGCCGCGCCATGGAAGCTGTTAGTGCCCGACTTGATGGTGGCGTTCAACACGGCCGCGCCTGAGCGTCCGAACTCTGCGCTGAAACCGGAAGTCTGTACCTTGAACTCCTGAATCGCCTCCAGAGGAGGAAGCACCACATAGTTGGTTCCGTTCAGGAAATCGACGGTGTCCGAGTTGTTGTCGATGCCATCCAGCATGTAATTGTTTTGTGCCGGACGGTTGCCGTTGGCGGCGAAAGCGCCGCTGGCCGCGTTACCGCGAGTATCCGCCTGCGGAGAGTTCACGCCGGCAGCGAGCTGGGCCAGGAAGGTGAAATTCCGCCCATTCAGCGCCATGTTGTTGATGGTGTGGCCGTCCACAACCTGACCGACCGAAGCGTCTTCCGTCTGCATCAGCGGGGCTGACGCGGTCACTTCCACTCTCTCACTGGTTGAACCTGGCTTAAGCTGCAGGTTCACCGCAAGGCGTTGCTGCACACTGACCTTCAGATCCTTCTGAGAGGTGGTGGCGAAGCCAGGGGCGGTGGCGGAAATCTCGTAATTTCCAATTCTGACCGGCGAAAAGGTGTATTCCCCGCTTGCGCTACTGGTGGTTTGTAGTATCAGTCCGTTATCAGTATTGGTCAGAGTCACCTGCGCGCCACTCAGTACGGCGCCGCTGGAGTCTGTGACCAAACCACTGACCGCCCCTTGGTCTACCTGGGCCAATCCGGGTTGCGCGATAATCAGCAGAAAGAACGTGCAGGCGAGCGCGATCCAGCAACGCGACCTAAACCGGCGCAGAGGACTCTGATTGGCTCTCATCTTGGAGGTTCTCCTCAAAACTCTTTGTTTTTTGCTCTTGCGGGGGCCGGGAAACCAACGACTAGCTCTTTCGATCGCGATCATGTAAACGTGTACATTCTCGAAATCGGGACAACCTTAGAACAGGTTCTGAGAACTTGTCAAGAATAAAACTAGTACCTTTGTATTAGTCGACCGAAGACCCTCTGTAAACGCTTTCCAGTCTTTCCGGGAGAAATTTTCCCCGAAATAACCGGGTAGGAACGGTACTGACCAAGGTCCTCGACCCCTAAATCGAGGCTGTTCTCTTTACCGCGGAAACTTCAGGCAGCGGTCGGGAAACGCGATCAAAAGTTTTGCGAAAACGATTTCCGGGAGATCCCGCGCTCGTTCGCGATCGCGCCTTTTTTCTAAACTGAAACGCCGGCCATTTCCACGGCGCGAGAGGAAACGAGCGAATGCAAGGAAATTGCCGGGATCGAAAGACGTGGATTCTTCCGGAAATACCAGTGAGAATTACTGGCTCTACTGTTTCAACAAGCCGGAGTACAAGATGGCTCAGCAGGTGTTGGAAATGCTACATTGAGCCTTTGACATCCTTAATCAACCTGCCCGCGGAGATGTACCCGAAGATGGCCTTCGGCGGCTCATTCCAACATGCAAGCAAGAACAGCTGCCGCCGGCGCGGAAATCGCCTGCTCCTCATCGGAATCGTCATTCTTGTTCTTGCAGCAGCGTCAACGGCGCAGCAATCTTCTCCGTCCCGGACTAGTTCGAAGCCAGCCGCGAAACCCTCGTCACCTTTTTTCGAAGCTGAGACCTTGCTACGCGAGGGATCGATCGCCGAAGCAAAACTGAAGATCGAGCAGCAACTCAAACTCAACCCTTCGAGTGTGGAGGGCTACAACCTGCTCGGGATTGTTTACAGCAGCGAGAAGGACTACGACAAAGCCGTCGAGTCGTTTGAGCATGCGCTAACCCTCGATCCCAATTCGACGCGGACTCACAACAACCTGGGAAATGTCTATGTCGCGCAGGACAAATTCGATCTCGCGGAGACGGAGTTCGGCAAAGTCTTGAGAGTCGAGCCTGCCAATCGCGAGGCCAACTACAATCTCGGCCTGGTCCTAATGGCCAGACATTTGCCGGCCAAGGCGATCCCGCACCTGCAACTTGTACGTCCACAAGACATCGCTACCCGCTTCAATCTGGTCCGCGCCTACCTGCAGGCGGGACGCAACGCGGAAGGCCTTAAGCTGGCGCGGGAGATTTCAGCTCAAAATAAAGATAATGTGCAATTGCATTTCACTCTGGGTGTTTTGCTGGCCGGTGAAAGGCAGTATCCAGCAGCGCAACTCGAACTGGAAAGGGCGAATGCCCTGCAGCCCGAAACTTTCGAGATCCTGTTCAACCTGGGACAGGTCTACCTGCAAAGCGCTGAATACAAAAAAGCAGAGCTGGTTCTGAACCGCGCCCTCAAACTGAAGCCGGATTCAGCCGAAACTCTTTACCTGATGGCACGGGTCTATTCCGAGCAAACGAAAGCAGTGGACGCGCTGGACCTGCTGGTGCGGGCCCACAAGCTGGCTCCGGAAAATACCGACGTCATCTTTCTGCTGGCCCGGGTCAGCATGTCGCAGAATTATTTCGAGGACGCGATTCCGCTGCTTGAATCCGGCATAAAAATCGCGCCCAAACGGGCCGACCTGCATGCCGCTCTGGGTGAAAGCTACTTCATGTCGGGGAAGGCGGAGAAAGCAATCGATGAATTCAAGTCGCTGATCGAGCTGGACCCGTCGGCGCGATCCTATGTATTCATGGGCCTCTCTTATAGACACCTGGGACGGTTCGATGAGGCCAAAAAATACTTTCAGGATGGTCTGAAGCTCGATCCGCAAAACGCTTCCTGCCTGTTCAATATGGGCTACGTCGAAGGACGGCAGGGAAATCAGGCGGCAGCGGAAAAATACTTTCAGGCAACGCTGCGTTCCAATCCTGACTTCCCCGAGGCATTGCTGGAACTGGCGAATCTTCGCATCACGGATAAGAAATTCGAGGAAGCGGCGACCCTGCTCCGCAGATATGTAAAGGTGAGCCGCGAGCCATCTTCGGGATACTACAAGCTCGCAATGGTCGAGCGAAATCTGCACCAAACGGAGGCCGCGCAACGCGATCTGAACGTGTTTCAGACGCTTTCAAAAGATGCGTCAGCCGGTCCTTATCCTTACCAGCACCTTTTCGACTACCTCAATAACCGGTCAACCCTCGCACCGCAGGAGCGCACGCAACTGGATCTGACCGAACTCACCGCGCAGATCCAGAAGCATCCTGATCGTCCGCAGGATCTCTACTTGCTGGCAGAGGCTTATCTAAAACTGGGAAAGCTCGAGGATGCCCGGCAAACAATTGCGCAACTCGATCAGCTCAGTTCCAGCGACTTTCGCACCCAGACCGGAGTCGGCGTGCTGCTCGCCCGTTTCCATTTGTATGACGACGCCATTCCGCATTTTCAGGCGGCCATGCGCGCTAATCCCGACTCTGACGACGTGAAGTTCGATTTGGCCGACGCCTACTTTCGCAAAGGCGCGTACCCTCAGGCGCTTGAGGCAGCACAGCAAGTCTCGGCAGCCGGGCAGCAGGATGCCGCCTTCCTGGCATTGCTGGGCGACATACAGTCGCACCTCGGTGAGATGGCAGCGGCGGAAAAAATCTTCCGCGATGCCATCGCGAAGAATCCCGACAACGATCAGTATTACCTGTCACTCACGCTGATCCAGCTTCGAGAACGGGATGTTGCGGGAGCAAAAGAGACGTTGCAGAAGGGCCTGGCCCGAATTCCGGGCTCCGGCAAGATTCTGTGGGGGATGGGAATCGTCTCGGTGCTCGAAGGCAACACAACCCAGGCGGCCGAGCGCCTGGAGCGCGCCGTCGAATTACTGCCTGAGTGGCCCGGGAGCTACTCGACGCTTGGCGTCTTCTACTACCAGACTGGACAAATCGCTAAAGCTCGCGAGGTGCTTAACCGTTTCAAAGGTAGTAGCGCCGGCGGACTGGATGTGAATCGAATTGAAGAAGTGCTGTCGCGGGCGCCGGCAAAATCTCCATCCGCTCAGGAACCATTGTCTATGACAGCTCGGCAGCAGCTTCTGCAACTAGCGCTGTCGCTTGCGGACCGGACTCTCTGAGATCATCAAAACAAAACGAGAATGCGGAACGAATCAAGAGCGAGTATGGGTGCTGATCCCGGTAAGAGCTTCCGCGCGAGGTTTGCTGTATGCGCGATCGTCACAATGGCTGTCGCCTTAGCCGCCTTCGCTCAAGCTCCCCCGAAAACAAAACAAGACCAACACGCTCACGTCCGCTATACCGATGTGCGCCAAGCCGCCGGAATCACTTTCCTACAGGACGCCACTGCCACGGACGAAAAGTATTACCTGGAAACTATGGGCACCGGCGTGGCTTGGCTCGACTACGATCAGGACGGACTCATGGATCTGTACTTCGTCCAATCGGCAGCGACAGATATTTATAAGCCTCCGCAACCCTTGAGTAGCGCGCTTTATCACAACAACGGCGATGGGACCTTCACCGACGTCACCGACAAAGCCGGCGTCGGCGGCAAAGGACATTACGGCCAGGGCGTTGCAGTGGGAGATTTCGACAACGACGGCTATCCTGATCTGTATGTAACCGGCTACGGCAGCGCTATCCTTTATCACAACAACGGCGATGGCACTTTCACCGACGTTACAGCCAAGGCCGCGGTCGTCGACGAAGGCGGGTGGTCCGCCAGTGCGGGATGGTTCGATTACGACAAAGACGGATGGCTCGACCTGCTCGTCACCAACTACATTGAATGGTCGCCGAAGAACAATCTTTGGTGTGGAGAGCGGCGTCCCGGCTACCGTTCTTATTGTCATCCGGGTAATTACAAAGGACAAAAGACCAAGCTCTACCACAACAATCACGACGGGACTTTCATCGATGTAAGCGATTCATCCGGCGTCGGCAAGCCCGAATCAAAGGGCATGGGTGTGGTGCTGGCCGACTTCAACAATGATGGCTGGCCCGATATTGCGATCGCCAACGACACCTGGCCCAATTTTCTATTCATCAACAAACACAATGGAACATTCGAGGACGTATCGTTTGTCTCCGGCATGGCGGCCAGTGAAGATGGGCGTTACGAGGCAGGCATGGGTATCGACGCCGCAGACGTTGACGGCGATGGCTGGCAAGATGTCTACGTCACTCATCTTGATTTCGAATTGAATCGCCTTTACCACAACAATCACGACGGAACTTTCAACGACGAAACGTTCCGCTCCGGCATAGGGAATAAAGCCGTATTGCTGAGCGGCGTGGCCATGAAGTTTCTTGATTACGACAACGACGGATGGAACGACATTCTGCAGCTTAACGGTGCAATGCTGGATAACATCAATCTCTATCACAGCGAAGTTTCGTACAAGGAACCGTTGCTGATGTTCCGCAATCTCGGCAAAGGCCAGTTTGAAAAAACGTCGGAAACTCTTGGACCGGATTTCATGCGCCCTATCGCCGGGCGCGGAGTCGCCACCGCGGATTTTGACAACGACGGCGACATCGACATCGTCACCAACAACCGCGGCGACTACCCGTCGCTACTGAGAAACGACGGCGGCAATGCCAATCACTGGATCGAAATTCTACTGATCGGGACTAAATCGAATCACGACGGTATCGGAGCTTCGCTAAAGTTGACGTCCGAAGGCTTCGTCCACGTGGAGCAGGCAAAAGGCGGCATGAGCTATATGTCGGCCAGCGATCCGCGCATCCTGTTTGGCCTGGGTAAGCGAACTAAAATCGATTCGCTGGAAATAACCTGGCCCAGCGGACAAGTTGATCGGCTGACGAATGTTCCCGTCGACCAGATCAGCGCAGTCAAAGAAGGCACTGGCGTCGTGCCTCACAAATTCCCCAAGGTGCCGGAAAAATGAACAACAATGCGTGCTCCATCCTCGTCTTTCCCGTTTTTTGGGAAAAACAGGGTGGGCGGTGTGACACCGGCGAATCGGAACACAAGGTCCCTCCACTTCGCTTCGCTCCGGTCGGGATGACAAGCTTGTTTGAGTTTTCCGAGGCACAATACTTGCGAGGCACAAAGCTGACGACTGACGACCGAAGACTGACGACTGCTCCTCTATGAACCTTCCGCGACGCAACTTCCTGGGCTCCTCCCTGATCGTCCTCGGCAGCACGCTGATGGACGCGCTTACTACTCCGCTCTGGAAATGGAAAAATTCGGCGGTCCTTCAGGCAAACGCGACGACCCCGGCGTCGAAATCTTCAGTAACGTTCGTCGATGTAGCCCATGAAGCCGGATTGAACGCTCCTAACGTCTGGGGCGCGGTTGATCACAAGCGCTACATCATCGAGGCCAAGGGCAGCGGTCTCGCTTTCTTCGACTACGACAACGACGGCTGGCTCGACATCTATCTGACCAACGGAACCCGCCTCGATGCCAACTGGCCTGCGGGGCAAGCTCCCACCTCGCATCTCTACAAAAACAATCGCGATGGAACTTTTACCGACGTCACCGAGAAATCCGGCCTAGGACGCACCGGCTGGCAGACCGGCATCTGCGTTGGCGATTACGACAACGATGGATGGGACGACCTGTTCTGTTGTTTCTGGGGACACAACATTCTGTTCCACAACAATGGAGACGGAACTTTTACGGACGTCACGCGCAAGGCCGGTGTGTACGACGAAAAGTTTCGATGGGGAGCCGGCTGCACCTTTCTCGATTACGATCGCGACGGGCACCTCGATCTTTTTGTATGCAACTACATAAAACTCGATCCCGCTAAGGCGCCCTCCGCTAATGATCCTATGTGTCAGTGGAAGGGCATCCCCGTAATGTGCGGCCCGCGCGGACTGCCGGGCGACACCAACGTTCTTTTTCACAACAATGGCGACGGAACGTTTACAGATGTCTCCGAAAAGTCGGGGATTCTGAAGCCCGGCCCTCGTTATTCGATCACGGCTGTCTCCTACGATTTCGATAATGACGGCTGGCCGGATATCTATGTCGCGGTAGACTCGCAACCCAGCATACTGTTCCGCAACAACCACGATGGCACTTTCACCGATATTGCCGTCCTCGCCGGATGCGCTTACAGCGACAATGGTCACGAGCAAGCCGGAATGGGCGTCGCGGTGGGTGACTACGACTGCGACGGCTGGTTCGACATTTTCAAAACCAACTTCGCCGACGACACTTGTAACCTTTATCACAACAACGGTGACGGAACTTTCACCGACGTGACATTCTCATCCGGGATCGGAATCAACAATCGTTATGTCGCATGGGGATGCGGGTTCCTCGATTATGACAACGATGGCTGGCCAGACCTCATGCAGATCAATGGACACGTCTATCCGGAAATCGAAGGTCACGACATTGGACAGACTTTCAAGAACCCACGACTGCTCTACAAGAATCTGGGGAACGGACGATTCAAGGACGTCTCAGCCGACGCAGGCTCCGGAATCAACGAACTCTTCTCCAGCCGTGGCGCTGCGTTCGGGGACTACGACAACGACGGCGACATCGACGCAGTCATTCTGAACATGAATGATTTACCGTCGCTGCTGCGTAACGATGGCGGCAATCTTCAGAACTGGATCAAGATCAAACTGGTCGGCACCAAATGCAATCGCACCGCGATCGGCGCCCGTGTGCGGGTGGTCACCGGCAATCACGCACAAATGGACGAAGTGCACAGCGGGTCCAGCGTAATGTCGCAATGCGACCTGCGCCTCCACTTCGGCTTGGGGAAGGCTCAGACTGTAGATGTGATCGAAGTAAAATGGCCGACAACACAGAAGATTGAACGCTTCACCCAAGTGAAGGCCAATCAGATCATCACCATCCGTGAAGGCAGCGGGATAGTCCAACCCGACAAGACGAAATAGTTCATTGGGGGATCTTGGTGCTCTTGTTCTTCCCTCTATGGCTGGACGGATGCAATCGGACGGACAGGAACATGCGGGATGGCACGGACGGGAAGGGCACGAGTTCACTCGTGCCGATGAAAGCTGGACTCGTTCGCGCTTTAGCGCCTGAGGTTCGCTTTTAACGACACACGATTCGCTCCCAACTTCAGATGACAGCAAACCTCAGACGCTAAAGCGTCACTTACCTGCGACTGAGCGGCACGAGTGAACTCGTGCCCTTCCCAGACTTGCTCCCTTCCAGACTCGTGCCCTCGCACGATCCATCGCCAGCGTCATCCTGAAGGACTTCGGTCCTGAAGGATCTCGCGCGCACCGCCCACACTCGCCGCGAGGGTGCACATCCTCTGCGCGCCAGATCCTTCGCAAGCTCAGGATGACCCATCCTGAAATAAGGAATTCAAACTGAGCCACTCCCGCCATCAGGTAGTAGTGCAGTTTGAAAATCTTCCCAGGGATTGTCATTCCGAAGCGCGGCATTTTTGCGCGAGGAATCTGCTGTCTTCGCGGCTGGCAACAAGCAGGTTCCTCGCCGATAAAGCCGGCTTCGGAATGACAACGGGTGTGGTTGTCTTGCTGTAAACTGCCCCACTACCCGCGATCACCATCGCTTCAACCCGAGTCTGTCATCGTTGTACAATTTCGACCGCTGATTCAAGCAGATCGTTTCTCCAATCGATTTCAAATGAGGTCTCGATGAAGCACCCCCGGACCATCTGCCTTCCGCTCGTGCTATTTCTAGCTTGCGTTTTTACGGCCGCTCAGTCATCCGGCCCAGATACACGCCAACTCACTGACGCCAAAACCATCGTATCGGCCTCCAGTGATAACGCCCGCCCTATCCCGATTGACGATCTCTATTTCACGCGCAATGTTTCCAGCGCATCATGGTCGCCGGATGGCAACGAGATCGTCTTCACTACTGACATATCGGGGCGATCCAATTTATGGAAGGTGAACGCAAACGGCGGATGGCCGATTCAACTGGTACAGTCGGACGACAGACAATATGGCGAGACCTGGTCGCCTGACGGCAAGTGGATTCTCTTTCAACAGGACACTGCCGGCAATGAGCTCTGGGACATCTTCGCCGTTCCCAGCGCGGGCGGTGAGGTAGTCAACCTAACCAACACTCCGGAGATTCGCGAGGAGGGCCCTCGCTGGTCACCCGATGGCAAGACAGTGGCCTTGAACCACAAGCCGAAGGATGCCACGGTTTACAACATCGCCCTGCTGGATTGGACCACGCACAAGGTGACGCTGCTCACTCACGAAAGCACTCCGGACCACCTGTGGCAATCCGTGGCCTGGAGCCCAGACGGAAAAACGCTATACGCAAACCGGGCGGAAGTCAGCTTCACCGACGCCGACATTTACGCGATCGATATCGCAAGCGGGAACACCAAGAATTTGACTTCGCATCAGGGCAAAGCTCTCGTCCGAGCGGCTTCTCTTTCCGCGGACGGCAAACAGTTGTTAATCACATCCGACGCCAGGACTGGTTATCAGAACGTCGCGCTGCTCGACATCGCAAGCCAGAAAGTCACCTGGGTCACTGACACCAAATGGGAGGCCAGTGCGGGAGATTTCTCTCCCGACGGTAAGCAGTTCACCTACGAGATCAATGCCGACGGGCGGTCCGATGTGTACCTCGGGAACACGGCGACGACCAAGTCAGAGAAGATTCCCATCCCGGGCGGCGTGAACAGCTTTGCGGCCTACCCATCCGCGTTTTCGTTTTCCGGAGACCGCTTGCTGTTGTCGCACGAAAGTTCGGTGGAGCCGGCGGACTTCTGGGTTTACGATCTCGCCTCGCGGAAACCCAGACAGCTCACCTATTCCGTAATTGCCAGCCTGAAAGCGGCGCCGCTTCCCCCGTCGCAGCTCGTCAGCTACAAATCATTCGACGGAAAAACCATCAGCGCATTGTTATGGGTCCCCTTTAATCTCAAACGAGACGGGTCGAACCCCGCGCTGGTCTTGCCCCATGGTGGACCCACCGGGCAATCCCAGGACTACTGGAATCCGCGCGTTGCTGCCTTCGTCTCCCGGGGATACATCTGCATCGCGCCCAACGTGCGCGGCTCGACCGGATACGGTATCGAGTTTCAAAAGGCGAACTACAAAGACCTGGGTGGTGGAGATCTGCAGGACGAGGTTCACGCCGCCAAATTCCTCGAAGCCACCGGCTACGTAAACCCTAAAAAGATCGGCATCACCGGCGGCTCGTACGGCGGGTTCATGACATTGATGGCGATCGGCCGTTCTCCGGAAGTCTGGGCGGCGGGCGTGGAACTCTACGGCATCATCAACTGGATGACTATGCTGCAACACGAGGACGCGGTGCTGAAAGAATACGAGAAGAGCTTGCTGGGCGATCCTGTGAAAGACCGCGCTACCTACGATATGGCTTCTCCCATCACTTACATCCACCAAGTGAAAGCGCCGTTGTTGGTCCTGCAGGGCGAAAACGATCCGCGCGTACCCAAAGAGGAAGCGGAACAGGTTGTCGAACTACTGAAGAAAGATGGAAAAACGGTGGACGCACACTACTACGCCAATGAAGGCCACGGCTTCGAGAAGCGCGAAAACCAGATCGATTCGATCCGGCGCTCAGTCGAATGGTTTGATAAATATCTAAAAGGAAGCAATTGATTTGCGGGGACGATCCTGCGAGTCTGGGGCACGGAAGGCTCAGAGAACACCGAGGAACTTACGATCCCTCCCCGGACATTCCGTCTCCCTTTGTCCTCTGTCGTTAACGCCGTTCGTTAAAGCGGAATGTAGTTGTGCAGGATCGGACTTACCAGCCCGGCAAAAGAAAGCAAGCGGCGCTCAGCGTCTTCAGGCTTCTCCCCCGGCTGCAACTGCGTATTCATTCGAATCAGCGCGTTGTCGCTGCGATTCAACCGGAGGGAATCGAGCGCCATGTAGGCGTTCATCCAGTCTTCGCTGGCCACGCGCCGTCCGCGGGCCGAATACCAGAAGAGGACCAACTGGCGATCGTCGCCCTTCGCGATCAGGTAGCGATTAGCGGGAAAAGGAGTATCTCCAGGAAAGGCGAGAGTGGTTGTGCCAACTTCGACCGGAGTCCATCCGGCACCTTCCAGACAGTCCTGCGGCAGATGGTGAACCAGCTTTTGCTGGCTCTCAAGGTACGCCACGTACAGGTCGACGTAAGGGCCCTGGCTGGTCCGGTCCTGATATGTCCTCTGCAGGAACTCGCCAGTCCCGAGAGTCTTAAGAATCTCGTCAGGGATAGGCACGTCATTCCCCACCCAGTTTTTCAACTCCAGCGGAAACGAAGCCAGCGTGGTTCGCGGCAGGACAAATTCATTGCGTGCACGGGCCTCGAGGAACAATGCTGTGCCAGTCAGCAAGAGAACGACGGTTGCAAAGCGCGCGTTCCAGGAGATCATGCGTACTCCTCGAGCAATCGTTTTTCTTCTTTGGTGGAAAACAGGAACTGAAACAAACGGTGAAGCAGGAAAACCAGGGCCAGTGAACCGGCAAAGATAAGCCATCCTGAAAGCAGATGCAGCGTACCCTCGGCGCCCGCGATGCCCCAGTGTTCCACCACCACGCCGGTGACTGCGATTCGCAGTGCATTGGCCAAAACGGAAACCGGGATCGCCAACAGAGCCAACAGCACTCGCACCGTGGTCTTCGTTTCCGATACATACCCGTAGATGACAGTCAGGGTAATCAGCGAGAATAGAGACCTGATGCCGCTGCATGCCTCCGCCACTTCCAGGCGGGCGCTGGGCAAAAGAATGATGTTCCCTTCCCGCACTGCCGGGATCCCCATCAACAACAGAATGAAACTCGCGGTTTTCGAGGCGATGATCTGCAGCGGAAATGTGATCCAGTCCAGCAAGGTCACGGAAGGAATCATCAAGACCAGAAACGCCAGCGGAAATGCGACTGCAGCCAGATGTTTCCAACCGGCGAGAAAGACCACCATGCCCGCAACAAAAAACAGGAGCGACACGCGGGAGAGGAAGAACCGGGAATCAATGGTCCCCAGCACCAAGGCCATCAGTGCGAACAGAAGAATGACCAGTCCCGACCACGATGGCTGGACGCGGATCGCGGCCAGTTTTTCGCGCCGCTCCCAAATCAGAAATAGAGAGAACAACGGAACGAAAAAGCCATGCGTGTAATTTGGGTCCTGCCACCAGCGCGTCGCCAGCCGGATGGCCAGCGGAGCGTACAGCCAGGCAGCCAGGAAAAACAGGATTCCAGCCTGAACGTAAACCCAGGGGTTAGGCTTGAAGGAACGAGGCATCCACGGGGCCGAAGGTCGCACTTAGCGTTTGCGCCTCGATTTACGCGACTTCCAATAAACTCCGAGCAGTCCGCTGGAGAACAGCAGCATGGTGCCTGGCTCAGGAGCAACCGCCAGCGGCGTATGCGACGAACCACCCAGACCGGGTAAACCGAAAACCGGCAGGATAAAAAATGGGAACTTCCGGCCGCCTCTGCTGGGCTGCAGGGTATTGGCCTCCGCCGGCGGAGCGCTCGGAAGGGCAGCAACATAGGGTTCGGGCTGCGGGTCGGCTTCGCGGGTCACCATATCGTTCGAGAACAATGGCTGATTGAGATCTGATTCCGTTGGTTCCACGATCGCTGGTGGCCCCATGGGCGCAGTGGCGATGCGATTTCCGCAGCGCGTGCGGGCGACAATCTTTCCGTCGCTGATCAGGGTTTCACCGGGATGCAGCGCCACTTTTTTTCGTGTCCAATAAACCTTGTCTCCGAGCCGGTAGGCGATGTGCATCGACTGGTTTTCAGAAACCTTCACCACATGAGCTCGTTGAAAATCAAATCCTTCAAACTCCCGCGCCACCACTGGATCGTTCTGCATCGATTGCCGCAGCTCTTCCGCGCTCGCAATACCTCCCGGTACTACCGAGTACAGGTACGCTGGGCGGCTCGGACGCATAGCAACCAAAGATGAGTAGGTCTGCTTGGCTCCGTCGGCTGTGACGCCTTCGGCATCATTTTTCCGTGTGGAGATATTCGATTGCGGGGCGGTGTAAGCCCAGGTCGAGACCGGCTGCTGGCGTGAAAACTGCCAGGTAATGGCCGCCGTTGCCGCAAACAGAAGAGCCACCAGGAACTTGGTCTGGCCGCTTAGCCGGCTGCGCTTGTGGCGGCGGTGGCGAACCACCTTATTAGTGGAATCGTTCAAGTCTTCCTCTGTGAGAATCAATGATTCAAGCTCGGGGGGAGGAAAAGAGCATTGGCGACTTGGTATATTGCACGCCGCCTGCCAAACCTTGACGGTCATCGAATCATGGAATTGCTCACCCCAGCCTCGCCTGTGTGAAAAGATTTACCTAAAAAAGGATTTGACATGGCATCGCTTTTCTCTTCCGGTAGCCCGGAATGCCTTCCGTGATCATTTGGAATCACGTTTTGTTCAAAAACCTGCACCATCATGGAGATAGGGCGAAACAATTTTCTGGATTTTGCCCTGTTGCGAATCTTAGGGTGTCGAGTATTCGACCGTGAGCACACCCTGAACAGCTCCGTCCTTCTCGCCATACCAGCACCCGAAGTTGGGTGCATTTACCGTATCGAGAGGGTTGCCATACCCGTAGTAGATCTCGGTTGCGCTGGCCAGGTGGACTGCAATCGGACCGCTGTCGTTCATGGCGGGGTTCGTCCCTGGTGGGTAGTTGGCATCGCCACCCGACTTCAAGGCAAGGCTGTAGGCCGGAGTCTGAGGGTCTCCGATGCTGATGGCAGGTGCTGTCGTGCACGGCAATGCCACCAGCGGCTGAGGTCCCGGAGGATAGTTTTCCGCGTTCAACATGGGACGTCCGACGGTGTAGAGAAATGTAACCCGCGTAATAGTGACGCCGTTATTAGCCTTTAATAACGCCATCTTGTCGAATTCTTCACCCGGACAGAAATCAACGTCAGAGACTGGCGCGCACGAATATCCAGCGTGGGGCGAGAACGAGACTTTAAGCGGACTGGAAATGTTCGAAGCGGCGGCGGAAATCTGGGCTGTAGCAGGCGTTATGGAACCGCCAACACATGCTGTGCAGGCCAGCAAAGAGGCCAATGCAAGCGCTGCGACTCCAGCCTGACTCTTCACAGAACATCCTCCCTAGCCCGGTAAGAGCAAGGGAGATGCCACAACTAAGGTGTTTAATATCAGTCGATTAGGCGCAATGAATGGAGGACGGATTCCCACCGCGGAAGGGATTTGCCACTATTTCGGGAAAATCCTCTGTCGGCTGCCCGGCCTACAAAGCTCTCCTCAAAGTGGGAATCTTAGGCCAGCCATTTCTTTAGCCTCTGTTTGACGGGTTCGAGAAACGGTGTGGAAGCCAGAGCTGATACTGCGGTACGCAGATTTGAATTCCGCGAGCGGCTCTTTACTTCCTGCTTGATCTGCTCCAGCGTCTCCCTGCGAAATGAAATCGGGATGGGACTGCCGTCGCCGGAAGTATCGATGGCCTCAAAGGCCTCGGTCAGACGATCGGCGAGCTTGGCTACGGTAGGGTGAGTATTGATCTCCCAGACTTGAGGCACAGTTCCCAACACTCCGTAGTCGATGCGGCCATAGTCGATATTTGTGCGCCGGAATGCATCCGCCACAAATTCCCGGTGCGGATTGGTCTCGAGATAAGTCATCTGCTCCCGATCCAACTCGTCGCTCTTCAGGGAAGGCTTCTTGAGGTTCCAGTTGTGTCCAAACAGGAGATGGCGAGGCAGTACCGTTTTGTCCACGACAAAGGCCGAATATTTGCGGAACACGCCCGCCGGGTCCGACGTGTCACAAAATTCCACGACCAGGATGTCTGCCAATCGATTTCCCTGCAGACGCACATACTTGAGTCCACGTTCGAGCGCAGCCCGGTCCTGGAGGAGGGGTGTAAGGTTGCCGCGGTGATCGTCCCCCCGACGCAGGAACACCGGAAATCGGATTTCTTCCAGAGAGTCGCAGGCCCGAACTACGCGGAAGGTATTCACTCCTTCGGCGTACAGTTTATTCAGAGCATCGTAGCGCCGAAGCACGCTTGCAGGGTGGTTCAAAACGCGGAACCTGTCTCCTGCGAGCGAGAGCTGATCGTCGAATTCGATGGCTAGTTGGAGTTGGCCCGGCGACAGAGTTTCCAGGTCGGAGAAGATATATGTTGCGGGCTCCGCATGGTTGGCATGAACCAGGTCGTCATAAAAAAGGTATCGCATCCGTGAACCCGGTTCTGGTCCCCAGAGGTTTACGTATTGCAGGCTTTTCGCATGCTGTCTCTGTACTAAATAGAAGATCATGATTCCCGAATCACCTTGGGCCCGCCGTTATGTGACAAAGTTAAGAAGTGAAGAATTGCGATACCTCTTGCGCTATGCAACCGCTCTACGCCGCGGACGGGTGGCTTCCGCTGGGTGTTTTTTGGGTGGTTGCAGTGCCTCGACCAAAGCGCCCCAGGCAGCTGAGTAAATACCGAGCACCAGCACGGGAAAGCAATAGATGAGCGGTCCCACAAGCGAACGGTTTTGCTTGAAAATGAACTTGACACAGTTCTTAATCCTCATCCATGGATAAGAAACCAGTGTCTTCCAGAGAATCGGCAGTTCCAACTTCCCGGTCGGCTGGAAATAAGCCAGCTCACCATCCCAGCATGCCCTCATGAAATATTTGCCGTGCCCGTGATGGTGTTCCAGAAGGTGGCGTAATGAGCTTGGATTGATGTGGCCGGTACGCACCCGGGGATCGAACAGCACCAGCTCATCGCCGAGCATGAGGCGGCGGTTGAAAACCGTGTCCTCGCCTAGCGGCAGGTCGGGTGGAAAGGAGCCGTAGCGGCTGAACAAGTCGCTGCGATAGGAAAGATTGTGAATGAGCTTCCCTTTCATCACCTCTCGCGGGCGATTGGGAAGACAGAATGCGTACTCCATCAGGTAGTTGGCCCAGCCGATCAAATTGCCGGGATTCGCGTTGGTGATCACCCCGCCAACTGCCGCGAACCCCTCGCCGTGCCCTTCCATCCGGTTGCTTAACCAATCCGGTGCCGCCACGCAATCGGACGCGAGAAAGGCGATGACCTTTCCCTTTGCGTGTTCGACTCCCACATTCCTGGTTTCGCCCGGTAGAGCGCGCCGAGTCAGACGAACCAATCGCACCCATGGATATTCCTGGCTCACAATCGTCGCGGTCGCATCGGCGGAACTGTCCACGACAATAACTTCAAACCGAACGGAAGTTTGCTGGGCGGCAAGCGAATTCAGTGACGCGCGGATCGTCTTCTGGGAATTGTAGGAGAGAACGATAACGGACGCGTCCACACTTCCGGTCTGGCTCGATCGTTGAGCAGCGTTTTGTCCCTGAAGTATCGTCATTTCATTCCCACAAGCAAGTTGTACCGATCAGCCCGTCCTATCCTATCCCCGTCCTATCAATGAGGAGCCCGAAGTGTCCACGATTGATCGACTACCGTATCGCCGCAGCCGGGTTGTGGTATGGCCTGGGTCAACGACTCGCCTCCCAGGACAACCTGGAACTGACCGGCGCCTGTAATTCTTTGCTGTACAGTGTTGCCGGACATGGAACAGATTTCGATCGAATACTGTCCTGGAACCAGTGGCAACTTTTCGATCGCGCAGACGAACTCTCCCGGATTCGGCGGCTCGCCAGATATCGAATCAACCGCCATCGCACTGGCAAGCATGGTCAACGGATTTCCCCGCGCGTTGAAGATGGTCAGGTTGACAGAGGTTTTCCTGACGGAGGCCGAATCACCGCCGTCATAACCCACTGCAAATTTTGCCGGGTCGCCGGTGGCAAAGCATGGGACCTGCTTGTCGTCTCCATCCAGCAACCGGATATACTTCAGCCGCGGAACCAGCGGCGAGACTTCGGCGGCTTCCAGCGGGATGAATCCGCGGTGCGTGCCGTCGTCGCCGACCACAGCATCGAGATAACCATCAATGACATCGGCTGCGGTTCCTTCCTGACGAATACTGCCATGTTCCAGCCAGATCGCCCGTGTACACGTGGTCGCGATCGATGGCAATTCGTGGCTGACCAAAATCACCGTCCGGCCTTGGCGCGTGGATTCCTGAATCGTCTGGAAGCACTTTCTCCGGAAGGCTGCGTCGCCAACCGCCAGCACTTCATCGATGACCATGATTTCCTGCTCAAGGTGGGCCGCAACGGCGAATGCCAGCCTTACCTTCATCCCGTTCGAGTAACGCTTGATCGGGGTATCAATCCACTCCGCCACCCCAGCGAACTCGACGATGCTGTCGAACTTCCGTTTGATCTCCGACTTCCGCATTCCCACCAGGGCGCCGTTGAGGAATACATTTTCGCGTCCCGTGAGTTCGGGGTGAAATCCGGTGCCGACTTCGAGCAGTGCGCCGATGCGCCCGTAAAGCTCCGCACGGCCTTCGTTCGGACGGGTGATGCGGGAGAGAATCTTTAGCAGGGTGCTTTTCCCCGCTCCATTCACTCCGATGATCCCGAGTATCTCGCCCTTGGGCAGATCGAAAGAGCAGTTGCGCAAGGCCCAGATAGTCTCGCCGGTGGAACGCTTCCGAAAGCGCGCGATCAGCCGGGCCTCTGCATCTGGCCCGCGCCAGTACTTCTTTCCCAACCCGGAGACTCGAATCGCGTGTGCGCTCATAAACTCTGGAACTTGCCCCTCAAATCATGTCCACGATGGAGTGTTCCGTGTTGGCAAACACGGCTGCCCCAATTCCGAGAAACACCAAAACCAAAATCGTCACGATGGAAAGCATGCGAAGGTCCGGCGTATGCGAGGTCGAAAGAACCGACCAGCGAACGCCTTCGACCACCTGGTACATCGGATTGAGCTGGTAAAGAGTGAGTAGCCACCCCGGTAACCGCTTCGCAACTACGGTCTGGGAATACGCCACCGGTGTCGCGTACAGCATGAACTGGATCAGATAAAGCAGAAACCGCGAAGTGTCCCTGTATCGCGCATGAAGTCCGGAGAAGAGCAGTCCCATCGCAAGGGCCAGCAGCAGAGCCAGCGCAATGAATCCGGGAACGGCCAACAGACGGATGGTAAGAGGAAAGCCGTAAGCCAAAGCCATCCCCAGGAGGAGAACGAAAGAAACTCCAAAATCCACCAACCCGCCGAACACTTCACTGGCGGGAATGATGACGGGAAAG
>JADMIO010842010.1_pt1 | contig 31798 bp, 23 predicted proteins | sample 8958161 | NCBI WGS metagenome assembly JADMIO01 (sample SAMN16585339, study PRJNA669376) | soil metagenome | isolation source: Crop rotation soil | place: USA: Cullars Rotation, Alabama | collected 2011 | reverse complement strand
CAACCTATCAACCCGTCAACCTATCAACCCGTCAACCTATCAACCCGTCAACCTACCAACCCGTCAACCTACCAACTACCAACTCCCCCCCGCGCCGCCGCCGCCGAAGCTGCCGCCGCCAAAGCCACCAAAACCTCCGCCGCCACCACCACTCCATCCGCCGCCGCTGCCACCTCCACCACCAATCGGGGGGAAGAAGAAAAATGGGGGGAATTGGTTACCGTGCCGATGTCCGCGGCGGGTCATGGAGTCTCCACCACCGCCGCCACGGCGACCGATGAACAAGATGATGATTACAAAAATTACGATAAAAACAAATACCAATGGGCCGCCTTCCTTTTTACCCCGGTTCGAATAATTATCGGGTGCTGTATATTGGCCGCGGGTGGCCGCGATAATGGCATCCGTCCCCTCTTCAATACCACGGTATAGATTTCCTTCCCTGAAACGCGGTATCATCTCCGCATCTACAATGGTTTTACAGGTATAGTCAGGCAAAGAGGCCTCGAGACCGTAACCGGGTGCAATAAATACACCCCTTTGCCCCGAACCTCCGCCTACGCTCAGCAAAACCACCACACCATTGTTAGTCTTTTTATTACCTACGCCCCATGTACGGCCCAGCTCGATGGCGTAGTCATCAATGTTGGCACCGCCCAGGTCATTTACAATCACAACAGCAATCTGGACAGAAGTACTGTCATCGTAAGCTACAAGTCGCTCTTCCAAATGCCTTTCCTGCTCGGGCGTAAGTGCATCAGCAATATCGTTAACAAGTTTGGGAGGGTTGGGACGGGCAGGAACCTGGGCCGAAACAACGCCCAGAAAAACGCTTAAAAATATGAACAGGAAAACAGCGGGCCTGGCCAAAATATTAAATTTTCTACTCATCTTATTCCTGCGCTTAGTTTCCAAATATGATGTCGTCGGGTAACTCGTTTTTGTCGGTGCTGCGGTCGTAAGGGAAATGATGCTGGAGGGCTTCTCCAATATCTCTAACCACGCTGATGATGCCATCCGCATGACTTTCCCTTTTAAAGGCTTCCAGCATTTTAGCGGCTTCCCCATCCCAATATTTTGCGCCCATGGCCTGGTAAATGCCTTCATCAGCAAATATGGCAAACTGGTGGTCGCGCATGGCTACATATACCAGCACGGCATTGCGTTGATCCGTGTGGTCCATTTGCAGACCAAAAAATATCTCTGCCGCCCTATGCACAGGATCCACAAAACGGCAGCGGCTCTCCACGTACACCCTTACCTCGCCGCTCGTTCTTTGCTCCGCTTGCCTCACGGCTTCTACAATGCGCTCGGCATCGCCCGGCTCAAAATGGCGTTCCGCGCCTTTGGAAAAAATATTGAATGGAAATACCACTTGATTTAAAATTTAATTTCGGGTGGTTGCGAAGCGCCTGCATCGGCCTGGAAGCCCTCTTTTACTTTAAACCCCAGCATGCCCGCCACGAGGTTGGCCGGCACCTTTCTTACAGACTGATTGTAGCCCTGCACCGAGCTGTTCAGGTCGTTTCTTGCCACTTTTATCCTGCGCTCGGTACCCTCTATCTGTGCCTGCAATTTTGAGAAGGCATCCGTAGCCCTCAGGTTGGGATAGTTTTCAATTACTGCCACGAGGCGGTTGGCCGCTACAGCCAGCTGGTTTTGCGTCGTTTCCAGCTTTTCAATACCGTCCGCCTGCGGCAAAACGGTACTGGTAACCTGTGCAGCCATAGCGCGTGCTTCGGTCACCTCTTTCAAAACTGTTTTCTCGTATTCGGAATTGGCCTTTACCGCACTTACCAGGTTGGGCAACAAATCTAATCTGCGCTGATAGGTGGCCTGCAATTCTGCAAAGCTCTTGTTCACCGCTTCGTCCTTTGCCACCAGCCCGTTATATACCACCATTGTAAATATGCCAATTACAAGAATGATCAGCAGAACAGGCAACCAGGCTTTTTTCATAGGAAGAAATGATCTGATTTTAGAATTTTACTTCAGGTGCTCGGTCGGCGCCGGGATCGGCCTTGAAACCTTCTTTTTGGCTGAACCCGAACATGCCCGCAAAAATATTATTGGGAAACTGGCGAACGGCCATATTATAGCTCTGCACAGCCGTGTTGAATTGGTTGCGCTCGTTTCGGATACCGTTTTCTATGCCCTCCAGCGATTGCTGCAATTGTTGAAAATTGGCATTGGCCTTGAGGTCGGGATAATTTTCCACAACTGCGAGTAACCTGCCAAGGCCTGTGCTTACAGCTTGTTGGGCCTGTTGAAACTCAGCGAGCTTTTCGGGAGTAAGGTTATCAGCATTTATATTTACGGAAGTGGCTTTGGCGCGTGCTTCCACCAATTGGGTAAGGGTTTGCTGTTCAAAGTTTGCCGCACCCTTTACCGTATTTACAAGGTTGGGGATCAGGTCTGAACGTTGCTGGTAAGCGCTTTGCACGTTGTTCCAGGCTTTTTTTACATTTTCGTCTTGTCCAACCATGCTGTTGTACCTGCTGCAAGCGCATCCGCCAAAAACAAGCAGGCCTAATACTATAACTATCAATACCAGGTTCTTCGATTTCATACAATGGTGATTTTGGGTTGTAAATATATCGACGTACAAAATAGAAAAAATAAAAAAATTGGACAAAAGTTTAAAATTACGAGACAAATGGCTAAATTTGGGGAAATGTTGAGTAATGGGCGATTATATAATGGACGATGAAAAAATAACGGTGGCTAAAGAAGCTTCGGTTGGCATTCTTCCGACCAGGTTTTTCAACCTTAGCAAATTTTCCGGGTTTTCAAAAGATGAGCTGGCCCCTCTTTTGGATAGCTCTCTTAAAACCATTAGCCGCTACCACGAGCAGAAGAAAAACCTGAGCGCTTCCGACAGCGAAAAAGTAATTATGCTTGAACAATTATTTGGCTGGGGGCAGAAAGTTTTTGCAACCCCGCGCGATTTTGAACACTGGGTGCTAAAGCCGGCCTTTGGGTTAGGTGGCGAAATTCCCTTTAACCTGCTGAATACCATCAATGGAATTGACCTGGTTATCAGTGAATTAAAAAATATAGCCACAGGCAACGTTTCCTGATGGATTCGCTATTGTACCGAATATGCCTGGCAGGCTACGCTGACAAGCTAATGGCCTCGGGTAAAGCAGGCAGGTGGAACAGGGACGGAGAGCAAATGATATATACCGCAAGTTCTATGGCACTGGCCTGTCTTGAAAATTTAGTACATCGTTCAGGCGCCGCCTTGCAGGCCGATTTTATGGTGCTCACCGTTTTCGTTCCACCTGGCACAGGCTGCGCCACCATCAGCGATAAAAAACTTCCTGAGGGTTGGGAAAACAAAGCAGGCATTACCCGCAACCTTGGCAGCGCCTGGCTAAAGAAAAACGAAACGCTGCTTTGCAAAGTGCCAAGCGCCATCATACAGCAGGAGTTTAATTTCCTTATTAACCCCGTTCATCCTTCATTTAAAGACCTGCAAATTGTTTATCGCCAGCCGTTCAGCTTCGACAGCAGGTTGAAAAGTGAAAAGTAATGTGCGCGGGGCTTCGAGGGTCCTGTCTGCCGACAAGCAGGCTCAGCCGCCGCCGCCTTCAAGAGCCCTGTCTGCCGACAGGCAGGCCGCCGCCCTCACCATTGGTATATGCTCAATCCCATCTTCAAGGTACATCTCTCCTGCCTGCTTAAAACCCAAAGATTCATAAAACTTTTGCAGGTAAAGCTGCGCCCCAATTTTGATAGCACCATTACCGTATAGCGCGTGCAATTGCTGTATGGATTCAGTCATCAATTTAAAACCATATGCTTTACCCCTTGCTACAGGGTCTGTAACCACGCGGCCTATGCTCGGATACTCAGGATAGGCTATTCCCTTATCCAACAGCCTGGTATAAGCCACAAGGGTTCCCCCCACCCTGCCCTGCAAGTGATGCGCCTGTTTGTCGAGCCCATCCATATCGAGAAACACGCATTGCTGCTCCACCACAAATACCTTACTACGCAACGTGAGTATATCGTACAGCTCGTGCGGACCAAGCTCGTCAAAACTTCTCAGTGTCCATTGGAGTTCAGTACCCGTATTTTTCATTCCATCGTTGTTTTAAAAATTTTCTTAATTCATCTTCCCTTGCATTACGGCCGGGATCGTAAAACTTAGTGCCTGCTATTTTTTCGGGCAAATACTCCTGCTCTAAAAAGTTGCCTTCGCCCATATGGCTGTATTGGTAATCTTTTCCATAGCCAAGCTTTTTCATAAGTCCCGTGGGTGCATTGCGAATATGGAGCGGCACAGGCAGGTCGCCTTCCTGCCGCACCACCTGCAGCGCATCTTCAATGGCCATGTACGATGCATTGCTTTTAGGGCTTGCCGCCAGGTAGGTAGTGCATTGACTCAGGATGATCCTTCCTTCAGGATAACCAATTTTTCGTACCGCATCAAAACATGCATTGGCCATTACCAACGCGGTCGGGTTGGCGTTACCAATATCCTCGCTTGCCAGTATCACCAGCCTGCGCGCAATAAACTCAATATCCTCGCCGCCTTCCATCATACGCGCCAGCCAATACACAGCTCCATTAGGATCACTGCCTCTTATGCTTTTGATAAAGGCGGAAATGATATCGTAATGCTGCTCGCCTTTTTTATCGTAAAGCGCCACACGGCTTTGCGCGGCCTGCATCACAAGCTCATCAGTAATAAGCCGTTTGCCGCCTGTGTTGCTGCTACCTGCCGCGTATTGCACCGACATTTCGAGCAGGTTCAAAAGCTTTCGCGCATCACCACCACTCAGCCTGATGAGCGCTTCGCTTTCAGCCAATTCAACTCGCTGCGCAAGGAGCCACTCATCGGTTAAAAGCGCACGTTGAAGCAATAATTCCAATTGCTGCGGATCCAGCGGTTTTAGTACAAATACCTGGCAACGGCTCAGCAGGGCGCTGTTTACCTCAAAAGAAGGATTTTCGGTAGTGGCGCCAACAAGCGTAATAATACCCTTTTCCACCGCGCCAAGCAACGCATCCTGCTGCCCCTTGTTGAAGCGATGTATCTCATCAATGAACAACAGCGCATTACCATGTCTGCGCGCGGCTTCTATCACTTCTCTTATCTCCTTTACCCCACTGCTTATGGCGCTCAACTGAAAAAACAGCATGCCCGATTCCGCAGCAAGCACAAGTGCAAGGGTGGTTTTTCCTACCCCGGGCGGCCCCCAAAAGATCATGGAAGGAAGCTTGCCCATTTTTACTGCATGGTGCAGTATGCTTCCGGGCGCTGTAATATGTTCCTGGCCGATTACCCCGGCAAGGGTGCGGGGACGCATGCGTTCTGCCAGTAACGGTGATGATGCCATCCGGCAAAGCAAAGAAAATTTTCGAACCTGTGTTACTGTTGTTGCTGCTGCTGTTGTTGTTTAGCAAGATGTTCGTCCTGCCAGGGCTCGGTTCCTGCAATTGTTTCCGCGTTATACTCCACGTTGCTCATTTCCTCAAATACATGGCCGTCTTCGTACCCAACAGAAACAAACACAGAAAGCACCTGCCGCGCAATCCCTTTGAACGCGCCTTTAACGGGCGTGCAATCGCCGAAGTTTTTTCCAGTGGCAAGCCGAACATGGTAAGGACCTGCAAATACGTTGTTGGTAGGATCGAGCCCGAGCCAGCCGTATCCAGGCAGGTAATATTCAACCCAGGCATGGGTTGCGCCTTCGCCGCGCATGCCGCTTTTATTGGGGCAAGTATAGCCACTCACGTAGCGGGCGGGTATGCCAATGGTGCGCAGCATCTGCAAGAGCACATGGGCAAAATCCTGGCAGACCCCGCTTTTGTGCTCAAGAATTTCGTCAATGGTGGTTTCAACCGTAGTGATGCCTTTTTTATACTTAAAATTTTCATACACATAGCGGCAACACTCGCCCGCAATTCCAAGAACAGGTTTATTCGAAATACCCATTTCGTAAAGCAGCTCGTCAATAATGTGCTGACTGCGTATCTGTTCAGGCTCGCTGAGCCAAACAAGCTGCAGGTCGCGTTCAACCGCTGCTGCCACATCGGGCACGGTGGCTTTAGAAAACGATGGCGGCTTCATGGCATCGCGCGTGTGCACCACTACCCTGCTGTCGATTACCATTTCCTGGTGCGGCGCCCGCAAACTAAAATCACCCACCTTGTTTCCAAAATAGTCAACACCTATTTCAATTCTTGGCTCACCTGTAATTTGCAGCTCGCTTGAAACCAGCTTTTGATTTTGATCTTCAACGGGAAATATCCTGACCTGGTTGACACTATCCCTGACCGGCCTGTCGTACTTGTAGCGCGTGATGTGCTGAATGCTGAAAGATGGCATGTAACCTTGAATAACAGCGGATGATTGCGAAAGAAAAAGCCTGCGATGCGGATAACATTCCCTTGTTAAACGCGGCCGGAAATAATATAATTAAATAAGCCTATGTATACGAAAAGAAAATCTTACTGAGCGTGGCCGAAAAATCCCAGGTCTGCTTTCTTATTTGTTTCAGCAGGTCCGTAAGTCCTTCTTTGTTCATATAGTCAATATCCGTGTATTCCACCAGGCTCTTCAGGCGGCCGAATTGTTTCAGGAGGCTCTGTATTTCGCGGTTGGGATTATCATGAGTTACATCGTCCAGGTATTTTTCCATACGCGACAGCGAGTAGATAACCGACCTGGGAAAGTTGCTGTCCAGTATAACCTGCGAAAGCACCTGCCGCGAGTGCGCGGTGCTCCTGTTGGTTTTCAGGTAGAGCTCGTAGCCCGAAAGCGAAAGCAACAGGCGGCGCCAGTACAGCAGGTCTTCGGGCCCATCGATATTGTAATCAATGGCAATAAAATAGCTTTCAGTAAGGTTAACGGTTTGCAGGCAGCGTTCAATGTATTTGCCGATATTCATAAAGCTCCAACCAATGCCGCGGGGCATGGTGCTGTCCACAACACCGCTGCATAAAAGGTGCTGCTGCTGCAAGTAGTCGAGCGTTGCATGGGTGGAAGGCTCTATGAGGCGGCCGGGCATGTCCGCATGCCGCAGGTAGAGATACATGGAGTTTACATGTTCCCAAAGCTCTTTGGTTATTTTGTCCTGCGATCCTCTTGCATTTTCGCGTGCTTTTCCCACCAGCGACCTGATGGAGTTGGCATTGGCATTATCGCAAACAGCATACTGAAGCAGCCTTGGAATATCGGCCTCTAACTCGTCCATCAGTTGATCATCTGCCGAAGAAAAAGCCTGCAACATTGGCCGGTAGCCATGCGTTCCATACAAGTCGATATCAAACGAAAGAATATAGGTGTTTCTCAAGGTTAAGATCAGCCCATCGGCCCTTTCCATGTAGCGGTGCAACCAAAACATGTTATCCGCAATCCTGCTCAGCATGGTCATGCAATTTCAAATTTAATATTTAAAAATTTTAATATTATAAGCTCCGATGATTTGATATTTAATTTTTCATTGTATTCATTCATCATTATCCATTAACCATTAATCAAGCACCCATGTATCCTTGCTTCCGCCCCCCTGCGAAGAGTTTACTACCAGCGAACCCTCGCGCAAGGCCACCCGTGTAAGCCCACCGGGCACTATTTCCATGCCAGAGGGACCGCATAGCGCATAGGGCCTCAGGTCCACATGCCTCGGTACCAGCTTTCCGTCTATAAGGCAGGGCACGGTACTCAGGCGGATGATGGGCTGCGCGATATAATTGCGGGGATTTTCCAAAATGCTTTTGCGGCACTCTGCAAGCTCCTCATCGGTGGCTTTATTGCCCATTACCATGCCGTAGCCGCCGCTTTGGTTGGTTTGCTTTACCACCATGGTATCGAGGTTTGCCAGCACGTGCTCGCGCTCTTCATCTATCTCCATCCGATAGGTGGGCACATTGGGCAGTATCGGCTCCTCGTTCAGGTAATATTTAATCATTTCGGGCACGTAGGCATATACGGCTTTATCGTCGGCCACGCCATTGCCTACAGCATTTACCAGCGCTACATTGCCTTTGCGGTAGGCGCTCATAATACCGGGCACGCCCAGCACGCTTTCCGGCCTGAAAACCAGCGGGTCAATAAAATCATCGTCAATGCGCCTGTACACCACATCAACCTGTTGCAGTCCCGAGGTAGTTTTCATGTACACCTTATGGTTATCCACTACCAGGTCGCGGCCTTCTACAAGCGGTATGCCCATTTGCCTTGCCAGGAAGGTATGCTCGTAATACGCGGAATTATATATGCCCGGGGTAAGGATTACCACATTGGGCTGATCGGTTGCCCGCGGCGAAAGCGAAGCAAGAATGTTGTTGAGCTCAAGCGGGTACTTATGCACCATGCGAACGCGGTTAGCATTGAGCATTTCGGGGAAAATGCGCTTGGTTACCTCCCTGTTTTCGAGCATATAGCTAACACCGCTTGGGGTGCGGAGATTATCTTCAAGCACGTAAAAAACCCCGTCGGCGCCACGTATCAGGTCGATGCCTGCAATGTGCACATAAATATCGTGCGGCACTTTTACGCCTACTACTTCCTTTAAAAAATGAGGACAGGTAGCAATGAGCTTGGCCGGAATTTTTCCATCCCTGATGATCTGCTGGGCGCCATATATGTCTTTCAAAAAAAGGTTCAGCGCTTTTAACCGCTGCTTAATCCCATCTGAAATATGTTGCCATTCGGAACGGTTGAGGATGCGGGGAATGATATCAAAGGGGAATATCCGTTCAATGCCCTTGTTGTCGGCGTAAACGGTGAAGGTTATGCCCTGGTTCATGAAAAAATCCGCGGCCTGCCTGTCCTTCTGATTCAGCACTTCGACGGGTAATTGCTGCAGGGTCGCAAACACATTGGCGTACCGATCGCGAACACCGTCAAAGGTAAACATCTCATCCCAACCGACAAATTTTGAAAACTCGGTTATAATGGCCATATTAGATTGCTTTTTTTTCGTCGAATTGTTTCAAAAATGAAGATTTTTAAGAAAATATTTTACATAATATTATTTTTAATTGGTTGAAATCCGAGAATAATACAGTTTTACATAATAGGTCACCCTTGGGCCATGCCCCTAATATACATTGTTGTTGTTCCGGTTTTCAAAAGCCCCAGCATAGGCCCGCAGGTACCTGAAAGTGAGCGTTACATGAGCCACAATTACAGCGCCTGTGATACCTAAAAAAATAAGGATCCCATCAATAAGCGAGCGCACATTCACATTCATCTCCGCTTCTTTCATCTGTTTGGAAAAAGCCTCCACCTGCAGTTGCGCCTGCTCGTATATTTCGGGCTTCCCATAAAAAAGAAATGCTTGTATCAGCAGCCCGATGCCCCAAAACATGGCCACATAGCCATTTACTTTGATCCAGTCTTTCGAAGAATGCTTCATAGCTTCCTTTCGTAAAATGGCCGTTGTTAAAAACCTGAACGAACTGAAAATATAAATGACCGTGGCAACCAGGATGAATAGCGGGAGCAGCAGGGTTACGTTGGTGAGTGCGGCGGGCAGTAAAAGCACGCCCATAAATGAAAAGAGAATAGCAAGTGGAAGCAGGAGGTAAGTGAGGATCCGGTACAAGGTAAGCATGAATAGTAAATGGTTTGAAACCGTGTAAACTTACTGGAAAACAGGCATAAAAAGCAAAGGTGCCAGGTAAATATACCTGTAAATAAAGGTAGCATCCCTATTGCAAAACGGGCGCCCGCCTTAATAGCTTTGACCGTTCGATTTTTAAACCTGGCCGATGCCTTAAACATTGCAGCGTTGGTGTTTGCCCCGCACACTACGTTATTTTTTTCACCATAAAAACAAGTCCACTATGCCACAATTACTGGTAAATTACCAACTGAACGCCACACAGGTCAGCAACCCTGACGGTACCCTTGCAGCACAGGTTTCGGGCTGCACTGAAGCACACGGACCCGGGAACACGATTTTAGGAGAGTCCCCCAAAAGCCTTACCATGGGCGCCACAGGTTTTATCAGGGGAACCATGGGCAACCAGGCCATTGATACCAAACAATTTTGCATCAGGATCGCCTTTAAGGCGAATGGCCCCGTAACCGGCAGGCAAAACCTGGCCGAAAGCACGCAGCTTCCATTTGCCATGTTTCTTGAAAAAACGGGGAGAAACACCGCGGAATTTCAACTGATGGTATCGGTAGCGCCCACTGCGCACGGGTGGAGCGGAACAAGCACGCAGTACATCACCACGCTATCGCAAAACGTGTGGTATGTGGCCGACCTGGTTTACGACCTTGATACACTGGCCGTTTTCATTAATGGAAATATTGTAAGCGTGCATGCTTACCCAAAAGGCGCTATTGCCATCACCACCAATAAAAAAGATTTTTTCCTGGGTACCTGGGTAAATGGTATCAGCCATAGGCTCAACGGCAGCATTGCAGCCTTCCAGTGGTACAATGGCATACCCGAAGAGCTGGAAAAGCAACTCGACGAGCGGCGCAGCCACGCTGAATGGTTTATCTCCTATAAATACATGGCACTGGCCGCAACTATTAATTTGGGTGAAAAAACGGCCAAATACTATTATGACAGTCTAAGCAACGCCACCATACAGGATTTTACCAACGGGCTTGTGATCTACAGCAGCAGCATTGGTTCGGCCTATGAAATGCACGGGCTTATCTGGAGCTACTACAAAGCCTTTACACGCAAATCCGAGCTTGGTTACCTGGTAAGTGATGAGATAAACGCGGGCGTGGCGGGCGCGAGGAAAAGCCTGTTTCAAAAAGGTGGTATTTACTGGAGCGGCGGTACGGGTGCAAGGGCGGTTACGGGCCGCATGTATATAGATTACGAGGGCCACGCTGAATACAAGTGGATCGGTCTTCCCAACGGCGAAATGCAAGCCATATCCAACGGGCGGCAGCAAAGCTTCCAGTGCGCCATGCTGTATTATAAAAACGGCGCAGCGCGGGCCTTCGAGGTACACGGTTCCATTCTGAATAAATACATTGCCTCTGGCGGCCCAACCAAATGGGGATACCCTGTAAGCGACGAAACCGATGTAAAGAACGGGGCCTCTGTTATAGGTAAGCTCAGCGATTTTGAAACCTGTACCATTTATTGGAGCAGCAGCACAGGGGCATTTGAAGTGCATGGCGATATACTGCGCAAATACAAGGACCTGAAGGGCCCGCTGGGCGAATTGGGCTTTCCTACAAGCGACGAAGCGGATACGCCTGGCGCAGGAGGCTCGCGAAATAATTCGTTCCAGAAAGGCTGCATCGTTTGGTTTGGCAGCTTCGATTCCATACATGTTTCGCAGCCCTTCAAGATATTTTTAGGCAGGATAAATTCCAAAGAGAACGAGGGATTTACCATGGGTCAAAACGACCTGTATGTGTACACAAGCATCAGTTCAAACGGGCATACCGTGTTCTCCAAACGCTTCCCCAATACGGGCGATTATGGCGGGCACAATATTGTTGACATCAATTCCGAATTCAACCACCTGATAACGCCCAACAGCGCTGGATTGAAAATTGGCGTGCGATTTGAAATTTGGGATGACGACGGGCCAACCGCCAACGACCACCTGGGCACCTACAATTTCGAACTGAATATTGCCAATGGGTGGGGCATGCGCATCAATGGAGGTATACTCAACTCGGGCGGTTTTTCCAAAATAAACAGCATTACCTGGAGCGTGCGGCCGCAAGTAAACGTGGCATTGCTTACCGAGCCGCAAAAATGGTGGGGCGATAATAATGAAGGAACGCCCACACTTACCAAAACACAATATGCCTCGGCCTTTCGCGATGTGGACAGCGAAACGGAATGGTGGGATATTGGCGACCACCTGCATAACCTGTTTTACGAGCTGGTGGTGAAGGGTATTGCAAGCGGCGGCAACTGTTTTGGCATGAGCACGGAGGGCATTTATTCGCGCAAAAACCGCAGCATTTTCAGCCTCCCGCTCAACAGGTTCAACAGCTTCAGCACTTTTAAAAACGAGGTGAACATCAAACAGGCATACCAGGTAGGGGCCGATCCCATTTGGTGGTTTCTTGGGCAATTTGTTACGGGTAATACCCATTCGCCCGTGAGCGTTTTCCAGGAATCGCGCGCGGCCTTTAACCGCGGTGAAAACCCCGTGGTTTGCATTGCACAGAACTATGATTTTAGTGGAGCGCCACATTGTATTTTACCCGTGGCATGGAACAGCAGCAGCAAACCCTGGAGGATAACCATACTCGACCCCAATATTCCAAACGCCACCAAAGAATTGCTGGTGGACCCTGATAAAAATGAATTCTCCTATACAGGCACAAGCAGCTACAAAGGCGGCCAATGGTCGGGCGGGCGTTTTCATTATATGCCCTACAGCATACTCTGCTCAGTGCCCCGCACGCCGCTATGGGAAGCCATCTTATTGTTGTTGACTGGCGTAGTCATATTGGTCGGGGCTGACTCAGGCACACAAAGCATTACGGATGGCAACGGTGTGGACCTTGATGCCTTTGGCGCGGATGCTACCAGAAGGCTGCAAAACGGCCAGCGGATTGACGGCAAGTTTTTGAGCTACAAAGGAACGGACGCCACGGTGATAAAAACACCTGTAATTAAGAAAGTGCCCATAGATATCGGTATCAAGCCTGTGAAAATACCAGGCAAGGGCTCCATTGCAGGCGAAATGCTTATCAGCATGCAGCCACCTGCCAGCTTCCGGCCAATAACGCATGTGATAGACAGGCCCTCGCTTATATCCATAGGTCACCTGCTTACCAACAGAACGGTAGCTGCCAATATTGGAAACATTACAAGCGCAAGAGTGCCTGCCACGGCGCTCGACAGGAACCTGTACAAAATGGCATCGGATGAGGCTTTTTTGAAATCCATTGACCAGGCACAGGCATCGTACCTGAAAGAGCTTGCGGCTACGGGCCAAAAGAACGCACAGATCATTCATGAAGTAGCGGGAATGAAAAAAGGCAACCTGGATTATACCATGAAAAATCCCCTCAGCAGGTACCAGATCATATCGGCCATTAACCAGGGCGAGGTAAATAAGGTAACCACCACGCAACCTGGTACAGACGCCATGCAGGTGGATATGGAAAGCAGCGCTGGCAAAACCATGCAAATGAGCGTTGACAATAACCTTGGTATTGGAGACGATAAGTTGCGGATAACCATTGACAAAATTCCGCTTGCGGCCAAACAAAAGACCGAATTCAACCTGCACCAGGGCATGGGGGGCATTGATATTGTGGGCGGCGCCGAAAAAGTGAATGCAGAAATAACCATTGAAACTACCATCAACGGCAGGGCTGTTAAGAAGCAATACAGCGCGCCCATTGAAGGCGGCATCCGTATTCACCCTTCAACGGTTTTAAGCGGTAACGACCTGCTCATAGGAAAAATTGATAGGGTATTTGGCCAGGTAAGGGAATCTACACTTATAAAAAGTAAGTAATATTGCTGGTTAAAGTACATTAAAAAGGGCGGTCCGTGAGTGGCCGCCCTTTTTGGTTTTTAGTGCAACGAGCAGGGCCTTATGCAGGTTAGGAATTGGCATTTCGGCGGCCGATAACCGCTGCTGATTGAAAATACATTATTGAAGTTATATAAAAAAGCTGGTAGTTATTCGTCTGACTAAACTGAAGCTTGAATCTGCAATTAGCTGATGTTGCAATGTCAAGTCCAACTTGCATAAAACCTCATGTTGTAAGCCGTTGCTGTTAGGATAGAATCAACATTTTTTTAAGTTTGGTCAGCAAATGAAGACGCTGCATAGCATCTTTTTCATCAAGGAAGTCATTCATCGTAGAACTAATTTCTGCTTCGCTTATCACACTAACCTCCCACCCAAATACATGTAGTTTTCTATTCAGTTTACATGCACCTATTGTAAAATGTCCTTTTGGAGTTCTGTCAATATAGTAGCCATTTGTTACTAAAATATGTTCATCGTAAATGTCAAAGTGCGGGTGGACTATTTCAAATGAACTTGAAGCCCTTGGATATTGCCTGCGTGTTGTCGGAGATGTAACAGTATCAGGTATTTCTCCCAATGTTTCTTGATCTCTTTTAATTTGGTTGCAATCTGCACAAATAACACAAATGTTTTTAGGAATAAAGATAAAATCCAGATGTAATGATTTAGGTACAATATGTTCTACGTGGCAATTAAGAGCAGAGGTTAGTGAAACATTTTGTCTACAAAATGCACAAAAGCCATTTTGCTCATTGCGATAGAACACCCTGAGGGAGTTTCGAAGTGGTTCAAGATCATTGTCTGACCATGAGGTGTGATTAAATCCGGTCTGAGACTTCTTGTTACGTATTAGATTTTCTAATTCCGCATTAAATACTATTGCGTTAACGATATCAGGCATATAAACGATACATTTCTCTTAAAGCATTTGACAAATTTTTGACTGGATCATTTTCATCCATAAACTGACTTTGCTGTTCGATTAATTGAAATTTGGCTAAGTCATCTTTATCGAAGGATTTATTTTTACTCACTTTTGTAAAAATATTCAGTGCAATTCTGCTCAAATACTCGTTTTTATAACCAGGAGAATCGAAAACAGTGGCGAGTTGAAAATCTGCAGAGTTATTGATTAACGCCTCTGCATTTTTCATTTCACCGTTTTCCAGATTAAGTATAAAACAATTCTGAGGAGAAAGTCTTGAAATTATTTGAGGTGAATGAGTTGCTATAATAAAATGGCAGTTTTGATAGCTGCCGAATGTTGAGATAAGAATCTGAATATATTTTTCTTGCCACTCAGGGTGTAAGCATATTTCAGGCTCATCTATACAAATCAACGAATTGTTTCGAATCTTACTTGCAATACCTAGAATACTTAAGATAACACTTTGCTCTCCCGAGCTTGCTTCTTTAATAGAAAAGATGTCCGTAGATTTAAATGATTCTAAACCTATATTTCGTAGTCGCAAGAATCCTGAATGAATTAAGAAAATGATATCATCAATCAAATAATTATACCCATGGTCAAGTTGAATTCCATTTGGACTTATTGTCAAATTGCATTCAAGACCAATATTCCTATCCAGAATTCGATGGGCAATATTTATTAACTGTTCCATCTTTTCGTGATCAGGCTGATCATCTAAATAAAAAAAACGTCTATTTATTGGTCGAACAGCTGGCTGTCTATTTTCAATTAAATACTCAAAAGGTCTGTTTGATTGAATAAACTCTTGCAAATATCTTTTTGAAGAGTTGAAGCTGAAATTAGCATGGATATTTTCTCGATAGCCAAGATAATTCAAAGCTTTTTGCAGATCAAAAACCTGATCAGGTCGAATAATAACACTTTGAATGAGTGATGAAATTATTTTTGACATATATGCCAAGCCAAAGTTTGCACTCATTAAATCTCTTAAACCAAGATAGGAGTATCCGCTAATTTCAGACAACCGTCTTGCAAGTGGAAACTTATCAAATGGGCTTGTAGATACTGCAATGATCATTTCAGGAGGATAATCAATTTCAAATTTTCCTCGTTGATAGGTATTAAAGCCTAGTTCAGAATCGCCATATAAACCCTTAGCAGCATCACCCAATAATTCTCTTACTATTGAACTAAGCAAAGTGCTTTTTCCAGTACCATTTTTACCAACTATTACTGTGAATATGTTATGATCTGGACTTAAAGTAGCGGTGTCAATAAAGTCAAATCTTTTATGTCTATGTCTATAAGTCTTAATCATTGGAGTGCTTATTTATAATGGCTTACAACGTAAAAGCATTGGCGATGTGGCGGCATTCATTGCTGTGTCTGCCCGGCTACCAATGCCTGGTAAATGTAAAATGTATCAAGTATCTACAAAAGCCCAATAGTATTTCTTCCGCCCGAACCACAGCTCAATAGCATTACTTCCGCAATGGTATTTCAGTCAAGCCGGCCATATAGCCAATGCGCATGTTACCAGCCGTTTTTCATATATTATGGTCTTGGAATTCATTTTCATATTCTTAATTTCATAATAATCAATGTCAAGTCAATTATGAAATCAGTGTCTTCTTTAGTTGTATTGTAAAAAAGTAATGTATTATTTATTGATATCTTCATTTTCTGTTTGTTCGTCTTGTTTTACTTCTTCGTTGTTTGTACTTTCAATTTTATCTTCCTTGTTAACTTTGTCCTTTGCACCAACTCTTTCCAAGGTAATACTGCTCATATCTTTTATCGATAACAGTATTAAATCATCTTGATTGATTTTTTCAATTTTATAAAATAGTTCCTTGTTGGGATAAGATAAATTGACTGTATTTCCTTTGTCTGTAAATTTTAAAACACCTTTTGAAACGGTCTCATTAATAATTTCAATGAAAGTATGTCTACCAAAAAAAGAATGTTCAAAGAAAAATATCTGCTCATGGTGGGCAATATTTTTCCATCTTTTGCCAAATAAGTTTAAATTTCTAAAGTATTGGGGTTTTGCAAAATAGCCTATGGTCAATAATAGCATTATTGAACCTACAGTAATACCTAAATATGTAAAAAGGTCATTCCTTATAGCTGTTTCATATTCGGTTATTTCATAGTGTTTACCATGTTTGGAATAATATACAACCCAATCTTCGGTATTTATATTTGCAGAATACTCCGTTAAATTACTCCAAGAAGGTGCATGAATACCGGATGATACATACTTTTTGGGGGTTATATTGTCCATATAAAAGTATTCATTTCTGATGTCAGGGAAATTTGAGATATCTATATATTTCCCGGGGGTGAATGCTCCAGGTGATATTTTGTCTTCTTTCGTAAAATACTCAAATGCTTTTGTATAACACTGTCTAACAGGAAGCCTGTAATTGCTTGAATAATACCCACCTCCAACCATTACTTTTTCGCCCCAGCCCATATCCATATACTTAGGCGCAACATAACTACCTGACGGCTTTTTATAACCCATATTACCCGAAGAATAAGTTTCTATGTCGTACCCATCGTCATATTGTTTTGTTAGTTGTTTTATAGTGAAACCACCCCCATACGCTTCAAAAATTGTATATAGCCTTTCTGCTTTCCACCATTCATTAATTAGATTAGCATCGGGGTCATTACTTTTGTTTTTGGATTTTGAATAATTTGTTTCTTTAAGTTCACCTTGGGTTAAAGAGGTTATACCGTCAAGAACAACAGTTTTTCCATCAAGGATATTATCCACTTTTGAATAAATCTCTTTTTTGAGTGTCTGTGTTTTGTTACTTGAAATTAAATAAGCGGTAAATGCAGCAAGTCCGAGAAGGAATAATGATGCTGCACAGATTTTGAATGAAGCCCAAAACTTTACATTACTGTCCTCAACAAGTATTTTCTTATTTTCTTTGTTTTCCTTTAATGGTTGGTTTGCTGAATTTTGTGAGTTGTCATTAATGGGAGGAGGAGGGGGTGACTTTTTTAGGAGGCCTTTTAGTTCTTCTACATCTTTAATAGGTTTCCAATTTTCGAATCCGTCAGCCCAAACTAAAGTCTCAGAATTTAAGACAACAGTCTTGAGTTGGTCAATATTAAAAGGTCCTTTTTGTTCCTTTTCATCTAAGTAGTAATATTCTTTTTCCATAATATTTAATGTGTTCGTTATCTACTTCCCTAAAATGGCTGGTAACGTTTTGCTTAACGTATTAAACGCCCCCCTCTCAAAAATGCAACCCATTGGTTTCCATCACTTGCATAAGGCGTTTTATTTATTGGTTGTACGCCAATACGTTTTTGCTAAAATTTTTTACCAGCCAATATTACCCTTTTTTCATAATTCATCCAAAGGGCTTGCAACCTTTATCAACTTGGCTTTGAAGAAGTTCATGCTGTCACCCGTCCGTCAGCTCAATAATTGCGGATTTTGCAAAATGCGCAGCAGGCCGCCAGGGAAGTTCAATAGATAGAAAGTAATTTTTAGCCAAAATGGTTTTTCTCACCGTGCCGCAACCATTCGAACAGCTGCAACTAATTTTTACAATGCACTCTTTATACTCAACTCCCTGTATTGCTTTACATCTATTTCACCAGGTGCATCAAGCATTACATCGCGGCCCGCGTTGTTTTTGGGAAAAGCTATAAAGTCGCGTATGCTTTCGCTGCCACCCAATATGGAACAAAGCCTGTCGAAACCAAAAGCGATGCCGCCGTGCGGGGGAGCACCATATTCAAAGGCCCCCAACAGGAAACCGAATTTTTCTTTTGCTTCCTCATCGCTCATGCCCAGCGCGGCAAACATTTTTTCCTGCAGTTCGCGCTGGAAAATACGGATGGAACCGCCGCCAATTTCATTGCCGTTCAGCACCATATCATAGGCATTGGCTTTAATCCGGGCATAAGGATGTTCGAGGTATTTTTCAAGGTCCTTCACTTTGGGCCCATTTTCGATCATGATGGAAATATCTGACGGCTTGGGACTCGTGAAAGGATGGTGCCTTGCTACCCAACGGCCTGCGCCACCGCCATCAGTATCCTCCAGCGCAAATTCAAACAGGGGGAAATCAAGCACCCATAATAATTTATACTCGCCAGGTTTCCGAAGACCCATCCGCTCGCCCAATTCGAGCCGCAGTGTACTTGCCGCCTTGCGGGTCAGTTCTTCTTTGCCTGCGAGAATAACCACAAGGTCCCCCGCCACGGCGCCTGCCGCTCCTGCTATCGCTTCCAGGCGGTCGCTGTCATAAAACTTGTCTATGCTCGATTTATAACTGCCATCGGTGTTGCAACGGATGTACACGAGGCCCTGCATCCCAACCTGCGGGCGCTTGACCCATTCGGTCAGTTCATCTATTTCTTTCCGGGTATAGTCAGAAGCCCCGGAAATGGTCAGTGCAATCACCGTTTCTGCATTGTAAAAAACCGGGAAACCGCCACCTTCTATTAAGATACTGCTGTCCTTTTTATCGCTCAGCACATGCTCGGGCTTCTTCAGGTTCAGCAGGGGCATGCCAAAGCGAATGTCGGGCTTATCGTTGCCGTAGGTCCACAGCGCCTCATCGTAGCTCATCCGCACCACGGGTTCGTTATAATCAATGCCTTTTACAGCCTTGAAAATAAATTTGATGAGCCCTTCGAACATATTCAGGATGTCTTCCTGCTCTACAAAGCTCATTTCGCAGTCTATCTGGGTAAATTCAGGCTGGCGGTCGGCGCGCAGGTCTTCATCGCGAAAGCATTTTACAATTTGATAGTAACGGTCGTAACCGCTTACCATCAGCAACTGCTTAAAGGTTTGCGGACTTTGCGGCAGCGCGTAAAACTGACCGGGGTTCATTCGGCTTGGCACCACGAAATCGCGGGCCCCTTCGGGCGTACTTTTTATAAGGAAGGGCGTTTCAATATCCATGAACCCGTTGCGGTGCAGGTATTCGCGGGTGGCCCTGTTCACCTCGTAGCGCAGTTCGAGGTTACGCTTCACGGGTCCGCGGCGCAGGTCGAGGTAGCGATATTTCATGCGCAGGTCGTCGCCACCATCGGTCTCGTCCTGTATGGTAAAAGGCGGTACTGCGCTCTTGTTGAGGATCTTATATTCCGAAACGGCCACTTCTATGGCGCCCGTGGGTATGTTGGCATTCTTCCTGGTACGCTCGCGCACGGTACCTTTCGCCTGTAAAACAAACTCCCGACCCGGGGGGTTGGCATCCAGTTGGTCCACAAGGCTTTCGGCAAAAACCAGTTGGGTAATCCCGTATCGGTCGCGCAGGTCAATAAAGGTAATCGCGCCAAATTTGCGCACGGTTTGTACCCAGCCGGCAAGGGTTACGGTTTCATTTTGATGCTCAAGGCGCAGTTCGCCACAGGTATGCGTTCTATACATTCTTCTATTGAATATTTTTTAATGAAGATTTTATATTGATGGGATAAATTCCAATTTCTAAATCCCAAATTCCAAAAATGCTACCAAGTTCAATTCTCAAATCTTGCCTATCAGCAGACGGGTTCTAAATTACAAATTATACCACGGAGACAGGGAGGCAGGGAGAAACACAGAGCCTTCAATTCTCTCTATTACAAACCTTTTAATTCCTCAACTCTGTGTATCGTTGTGTCAATAACTGTCTCTGTGGTTTTAGCTCATAACCACGAAGTACCCTTCCCCACTCGAAAAAGCGTGCAAAGATAGGTACAAAAAAAGGTTGTACTTTGCGGGAACAAAGAAGGCTTTTACGGGATGAGTAATATGGACATACTGGAAAAATTAAGGAAAGCGCCAGACGCCATTAAAATCCTGGAGGTGTTTCAGCACGAACTTGAAGCGGAAAAAGCTAAACGGGAGGAGTATTATAACCTTGTGCATGAGAATATAAAGGCAGAATTTATTAATGGCGAGATATTTTTTCATTCACCTGCGAAAAACAGGCATTGGATTGTTTCGTCAAATCTCATGGGGCTGTTACAGCCGTATGTAAAAAGGAATGGACTCGGTACAATTGGTTCTGAAAAAGTGATGATAAGGCTCACAAGAAATGATTACGAACCCGATATTGTATTTTTTCGCGCCGAGAAAAGCGCCCATTTTACCCCCGACCAAATGCTTTTCCCTCCACCCGACCTCGCTATTGAAATACTCTCACCAAGCACCGAAAAAAATGACCGCGAAATAAAATTTGAAGATTATGCCGCGCATGGCGTGGAAGAATACTGGATAATTGACCCCGATAAGCAAACTTTTGAGCAATATATTTTAACCCCAACGGGATTCCAGCTACAAGTAAAACTACAAAGCGAAGGAACCATTCACGCTGTTACTGTGAAGGATTTTAAGGTTGATATTGCAGAGGTATTTACCTGACTTACGCCATCTGCATTTCAGCCAGCAGCATTTCGTAAAGCCTGCTTGCTACAGGACCAGCGAATCCATCACCGATCACATTTTCATCAACCTGCCTAACACTCCAAATGCCCTTGGTGGTGCTGCTGATAAAAACCTCGCTCGCTGTATGAAGCTCTTCGAGGTATAATGGCCGTTCTTCTACCTGCATAAAGCTTCTGGCATGGCGTAAAATGCGGCCCCGGGTAATGCCTTCGAGCACGCCCGCATTGGGTGTAACCAGCACATTGGCGCGGGTTACGATAAACAGGTTGCTGCGTGGGCATTCGCTTACCCAACCATCAAGCGCGTACAGCAGGTCGTCGAAGCCTTCCTGCTTTATTTGCGGAAGGAGCATAATGGCCATGGTATAGTCAATACTCTTTGCCGTTGGTACTGCCCTGCGGTACGCATGTGATTTCAGCGCAATGCCCTGCGATATTATTTGCTTTGGCAGGGGTGCTAATTGCCGCAGGCTAACCACGCTGTTTGGCTTTTCGGCAGGTGAATAACCATCAATGCTGTTGCCACCTGTAAGCAGTATGTGCAGGCCTGCATGCGGGTAAGGCGTTTGCCTGTAAAGAACGCTTATCATGTCAAGCAGGGCTTCGCGGCCAAAGGGTACAGCCAAATTTAAAGCCTTTGCTGAACGGTTCAGCCGCTGCCAATGCTCTTCAAAAAAAAGCGGCCGCCCACCATACATAAGGAAATAATCGAATACACCATAGCCGCGCAGCAGGGCAAGGTCGTTAATGGGCAAGCATGCAGTTTCCTCTTCTGCAAGTTTTGAATTAATGTAAACGTATTTTTTTCATGATTCGAATTTTATCCAACCTGAACCGTAGTATCCTTATCCTCTCTGATCCTGTGTTTGTAAGGAGGAAGATTGGCGGCGCGCCCACTGGTAATAGAGGTAATAGTAACCCACGGCCATCAATCCTATCACGAAAGGGATCACTGCAAGGTGCTTCATTTGCCATTTACCCGTTAAGGGCATTTCATCAATACCTGTAAACTCCGCAACCATCCAATAGCTATTGGCCACGATCCACACACTGACGGCCAGATTGTGGCAAAGCTCGGATACAATTTTGCGCGTACGCCAAAGGATGAGCAGCGAGAAAATAAAGGTTGGAGCAATCATGGCCATGCCAACCACTTCCAGGCTTAGGCACCAGGCCAGGTCTTTGAACAACCAAAACACTATGTGCAGGTTCTCCATTTTGCGATAGCGCAACGGGATGGAGTAACGGGATTCAGCATCAGCCTTATTCATTCAAAAATATCTTTCAGATTAACAATAATACGTAAAGAATCCCATGAGGTAATTTCTTCATTTATTCCACCGCAGCTATGTTCAATTTTTGTGACACCAACCCATTTCCCGTTACGGTTAGCTCAATATTTCCTGCTTCTTTTGATGACTGCACGAGCACCACAAGCTTGCCACTGAAGACTTTCATTTCAGACTTGTGAAACAGCTCCAGCGAAGTGGCATCGCCGTTGCATGCCGCGCGAAAGCTACCCTTGCCTTTCACATCAAACTTAAGTGTGTTGGCGGCCAACGGGCATGGATTGCCGTTCTTATCTACAATGGTGGCCGTTACAAAGATTAAGTCTTCGCCGTCGGCCTTAATGGTTTGCCTGTCGGCTTCCAGCCTTATATGGTGCGGCTTTCCCGCGGTTACCATTAGTTTTTCTGCAACGGCTTTACCCACTGAATCGTATGCCACCACTTTCACATTGCCAGGTTCATACTTCACATCCATCCACATCAGGCGGTAGCGGTGCAGCTTCGATGTATTGCTTTTCTTTTGCATGCCCTGGCTCTTGCCATTGATAAAGAGTTCGGCAGCGGGGTAATTGGTATAAACAAAAACAGGCGTGGTTTGCCCTTCGCGGCCTTCCCAGTTCCAGTGCGGCAATACGTGCAGCGTTGGGGCCGCTGTATTCCAGCGGCTGCGGTACAGGTAATAGCGGTCTTTGGGCAATCCTGCCAGGTCGGCCATACCAAAATATGAGCTGCGCGAAGGCCAGTAATTGTCGTAGGGCGTGGGCTCGCCTAAATAATCAAAACCCGTCCATACAAATTCACCAATTACCCAGGGCTTGTCGTCCTGCAGCACAAAATCTTCTTCAGGAATATTCGACCAGTTGCAATACTCCAGGTCATAGGAAGAACATTGGTGATCATCGTAGGTTTTATCTTTTGCAGGAACTGCGGGAAACTTGTATACCCCACGCGAGCTTACGGTTGAAGCTGTTTCTGAACCCAGCAATATTCCCTGCGGAAATTTTTGGTAAGCTTCCTCGTACAAATGCGTGCGATAATTAAGGCCGGGTATATCCGTTATGGCGCCAAAGCCGCTTTCCATCACGGCTTTCACCTGGTCCATGCCCACGGTAACGGGCCTTGTAGGGTCTTCACGGTGAAAAATTTCCTGCAGCCATTTGGCCCTCTTTACACCTTCGCTGCCCCATTGGTCGGGCACTTCGTTACCCGAGCTCCACATTACAATGCAGGGATGGTTGCGGGTGGCCTGCACCAGGTTTACCACATCTTTTTCAGCCCATTCGTCAAAATACAGGTTGTAACCGTTTGGCACTTTGGGCTTTTTCCATTCGTCAAAACTTTCGGCCATAAAGAGGAATCCCATTTCATCGCATAGCTCAAGCTGCTCCAGCGATGGCATGTTATGCGACGAACGGATGGCATTGCAGCCAAGGTCTTTCAAAATAGTTAGCTGTCGCCGCAGGGCCGCGCGGTTAATGGCCGTACCAATGGGCCCAAGGTCGTGGTGGAGACATACCCCTTTAAACTTGATGGTTTTATCGTTCAGCTCAAAACCTTTTTCGGGGCTGTATCTTATTTTGCGAATGCCAAAGCGAATTGCTTCCGAATCTTTCAATACATCGCCCTGGTACAATTTTATTTCAGCGGTATACAGGTAAGGAGTTTCCGGGCTCCACAGGTGGGGGTTTGGCACGGCTATATCCTGCGCTATTTCATCGGCAAAGCGTTGCGTGGTCGTGCTTTCCACCACCCTGTTGCCCGCTGCATCGCGTATGGTGGCTTTAATCGTAAGCTGCCCGCCCTGCACCTGCGAGCGGATATTCACTTTTGCCAGGCTGCCTGTTACAAACGGCGTGGTTATAAAATGCCCCCAATGCTTAAAGCTCACATTATCTTTAACTACCAACTGTACTTTGCGATAAAGGCCTGCGCCAGGGTACCATCTCGAAGAAAAACCATTGTTTTCGAGCCGCACGGCCACCGTATTGGACTGACCGCCCTGCAGGTAATTGCTTATATCAAAATAAAAATAACTGTATCCATAGGGGCGGGTTCCCACCTTTTTGCCATTGACAAAAACCTCCGCGTTGCTCATGGCGCCATCGAAGGTCAGCAGAACCTGTTTGCCTTTGGATGTGGCGGGCAGCTCAAAGGCAGTGCGGTACCAACCTACCCCAATAAAAGGTAAAGCCCCTGTACGCCCCGTTTTTTCGGTAGCCGCCGCTTCGTTGTTCTGCACAATTTTCACCGTTTGCTTATCCACTTCCTTATCGAAAGGCCCGTATATGGCCCAATCGTGGGGAACTTTTACCTGCTCCCATTGTGTGTCGTTGAACCCGCCGGCCGAAGCGCCGCTGTTATCGCCTTTGGAAAACTTCCATACATCAAGGTTAATTACCTGCCTGCTTTGCGCATACAACCCTGTGGTTAAAACGCAAAGCAATAGAAGCGGAAAATATTTGATATTCATTGGTAAACAGTTTGGTAGTAGCAATTAATGCAAATAAACGGGAGAGCGGGGAAAATGGCCAATGATATTTGTTTGGAATACAGGGCAGGCAGAGGCGCTAAAAGAAAGAGGATGGGCACGCAGAAGTGCGGAAACGCGGAGGTGGGTTTTAGTCGAAAGCTACGTAAAGCGTTTGTTCATTGCATCGGATCGCCAAAAAGCAAGAGGGCTGTCCCGTGCGAGACAACCCTCTTCTCCTTTTAAAGTCTACAAACTGGCTTCAAGTGAATTACCGTTGTATAACAACTTTTTCTGTTTTTGTCAACGCTCCCTGCGAAGCACGCACCATGTAGAACCCTGCTGCCACGGCACGTACATTCATCCTTACCTGCGTACCGTTTATGCCGGGTACCAGCTCTTTTGCCAGCACGGGTTTGCCATCTGATTGTACCAGGGTGAGCGATACTTTCTTCGCAGGGTCAAAACCACTCAGCGCAACCGTTAGTTCATCACGTGCGGGGTTGGGCCATAGCTGCATGGTTATTGCTTCATGTGATTCCAGCTTTATGGCTGCTTTAGGTGTTGTGATTATTTCCGCCGCGGGCGACGTGCATCCTTCGTCTATTGTTCCATCGCAGTCGTTATCTATTCCATCACATTTTTCTACAGCACCAGGATGAGTTGCTGCATCAAAATCCCTGCAATCCAGTGCATTGTCTACGTAATCATCGCCGGGCTTTACACAGCTCAGCTTGGTCACCTGCGGTTTGCCATACCCATCGCGGTCGGCATCGCCATACCAGGTTTTCAGGCAGGGAAGTCCTTCATCTGCCTGACCGTTACAGTTGTTGTCCAGGCCATCGGGCAGTTCGGTGGCGCCCGGGTGAATGGCAGCATCATAGTCCCTGCAATCCAGCTCATTGCTCACATAGCCTGCGGGCTGTGTACAGCTAAGCTTGGTGATCTGCGGCCGGCCATATCCATCGCCGTCGGCATCAAGGTACCAGGTTACCATGCAGGGATCGTCCACTATGCCGTTGCAGTCATTGTCTATTCCGTCAATTGCTTCGGAAGCACCAGGATAAATGATGGCATCGTTGTCTTTACAATCACCCGAAGTGGCAATAAGTGCTGTGGCAAGCTTATACGCCGCCCCGTTGGGTTGGCAACCCGTATGCGATACGCCATCGCTGTAGCCATCGTTGTCGCGGTCTTTATACCAAAGAGTGTTGGGATTGATGGCAGCATCGCTATCGTTGCAGTCGCCGCTTGTTGCGCTCAGTTCTGAAGCCAGCTTATGATCCGCAGGCCTCGTGCAACGCGTCTGTGTTTTTCCATCGCTGTATCCATCGCCATCTGCATCCTTGTACCAAATGGTGCCGGGATTGATGGCAGCATTGTTATCATCGCAATCATTATTGGTGGTTACAAGTTCTGAAGCCAGCTTATAACCGGCAGGTTGGCTGCATTGTGTTTTCGATAAGCCATCCCCATAGCCATCATTATCGCTGTCCTTGTACCAGGTTTTCTGGCAGGCGAGCCCGTCGTCCACCTGTCCATTGCAATCATTGTCCTTATCATCGGGAAGTTCAGGGGCGCCTTCATATACGGCTGCATTGGCATCGTCGCAGTCATCTGCATTGTCTACATAATTATCGGGCTGTACGCAACTGAGTTTGGTTACCTGCAGGCGGCCGTAGCCATCGCTATCGCCATCGAGATACCAGGTTTTCAGGCAGGCCAGTCCTTCATCCACCTGCCCATTACAGTTGTTGTCCCTGCCATCGGGTTGTTCCGTGGCGCCCTCATGTATGTCAGCATTGGTATCATCGCAGTCATCCGCATTGTCCACATAATTATCGGGCCTGGTGCAACTGAGCCTGCTTACCTGTGGACGGCCAAAGCCATCGCCATCGCCATCGAGCCACCAGGTTACCATACAGGCATCGTCAACTATCCCGTTGCAGTCATTGTCTATACCATCGGTTGGTTCTGCTGCGCCCGGATGAATGGAGGCGTCATTGTCCTTGCAATCGCCTGTAATGGCTATCAATGCCGTGGCAAGCTTATATGCCACCCCGTTGGGTTTGCAACCCATATGCGACACGCCATCGCTGTAACCATCGTTGTCGCGGTCTTTATACCATACGGTGGCTGGGTTGACGTCTGCATCGGCATCATCGCAATCGCCGCTTGTAGCGCTGAGTTCAGATGCCAGCTTATAGCCATCGGGGCGACTGCACCTGGTTTGCGTTTTTTTGCCATCGCTAAACCCATCGTTGTCCATGTCCTTGTACCAGTTGGTGGCGGGGTTAATGGCAGCATTGTTATCATCACAATCCCTGTCAGTGGTGATGAGCTCAGCAGCCGTTTTATAACCCGCAGGGCGGCTGCAGGCTGTTTTGGATAAGCCATCCCCATAGTTATCGTTGTCGCTATCCTTGTACCAGGTAGTAATAACGCCTTCGTCGGTTTGGCCGTTGCAGTTATCATCTGCTCCATTGCCGCATATTTCGCCAGCACCAGGATGAATGGAAGAATTATTGTCGTTGCAATCGCCGCTTGTGGCGGTGAGTTCTGCGGCCGTTTTATAACCTGTTGGACGGGTGCATCCCACCTGCGTGGTCCCATCGCTGTAGCCATCGTTGTCTGTGTCTTTGTACCAGGTGGTTGCAAGGCCTTCATCGGTTTGGCTGTTGCAGTTGTTGTCTATGCCATCGCAAATCTCGGGTGCCGCAGAGTTTACGGCAGCGCTGTTGTCGTTGCAATCGCCTGTGGTAGCGGTTAGTTCGGCAGGGGTTTTATAACCCACAGGCCGCGAGCACGCAACCTGAGTTGCTCCATTGCTGTAGCTGTCGTTGTCACTGTCTTTATACCAGGTGGTAATGGGACCGAACCCTTCATCCGTTTGCCCGTTGCAGTTATTATCAATACCATCGCAAACTTCGGTGGCTGTGGGTTTGATGGCTGCATTATTGTCGTTGCAGTCTGAACTATTTAATACATAGTTTGAAGCAGGTGAGCATACCGTGACAGCGGTTGAAGGATCGCCAAAACCATCCCCATCTGCATCTAAATAATAAGTAAGCGGTGATGCAGAAATGGAAATATTGCTGCCATTATCATTGCCTGTTACAATTGGGTTGCTCGCAACAACGCGAATGCGGTATTGCGTGCCGGGCGTGGTGCCTTCGGGTATGGTGGCGCTGATATTACCGCTGGTGGTAGCTGCAACAGTGCCAATTGTGGTTGGGCTTGTAAAAGATCCTGCCGCATTGCTCAACTGCGCTGTGAATATATTGCCTGCATTATAGGTACCGGTAGCGGTATAGGCAACATTAAAAGTGGAGCCTGCGCAGAAGGCTGTTGACGGAACCGTGGAACTGATGTTTTGGGAGGCTTCATATACAATATCAAAATCCACACTCATATTATAGCAACCTCCACAATCAACTGCCTTGATGGCAATAACATTGTCACCTGGTTTCAGATGTTGTAACAATAAATTCTTTAAGTTTAAATCGGCAGCAATGCAATTTGCATTATTAATTATTCGTGTTCCATTAATATAAACATCGGCATCGTCATCTACGCCAAATTGCCTGTAAGTGATCGCCGTTACATTGCCTGGAATAAAAACATGCTGGCGCAAATACACAGTGCGGTTGCCGGTAGGGCCCCACATCGTTAACGGATTATTAGAACATATTCCAAAATCTCCGGGCGACGGAGATAAAGCCGCCGACCAGGCTCCATCGTCATAGCCTGTTGTTTCCCAACCGCTGAACTGTGTTGCGGTGGCTTTCCAGGCATTGCTGGATTGCACCCTTACAATAAATCCTTCATCTGTTTCGCCATTGCAATTATTGTCCTTGCCATCAGGTATTTCGGTAGCCCCGGGTTTAATGGCAGCATCGTTATCGTTGCAATCGCCCGTGGTGGCGGTAAGTTCAGCAGCGGTTTTATAACCTATCGGGCCCGAGCAGGCTACCTGCGAGGTTCCGTTGCTGTAGCCGTCGTTATCGGTGTCTTTGTACCAAACAGTATTGGGGTTTATAGCAGCATTGTTATCATTACAATCGCCCTTGTTGGTAACATAGTTTGTAGGGGGCGTTGGTGAAGCATCGCATATAGGATGAGCCGCATCGCCAAAACCATCGCCATCCGAATCAAGGTAATAAATATTGCTTGATGCATTTACTGTAACATTGAATGAACAGGTAAGACCAAGGGCAGGCAGAGTATAGGTTACCGCGGTTACTCCTTTGTTAAAAACAGTACCGCTTACATCTCCACTACCACTCCCGGTTGTAGCCCCTGAAAGAGTGTAGGTAGTATCCCCATTGTAAGCTGGTGAAATTGTAGGGCTTATTCCATTTACTACACCTGTACATGTACCGCTTGGCGCATTTACATTTTGGTTGCCCGGGCAGGTAAGGGTAAAGCCACTTTCGCCTATAAACCGCATAACTATAAACTGGTTTTTAGCTGATGCCGCTGATGGGCCATAACCAGCCAACAGAATTTTACCGTCGGTTTGCATTGCAAGCGCAATTTCTACTTCATTAAAATTGGGCGAACCAGTTGTGGCAATTCCATCTCCATCAAAGCTGTTATCAAGGGTGCCGTTAGCATTTAGCCGGATTAGGGCAAAATCCCGCCCACTGCCGCTAAAGTTCCTGGTTCCTACCATAATTTTTCCGCTTGGAAGCACAGCAACCCCGAAACCGGCATCAAAAGTCCGGCCAATCGGAATTGTCAATTGGCCATCATCGCTAAAGCTATTGTCAAAACTACCATCGGGATTTAGCCTTACAACAGCAGTACTATTGTTAGAAAAACCTGTTGCTACAATCTTTCCATCCGGTTGCAATGCAAGGCCATGCGGGTAAACTTCTGAAGTAGTTGATGTAAAAGCAAATTGCTTTCCATCTCCACTAAAACTGTTATCGAAACTGCCATCAGTGTTTAGCCTCATTACGGTAAAAGGGAAACTGCCTCCAATTAATACCTTCCCATCGGGCTGGAGAGCACAAGCATAAGCCTGCGAGCCGGTGGCTGTTGATTTAAAACCGTTTACGCCGAAACTGAGGTCGGGACTGCCGTCAGTATTTAAACGAAATGCCATCATGCCATTATTTCCAGGCCCTACACCCACAATTTTAGCATCAGGTTGCAGTCGAATAGCATAGACCCTGTCGTACCCATTGGACATGCTTACTATTTGTATGCCGTCCCCGCTAAAACTATTGTCCAAATTGCCATCGGTAGTAAGCTGAAAAACAACACCGTCGTTCCCGGAACCAGAATTGTCCAACCAGCCGGCACATACAATTTTGCCATCAGGACGAATGGCAAATGACATCAGGTATTCAGTCGGCCGCAAATCGAGTGTAAACTTTCCGTCGCCGCTAAAACTATTATCCAGGGTACCATCTGAATTAAGACGCAAAATGGCAAAATTTGTATTGCTGCCGGTGGTAATTACACCACCCAGGATTATTTTACCATCGGGCTGTACCATAAATGCATGGGGGATGGTAGCATCGCTTTCAGGGGTAAACGAGTATCTTCCAATCCCACCATTTGCAAATGTGGGGTCGAGGCTGCCTTGTTGGGCATGCAATGCAAAGGCAGCCCATGCCAGGCTAATAAAGCATAAAAGTTTTTTCATGGGAGGGAAAGATTACTGGTTGATTAATTAAGTTAAGCAATACAGGGACGAAATTTGGCAGGTGTGCAATGAGGTCGCTGGCTGGTGGCGGCACAAAAAGGCAGAGCATAGCTATGCCGCAAAGGGATAAGCGTAGCATTTGTTTCATAGGTAAGTACAGTTCAGAAGGTTTTAGAATAGGTTGAAAAGGAACGTATTGACGGTCTAAATGTAATTGGTATATCCTTCAGATCCAATTATACAGAAATAAAATGATTTATATCAAATTCTGCACTACTCGATGGCACAAATGTTTGTGTCACATTTTTTGCCTACGTTTAAATTTTGTGCCAAAAGCAAAAGGCCGGCATCCCTGCCCGGCTTTTGCCTGCCCACCAACCAACCTATCAACCAGTCAACTTTAAAACCTACGGCTGAATAATCACCTTTTCAGTTTTACTCAAACTCCCCTGCACTGCCCTCACGAGGTAAAATCCTGCAGCAACTGCATGCACCTTCATCCGCACCTGCGTGCCTTCTATACCAGGCACTAACTCTTTCGATACTACGGGCCGCCCATTGACGTTTACCAGCGTTACCGATACTTTCTTCGCAGGATCGAAGCCACTGAGCTGTATGTTCAGTTCATCGCGGGCGGGGTTGGGCCATAGGATCAGGCTTGCTGGTGCAACGGGCAGCACTTTGATGGCGGCTTTGGGCGCTGTTGTGATCACAGGACTTGAGCAACCTTCGTCAATCTGCCCATCGCAGTTGTTATCCTTGCCATCGCAGAGCTCTGTTGCACCAGGATGTATGGTGGCATCATAGTCGCGGCAGTCGAGTGCATTATCAACGTAATCACCGGGCTTTACACAACTCAGCTTGGTTACCTGCGGCTTGCCATATCCATCTTCGTCAGCATCCCCATACCAGGTCTTCAGGCAGGGCAACCCTTCATCCGCCTGCCCGTTGCAGTTGTTGTCTATTCCATCAGGCAGTTCGGTAACGCCTGGGTGAATGGCGGCATCATAGTCCCTGCAATCCAGCGCATTGCTCACGTAACCCGCGGGTTGTGTGCAGCTAAGTTTAGTAATCTGCGGACGGCCATAGCCATCGGCATCGGCATCAAGGTACCAGGTTACCATGCAGGGATCATCCACCACCCCGTTGCAATCATTGTCTATGCCATCAATGGGTTCTGCGGCTCCGGGATGTATGCTCGCATCATTGTCCTTGCAATCGCCGCTGGTGGCCGTAAGGGCTGTTGCCAGCTTATAGCCGGTTCCTGTGATTTTGCATCCGGTTTGCGTTACGCCATCGCTATAACCATCGTTATCCCTGTCTTTGTACCAAACGGTATTTGGATGCAGGGCTGCATCGTTGTCGTTGCAGTCTCCGCTTGTTGCGCTCAGTTCCGATGCCAGCTTATAGTCATCCGGCCTTGTGCAGCGCGTTTGCATTTTGCCATCGCTGTAGCCATCGCAATCGGCATCCTTGTACCAAATGGTGCCGGGGATGATGGCGGCATTGTTATCATCGCAATCCATGTTGGTCATGATAACTTTCCAGCACAGTGGGATCCGAAGCTTGGAATTCACGTGACTTGAAGTCGC
>JADMIO011124160.1_pt1 | contig 31801 bp, 31 predicted proteins | sample 8958161 | NCBI WGS metagenome assembly JADMIO01 (sample SAMN16585339, study PRJNA669376) | soil metagenome | isolation source: Crop rotation soil | place: USA: Cullars Rotation, Alabama | collected 2011 | reverse complement strand
CCCACCCGCACCGCCAGCCGGTCATCGCGTAGGCCTTCGACGCCGACCCGCAGACGACCGCCAGATCGCGGCAATGCCGGTCCAGGACCGCCGGGAGGTTGTGCGGCGCCGTATCGTAAATGAGTTTCTCGTAGCAGAGGTCGACGATCACCCAGATGCCGAGGCGCGACGCTTCCTTCGCGACGGCCGTCAGGTCTTCCTCGGAGATCAGCGCCCCCGTCGGGTTGCACGGCGAGTTGATGATGATCCCGCGCGTCCGCGGCGTGATCGCGTCGAGCAGCGGCGCCGCGCTGATCGCGAAACCGGTGGACGCCGACGTCGGCACGAGCACGGGCGTCGCTTCCGCGAGCTTCACCTGCTCGGGGATCGTCGGCCAGAACGGCGCGTGCGTAATGACCTCGTCGCCGGCGCTGAAGAGCGCCAGCGCGGTGTTGAAGAGCGCCTGCTTGCCGCCGGCGCTCGTGATGACCTCGTTCTCCCTGTACTCGACGCCGTAATCCTGGCGGTAGCGGTCGCAGATCGCGCGCTTCAGCTCGGCGATGCCGGCCACCGGCGTGTACTTGGAGAAGTGCGCGTCGATTGCGTCCTTGGCCGCCTCGTTGATCGCGTCGGGCGTGCTGAAGTCGGGCTCGCCGGCGCCGAAGTCGATCACCTCGACGCCCTCGCGCCGCAGCCGATCGACGGTGGCCGTGACCTTCATGGTCGGAGAGCTGGCGATGCGGGTCGTCCGATCTGCGAGGCGCGTCATCTTTACTTCACTTTCTGGCGGAGACGCTCTTCGACCATGTCCGGAACGAGTCCGTGCACACCGCCGCCGAGCGAGAAGACTTCCTTGATAAGGCGGGAGCTGATGTAGGAGTACTGCTCCGCCGGCATCATGAAAACTGTCTCGATTCTACCATTCAGGCGCCGGTTCATCAGCGCCATCTGAAACTCGTACTCGAAGTCGGAAATGGCGCGCAACCCGCGGACGATCACCTGCGCATGCCGCCTGTGCACGTAGTCGACGAGCAGGCCGTCGAAGGTGTCGACCTCGACGTTTGAGGTCGCCTTGAACACTTCCCTGGCGATTTCGACGCGCTCGGCCACGCTGAACAGGGGCGCTTTCTCCGAGTTCATCGCCACGGCGACGGCAATCCGATCGAAGAGGCGCGCGCCGCGGGTGATGATGTCCACGTGCCCGTTCGTGAGCGGGTCGAACGATCCGGGATAAATGGCTAAGGTTGGCATGCGTACATCGCCAGCGCGCTGTCACCGGATTGGAGCTCGCGCGACCGTTCGAGCCTCCCCGCGCGGTCAGGAGCGGCGGACCTGCGCGCGTGCTCGAGCACAACCAATCCATCCCGGGCGAGCACGGCCTCGACGCCCGTCAGCGCTTCGGAGGGGGACGTGTTGTACGGCGGGTCGAGGAGAATGATGTCGAACGGCACGAACGCAGGCGCGGCAACAAGCCGGTTCAGCGTCTGTGCTACCGTGCCGCGGATGATAGCATAGCCGTTCTTCAGGCCGCAGCGCGCGAGGTTCTCGGCGATGAGCGCCACCGCGCGCGGATCCGACTCGACGAACGTCACCTCCGCGGCGCCGCGGCTGATGGCCTCGATGCCGACCGCCCCGGTGCCAGCGTAGCCGTCGAGCACGCGTGCGCCGGCCGTCCTGCCGCCGAGGACGTTGAACAGCGTCTCGCGCAGCTTGTCGGACGTCGGGCGCAATCCTTCCCACGACGGGGCGAGCAGCCGTCGCCCTTTCAACGATCCCGCGATAACGCGCATCACGAGAAGCGGAATCTGGTCATCTGGTCATCTGGATGGGTTATTGAACATTCAGGGCGTGACGTCACCACTGAAGCACTAAAGCACACTGATTTACCCGAGACCGCCACATTCCCCCTTACATCGCCACGTTGCGACTCGTCAGCCGACATCGATGAGCCGGAAACGCGCGCGCCATGTCGTCAGCAGTGCGGACAGGGTCGACTGGCTCGGCGATGACGCGGCGAGCCAGTCGCTCGCCTCCCGCTGCGCGGTCTCGAGGATTGCCTGATCGCGCACGAGATCGATCAGCCGGAAGGTCGGCATGCCCGCCTGCCGCGTGCCGAAGAAATCGCCCGGCCCGCGGAGCGCAAGGTCGCGCTCCGCGATCACGAAGCCGTCGTTCGTCTCCGTCATCGCCTTGAGCCGCCCGCGGCCCTCCTCGGAAAGCGGCGCCTGATAGATCAGGCAGCAGAACGAAGGATGCCCGCCGCGGCCGACCCGCCCGCGCAGTTGATGCAGCTGCGAGAGGCCGAATCGCTCCGCGTGCTCGACGATCACGACGCTCGCGTTCGGCACGTCGATGCCGACCTCGACGACGGTGGTCGACACCAGGATCTGCAAATCGCCGCCCGCAAACGCCTTCATGACGCGATCCTTCGCGTCCGCCTTCATCCGCCCGTGCAGCAGGCCGACGCGGAACTCCGGAAACACGTCGTGCGCCAGGTGGTCGGCCATCTCCGTCGCCGCCTTGAGATCAATCCGCCCCGACTCCTCCACCAGCGGGTAGATGACGTATGCCTGCCGTCCCGCGAGCAGCTCCTTCCTGACCAGCGCGTGAATGTCGTCGCGCCGCGACTCCGGCTTCGCAATCGTCGTCACCGGCAGGCGCCCCGGGGGCTTGTCGCGCATCAGCGAGGTGTCGAGGTCCCCGTACAGCGTCAACGCAAGCGTGCGCGGAATGGGCGTCGCGGTCATGACGAGCACGTCCGGGTTGAGCCCTTTCTCGCGGAGCGTCGCGCGCTGCATCACCCCGAACCGGTGCTGTTCGTCGATGACGACGAGCCCGAGGTCGCGGAACGTCACGTCGCCCTGCACGAGGGCATGCGTGCCGACGACGAGCTGGATGGCACCGTTCTGGATGTCGGCGAGCTGCTTTCTGCGCGCGGCGGCGCCCGTTCTACCGGTCAGCAGCGCGGTGCGGAACCGCGACGTGCTGAGCAGCCGCGAGATGCCCGAGAAGTGCTGCTCCGCCAGAATCTCCGTCGGCGCCATGAACGCGACCTGCAGCCCGTTCTCCATGACGACGAGCGCGGCGAGCAGCGCGACGATCGTCTTGCCCGAGCCGACGTCTCCCTGCAGCAGCCGGTTCATCGGGTGCGGCCGCTGCAGATCGGCCACGATCTCTGCGAGCGCCGAGCGCTGTCCGGGCGTCAGCTTGAACGGCAGCACGCGCCGCGCCGCTTCCCGGACGCGATCGTCCACGCGAACCACGCGCTGCTTGCAATCGGCGGCGACCGAGCGGCGGCGCGCCAGCACGCCGAGTTGGAAGAGGAATGCTTCTTCGAAGATCAGCCTGCTCTGCGCCGGCGTGGAGAACGCATTCAACGCGTCGACCGGCACATCGGCCGGAGGGAAGTGCGCGGCGAGCAGCGCCGCGTACCTCGCAGGGAAGCCGTGGCGCGCGCGAAGCGCCTCGGGCAGCGGATCGTCGAGGTCGGCGGAAAGCTCGGACAGCACGGCGTGCACGAGCCGCCGCTGCATCTTCGGCGTGACAGCGCCGGCTTTCTCGTACACGGGCACGATCCGGCCGGTGTGAACCGTTTCCGCGTCGCCGTCTTCCAGCACCTCGTACTGCGGGTTCGTGAGCTGCAGCCCCCCGCTTGCCCGCATCTCCACGGGACCAAAGAGGACGACCTGCTGCCCGGCCTTCAGCACGTCCCTCAGGAACGGCTGGTTGAACCAGCTGACGCGCAGGCTGCCGGTTCCGTCGCTCACCAGCGCTTCGAAGATCTTGAACCCTGGCCGCCTCGTGTCCCGCACGCCGGCCTGAACGAGACGGCCGCTCACCGACGCGCTCCCCCCGGGACGCAGCGAGACGATCGGCTGCAGCCGGCTGCGGTCCTCGTAGCGCAGGGGGAACCGATACAGGAGGTCCTCGACGGTCGTCAGGCCCGCGTGGGCGAGATCCGCCGCACGGCGGGGACCGACCCCCTTCAGATACTGAAGCGGCGTCTGCAGCAAATCGCTGCTCATGGATTCAGGATAGTGGAAAGGTGCGCGGTGCGCTGCCCAGGCGCGGGGTGTGGTGCAGAGTGCCAGTGAGAGATGCGGGTAGGGAGTGCACGTCCGAGGTCGGTGCACGCGGCAGGCACCTCCCATCCAGCGCCGTGCGTGGAGGCGCCGTCTAGAACTGGTTTCGCGGACGGTTGGCCTGGCGCGCCCGCATGAGGAGCTCGACCTTCCGGCGTTCCATCTGCTCCTCGAACAGGCGGAAACGCGCCTGCTGGCGGACGTCGAGGACCTGATCGACTCCGTCGAACGCCTCGCGTACGTCTGCGAGCGCCCGCGTTTCGAGGTCGCCAAGGGCTTTCAGCTTCTCGCGGATCCGATCCTCTTCGACCGGCGTGGCTTGCGAGAGTCGCCGCAGCTCCTGCAGGATGCGCGCGCGCTCGATCTGGCCGCGGCGTCGAACGTCCTGCAGGACCTTCACGCGGGCAAGGAACTTCGGGTACTGCTCGTCGGAGAGCTGCAGCTCCTGCTGCGCCTGCATCACGACGTACGCGTCGAAGAGCCGCTGAATCTCGGCGGGCGACACACCTTCCGGCGCCCGCGCCGTTCCGCCCGCGATTCTGTGCCTGCGCCGCAGCCTGGCCGGCGTGAAGGCCGACCGCACCGATCACCACAACGAAGATCAGGGCGACGCGCACGATGCGGTGTTTCAGCCTGACATCCACATCATCCTCACGCGCCCGCGTCTCCCATCTCCTCCTTCAGGAGACGCCGCAGCTCGACCCGTTCGTCCTCGCTCAAGTCCGTCAGCATGCCATCGGCCGCGCCGGCCCGCATCGTGATCCCGGCTTCGGCCGCGCCATCCCAATCGAGATCGCCCGCAAGATCCCCCAGCAGTCCGAGCGGCACATCGTCCGCAATCGACGCGAGCTGGCTGTCGGCCACCGACGGCTCCGCATTCGCCAGCGCTGAACCGGCGGACGGCCCGCTGACGGTAAAGTCCGGGGACGGTCTCATCATCAGCACAACGGCAACCGCAGCTGCGGCCAGCCCGCCGCAGGCAGCCAGCCGCCACGACGCCCACCACGCCGGACGCCGAGTCCGGCCGCTCGACTCTTCCGCCGCGATGCCTTCTCGAACCCGGGCCGACAGGTGATCCCAGAACAGCGGCGACGGCTCGGGCACGTCGGCAGACGTCACAGCCGCGATCACCTTCTGCAAGTCGGCCACGCTCGCGCGGCACACGTGGCACGTGGCGAGGTGGCCGGCCGATGGCCCGGTCCCGCGTCCCTCTGCGACGTCCAGCAGTTCCTCGGCCGACAGATGCGCCATGACTAGCGTGTATCCTCGCCGAGCAGGCGCTTGAGGTTCTTCAGCGCGTGAAACACGTTGGCCTTCACGGCGCCGACGGAGCTGCCAAGCGTCTCGGCAATCTCGTGATGCGACATCTCGTGGTACATCCGCAGGATCAGCGCGGCGCGCTGCTTCTTCGGCAGCCGCGCGACAGCGGCCCTCACCTGCTCGGCCCGCTCGCCGCGCAGGACGGCCTCGCTCGGAAGCTCACTGTGATGGTCGACGAACTGGTGCTGGTCGATCGGCTCGCTCACCGGGCTCTTCACGGTGACGCGGTTCAGGCAGACGTTGACGCCAATCCGGTAGAGCCACGTCCCCAGCGACGAGTTCCCCTTGAAATTGTGCAGCCCTCGATAGGCCCTCAGGAACACGTCCTGCGACAGATCGCTCGCGTCCTCGTGGTTGCCGACGAACCGGTAGCAGAGCTGATACACGGCCCGGCGGTGCCGCTCCACCACGACGTCGAACGCGCCGGGGCGATTCGCCAGGCATGCCTCGATGAGCGCCGCCTCCTCGAGGCTGCCGAGCGCCACATCCGGGGCCGCCTGCCGGTCATCGCCGGGCACGGTCAATTCCCAGCCCGGATCTGCCGTTCGACCGAAAGACCATGCCTGAGCGCGGACCATGCCTTCAACTTCTCTTAGACTGCACCCGAGACGCAGAGGTTACAAGGCCCACGCGGCCTAACGCCTCGCGACGACGACGTAGTCCATGTCGGAGAAGAGGCGCTTGTTCAGCTTCTCAGCGTGATCGTTGATGGCGGCGGCGAGCACGGCCACTCTGCTATCGGCCGCGCCGGATTCCGCTGCCGTCGCAGAGTGAGACTCGACCGCGGTGAGGCGGTCGCCTTCGCTGACCGGTGCGCGGAACCGCACGTCGACGCTGGAGAACCCGCTCGCGGCAACCATGTATTTGAGCGTCTCCGGATGGAGCGGCTGCCGGTGGGTCACGTCCCTGATGTAGGTTTCGAAGAACGCCATCCAGCAGGCGGCGTTGATCGTTTCCAGGACCAGCGGCGCGCCGGGCCGCATCTTGTGGAACGCCGTTTCGAGAAACCTCGCGAGGTATCCCGGCGCGAAATGCTCCACGACCTGCACCGCAATCAGCCCGCCGATGCTCGCGTCGCGCTGCTGCTCGAGGAACGAGAGCGCGTCTCCCTGCTCGGCGTCGAGACCGCGCGACCGGCAGATTGCGACCATCGCTGGACTGGCGTCCACGCCCCTCGCCGCGACGCCGTGCTCGCGCAGCACCGCCAGCAGCTCGCCCCGGCCGCATCCGATGTCGACGACATCCGACGCCTCCGTGAGAATCGGCACGTAGTCGGCCACGCGCCGGCGAATCTCCTCGGTGCTGCCGCGGAATCGATCCTCGAACGACACGTACGTCAGCGAGTCGACCGCTCCGGCAAACGGTCCGCCGCCCGCCTCGGCGCGTACGGCAGCCGGCGCCCCGGCGGTCTGCGGCACGCGTTCGTCGACGGCGCGCTTGAGCGCGAGCACGCGCTGCTCGGTCAACGCGAGCCGCTGCCTGAGCTCGCTGCCGCCGAGGCTGCGGTCCTTGCTGTCCACGTACACCGTGATGGTCTGCAGCGACTGAATCAGCAGCGACTCGAAGCGCACGAGCGCGCGAAGCTCGCGCCCGAGCACGTCGATCAGCTCCGCCGTCGCGCGCGCCGCCTGCTGGTGAACGGCCGCGTTGCGGTTCACGTGATCGACGAGCGCCGCGTTGAACCGGTTCTGCGCGTCGAGCGGGGGGCGGACGAGCCGCCAGACCAGGGCGCGGAGACGTCCCCTGATCGATCGGTCGAATGCGGGCGGGCCCGCCGGCAGGATGTTCCACCCCGTGTTGAGGTCGGGAATGCGCGATCCGTCGAAGGCCCCCGGCGCATGCGGGAGATCGGGGACCGACTGCAGGGCGCGATCGAGCGCCGTCAGCGCGTCGTTGTACAGCCGGTCGGCTTCCAGGCGTTCGCGCTCGAGCCGTCCCAGGAGATCCTCGATGGTCTGTTCGTCGGCCACGCGTCTAAGAATCTAGCACTGTGAGAGCGGTTCAGGCGCGCGCCGTGAGCAGCCGGTCGACCTCCTCTCTGGACGGCATGCCGCCGCGGGCGCCGAGCGCGCGGCAGTTGAGCGCGGCGACGGCGTTGGCGTATTCGAGCACGTCTTCGAGCGGCCCGCCGGGCATCTCGAGGCAGGCGGCCGCAAAGCCTCCGCGGAACGCGTCCCCCGCGCCGGTCGTGTCGACGCACTTCACCGCGAAGCCGTGGGTGCGGATCTCCCGGCCGCCCGATCGGGCGAGGCTGCCTTCCTCGCCCAGTGTGACGCACACGATCGGCGCGCGATATTCGGACGCGAGCGCTTCGAGGGCGCGCCCGGGATCGCCGTAGCCGGTGAGCTCCTCCGGGAAAGACTGCGCGGCGACGATGACGTCGATCTCCCTGAGGAGGTCGCCGATTGCCGGGCGGACGCGCTCGACGTCGACGATGGTGGGGATGGCGGCAGCGCGGGCGCACCGCGCCGCCTCCGTCGCGGCGGCCGTCTCCTGGCAGTCGACGATCAGGAGCCGCGCGGACTCAATCGCATCGCGCGGCACCGGCCGGCCCCGGAAACCAAGCAGCGGGTCGCGATCCCACAGCACGGTCCTCGCACCGGATCGCGCATCCACGAGCACGACGGCGAACTGGTTCGTCGCGCCCCGGACCGTCCACGCGGCCTGCAGATCCACGCCTTCGTGTGCGAGACTGTCACGGGACATCTGGCCGAAGTGATCGTCGCCGAACGCGCCCACGTATCGCGTTCGCCAACCCAACCGCGCGCAAACCGCAGCCGCCGTCGCCATCTGGCCGCCGGGGAGCTGGGCAAATCGCTGCAGCCGCTGTTTGGAGTTCCACTCGGGGCACTCGGCGACGACCGCAACCAGGTCCACGCTGTTCAACCCGAACGCGAGGACATCGAACGCGCGCGATTCCTGCAGCGGGACGGAAAGGGGCAGTCGCACAGCGGGAATCCTATCTGGAAACGGCCGGAAGCGGATGCTAAGATGCGCCGCGCCAATGGACTCGATGGCAACGTTTGCGACACGGCAGTCTCGATCGGCGGTTGGCGGCCGGGTGTTCTGGCTGCTCGCGTTGCTGTTGTGTGTCGCGGCGTTCGTGCGCTACCGCGCGCTCGCCTTCGGCCTGCCGCACACGCAGGCCCGGCCTGACGAGACCGTGATCATCGAAGCGTCGCGCTCCCTGCTGTCCGGCCGTCTGCCGCACTTCTACGACTACCCATGGCTGTACATCTGGTTCGTCTCGGCCGCGTACATCGGCTACGCGCTGCTCGGTGCGATTGCCGGCGCGTTTCACTCGGTGGGCGACATGGTGGCGAGCTGGCCGGTGCACTGGGAGCCGTTCTTCCTGATCAGCCGCGCCATCTCCGCCGCATTCGGAACCATCAGCATCCTCCTCGCCTACCGGCTGGGGCGCCAGATCCGCGACGAGCGCACGGGGATTGTCGCTGCGTTGTTCCTGGCATTTGCGTTCATCCACGTCCGCGATTCGCATTTCGGCACCACGGACATCGCGATGACGTTTTTCATCCTGTGTGCCGTATCGCTGCTGATCGATGGCCACCAGACCGGGCTCGCGCGGACGTTTGCGGCTGCTGGCGCGATGGCCGGGCTGGCGGCCGCCACGAAGTACAACGCGGTCCTGCTCGTGGTCCCGGTGATCGTCAGCGTGATCATGAGCGCGGCGGAGCCTGCGCGTGCCGGCGCGGCGCGCCCCGTCGAGCGCCTGCTCAACTTCGGGATCCCCTTCCTCCTCGTCTTCTTCGCCGGCGTGCCGTTCGTGATCCTCGATCGGGCCCGGTTCCTGGAAGCGATGGCGACACTCGTCCACTCGATGGAGATTGGCGACCCGCGTCTCGGCCTGAGCAATGGCTGGCTGCACCACCTCCAGTTCTCGCTGCGCTACGGCCTCGGGATGCCGCTGCTCGTCGCCGGCCTTGCCGGCGCCGCCGTGCTCCTCTGGACCGAGCCGCGGCGCGCCGCGCTCCTGCTCGCGTTTCCGGTTGCCTACTACGTCGTCGCCGGCAGCATCAGGAATCTGTTCTTCCGCTACACGATGCCAATCGTCCCGTTCCTGTGCATCACGGCGGCCTTCCTGGTCTGCGCGATCGTCACGGCACTGGTCGATCGCATGGCTGCCGGCCGGCCGAGGCGCGATGCCATCCTGAACGGCGCCCTGGCCGCCCTGTCCATCGCCATCGTCATCCCTTCTGCGGTCAGCATCTGGCAGCTCGATCGCGTGCTCGCCGCGACCGACAACCGCGTGGTCGTCGCGCGATGGTTCGCGCAGAACGTTCCGCCGGGAAGCTCGGTGCTCCAGAGCGGCTCGCGGTACGGGCTCGTGCAGTTCGATCGGCACCTCGGGTACCGCGAGTGGCGCTGGGACGGACCGCGGCGGATCTTTCTCGTGGACGGCGAACGCCCGTCCGGCCGGCCCGACTGGATCCTGCTGCAGGAATCGCCGCTTCCGAGCACGACCCAGCCGATCGTGAACGAGATGCTGAAGGAGCGATACGTGCTCGTGTCCCGCTTCCCGGCGCTGTCGATCGACGAGGGCCTCGTCTACGATCGACAGGACGCGTTCTTCGTGCCCTTCAAGGGCTTCAATCGCGTGGAACGGCCGGGGCCGAATTTCTCGGTGTTCAGGCGGGAACCCGGCCACGATCGTGACGCGCGCGCAGCCCTTCGATAGCGAGCCGCCCCGCCCGGCCGCGCGCTTCTTGACGTCTCCTGCGCTCGGCACGCTGGGATTCTTCGCCGCCCTCGCGGTGCTCCACACGTGGCCGCTGGCCTCGGCGCCCGGCACGTTGTCGCGCAACGACACGGCCGACACGATCCTGCACGAGTGGATCATGGCGTGGGTGGCCCACCAGATCATCACCGACCCGCTCCACCTGTTCGACGCGAACATTTTCTTCCCCGAGCGCCGCACGCTCGCGTACTCCGATCACCTGTTCGTCCAGTCGATGATGGGCGCGCCGATGCTCTGGGCGGGCTTCAGCCCGGTGCTGGTCCACAACCTCGTGCTGCTGGCCGGCTTCGCCCTCACGGGCTGGACCACCTGTCTCGTGCTGCGACGTTGGACCGGCAGCTGGCTCGCCGGCATGATCGGCGGCAACCTCGTCGCATTCAACGCGTTCAGTCTCACACGGCTCCCGCAGATTCAGGATCTCCACCTGGAGTTCTTCCCGCTGGCGCTCTTCGCACTCGACCGCCTGCTCGCGGATCCGCGCGTCCGCCACGCCGTCACGCTCGCCTGCTGGTTCGTCCTGCAGTCGCTGACCGGCACGTATCTGATGGTCTTCACGACCATCTCGCTGCTGGTCGCCACGCTCACGCGGTGGCGCGAGGTCACCGCGCGGCGACGTCCGCTGTTCGCGCCCGCCGCGCTCGCGGCCGGGCTGAGCCTCCTCGTCCTCGTTCCCTTCATGCTGCCCTACTACCGCGCCAGCCAGGACGTGGGGCTGGGACGATCGCTCGGCGAGACGGCCCGCTATTCCGCGGAGCTGACGGACTACCTCGCCGCGCCCGGGCGCCTGTACTTCGAGTGGTGGGGCCGCCGCTTCTTCCAGGGCGACTCGCTGTTTCCGGGGCTGACGGCGCTGGCGCTCGCCGCCGTCGGCGCAACCGCTGCCGGGTGGAGGGATCGCCGCGCGCGGATGATCATCGCGATTGGGGTCGTGGCGTTTGCGCTGTCGTTCGGGCCGGCGTTCCCGCCATACCGGTGGCTCTATCGCGTCTTCCCGCTGCTGACCGGCATTCGCGGCGCGGTGCGCTTCGGCCAGATCACGCTGGTCGCCATCGGCATGCTCGCGGCGTTTGGAATCGTCGCCATCAGGCGCTTCCTGCCCGCGCGGGCGGCGCTTCCCGCGTGCCTGGCTGTTCTCTTCGCGGTCAACGCCGAAGCGCTGCGTGCGCCGCTGTTCTATTCCCAATACCGCGGGATTCCGCCGGTGTTCGACGCGCTCAATCAGTTGAGCAGCAAGGCTGTGCTCGCCTGGTTCCCGTTCTATCCATCGCCGCGGTTTCACATGAACGCGCCGTTCATGCTCGTGTCCACGCGCACCTTCAACCCGATGTTGAACGGGTATTCCGGTTTCAAGCCTCCCAGCTACTACGAGCACGTCGAAAGGCTCGCCTCGTTCCCCGATCCGGCGTCGGTGGCATATTTGCAGAGGGCCGGCGTCAGCGTGGTGCTCGTGGACGGGAGGAACATGCATCCCGAGAGCCTCGCGCGGCTTGCGGACACGCCGCAGCTGAGCCTGTGGGTCACCGACGGCAACCTTCGGATTTACCTGCTTGCCGGCGCCAACAGCTCGCGTCCGCAGTAGTTCTGAATCACTCTGGAGGGAAACGATGTCGGCAGAGGAACACCCGCTCGTCGCAGTCCGGACCTTTACCAACAGGCAGGAAGCCGAAGTGGCGCAGGGCGCGCTCGAGTCGGCCGGGCTGGAATCGCTCATCGCCGCCGACGATGCGGGGGCGACCCAACCGGGCCTCTGGATGAGCGGCGTCAGGCTTCTCGTTCGGGAGGAGGATCTCGAGGAAGCCACCGGGATCCTCGGCGACGAGTGACCCGCCTTTCGGCGAAACAGTTCGATGCGCGTTGAACCTTCACAAGCCGCGCGCCGTCTGCTAAGCTCCGCCACAGCTGGCGCGTATGCGTGGCAAGGCCTTCAACTACTTGCTGGCCGAACATGCCAGACTCCTGTCTGACTACTACACGCTTCTCGCGCAGTGGCAGAAAATGCGCGCGACGGGCGACGACCCTACCTCCTGCGTTGAACGACTCCGCCAGCATCGACTGAAGCTGGCAAACCATCGCCTCGCGCGCAGACTGACAGGATCCAAGCGAATCGCGTAGGCCCCTCGATCGGGAGGGCAGGCTCCTGAGTCCTTCTGTCGGGTGCCATTGGCGTGAGCTGCACCGCCCAGTTCGTGAACGACTCGTGAACGATGTTTTCGTCCCGCCGTTCGCGCTGCCGTCCAACCGTCCGCCCGCGTCGAACAGCGCTGCCTGCGAACCGCATCCCATCGGTCGCTGGTCTGGTTGGGTTTGACCTTCGCCTTTCTTTTGCGTATAGTGCGTGGAGCTTGGAGGGGATATGGCCACGCTTCCGCTCACTAAGCGCCAGCGAGAGATCTTCGACTACCTCAGCGAGTTCATCCAGCGGAACGGCTACGCGCCGAGTCTGGAGGAAATCGGCAAACGTTTCGGCCTGTCTTCGCTGGCGACGGTGCACAAGCACCTGACGAACCTGCAGGAGAAAGGCTTCATCAAGCGCGCCTGGAACCGGAGCCGCTCGGTCGAGATGATCCCGACGCGAGGCGGCGGTCGCGCTGTCGAGCTGCCGCTGCTCGGGCTGGTCGCGGCCGGTCACCCCATCGAAGCCATTGCCTCCAGTGAAACGATTGCCGTCCCGGAAGATCTCGTCGGGAAGCGCGACACCTACGTCCTGCGGGTCCGCGGCGACTCGATGATCGACGAGCAGATTCGCGACGGCGACTTCGTCGTCGTGGAGGATCGCAAGACTGCGGAGAACGGTGAGATGGTGATTGCGCTGGTTCGCGGCACCGACGTGACGCTCAAGAAGTTCTTCCGCGACCCGGGCGGACGGATCCGCCTGCAGCCGGCCAACGCCGCGATGCAGCCGATCTTCGTCGCCCCCGACGATGTGCAGATCCAGGGGGTCGTCGTCGGTGTCATGCGGAAGTATTAGTATTTGGAGCATGTCTGAACAGCAGCCGAAGCAGATCAACTTCACCATCGTTCCCGCCGAGGATTCGCCGCAGGCGCCGGCCGCCCGCACCTACGCCAACTTCTGTTCGATTGCCCACACCCCGTTCGATTTCACCCTCACCTTCTGCGAGGTGATGCCGCTCTCCGACAAGGAGATCCGCGAAGCGGAATCGGAGCACGTCGTCCATGCGCCTGTCCGCGTGAAAATTGTCGTGCCGGTGCAATTCGTCCCGAATCTCGTCGCCGCGCTTCAGGAGCACTGGCGCGTGTTCTCGGAGTCGTACAGCAACGTCGGGTGGAACAAGGGCCCGGGCCCCATCCACTAGCCGCGACGGCCGCTCGAGGAGTCGCTCGAGCGCGCCCGGACGAAACGCCGTGAAAACCCCACGGGAAACGCGCGCGATCCTCGACGTGCTCGAGGCCGAGTACCCCGGCGCGGACACCGAGCTCCGGTATCGCAACGCGTACGAGCTGCTCGTCGCGACGATCCTCTCCGCGCAGTCGACCGATCAGCGGGTCAACATGGTCACCCCCGCCCTCTTCCAGCGGTATCCCGATGCACGCGCGCTGGCCAGAGCGACGCCAGGCGAGCTCGAGCCCCAGATCCACTCCACGGGGTTCTTTCGTGCGAAGTCGAAGGCGCTCGCGGCCATGGCGGCGGCGCTGGTCCGCGATCACGGCGGCGAAGTACCATCCGACATGGACGCGCTCACCGCGCTGCCGGGCGTCGGCCGCAAGACCGCGAACGTGGTCCTCGGCCACGCGCTCGGCGTGCCGGGGCTGCCGGTCGATCGCCACGTGCTGCGCGTGGCCAACCGCATCGGCATCGCCGAGGGCGACGATCCGGTCAAGGTGGAATCGCAGCTCTGCGCGGCGCTGCCCAAGCCGCGCTGGATCACGACGTCCGATGTCCTGATCCTCCACGGCCGCCGCGTCTGCCGGCCGAAGCCTCTCTGCCCGCAGTGCGCCGTGCAGCAGCACTGCGACTTCTTCCAGGCTGCCGCGCGGCCCTCGCGGAAACGTGCCGCCAGCCCCGCGAAGGGGCGCCGCGTCCGCCGATGACACGGACCGAGTTCGAGCGGCACGTCGCAGACGCGCTCCTGACGATTCCCAGGCGCTTTCGCGACGCCATGCGCAACGTCGCCATCGTCGTCGAGGACGAGCCTCCAGAGGACCTGCTCGAGGAGATGGAGGTGGAGCCTCCCGACACGCTGTTCGGGTTGTACCAAGGCACTCCGCTCACGGAACGTCACTGGGACTACGGCAACGCGCTTCCCGATCGCATCCTCCTCTTCCAGGGACCGCACGAGCGCGAAGCCGCCGACGATGAAGACGTGATTGGCTCGATTGGCGAGACGCTCATCCACGAGATCGGACACTACTTCGGGTTGAGCGAAGACGAAATCGAGGAGATCGAAGAGCGCTACTGGCGTGGCGATGCCGGTGAGGACTAGCGGGGCCGCCGGCATTCCGCCGCGCAAACGCTTCGGCCAGCATTTCCTCGAGCGTTCATGGGCGCGGAAAGTCGTCGAGGCAATCGCGCCGGCGGGCGATCAGGCGATTCTGGAAATCGGTCCGGGCCGGGGCGCAATCACCGGTCTCCTTGCGGACCGCGCCGGAGCAGTGCTGGCATTCGAGATAGACCGTGATTTGGCGGCGGCCCTCCGTGCGCAGGACCCGCGGGTGCGCGTCGTCGAGGGGGATTTCCTCGACCAGACGGCCTCCACCCTTCAGCAGCATCTCGCGTCGCTCGACGTGCCTTCCGGCGGACTGCGGGTCGTGGGCAATCTGCCTTACAACGCGGCCTCTCCCATTCTCGTCAAGCTGGCCGGCTTCCACGCAGCCGGCGTCCCCATCGTGGATGCGTCGGTGATGCTGCAGCGCGAGGTCGCCGACCGGGTCCTCGCGGTACCCGGCACGAAGGAGTACGGCGTCCTGACGATTGCAATCCGTCCGCACGCCGACGCGGAGCGCCTCCTGCAGCTCCCGCCTGGCGCGTTCAGGCCGCCACCCAGGGTGCAGTCGACGCTCATCCGGCTTCGCTTTCACCCGCCGACGCCGGCCGTGCGCGACCGGGACGCGTTCGCGACGCTGGTCCAGGCCATCTTCACACGGCGGCGAAAGACGCTGGGCAACGCGCTCGCCGCCTATCCGCACCTTGGCGCCCGCCCGCCGGCGAACGTCCTTCGCCAGGCCGGCATCGATCCCGTGCGGCGGCCCGAGACGCTGGACGTTTTCGAGCTCGCGCGCCTCGCCGAGGTGCTCGCGGATCCCGAACGCGCCGGCGCGCCTCCGCCGCCGTGAGCTGTGCTATAGTTTCTGCTGCTATCTCGTTCATCCGACGAGTTTTGTCGGTCAGCCCGCCTCTTTGTGTTCAGGCGCGCCCAGCAGCCTGATCGAGCCGCGGGGAATGCGGCTCCCGTCATCGAAACGCGTCCCGCCCGGGACAGGCCTCGGTGTCGGTTTGTACGCGATGGCTTGCATGCTTGAAGTAGTGCCTCTCGGCGGACTCGGGGAGTTCGGCATGAACATGCTGGCGCTCACCTGGGACGATACGACGATCGTCGTCGACGCCGGCGCCATGTTTCCCGACTCCGACCTGCTGGGTGTGGACCGCATCATCCCGGATCTCACGTACCTGCAGAAGGGTCGGATTGCCGCGCTCGTGCTGACGCACGGGCACGAGGATCACATCGGCGGCGTGCCGCACGTCGTGCCGCTGCTGGACGGGCCTGTCTACGGGACGCCGCTCACCCTGGCGCTGGTCGAGCCGAAGCTTCGCGAGCATGGCCTGGAGGGAACCGTTCTGCGCAGCGTGCGGCCGCGCGAGCGGGTCGGCATCGGGCCGTTCACGATCGAGTTCATCCGGGTCACGCACAGCATGCCCGACTGCGTGGCGCTCGCAATCCATACGCCCGCGGGGATTGTGGTGCACACCGGCGACTTCAAGATCGATCAGACGCCCATCGACGGCTCTCACTTCGACGTGCACCGGTTCGCGGAGCTCGGAGCCGAGGGCGTGGTGGCGCTGTTCGCCGACAGCACCAACATCGATCGGCGCGGGTTCACCGGATCGGAAACGGAGGTGGTCGACGCGTTCGAGGAGGTGTTCACGAGCGCGACCGGACGGATTGTCGTCGCGGCGTTCGCGTCGAGCATCTACCGGATGCAGATTGTGGTCGACCTCGCCGCGCAGTTCGGGCGCAAGGTGGCGTTCGTCGGCCGCGGCATGATCGAGAACTCGCAGACCGCGCAGCGGCTCGGCTACCTGCGCGTCCCGGCCGGCGTGCAGATCCGCGACGCCGACGTGCCGGGCTACCCGGCGCAGGACGTGCTCTGTCTCACGACGGGATCGCAGGGCGAGCCGATGTCCGCCTTGTCGCGCATCGCGATCGACGATCACCGCCACGTGAAGGTGGGGCCCGACGACACCGTGGTGCTCTCCGCGCGCGCCATCCCTGGAAACGAGAAGGCAATCGGGCGCGTCATCAACCACCTCGCGCGGCGCGGCGCCGACGTCATACACGAGGGGATCAAGCACGTGCACGTGTCGGGGCACGGGAGCGAGGAAGAGCTCAAGCTGATGCTGTCGCTCGTGCGGCCGCGCTATTTCGTGCCGATACACGGCGAGTACCGGCAGCTGTCGCAGCACGCCCGCGTGGCCCACCGCGTCTTCGCCGGCCGCGACCCGAAGCCGGAGGCGCTGCTCGCCGAGAACGGCGACATCGTGCGCATCGAGGCGGGCACGGCGCGCATCGCCGGCAAGGCGCCGGTCGGCCGCGTCCTCATCGACGGAACGCGCACGGGCGAGATTGGCGACGAGGTCCTGCGGGACCGGCGCCACCTGGCGGAGGACGGTCTCGTCGTGCCGGTCGTCGCAATCAACCGGCAGACCGGTCTCGTCGAAGGCGTGCCGGACATCGTGACGCGCGGCTTCGTCATGGAGAACAGCGCGGAGCTCCTGGCCGACGGCGCGCGCGTACTCGGCGACGTCATCGAGCAGGCGAGCCTGGAAGAGCGCACCGATCAGGGGATCATCAAGGAGAAACTGCGGGTGGAGCTGCGGCGCTTCTTCCGCAAACGCTCGGGCCGCCGGCCGTTCGTCCTGCCGGTCATCATGGAGATCTGAGTTGAGGGGATCGACCGTTTCGCGAAGGGTCCGTGAGTTCGTCGGCGTCGCGCTGTTCGCGGCCGCGCTCATCTGGATTGTCTCGCTCGCCAGCTACGAGCCGAAGGACCCCGTGTGGTTCTTCAGCACCGGCATGCAGGCCGCGCCGGCGAACTTCGCCGGACGCGTCGGCGCGTTCATCGCCGAGTTGTCGTTTCAGCTCGCGGGGTACGCGGCCTATGTGATTCCCGCGCTGCTCGTCATCGTCGGGTGGCACTACTTCTGGTGCCGCACCGTCGACGCCGCCGGGACGAAGGCGGCCGGCGCGGCGCTGCTGCTCGCGTGCGCCAGCGCCTTCCTGAGCCTGGTCGTGCCGGCGGCGGACGCATCGGGCCGGGCGTTCCGCGCGGGCGGATACATCGGCGACCGGCTCGCCGGCGTCATGTCCGATTCTCTGAACCGGACCGGCTCGCTGATCGTGATCCTCACGCTCACGTTCCTCGCAATCATCATGTCGACGCAGTTCTCCTTCGGCCGGTTCTTCGCCTCGCTGTTTGCCGCGGGGGGACGGGGCGTGCGGGCCGGCTTCGCCTCGCTGCGCGGATGGCGCGAGGAACGCCGCCGGGAGCAGCAGCGCCGCGAGGTGATTGCCAAGCACACGAAGAAGGGGGCGCCACCGCCCGAGATCAAGGCGCCCCCGGCGGTCCCGCCGCAGCGGGCCGCCCAGAAGCGTGACGCCGAGGAACCGCCCACCGCCGCACCGGTACTCGCCGGCAGCCGCGCAGCGGCGCCGCCCAAACCGCCGAAGGTCACCCTTCCCACGCCGCCGCTGCCCCTTCACGATCCCGAGCCGACGACGAAGGCGCCTGCCGAGCGGCGCAAGGGCGAGTACGGGCTGCCCCCGCTCGCGCTCCTCGACGCGCCGAAGACCGAACGGAAGATCGACGAGCGCGAACTGATGGACGGGGCGCGCCTGCTCGAGGAGAAGTGCCGCGAGTTCTCGGTCGAGGGATCGGTCGTCCAGATCCACCCGGGACCGGTCGTCACGACGTTCGAGTTCAAGCCCGACGCGGGCGTGAAGTACTCGAAGATCACCAGCCTCGCTGACGACCTCTGCCTCGCGATGCAGGCCGAATCGGTGCTCATCGATCGCATCCCGGGAAAGTCGACGGTCGGCATCCAGATCCCCAATCACGCGCGCGAGCAGATCTCGCTCCGCGAGCTGCTCGAATCCGACATGTACCGGCGCTCGACGTCGAAGCTCACGATTGCCCTGGGCAAGACAATCCACGGCGAAGCGTACATGGCGGATTTGACGACGATGCCGCACCTGCTGATTGCCGGATCGACCGGGACCGGCAAGTCGGTCGGCATCAACGCGATGCTCACGAGCGTGCTCTACCGCAGCACGCCGGACGACGTGCGGCTCATCATGATCGATCCCAAGCGGCTCGAGCTCGGGATGTACGAGGACATCCCCCACCTGCTCACTCCGGTCGTCGTCGATCCCAAGCAGGCGGCCAACGCGCTGCGCTGGGCCGTGCGCGAGATGGAGGAGCGTTACAAGACACTCGCGGCGGAAGGCGTCCGCAACATCGAGCAGTACAACCGCAACGTGCAGCACATGATCGCGGAAAAGCGGACGCCCAAGGACGGCGAGTACGCGAAGCCGCTGCCCTTCATCATCGTGCTCATCGACGAGCTCGCGGACCTCATGATGGTGGCGAGCAACGAGGTCGAGCAGTCGATCTGCCGTCTGGCGCAGATGGCGCGCGCCGTCGGCATCCACCTGATACTCGCGACGCAGCGGCCCTCCGTCGACGTCATCACCGGCTTGATCAAGGCCAACATGCCGTCGCGCATCTCGTTCCGCGTGTCGTCGAAGATCGACTCGCGAACGATCCTCGACGCCAACGGCGCGGAGCAGCTCCTCGGCAAGGGGGACATGCTCTTCCTGCCGCCCGCATCGTCGCGGTTCATCCGCCTGCACGGGCCGTACATCTCCGAGCAGGAGAGCGCGCGGCTCGCGAGCTTCCTCCGCAAGCAGGGACGGCCGGCGTACGACGAGAGCATCACGGCGGAAGAGAAGACCGCGGCCGACGCGCTCGCGATGGAGAAGGACGATCTCTACGACGAGGCCGCCCGCATCGTGGTACAAAGCGGCCAGGCGTCGATCTCATACCTGCAGCGGCGGCTGCGCATCGGCTTCAGCCGGGCAGCCCGACTGGTCGACATGATGGAAATGGAAGGGCTGGTGTCGGGCGCGGCCGGAGGTAAAGCCCGCGAGGTTCTGGTCGATAAAGCGTACTTCGACGAGGTCGACGCGCAACTCCGATGACGCGCCTTGCTGGAACCCTGGCACTCATCGTTCTCGTGCACGCCGCTGGCGGCGCGGCGGTCGCGCTGCGCGCGCAGGGCCAGGCGGCGGCAAGCTCGTCGCCGGCCGTGGAGACGATGTTCGCCGATGCCTCCGCCAAGGAGGCAGCTGTCCGCAAGGTCCTGATCACCTCGTCGCCTCCGGCCACGCTGCTCAAGGCGGTCCGCACCGTCGTCGCCGACTTCGAAGGGATCGTGCGCCGCTACCCTTCGAGCGCGTACTGCGACGACGCGCTGTGGCACGCGGCCAAGCTGGCGGGCGACGCGTTCGAGGCGTTCGGCGACCCGCAGGAACAGGCGACCGCCGTGCGTCTCTTCCAGATGCTCGCGTCGCAGTACCCATCGAGCCGCTTCGTCAGGCTCACCGCTCCGCAGATTGCCGCGCTCAGCGCCATGACGCCCAAGCCGACCAGCGTGCCCGAGCCTGCAGTCGTCACGCCGCCGGCGCGGCCTGGCGCGGCACCGGCGCCGGCAGCGCCCTCGCCGCCTGCGCTTGCGCCGGAGGGCGATCGGGCGCCAGCCGGCCGCCTCGCCGTGATCAAGGACATCCGGCGCGCTTCGCTGTCCGACATCGTGCGCATCGTTATCGAGCTGGATCGGGAGGTGGCGTTTCGGGACGAGCGGATCGAGAACCCTGATCGCGTCTTCGTTGATCTTGCGGGGACCGACGCGGCGCGCGGGCTTCGCGATCAGACCATCCGCTTCGAGGCGGACTCCGACCTCGTCCGGCAGGTGCGTCTCGGACGGCATCCGAACAACACGACGCGCGTCGTCCTCGACGCGGGCGGCGTGTCGAGCTACAGCGTCTACCCTCTCTACAACCCGTTCCGGCTCGTCATCGACTGCCTCCGCTCGCGGCCGGCTGACGCAATCGGCCAGCTCTCGGCATTTCCGCCGCTGCGGAGCACGCCGGCGCTCCTGCTGCCGAAACGGATCGAGCCGTGGACCCGCACGCTGCCGTCATCGATCCCAATCGACTCCGCAGCGTTGCGGGCGTCCGGTGATGAAGCTTCCGCCCCCGCAGCTCCGGATGCTGCGCCCGTGACGCCTGCGAGCGTCGCCTCGCTGCCGGCAGCTCCCGCGATCACCGGACAGCCCTCGAGAACGCTCGCGGGAGGATTCTCGATTGCGCGCCAGCTTGGCCTCGGCGTCTCGCGAATCGTGATCGATCCGGGACATGGCGGCCACGACCCCGGCGCGAAGGGAGACGGCACGACGGAAGCGGAGCTCGTGCTCGATGTCGCGTTGAGGCTGGAGAAGCTGCTCGCGAAGGCGCCGGGAATCGAAGTCGTGCTGACGCGCCGCACCGACGCGTACGTTCCGCTGCAGGAGCGCACCGCCATCGCAAACCGCGAGAACGCGGATCTCTTCCTCTCCATTCACGCGAACGCGAACAGCGTGGCGTCGGTTCGGGGCGTCGAGACCTACTTCCTCAACTTCGCGACGAATCTCAGCACCGCCGCCGTCGCCGCGCGCGAGAACGCCGCGTCGGGACAGAGCATGGGCGCGCTGCCGGACGTGGTGAAGACCATTGCGCTCAACAACAAGCTGGACGAATCGCGCGACTTCGCCACCTACGTGCAGCGCGAGATGATGGCAAAGCTCCGCCCCTCGTACAAGACGATCCGCGATCTCGGCGTGAAGCAGGCGCCGTTCGTCGTCCTGATTGGCGCAGCGATGCCCAGCATCCTCACAGAGATCTCGTTCATGACGAACCCCCAGGACGCGAGGCTCCTCAAATCGGGAGTCTACCGGCAGCGGATTGCAGAAGCCCTCTTCGGCGCCGTTCGGAAATACCAGGCGTCGCTCAGGAATGTCTCGACGCTCGCGGAGAAACCGGGGGAATGACTGCCGCTGCGGGCGCTGGGGGCGGTGTGCGTGGTCGGGTGCAGGATCTGAGGTGCGACGTGCAGGAGGAGGTGCAAGGCACGAGGTGCAGGGTGCATTGCACCGTGCTGCGTGAAGCGCCAATGACGTAAGCGCCTCGCGGAGAACACGAGTGCTCCGGTCGACCGCCCGCCAGTGTCCTGAATCGACAGAGTTCGTCGCCTGACAGAGACGAGCGCGAACGTCTTCACCGTTCCGGGATCACGCCAAACCGACGATGCGCCTCGCGCGGCAGGACGCATTCCGCGTCGTGCACACCGCAGTGCACCAGTCGCTCCTCACCAGGCACTCCTCACCCAGCACCCCGGACTAGACGATATGCAGATCCTCGGACGGCGGCAGCTCCTGTGACTGGCTGCGCGAACGCCACCAGAACAGCCCGCCCGCAAAGAGCGCGGCGAGCAGCACGGCGGCGAGCATGAAGAGCCCGGCCAGGCCGAGCGATCCGATCAGGACATCGGCAAGGCCCACGAGATCGCTCTTCGGTTCCGCGATCTGGACGATGATGGGAGAATTCGGCGGCGGTTGAATGGACGGACCCTCTCTCTTCTCCTGCTGTTATTTCCACGATGCGGCGGTGAACGCAAGCTCGGCAAGCGTCCGGACTGCCACGCCGCTCGGCCCTTTCGGAAGATACGGCCGCGCCTCCTCGGACCATGCCGTGCCGGCGATGTCCAGGTGTGCCCACGGGAGGCCGCCGGTGAACTCCTTCAGGAAAAGCGCCGCCGTAATGGAGCCGCCGGGACGTCCGCCCGTGTTGGTGAAATCGGCAATCTCGCTCTTCAGCTGGTCGAAGTAGTCGGCGTAGACCGGCATCGGCCACATCCGGTCCCCGGCGCGCTCGCCGATGCGCCGGACGTGATCCACCCACCAGGGCGGCGTCCCGAAGATGCCGGTGGTCAGCTTTCCGAGAGCGACGACAATCGCGCCGGTGAGCGTGGCGACGTCGACGAGATGCGTGGCGCCGAGCTTCCGCGCGTACCACAACCCGTCGCCGAGAATGAGGCGGCCTTCCGCGTCCGTGTTGATGATCTCGACCGTCTTGCCCTCGGCGCTCCGCAGGATGTCTCCCGGCTTGATCGCCCGGCCACCCGGCATGTTCTCGGTTGCGGGGACCACGCCGATGACGCGAATGGGGGCGCCGAGCAGCGAGATGGCGCGCATCGCGCACGCGACCGCGGCGCCGCCCGCCATGTCGTCCTTCATGCGATCCATGCCGTCAGCCGGCTTGATCGAGATCCCCCCGGTATCGAACGTGATGCCTTTGCCCACGAGGCCGAGGACCGGAGCGCCCGGCGGCGCCGACGGCGGCTCGTGCCGGAACACCATGAGCCGCGGCGGTTCAGCGCTTCCTCGAGCGACGCCGAGCAGTAGCCCCATGCCGAGCTCGGCAATCTGCCGTTCGTCGAAGACGTCTACCGATACGCCGCCGCCGGAGGCGAGAGCGGCCGCCCGTGCAGCGAATTCCCGGGGCGTCAACGTGTTGCCGGGCTCGTTGGCGAGCTGCCGCGCCAGGTTGCTGCATTCGCCGAGAAGCCGGCCGCGCGAGACCGCCGTCTCGATGCGAATGGACGTGTCCGGCGTCCCGTCTTTGACGCCGTACACCACAATCGCGAGACGGGCGGGCGCGCCCAGGACCGACTCGCCGGTCTTGTAGCTGCCGCCATCGAATTCGGCGAGCGTCAAGCCCTCGGCAAGGCTCTGCGCGAACGCGGTGACATCCGTATCTCCGGAGGCGTCGGGCAGTCCGCCGCGGAGCACGAAGCCAAGGCTCGCCGCCCTCCGCTGACGCGCTCCGAGGGCGGCAGAGGTTGCAAGCTTCCGCGCCATGTCGATGTCGAACTCCGGCTCGCCGCCGGCGCCGACGAGAAGAACACGCCGCGGCTTCCAGCGCCGATCGATGACCGGCGTGAGGAACACGTCGAAAGGCCTCCCGCGGAATTCCCCCGACGCGAGCGCGCGGCCGATTTCGTGGCCCGTCGCCTCGTCCAGATCGTGGAAGCTCCCCATCGCCTCGCCGGTGAACCAGGGAACGACGAGCAGGTCGACGTCGACTGCCGATGGCGGCGCAAACAGGCAGGCAATCGAAGCAACGGTCGTTTCGGCGGGCATCACGTCATTATCGCCCGAAGGTGGCCGCACCATCCATGACCGCGCTACAATGCGTGCAGGTCCACCACACTCGAACAGGAAGACGTGATGCCGCACCTGCACCTCGCGCTCTGCACGGCCGCCGTGGCGCTCGCCGCCGGCACCTCGATCGGCCTGGCGCAAGACAACCGCGCGAAGGAAGACGACAGCCGCCGCCCCAAGCTGTCGATGCGCGCGCGGCCCCAGGTCGTCGTCGCGCCCGGCCGCGTGGTGCTGACCGTGGAGCTTGCCGGAGGCGCCGACGATTTCGAGGAGTACTACTGTCCGTCGATCGAGTGGAAGTGGGGCGACGACACGAGCTCGGAATCGACAGTCGATTGCGAGCCGTTCGAGTCTGGAAAGAGCCAGATCAAGCGGCGCTACACGGTCGAGCACGCGTTCAGGCGCGCCGGTTCCTACAAGGTGTACTTCTACATGAAGCGCAACGACAAGGTGCTCGGCTCAGCGTCGACGATGGTGCAGGTGCAGCCGGGCATCACTCCCGGCATCTGAGCGGCTCCTCCGCCGCGGCGTCGTTCGTCAGCCGGAACAATCGCGCCTCCGCAACTCCTTCGAGCATCCCGACGATCAGGTGGACGGCATCCGTGTAGGTGACCTCCGCCAGATCGGTCTCCGACGGCGCCGCGGGAGACATCGGATGCGAGTGGTAGAAGCCGAGGACGTCGAGGTCTTCGTCGCGCGCCGCCCGCCGCGCCTGGATGTGATCGGCGGGATCGAGCACGAAGCGCTTCGGGTTGTCCGACAGGTTGCGTGCTCGAACCGCCCGCAGGATGGTGTCACCCTTTCCGATCAGCACGCCGCAGCACTCGCGCGGCCGCTCCTCCAACGCGTGAGCGAACACCGCGTCGAGCGCAGGCCGGAGAATCGTCACAGCGCTTCGATCACCGCCGCAATCCCCATTCCGCCGCCGATGCAGAGCGACGCCACGCCGTACCGGAGCCCGCGCGCCCTCAGCGCGTGCACGAGCGTCGTCAGCACACGGGCGCCACTCGCCCCGATGGGATGACCGAGCGCAATCGCGCCGCCGTTCACGTTCACCTTCGCCGGATCGACGTCGAGCTCGCGCATGACGGCGAGCGACTGCGCGGCGAACGCTTCGTTCAGCTCGAACAGGTCGACATCCGCGGCCGCCACGCCGGCGCGTTCGAGCGCTTTTCGCACCGCCGAGACCGGACCGATGCCCATGATCTTCGGGTCGACGCCGGTCGTCGCGTGCGACAGAATCCGCGCGAGCGGCGCGCGGCCGGTCCGCCGTGCCGCGTCCGGGCTCGCAATCACCAGCGCCGAGGCGCCGTCGTTGATGCCGGACGCGTTGCCGGCCGTCACCGACCCTTCCTTCCTGAACGCGGGCTTCAGCGCGCCGAGCTTCTCGACGGTCACGCCCTTGCGCGGGTACTCGTCGGTGTCGACGCGCAGCGGGTCGCCTTTCTTCTGCGGAACGGGAACGGGGACGATTTCCGCCGCAAAGCTGCCGTTCTCGATGGCGGCCAGCGCCCTTCTCTGGCTTTCCGCCGAGAACGCGTCCTGATCCGCGCGCGAGATCCCGTAGCGGCTCGCGACCTCCTCCGCCGTGATCCCCATGTGGCACGCGTTGATGGCGCAGGTCAGCCCCTCGCTCAGCATCGAGTCGACCAGCGGCGCGTCTCCCATGCGGTGGCCCCACCGCGCCCCGGTCAGCAGGTACGGCGCGTTGGACATCGACTCCGTCCCCCCCGCGACGACGACGGAAACGTACCCCATGTGCAGCGCTTCCACCGCGTGCGCGACCGCCTGGAGTCCTGAGCCGCAGACGCGGTTCACCGTTTCGGCCGGCACGTCGATCGCGAGACCGGCTTTGAGGGCGGCCTGCCGCGCGACGTTCATTCCGGCGCCCGCCTGGAGCACGCAGCCGAGGACGACGTCGCCGACCTCGCCCGGGTCGACGCCGGCGCGCGCAATCGCCTCGCGCACGACGATGGCGCCGAGGTCCGCCGCGGGCACGTCCTTCAACGCGCCGCCAAACGATCCGATTGGCGTGCGGCAGGCGCCGAGGATGACCGGAAGATCCCTAGGCAAACGTCGCCACCTGTCCCTGGACCTGGAGCGCTGTGCCGGTGGCCGCCCGAACCAGATCGACGGTCGTGTCCTCGGCGATTTCCCTGAGCCAGAGCCCGCCCGGCCCCACCTCGATGACGGCCATCTCGGTGACGATCATGTGCACGCAGCGAAGGCCGGTGAACGGGAGCGAGCACCGCTTCAGGATCTTGTGCCCGCCGCCCTTGATGGTGTGTTCCATCGCCACGATCACCTTCTTCGCGCCCGCCACGAGATCCATGGCGCCGCCCATCCCCTTCACCATTTTTCCCGGAATCATCCAGTTGGCGAGGTTGCCCTCCTCGTCGACCTGCAGGGCGCCGAGCACGGTGAGATCGATGTGGCCGCCGCGCACCATCGCAAACGAATCGGCGCTGCTGAAATAGCAGCACCCCGGCAGCTCGGTGACCGTTTCCTTCCCCGCGTTGATCAGATCGGGATCGACTTCGGCGTCGAGCGGGTACGGACCGACGCCGAGCATGCCGTTCTCCGAATGCAGGGTGATGTCAATCCCGGGAGGGACGTGGTTGGCCACCAGCGTCGGGAGACCAATCCCGAGGTTCACGTAGTCCCCGTCCTTGAGCTCGCGTGCTACTCGCCTGACAATCCGCTCGCGAATATCCATGGCTTCACCGCGTCGTCCGCTTCTCGATGCGCTTTTCGTACCGCTCTCCGGCGAGGATGTGCTTCACGAAGATCCCGGGGGTGACGACGTGGTCGGGGTCGATGGCGCCAGGTTCGACGAGCTCTTCGACTTCGGCAATCGTGACGCGCGCCGCCGTGGCCATCACCGGGTTGAAGTTCCGAGCCGTGCGGCGGTACACCAGGTTGCCGTTGCGATCGCCCTTCCACGCGTGCACGAACGCGAAGTCCGCGGTGAGCGGCGGCTCCAACACGTAGGGGCGGCCGTCGATGATCCGCGTCTCCTTGCCTTCGGCGACGATCGTGCCGTAGGCGGTGGGCGTGAAGAACCCGCCGATGCCCGCCCCGCCCGCCCGGATGCGCTCGGCGAACGTCCCCTGGGGAACGAGCTCGACCTCGAGCTCGCCGCTCAGGAACTGGCGCTCGAACTCCTTGTTCTCGCCCACGTAGGTCGAGATCATCTTCGCGACCTGCCGGGCGCGCAGCAGGATCCCGATGCCGAAGTCGTCGACGCCCGCGTTGTTGCTGATGACGGTCAGGTTCTTCGTCCCGCGTGCATGCAAGGCGCGAATCAGGTTCTCCGGAATGCCGCAGAGCCCGAACCCGCCCATGAGGATCGAGGCGCCGTCGGGGATCACGGCCGCGGCGGCGTCCGCGTTCGGCAGGACCTTGTTCATACCTGCTCTGGAGATCCGGCGGGCGGTTTGGCCGTGAGCCGTCTGCGCCAGCCGGCCGCGTCCTCGAACACCTCGGCGAGGCGATCTCCGGCATTCAGGTCGGAGCGGAGATCCTGCAGCACCGCGATGAGCCTGTCGAGGGCGGGACCAATCTCGTCCGCGTTCGTCGCCGCGATGTCCTTCCAGATCTCGGCGGGACTCGACGCCAGCCGTGTCGTATCGGCCAGGCCGCGCCCCGCGAGCGCGAGGCCCGGCTCGCCGACCTCGCTTCCGACCACGTGCATGAGGGTGCTCGCAGCCAGCTGCGGCAGATGGCTGACGAAGGCAAGGAGGCGGTCGTGTTCCTCCGCGCTCACGAGCTGCGGCACGGCGCCGAGCGTCCGGGCGAACTCCAGCAGCTTCTCCGTGGCGTCGCCCTGGCCGTCGCCGTCGGGCGTGAAGAGCCACGGCCGATCCTTGAAGAGATCGGGTCTCGCGTGCTCCAGCCCCGCGGCTGCCGCACCGCCGAGCGGATGGCCGCCGACGAACGTGAAGCGCGGAGGCAGCGCACGCGCGGCATTGACGATCTCGCGCTTCGTGCTGCCCGTGTCGGTGACGACGGCCGGCTGCCGCACGTACTCGTCCAACTGCTCGAGCAGGGCGAGGTTCTGCCGGACCGGCGCCGCGAGGATCACCAGGTCGGCCTCGGCGAGTACGATCAGATCGTCGGCGGCGACGTCGATGGCATGCAGCCGCATCGCCGTCTCGAGCACGTCCTTGTTGTCGACCGCGATGACGAGAGACGACGGCCACATCTCCCGGGCCGCCAGAGCGATGGAACCGCCGATGAGCCCCAGGCCCACGATCCCAATCTTCTGAAAAATCGGCGTCCGCTGCTCCTGGCGCCGCGGCGACTGAATGACGGGTAATTGCATACAGCTCAATCAAGCAACGCTATCAATCAGCGAACATATATTGCAAATTGCCAAGTGCCAAGTGCCACGTGCCGACTGCTCACCAAGAACACTACGGCCGTTTGCAATCCAATAAGGACTTTACGTCGTTCTACCCGCGCAATCGTGTGTTCTGCGATCTGGGATCTGCGATTCCCGATTGCCGGTTCCCGATTCTGAGTCCTACTGTCCCCATCCACGGCGAGCCACCGCTTCGAGGCAGATACCGCGTCCGATTGCCGGCGCGATGATGCGGAGCTCGGCCATCAGGCGGTCGAACTGCGCGGGGAACATCGACTGCGCGCCGTCGCTCAACGCGTGATCCGGATCGCAGTGCACCTCGATGATGAGCCCGTCCGCGCCGGCGGCCACGGCGGCGCGCGCCATCGGCGCGACCATGTCCCTCCGTCCGGCGCCGTGGCTCGGGTCGGCGATGATCGGCAGGTGGCTCAGTTTCTTCACGACGGGGATGGCGGACACGTCGAACGTGTTGCGCGTCGCCGTCTCGAACGTCCGGATGCCGCGCTCGCAGAGGATGACCCCCGTATTGCCGCCGCTCAGCACGTACTCGGCGGAGAGCAGCCACTCCTCGATGGTCGCGGAGATGCCTCGCTTGAGCAGCACGGGCTTGCGCGCATGGCCCAGCTCGCGGAGCAGCGTGTAGTTCTGCATGTTGCGCGCGCCGACCTGGAAGATGTCGCAGTACCGATCGATGAGCGCAATCTGGCTGACGTCCATCACCTCGGACACGAGCGCGAGGTTCTCGGCGCGGGCAGCGTCGTGAAGCAGCCGCAGGCCCTCCTCGCCAAGTCCCTGAAAACTGTAGGGTGAGCTTCTGGGCTTGAACGCGCCGCCTCGGAAGACTTTCGCGCCCGCGCGCTTCACGGCCGCGGCGGTCGTGCGCACCTGCTGCTCGGTCTCCGCCGAGCACGGACCGGCCATGACGATGACCTCGTCGCCGCCAATCCGGACGTCTCCGACGCTGATGACCGTCGGCTCCTGCTTGAACGTGCGGCTCGCCAGCTTGTACGGTTCCGAGATGCGAATGACCTCGTGCACGCCCTCGAGCATCTCGATGAGGCCCTTGTCCGGATGGCCCTGCCCGACGGCCCCGAGCACGGTTCTCGTGACCCCCGTGGATCGGTGGACGTCCATCCCCATCTCCACCAGCCGCGCGACGACGTTCTCGACCTGCGCCTCGGTGGCGCGCTCCTCCATTACGACAACCATGGCGTCACCTGGCCTCCCGCCCTCACTCCCCGCCCGCCGGCTTCACGCCTTCCAGCGCGTCCTTGTCCGCTTCCTCGTGCACGACGCGGCGCTCGAGCCGCCTCGCCTCGTCGATGATCCGCTCGAACAGCCTGGCGATGGCGTCCGGCCCGAGCGGCCCCTCGCTCGCCACGGCGCGCACGTGCCGCAGGACGTCCTTTTCGCGATCGGGCTGATAGATCTCGATGCCCTGCGCCTTTTTCAGCCGGCCGATTTCGCAGACGCACCGCGCGCGCTCGTTCAGCAGGCGCACGAGCACTTCGTCAACGCGATCGATGTCCCGCCTGAGATCGTCGAGTGTCGTCATGGGCCTGTGTGGCGCGGGGCGACGACGCACGCGCCTTTCAGCTCGCGCACGTACTCTTCCACGCGTCCGATGAGCCGGGGCGACCCGCTCGCCTCGGCAATGAGCGAAACCAGCGCGCTGCCGACGACGGCGGCGTCCGCGTAGGCGCCGACCTCCGCCACGTGCTCCGGCCGCGAGATGCCGAAGCCGAGCGCAACCGGCATGTCGGTGTGACTGCGGATGCGCCGGACCAGCGCCGCCGCGCCCTCCGCGACGCGGTCGCGCGCGCCCGTCACGCCGAGCCTCGAAATCCCGTACAGAAAGCCGCGCCCCAGTTCCGCCGCCTTCCGCATCCGATCGTCGGTCGTCGTGGGACTCAGGAGAAAGATCATGTCGACGCCGTGCGCAGCCAGCATGCCACGGAATTCACCGGCTTCCTCGATCGGGAGGTCGAGGGTCAGCACGCCGTCCACGCCCGCCGCCTCCGCGCGCGCGGCAAACGTCTCGAATCCCATGCGGCACAGCGGGTTGGCGTAGCTGAAGAGCACGATTGGCGCCCTGACCTCCTGCCGGATCGACGTCACGATCCCGAGCGCCGCTCTCAGGCTGCCGCCCGCCGCCAGCGCGCGTTCGGTCGCGCGCTGGATCACCGGACCGTCGGCCAGCGGATCGGAGAACGGCACGCCAATCTCGAGGACGTCGGCGCCGGCGCGGTCGAGCGCCTTCAGGATCTCCGCGGACCGCGGCAGGTCTGGATCGCCGGCCGTCGTGTAGGTCACCAGGCCCGGACGGCCTTCCCGTCGGAGGCGCGCAAAGGTGTCAGCGATGCGCGACATGCTTCTCCATGGTGTGCACGTCCTTGTCTCCGCGCCCCGACAGATTGACGAGCACGAGGGCCGCGGGCCCCAGTTCGCGCGCGAGCGTCTGCGCGTAGCTGATGGCGTGCGCCGATTCGAGCGCGGGCAGGATGCCCTCCAGCCGCGCGAGCGTCTGAAACGCCTCGATGGCCCCCGCGTCCGTCACGTACGCGTACTCCGCGCGGCCGAGGGACCGCAACCACGCGTGCTCGGGGCCCACGGCGGCGTAATCGAGGCCGGCCGACACCGAATGGGTCAGCTCGATGTTGCCGTCTTCGTCCTGCAGCACGAACGTGCGCGTCCCCTGCAGCACCCCCGCGCTTCCCCCGGCAAATCGTGCCGCATGACGGCCGCGGACGATGGCGTCCCCGCCTGCCTCGACGCCAATCAGGCGCACGCCGCGATCATCGATGAAGCCGTCGAAGATCCCCATGGCGTTGCTGCCGCCGCCGACGCACGCCACGACGGCGTCGGGCAAGCGGCCCGCGAGCTCCAGGATCTGCCAGCGCGCTTCGCGGCCGATCACGGACTGGAACTCCCGCACCATCAGGGGATACGGGTGCGGCCCGAGCACCGATCCAAGCAGATAGTACGTGTCCCGGACGTTCGTCACCCAGTCGCGCATCGCCTCGTTGATGGCGTCCTTGAGCGTGCGGCTCCCCGCGTCGACGCCGACGACTTCGGCCCCGACCAGGCGCATGCGGAACACGTTGAGGGCCTGCCGCTCCATGTCCTCGACGCCCATATAGACCACGCACTGCAGTCCCAGCAGGGCGCAGGCCGTCGCCGTGGCGACGCCGTGCTGCCCCGCCCCGGTCTCCGCGACGATGCGGCGCTTGCCCATGCGGACGGCGAGCAGCGCCTGCCCGAGCGCGTTGTTGATCTTGTGCGCGCCGGTATGCGTCAGGTCCTCGCGCTTGAGGAAGATCCTCGCGCCGCCCGATGCGGCCGACAGCCGCGAGGCCTCGTACACCGGCGTCTCGCGGCCCACGTAGTGCGCGAGCAGGTCGTCGAGGCGCGATGTGAACGCCGGATCCTCGCGCGCGTCGAAGTACGCGCGTTCGAGCTCCTCCACCGGTTCGACCAGCGTTTCCGGCACGTACCGGCCGCCGAACTCGCCGAAATAACCGCGTGCGTCGGGATCGCGTCGGGGCGCTGATGACGTCATGACGAATGAACCGCCTCCAGGAACGCGGCCATCTTCCCGCGGTCCTTGATGCCGGGCGCCGATTCGATGCCCGAGGACACGTCGATCCCGAAGGGGGATACCTGCGCGATGGCCGCGGCGACGTTGGCCGGATTGAGCCCGCCGGCGAGGACGACGCGCCTCCGGCGCGCGGCTGCGGCCGCACCAGCCCAGTCCCTTTCCAGCACAGTGGGATCCGAAGCTTGGAATTCACGTGACTTGAAGTCGCGGC
>JADMIO011627956.1_pt1 | contig 31802 bp, 20 predicted proteins | sample 8958161 | NCBI WGS metagenome assembly JADMIO01 (sample SAMN16585339, study PRJNA669376) | soil metagenome | isolation source: Crop rotation soil | place: USA: Cullars Rotation, Alabama | collected 2011 | reverse complement strand
AAGGTTTTGCAGTTGTGGGACAGGTTCCAGCCCTTCGATCTTACTCACCTGGGTGCCGCTGAGGTTAAGGGTTTGCAGTTGTGGGACACCCTCCAGTCCTTCGATCTTACTCACAAGAGTATTTATAAGGTAAAGGTTTTGCAGTTGTGGGACACCCTCCAGCCCTTCGATCTTACTCACCTGGGTGCTGTCCAGTATCAGCGAAATGATTTGCTCGCCTGAGTATTGTCTGAGAAATTCCCGAAAATGACTTTGGGTGATTCGCTGACGGTAGATCTCTTCTCTGAGATATATATGTTCAAAGTCCCTTTCACAATTGACAATTCTGTTTCGGACCCAGGCTATGTCTAACGGATTTACGAATTGGGTTAGTGCTTCCAATACAGGGTGGCGGTTCTCATTGTCGGTATAGACATCCAATGCTTTGGACGCATCTTCGCTGTGAATACGACGAAGCGCCTGGATACAGGCAACTGCCTGTTCGACTTCCATTTCTGAATTGTAGGCGAGTTGTGGCACTATCTCATCACCAAACGCAGCGACCGCTATTGCCTCTTGCTCATCCTTCGGCGGGACATACTTCTCTTGAAGAGATTGCATCGCCTGTTTCAGTTCGCGTGTTCTGCCCGAATAGAGGGGATAGCATCTTAGAAAGAGCAGGTCGGCTGCCCTCTGTTGATCTGCGTTGTAAGGTTTCTTGGGAGCCAGGAGCATTGCGAGCAGACGATTGCTCTCATAAGTGTCATTTGCGACAAAAGGCAAGAGATTTGCGGCGTTCAGGCTGCCAGATTGGTAGAGCAGTCGGTCGTCCGTCCTTGTGCGCAAATAGTGTTCGGCCGCCAGATACTCTTTGAGGGTGTTATGTAGAAACTCCACTGCATCGCCTCGGCCATATCGCAAGACTCCGGACATGACGACGAAACTTTGCATGAACTTCTCGGTATCCTTCTCCTCCGGACACTGATCGGAGCCGAGCTCATCGTGAACGATTCCGACCACATTGTTGAAGTCCAGTTCCGATAGTCCTCTGTCTACCATGCTGACCGCAAGTTTCTGTGCGATCCGGCGTTTATGGTTATAATCCAATCTCTTATAGAGTTCCCCAAACTCCGCAACTGGGACGTCCGATTCTTTGTAGCGCTTTTCCAGGAGCATTTTGCAGGCGCGCTCGCAGAGTTCCGGCAGTGTCTCCGGCAGACGCGGATTATCCTCACGCAACGCATAGAGTGCGCAGATGAGCGCACAGAGTAAGGGAACCTTTGCAAGTTCATGGGCAGGTTCGTTATGGGGCAACTCTGTTTGCAGGCGTTCTCCTCGCTCTTGCAGTTGGTCTGCGTCCATTCCGTGATAGAGAACACCACGCCGCCGAAACTTCTCCGCAATCGCCACGTACCAGTGTCGCACCAATCCCAATTTCTCAGGATCGGCAAGATCTGCAATCTGACAGTGGATCGCGCCATGTGTAGCGAGCCATGCCAACTCTCCCGGCATGGGGCGACTGCTGAGCACAATGATATTCTTTTGGCCGTAGGCTTCGACGACAGTTTCTATCTCTGCCCAGAGATCGTGCCGCTGTTTCATCGGTACTTCGTCTGCGCCATCTATCAGCAGCAGACATCTGCCTTCTTTCAGCCTCTCCGCAACGATGTTCTGATCAAGTTTGCAGGTTTCTGCTATATACTGGGGCAGAGGCGTCAGTGAGGACTTCGAAGTTGCCAGATCACGCAGGCGGATAAAGAAGGGCAGTCGGAACCGCCAGAGCTTTGCGTAGCGTTCCATCTCCTCCTCGGAGGGGACATCTCGCTCCGGGAAATCCTGGTCTCTCTCTGACTTTCTGCCGCCATAGACGCTCTCGCGCCAGGATGCGAAACTTCGCTCTTCCCGCCCTGCCGCTTTGACCGCCAGCCATTTCAGAAGCGTAGACTTTCCGCTGCCGGCGTTTCCCTCGATATGAATGAGGTTATTCTCTGGCTCCAGTCTGTCAAAGAAGGATTCCGCATCCGCTGCCTGATCCTGAAACCTGAGCGAGATATACGCCATCTCTAACGGGTAACGCTCCTCTTCGTTCAGATCCGCGCCGAACAGCTCCATCGTGTCCAGCTTTTTGCCCAGGTGTATTCGATACTCTTTCTCCGCTTCGGCATCCGGAGGAGCATCACCGAATCTGTTGGCTCGCACAGGAGGATTAAACTTTGCCTGCAAACCTTCCCCGGTGATCTGCACCAGTTCTGTCACCCCAACGCCTTTCAGGGCGAAATAGCCGTGTGACAGCATGGTCGCCGAGGCAGGTTTCTCGCCCGAGTCCAGCATCTCCCGCCAACTTGTTTCGCTACAGAGTATCTGGCCGCCGTGCGCCGCCTCCATCACGCGATGCGCCCGGTTTGCCGGATGTCCCAGGTAGTTGCGATCTGTCACCTCCTGCGGTTTTTGTGCCAGGGTGTCGGTATGCATCCCGATGCGAATCAACAGTTTCGGCACACCGGGGTTTATCGCCGCCCAATCGACTTGTTTCAGTTCTCGCAAAACCTCCAGTGCAAACGAAGCCGCCTCGTAAGCGCGCCCAAACGCAATGAAGTAGCTGTCGCCCTGCCGCTGAAGGATATGTCCATGCCATCTATCGGCGGAAGCATCCAGGATTTCATGGTGCTTTTGGTGGATCGGCTCAAAGTCCTTGCCCAAACTCCTTCCATAGTCGGAAGAGCCTTCCATATCGGTGAACAGAAGCGTGTAGGTTCCACGCTCATTCACGGTCGAATGGGTGTTTTCTACGGATTTGTGCTGCGGATCGGGTTGAATGTGGCTCATTCTATCTCCTGTTAGAGGCAATCCAAAAGAAAAGAGCTGGGTATCGAATGCATCAGACCGGTATACAGATCGGACGGCCTGACACTGCTTTGCCATGCTCTACGGGAAGGGAAAGCAGTTCTAATCTTCGTACAATGCGTTCCACTAAATTCGCGACAGAAGATGCCTATTCCTGCCAACACTCCGTTGGCTACGTCTGTCTGAACCACGATTTTGGCGATTAGACGATGAGCACGAGGGGGTGCCTGATTAACGTCTTTGCATGATTTGCAAGAAGACAAAAGAGTGGTAGGATTGCTGGCCCGACTATCGTCTTCTTTCTCTGATAACTTTTGCGACCGCGGCGATGAACAGGTGAAGCAGACGCCAGGGCGACACAAAATCGTGTTAATCGTTTCATCGTGAAAATCGTGGTTCAGACGAGGAGAGATGAGGATGGGAAGCACACCCACAGCACAGAGCAAACGAACTTTTGCGACACAATTGATGTTGTATATGTTTCGCAGGTGTATGCGCAGCGAATTTGATGGAATCGAAATTGGAGTGATGACGAACAAAAAAATTAACGCGGAGATGGCGCGGACGAAGGTCATCATTGCACTGGGGCTCATTCGTGAATTCGACCCGAGGCGTTATCGCTATCTCCAACGCGACGTCAAGCGCATTATGGTGTGGGGCCATCCGGGGCATCTGGGAACATGGCATAACGCCTGTGCTCTCTGCGAACTCTCGGAGAAATATGTGCTGGATCCGGAAACAACTCCTGAGATTCTGGCGGCCACCATCGTTCACGAAGCGATGCATGGACGGTTGTGTCGATGGGGTGTCGGGTATGAGGAAGAGAAGCGGGAGCGGGTAGAACACATCTGTTATAAGGCCATGATCGCCTTTGCGCGGCGTCTGCCGCTCACCAAGAAGGCAGCGCGGAAGGAGATCATGAGCAGTGCGCGCCGTCAACTGGTACGTGATCCGGCGATCTGGACAGATCGGGGCCAGTTCGAGAGCTGGACCCGCGCGATGCGCGAATCCACAAGCCACCCCTGGTTCTTAAACCTTGTCGAAAAATGGGTGATGGCAAAAAGAGGCTGGGCGGACGATCTACAGAAGGAGAGGGCAGTCTCTTAAGCGTGGAGAAATCGGTCCGTATGCGTATCGACCAACGTGTTACGTCCAGGAATTGCATCGGCTCCCTCCGTCTGCTGAACCGGTCTATCTGTTTGGTCGCATTGCATGTCGAATCTGGTCGCTGTATCTCGGTAAGGTGATCGAGAGTTCTAGGAGACGGGCACGCGCTGCCTCCGAGCCGATGTTGCCTAACGCTCGAATGGCCGCGCCGGGATCGTTGGGATAGGCGCCGTGGCGCACGATTTCCACGATTCGATCGATGGCAGGTTCGTAACGGCGTTGGCCCAGGATGTCGCAGACTCGCGCCTGAATCTCGGAGTCCGCATCGTAGGTGAAAGCCAGCAAGGTGTCTATCTGCTCAAATGGTGTCAGCGCCAGGATGCAGTAGGCGTTGTAGATGCGCTCATCTTCCTCACTGACTTCGTACAAGGGCCACAGTGTCTGGAGGATCTGCTCGTCTTGCGCGATTCTCTCAGGATCCGAGGAGGGTTGAAGGGCAGGATAGTCCCGCGGGAACTCACCCCAGTCTATCTCCTCCGAAAGGGCCTCCCACTGAGTACGCAGAAACGATCGCACGGAGGCATAGACGGGCGTAGGGTCTATCTCGCTATGGTCGATCCAGCAGACTTTCCCTGCCAACGGGCCGGTGATATAGAGACCTGCATAGTTGGAGTTATCGTCCGTCCAGAAGACGCGAAGCCCCCAGAGGTCCCACCCATACTCCAGGACGACCTTGTGAAATTCGAGAACCTCCTCCAGGGACATCAGGCGCATCGGCAGCCACTCTTTGGAGGCAGACATTCCGTTGTGGTCCTGATACAACACAAGCAAATCCTCTGGAAAGCGACAGTCCAACTTCTCCTGAGCAACCTCCAAAGCCTGTTGCGAGGCGGCGCTCTCGCGTGTAAAACCTGCCTTCTGATAGGCAGCAAGGATGTCCTGCAATATCGTGTCTCCTCTTCCTAAATAACGCATCTATGTTTCTGATCATTCACAGGTGTAGGTGAGAAGGTATCCCTTACAGACAGAGCATTGCCAGAGGTAGAACTCCCAAAAGCCTTCCAGTTTCTCTGCCCATACCTCTGCAAGAAAAGCTTCTGCGTCTTCCCTATCGGGTTGGACGGCGGCTTCAAAAAAGGCCCGGCCATCTCCGTCCGGCGAGAGTGCGTTGAGTGCATCGGCGTTGACCTGGCTGTAATAGATCCTATAGTCGCCGCAATGCGCCGGCCAACTGAAGAGATTAGAAATGTCCGGACGCGGTGTGCGCTGCTCCACTTCGGACGTGCGCTCTACGGCAAGAGCTTCCTGTTCCTCCTCACTCCACTCAGGATGCAGTTCCGCCAACTGTTCGAGGAGATCTTCGACCTCTCCAGCGTTGATGCTCATGCCGACTTCCGCCAACCGACCCGACAGCAAACACGCTTCACAGACGCAATGGGTTTCGTATCGTTCCGATTCCATATCCATAAAACCGTAGCCCGATCGCTCTTCGGAACAGACAACACAGGGCTTCGGATCGATTTCGTATCAGTACCGGCTCTTCTCATGCAGGTATCGAAACCGGGGTGATGTCTCTTCGGTCATTCCGAATTCCTTCTAATCCTGTGCGCCATGATCGCGTAGGATCTGGACTATCTTCGGCAGATTGCGGTGTTGTGCTTGTTGTAAGGCCTTTTCGCCTGTCGGGTTTGCCGCGTTGGGGTTCGCGCCATACGCCAGAAGGAGTTTCACCCCTTGCTCCTTATCTTCCTGTGATCCGTAATATTTGATCAGCGCCAGGAGAACACTATCCCTATCCCGGCAGTCATGATCTCTGCCAATTACGTTGGGATCGGCTCCGCACTCCAGAAGCAGGCGCATGGCCGCGATCTGGTTTTGGAAGGCGGCATACCAGAGCGGTGTCGCCCCTTCTTTGTTCGTTACGTCTACACCTACTCCGTGTTGCAGCAATAGACGGATGATACTCAGGTGACCTCCGTAGGCTGCATTGTAAAGAGGAGATAACCCACGCGAGTCCTGTGCGCGTACATTCGCTCCCTGGGCGATAAGTCTTTCAAGACACATTTGATCCCCTGCCAGAGCGGCTTCGTAGAGAGCAAACGGAGGTAGTTGCCGCTCCCACTCCAGCCAATATTCTGAGGAGCGGTTTATGGAGGCATTTGCGTCTGGAAAGGGAGGCCATCTGCCTTCGAGGACCAGCGCAAAAATGCGCTTTACAAACGACAACATCTCCAGGGGATTGAATGGTTTGGTCAAAAAACTGTTGCAGGCGACGCTGTCATGCCACACCCACTCCCGGATGCGGTCACCGCGGCGGAGGAGTACCAGTGCGGGAAGAGCGGTAAAAGCAGGGTCCGCATGCAGTCGCAGCACGACGGGTATGCCTTCCGCCCACTCGATATCGTCATCGACGATCAGCAGATGCGGGTGATGGGCTGCAACCGTTTCCAGAACATTTGCCGCCGTGACTTCCTCGGGACACATGACGACGGGATAGCCCGCACGAGTCAAAACGTCCGCACATGCCACAGCAACATCGCGGCGGCGTGCCGCGATGACGATCAGATGATCTGCGGGCACGAAGGGAGACGGTGTTGTGGCCATGTTTTACCTCGCCAAACTCTCCATGAGGGTGAAGGACCTCTTCGACATCCGATTCCGGAATCCTTCTCTCTGCACCTTTGACGTTGTGTTTGCCGATCGATTAGTCGGGGGTCGGCCTGGTGTCTGAGGTTGGGGAAAGATCGGAGCCTGCATCGCGGATGATCGCCTGCTCTCTGATCGTGATCCCGTGGGATTTCGAGATGGAGATACGCTGGGAACTGTAGATGCTGCGGTGGCCGGAGAGGATGTAGGCGAGGACACAGGAGGCGGTCAACGGCACGCCGATCTCTGCACCGAAGAGTTCGATGCCCATGAAGATGCAGGCGAGCGGGGTGTTGGCGGCGCCTGCGAAGACGGAGACGAAGCCGAGCGCCGCGAAAAAGCCGACGGGCTGATGCGTGATCTGGGCGAGAGCGGCCCCCAGCGTTGCGCCGATGCAGAAGAGAGGCGTGACTTCGCCGCCTTTGAACCCGGTGCCGAGCGTGATGGCGGTGAAGAGGATCTTCAGGGCAAAGGCCCAGAGCACGACACCGCCCGGTGTAAAGGATCGGGCAATCAACGGCAAGGAGAGTCCCAGATAGTCGCGTGTGCCGACGAGGTAGGTCAGCGCGATGATCACGAGACCGCCGAAGAAGGGGCGCAGAAGAGGACTGGGGATGCGCGCCTTCGCGAAGTGAGTGATGCGCTCGGTCAGTTCGGAGAAGAGAAAGGCGGCCAGGCCAAACAGGACGCCTGCCGTCAGAATCAGCAGCCAGAGGGTGGGAGTGAAGGCGGGGACAGGTACGCCTACATGGTAGACCGCATGTTTTACGCTCAGTGCGCGGCAGGTGACGTCGCCGAGGTAGGAGGCGACGCAGCAGGGGATCAGGGCCTCGTAGCCCAGTGCGCCGACGGAGAGCACTTCCAGGCCGAAGACCGCGCCCGCCAGCGGTGTTCCGAAGACCGAGCCGAAGCCGCCGCTGATACCCGCCATGATCAGTAGTTTGTGGGCGCGGGTATCCAGGCGCAGCGGCTTCGTCAGGAGGTTCGCCAGGGTGCCTCCCATCTGTACTGCCGTGCCTTCCCGGCCCGCAGAGCCGCCGAAGAGATGCGTGATGACCGTTGCCAGCAGCACCAGGGGCGCGAGGCGGAAGGGGATCGTCACCGTCGTGTCTTCTGCGGCATGGATGCTGTCAAGCAGGAGATTGTTGCCGCCGGCGACGGACTTCCCGAAGCGATCGTAGGCCCAGCCGATGAGGATTCCTGCCAGGGGCAGCAGGAAGAGAAGCCAATCGTGATGCTCCCGAGTGGCGGTCGCCGCGTTCAGGCTATGCAGAAACAGCGCGGAGGCGGCCCCGGAGAGGACGCCGACAAGGCAGCCCAATACCCCCCAGAGCGCCAGCGATTTGATGAGAGCGGTATATTCCCGATGATAGAAGCGAAGTGACACGCGCAGGTTCCTTCTGGTTGTGCCGTAGGAGGAGTGCGAGATGCAAAAATTCCTACGGCGTGGCTACCGTAGGAGTCATCAGCTTCCAGACCAGGAAGCGGTTTCATACAAGAGGGCGAACTCCATGCCCGCCGTTATGATACCCCATTTGGATTGTTGCATTTTACTCTTTTCAGGTATAATAGTTTTGTAGATGAAGGAGATCTTGTTTTCATGCAGCCATTTCATCTTCTCGCTTGAACGCTTACAGGTGGAAAATGTGAAATTTTTTGCTTGTAACACGTTTCAAGTCCAAAGCATCACTCGACGATGGCTTCCACAAAGACGAGGGCGCCAGGCAACTCACTCACCCCCATTTTGAAGGAGCTATCTATGCGTTCGCAGAAAAAGGGTTTTACCCTCATCGAACTTCTTGTCGTCATCGCCATCATTGCCATCCTGGCGGCGATCCTCTTCCCCGTTTTTGCCCAGGCGCGCGCCAAAGCCCGCCAGATCTCCTGCTTGTCGAACACCAAGCAGATGGGCACCGCGACCATGATGTATGTCCAGGACTACGATGAGACCCTGCCCGGCTACCGTTTCAATGGACCGGCAGGCTCCAACCTCAACCCGTATGCCAGCGATGCGCGCGTCGGTTCCTCGGCAAAGGACGTGATCTTTATCAACCAGTTGCTCTTCCCCTACATCAAGAACAACGATGTCTGGAAGTGCCCGTCTGCGCTCCAGCAGTGGGTCAATGTCGATGACAAGACCGGCGCGACCGGGGCGTTCCAGAGCTATGGGGGTGAGAACTCCTATGCGATGAGCAACTACCTGTTCCGTTCCAATGCCGGCCTTTCCATCGCGGCGCTCGTCGCCCCGGCCGATACCGTCGGTATGGTCGATGCCACCTACTACAACACTTTGCCCCATGGTCCCCGCACGGGTTCCGGCCCCTGCAAGCTCAAGGGCGAAACGTACGGCACCGCCACCTCTCCCGTAGATCCTACCAGCAGCACCTATCCCTACTACTGGAAGAATATGGGCAACAGCACGTATGACTTCACGGCGGGAAGCAACAACCCGGACGACGCTTCCAATGCGCAGGTGCTCTCCAAAGGCAAGGCGCGCCACTCCAACCTGCTCAATGTGATGTTCATGGATGGACACAGCAAGGCGATCCAGTACGATAACCTGGTCTTCGATGCGAACCTGGTCACCGGTGGCACCAACAGCGTCTGGGACCCCTACAAGACCGGCTGTCTGTAGACGCTCCCGTTTGCTGGAGAGGCGCAACCTTTCTGGCTCGTGCCTCCAGCCATCCAGCTTGCACAAAAACACAGCCCTCATTTCACGCATCCAAGTTACGTGAGGTGGGGGCTATGTTTTTGCTGCCCGAATAGCCCGAATAGCTTGATGCAGCCTAACCCTGTCGTAAACTTCCTCCGTCTTGCCGGCTACTCTCCTCCGGGCTGTTGCGATGATGGACCGTGAAGGGCATGTGACTGTCGTGGAAAACTCCCAGGACCTTTTGGGCTTAGAGTAGACCCTTGCGAAAACGTAATAGTCTCAGGCCATTGAAGACGACGAGGAGACTCGTCCCAATGTCCGCGAATACGGCCATCCAGAGGGTCGCCTTGCCCGTGAGAGCCAGCGCAAAGAAGATCGCTTTGATGCCGATCGCCAGGGCGATATTCTGTGTCAGAACTTGGGCTGTCTGGCGGCTGAGAGCCAGGAAGAGCGGGAGTTTGCGCAGGTCGTCCTGCATCAGCGCGACATCGGCGGTCTCGAGGGCGGTATCCGTTCCTGCAGCGCCCATCGCGAACCCGATCGACGCTTTCGCCAGAGCAGGCGCATTGTTGATGCCGTCGCCTACCATTCCGACCTCACCGTACTCTGCCAGCAGCGCCGTCATCGCCGTTAGTTTGTCTTCGGGCAACAGGTTGCCCCGCACATCGTCGATCCCGACTTTCGCGGCGATGGCTTGCGCCGTCGCCGCATTGTCTCCGGTGAGCATGACGGTTCGGATGCCGAGAGAGTGCAGCTCCTTTACGGCCTCGACACTTGTTTCCCGAAGCGTATCCGCCACCCCCAGTACCGCAAGCGCTTCCCTGTCAGAGGTTAGCACGGCCGTCGTTTTGCCTTCCTGCTCCAGACGATACAGAATCGCCTCGACAGCAGGACTGCACACGCCGTTCTCTTCCGTCAGGCGATGATTGCCGACGTAGTGGGTCTGTCCGTTGAATTTTCCCTGTACGCCGCGTCCGGCGATCGCCTCGAACTCCGTGACCGGCAGGAGGTTGCATCGCTCCGTGCCGTGCGCCCCGGCGCAGTGAGCGACGATCGCCGCCGCGACCGGATGTTCGGATTGGGAGTCGAGGCTCGCCGCCCAGTGCAGCAGTTCGGCGGAGGATTGATCGTTGAGGGGAATCACGTCCGTCACAACGGGTTTGCCGTAGGTGAGCGTGCCGGTCTTGTCCAGCGCGATGGCCTTGATTTTGCGCCCTTCTTCCAGATAGACGCCGCCCTTTACCAGAATGCCGTGTCGTGCCGCCGCCGCCAGTCCGCTCACGACCGTAACCGGCGTCGAGATGACCAGCGCGCACGGACAGGCGATCACCAGCATCACCAGCGCCTTATAGAGCCAGGGCGCGAACGGCTGCCCGAAGACCAGTGGGGGTATGCTGGCTACCAGCAGGGCGAAGACGACTACGCCCGGCGTGTAGTAGCGTGCGAACTGGTCTACGAAACGCTGCGTGGGGGCGCGCTGTCCCTGCGCCTCCTGCACCGTTTTGATGATACGGGCCAGGGTGGTATTGCCTTTATTTGCCGTCACCCGAAACTCGAACGCGCCCCGTTCGTTGACGGAACCGGCAAAGACAGTATCGCCGGCCTTCTTCTCGACAGGCATGCTCTCCCCGGTAATGGGCGCCTGATTGACGGTGGACGCCCCAGACGTGATCTCGCCGTCCAGCGGAATACGCTCGCCCGGCTTCACGCGCACGGTCTGCTCTACCTGCACGTCCGCCGCTTTCACCTCCTGCCACTCGCCCACGTCGTTCCGCACGGTCGCCGTCTCCGGAGTCATCTCCATCAGTCCGCGAATGGCGTTCCGGGCGCGCTCCAACGAAAACGCCTCGATCATCTCCGCGACCCCGAACAGAAAGGTCACCATCGCCGCTTCCGGCCACTGTTTGATGGCGCAGGCGCCGATAATGGCGAGGGTCATCAAGAAGTTGATGTTCAGGGTGAAGGTTCGTACCGCCAGCCAGCCTTTGCGCAGCGTCTCTTTGCCACCCGTCGCGATGGAGAGCATAGCAAGGAGGAGAACGGGCAGGGAGTCTTCCCTGCCCGTTCTCCAGGCGACCGCTTCCGCCGCGATTGCCGCGATGCCGGAGATCGTCATGAGCGCCCAGGTCGTTCGCGAGATGGCGACCGGATGCTCCTGCGCTTCGGATCTCTCCCCTTCTGCTCTCGGCGTCACCGGTCGTGCTTCCATGCCGAGGGAGTCCAGGGCAGCGATCAGGCTTGCAGAAGCGTCGGGCGCATGCGTCACCGTCAGTTCCCGCCGCATCAGGTCGAAATCCAACTGTTCGATTCCGGCGACGCTCTTCATGCGATTGCGGATCATCTGCTCTTCCGTCGGGCAGTCCATCTTCGCGATATAGAAAATCGATCGTTTCCCCTGGTTCATGCGCTTATATCTCCCCATCCGCAGGCGTATCGTGCTCGAACCAGTTGTAGAGCGTCGGCAACACCACCAGCGTCAGGAGTGTCGAAGAGAGGATTCCGCCGATGACGACCGTCGCCAGGGGACGCTGCACTTCTGCACCAATGCCGGTGTTGAGGGCCATCGGAATGAAGCCGAGGGCGGCGACGAGCGCGGTCATCAGCACGGGGCGCAGGCGTTCCGTCGCACCGTCACGTACGGCCAGAAAGACGTCTTTGCCCTGTTTACGCAGATGGTTGATCGCTGAGACCATCACAACGCCGTTCAGCACCGCCACGCCCGAGAGAGCGATGAACCCGACGCCAGCCGAGATGGAGAACGGCAACCCGCGCAGCCAGAGAGCGATCACTCCGCCCGTCACCGCCAGAGGAACGCCGGTGAAGATCAGCGCGGCCTGCTTTAGCGAGCCGAACGTGGAGAACAGCAGGACGAAGATCAGGCCGAGCGCGATCGGGACCACGAGCATCAGGCGGGATTTGGCCCGCTGCAGGTTTTCGAACTGACCGCCCCATTCCAGATAGCAGCCTTCGCCCAGCGTCACTTTCTGCCCGATCGCCGCCTGTGCGGCTGCCACGAAGCTGCCCAGATCACGGTCGCGCACATTCAGTTGTACCACGACACGGCGCTTGCCGTTCTCGCGGCTGATCTGCGCAGGCGAGGGGACCGTTTTGAACGCCGCCAGACTGGAGAGCGGAACCGCGCCGCCGTTGGGAGTGGAGATGGGCAGCGTCTTTAGCCGCTCCACGTCGTTGCGAATCCCTGCCGGCAGGCGCACCGTCAGATTGAAACGTTTGTCGCCCTGGAGGATCTGCCCCAGCGGACGTCCTCCCATCGCGGTCTCCACCCACTTCTGCACGTCGGAGACGTTGACCCCGGCACGGGCGATCGCTTCGCGATCCACCTGGATCTCCAGCACCGGGACGTCGTCCACCTGCTCGACCTGCACGTCCTGCGCTCCGGGGATCTTCCCGACAACGGTTGCGATCGCGTCCGCCTTCTGTTTGAGCGCCGTCAGATCTTCCCCGAACACCTTGATGCCAATATCCGACTTCACGCCCGCCACCAGTTCCGAGAACCGCATCTGAATCGGCTGAGTGAAGCCATAGCCCTGGCCCGGTACGTCTTTGACTTTCTCCTCGATCTCAGCGATCAGCTTGTCCTTCGTCAGGCCGGGCCGCCACTCCTCGCGCGGTTTTAGCATGATGAAGCTGTCCGTCAGGCTCATCGGCATCGGGTCGGTCGCGATCTCCGAGGTGCCGCTGCGGGAAAAGACGGTGATCACTTCCGGGATCGGTTTGATGGCGCGCTCCATGGCCGTGACGAGCCGCGTCGTCTCGCCGTCTCCCACGGTGCGGAGGCGCACCGGCTGGATCACGATGGTGCCCTCATCCAGTTGCGGAATGAACTCGGAGCCGAGCCTCGTGAACAGCAGCCCCGCCGCCACCAGAATACCGACCGCACCGACGGCGATCAGCCCCGGTCGCTTGAGGGAGAGTTTCAAAACGGGCCGATAGAGATGGCTCAGAAACTCCATAGCCGGATTGCGGCCTTCGCGTGTATCGCCCGAAAGGAACAGGCTGCACAGGGCGGGCACCAGCGTCAGGGTGAGGAGCAGCGCCCCGATCAGGGCGAACACAACGGTGTAGGCCATCGGCTTGAACATCTTCCCCTCGGTCCCTTCCAGGGCCAGAATAGGGAGATAGACGACGGTGATAATGGAGACGGCGAAGGTGACCGGCTTGGCGACCTCCCGCGCCGACTCCCAGACATTGTGCTTCACCTCTTCGCGTGAGAGCGTGCGTCCCAGATGCTCTCGCTGATGGGCCAATCGCCGGATGGTGTGTTCGACCATGACGACCGCGCCGTCCACGATCAGCCCGAAGTCGATCGCGCCCAGCGACATCAGATTTCCCGAGATACCGAACCGGTTCATCCCGACGATGGCGAACAGCATCGAGAGAGGGATCGCGAGCGCGACAATGACGGCTCCACGTAGATTGCCCAGCAGTACCAGGAGGATGAACAGTACCAGCAGGCCGCCTTCCAACAGACTCTTCTCGACCGTGTGTACCGTCTTGTTAACCAGTTCCGCCCGATGGTAGACCGTCGTCACTTTCACGTCCGTAGGCAACTGCGCGCGGATAACTTTCATCCGATCGTCCACGGCCTGGGAGACCGTCCGGCTGTTGGCGCCTTTGAGCATAAGCGCGATACCGACCACCGCCTCCTTGCCGTCTTTGCTGCTGACGCCGGTGCGGGGCGGGCTGCCCTCCTTCATCTCCGCGATATCCCGCAGCAGGATAGGGGTGCCTTTCTCCGAGGTGACCACGATACGACCGATGTCTGCGAGGGAGGTAGCCAGGCCCGTGCTGCGCACCAGAGTCTGTTCGCCCTTGCGCTCGATAAAGCCGCCTCCGACATTGGCATTGTTGTTCTCTACTGCCTCGATGACCTGGCGCAGCGACAGGCCGCGTGCCAGCAGCTTTTGCGGATCGATCTGCACTTCATACTGCTTTTCGTACCCGCCCATGCCGTTCGCCTCTACAACACCCGGCACGGTGCGCAGTTGTGGGCGGATCACCCAGTCCTGAATGGTACGGAGTTCCATCGGCGTGCGCGTATCGCTCTCCACAGCATAGTGATAGATTTCGCCCAGACCCGTGGTGACCGGGCCGAGTTGCGGAGCGGGAACGCTCGTGGGAATCTGCTCGCGCACCGTGCCCAGGCGTTCATTGACCAGTTGGCGTGCAAAGTAGGTATCTACATTGTCGGCGAAGGTAACGGTGATCTGTGACAGCCCATACCAACTGAGCGACCGCACCTCCAGCACGCCGGGAATACCGCCCATCGCCGTTTCAATGGGAAACGTGACCAGTTTTTCCACCTCTGCGGGACCCATTCCCGGCGTCTCGGTATTGACGACGACCTGATTGGTCGTGATGTCCGGCACCGCGTCCAGCGTTAGGCTGTTCCACGACATGACGCCGACAGCGATCAGCAAAACTGTGGCTATCAGGACCAGGAGACGCTGCGTCAGACTGAAATGCAGAATTTTTTCCAGCATGATCTAGTCGTCTCCCTTCAGACTGTCCTTCTGGCGTTCGCTCTTCAGGACAAACACACCCTCGACGACCACTTTTTCCCCGGAGCGAAGTCCCTCCGTGATCTCCGCAGTCGTCTCGGTGACATGTCCGATCTGGACTTTGCAGCGCGTGTAGCCTTCCCCGGTTTCGACATAGACGAAGCGATCCGTTCCCTCCTCTTCCAGCGCCGAAACGGGTACCGACAGCGCGTTCTTCTGTACGCCGACTCCCAGGGTCACGCGCGCGAACATCTCCGGTTTCAGGCGCCCCGCGCGGTTTTCGACGAGGCATTGGACCGCGAGGGCACGGGTTTTCTCGTCCACGCGTCCTGCGATACTCTGCACGAATCCGGAGAAAGTCTCGTTGGGATAGGCGGGAACCGTCAGCTGTACGTTCTGCCCCGGACGGATGCGGGCGAGGTCCTTTTCCGCAACATGGGCCTCGACAGTGACGGTATTCAGGTTCTCGATGACCATCAGGGCAGCGGTGCGCTCGACGGCCTCTCCGACGGTTGCAGTGCGTTCGGTGACCGTGCCGCTGATCGGAGCCGAGACGGAGATCAAGCCGCTGCCGCCTTCGACATGCCCTGGGCCTTCCAGTGCGAAAAGGTTTGCGCGGGCGGCTTTCATGCTGTCTTCCGCGCCATGCAGCATTGTCTGTGCCGCCTGCTCGCCTTTCTGTGCGCGGCGCACGTCCTGCTGTGCCCGATGGAGTCCCTGCCGTGCCCGCTGCACCTCCCCTTGCGCGGCGCGAACCTCGGCTTCTGCCGTCTGCACGGCCTGCTTGTTGAGCAGATCGCCGGAAGAGATCTTCTGCTCTCGTTCCAGGGCCTGCTTTGCAATCGCGGTGCGTGACTGTGCGCGGTCTACCAGGGTTTTATCCTTGTTCTGCTCTGCCTGCGCCTGTTCCAGTTCGGCCCGCGAGATGAGCTCTTCCTTGTAGAGCCGTTCGGCCCGCTGCAGCACAACGGTATGGGCCTGCAAATCCGTCTGCGCCTGCAGCAGTTCCGACTGTGCGGCGGAGAGTTCCGACTGTGCGGCCTGCAGCGGGGCTTGTGAGAAAGCACCGGCCTTCGCCAGATCGCGCTGACGCTGGAGAGCGGTTTCGGCGCTGGCCTGTTTGGATTGGGCCTGCTCGATGTCGCCCTGCGCCTGCTGCACGCTTGCCCGTGTTTGGGCGGTTTCGGCCTGGGCGGTCTGAACCCCGGCACGGGCCTGTTCAATATTGGCTTCCGCTTGCCGAACGGCGGCATGCGCCTGCGCGACCTCATAACTGTCGAGGACAGCCAACGCCTGTCCGGCGCGGACGCTATCGCCGGGGTTGACCAGCAGGCGCACCACTTTACCGGGGGCGGGCGGCGTGACTTTTGCGCCCCGATTCGGGCTGAGTTCCACGGTGCCGGGGACTGTCAGCCCTTCGCGCATCGGCGCAATGTGCACCGTCTCTATGCGCAGTCCCGCCGTTTTGGCGGCGGCTTCGCTGAGTTTGATGGGGCCGGTCGCCGCAGGATTCTCCTCCGGCTTCGTTTCTGTTTGCGGTGCGGCGGCGACCGGTGCAGGCCGTAGGCGCGGCATCACGATCGCCGTCCCGACGATCCCCACCAGCAGGCTGCCCAGTACAAGCGGCAGATTCGACTTGTTGAATTTTTGTCTGGGAGAAGCGGTCATTTGATTTTTCCTTTGATGACGACAGGCGCAGGCAACCGGGCCGCAGGAATAGCGCCCGTGGCGCGTTCCAGTTCTGCGTGGGCAAGGGCGGTATTGGTGAGGGCTGTCAGGTATTCCGTCTGGACGGCGGCATAGGTGCGGCGCGCTTCGAGCACCGCGACAATGCTCGTCTGACCTTCCCGAAATCCTGTCTGGCTGGCATCCAGCAGGCGTTTCGCCTGTTCCAGCACCCCACCCTGATAGTTGGCTGCCACCGTCTGCGCGGCCTGGAGACGGGCAATAGCCTGCGTTACCTCCTGGCGCACCTGATTCTGCATGGCGGTAATGCGGTCGGTCTGCGCGCGGGCGGAGGCTTCCGCCTGTCGGACCCGATTGCGGCGGTTGCCGTAGTCGAAGAGAGGCAGGGAGATGCCCAGCCCGATACCGAAGCCGTTGCCGGAACCAGGTTCCGGTACGCCCCGGATCAGGCTGCCGAAACGGACCTGCGGGGTGAGATCGGGACGGCCCTCGGCGCGGGCCAGGCGTGCCTCCTGCTGAAATCCCTCCCGTGTCGCCTCCACATTTGCGATTTCAGCGCGGGAAGAGAGAGCCTGACTCAGGAGAGTCGGGGCGTCGATCGCATCGGTTATGGGCGTGAGCGGAGAGAGAGAGGCGAGGGGAGCCTCTGCGGGCAGACCGAGCAGGGTGTTGAGCGCCGCCGCTGCAACGCCTGCCTGCGCGTCGGCAAGAGTCACCTGCTGTTGCGCCCGCGAGAGTTCGATACCAGTCTGCGCCAACTCGATGCCGGGGCGCTTACCGGCCGCCACGAGAAGGCGCGAGATACGATCGAACTCTGCCGCATTGCTGAGCAGATCCGCGGCCAGAGCCTGCTGCGCCCTCGCCTGTGCCAGTTGATAGTACGCCGTGCGGACGCTGAATACCAGCTCTCGCATCTCGACGACGGCTTGCGCCTGGGTCGCCTTTAACTGGGCTCCGGCGACGCCTTTGCGCGCAGAGCGCGTGCCATTGAGTTCCAACGGCTGCGACAGAATGAGTTCATCCCCAGAACCGGAGAGGCTGGTGATGCCCGGCGTGAAGACGAAATTCGGATTGGTGAGCGCCTGTGCCGAACGGAGGCCGAAGTGCGCCGCCGCCACCTCGCGTGCCGCCGCGGACAGACGCGGGTTGTTCTGGATCGCCCGCGCAACAGCATCGTCGGCCGACAACGTCGGCCCCTGCGCCAGGGCCAGACCCGGCACGAAAACAAGCAAAAGAGGAAGGAAAGAACGCATGGAAAGTCTCCTGACGTACCCTGGAACCGGTAGTCAGGCAGAGAGCGCACGGAGGCAGCATGACGCACTGACAAACCCGGTTCAAAATGAAGAAAAGGGGTGATCAGGCGACAGGAGGCGCGCGAAGGGAAGGAGTGGCGAGGGCGATGGAACCCGCAGGAGGGCCACGCGCGGCGATGGGCAGAAGCGCCGACTGTGCTTCCACAGGCGCGACCCAGCAGAAGGGTGACAGAGGGAGCACCGCAACAACGGGATGGAAGTTAAAGTGCGCTGGCAGCGCGCTCGGATCAGGAGCGTCCGCCTTGATAACCAGTGTGCATCCGCATGCTGCCTTGCAGATTGCATCTCGGCCCCGAGGCGCCGGTTCGATGAGGCAGCGCGGATCTTGCTTGACTTCGCTGACGCAGCAGCAGGTGTCGGCGGTGCTGCAGATGCGACCGTCGCAGACCCATGCGCTCGCCTCTCCCGCCGAGAAGACGGAAGTGAACAGGAAACTGCACAGTAGAAACAGGTTGAGGATTCGGTGGCTCACAGTATTTCAGTATAGCATACCGCTATCCATAAGTTCCTGTTTGCGCAAAGAGCGCCTTTTGAAGAGATCAATGCTGCCCCGGCTGCTTGGCAGGCGGCGTCCAGGGCGTGGCCCGTACCGGCGCATTGGGCGTCAGCGCGTCCCTGCCGGTCACGACGACCTCTTCCTGTCCTTTCAATCCATCGGTGATCTCGGTAAATGCGCCGTCGTCGAAGCCTGTCGTGATCACCACGCGACGGGCTTTGCCGTTCTCGACGACGAAGACGAACTTACCGGACTTGTCGGAGCCGACGGCGAGCGAGGGGATGCTCACGACCTGCGGGTGGGTCTCCAGAACGGTCTTCACCATCGCGTAGGCTCCGGGCAGGATCTCCCCTTGCGGGTTCGGCAGGTCCACTTCTGCGGGCAGGCTGCGTGTTTTCGGGTCCAGCGAACCCTCGGTACGCGCGACGCGTCCGGAGATCGCGGCGCTATCGGGCAGGCCGGCCAGCGTGATTTTCACGGGGGTGCCGACGCGAATGAAGCGCGCTTCGGTCTCCGGGATGTTGATAAAGAGCCGCAGTCGATCCAGATCGGCGACGGTCACGATGGCCGCGGCGTTCTGGCTGGAGGAGGCGGACTGAATGAACGCGCCGGGATCGACGAAGCGTTTGGTGATCGTCCCGGCGAACGGCGCGCGGATGCGGGCGTAGTCGGCGATCGCCGCCACCCGACTCACGGCGCTGCGGCCTGCTCCCGCCTGGAACTGGACTTCGGCGACTTTCGCCTGGGTCACCGCCCGCTGCTTTCCGCTGACCGCCACGTCCTGCGCCGCCACCTCGACCTGTTTCTGCGAACCGGCCTGCTGCGCCTGCGCGATGGATACCTGCTCCTTCGCGGCGAGAACCTGGGCCTCTGCCTGTTCGATCTGCGCCGTGGCGGTGTGAATCTGCGCCTGCGTCGCTTTGAAATTGGCCTGCGCGGCCTGGACTGCGCTCCGGGCAGAGGCCATCTTGCCACGCGCGGCGGCAGCGCGACTCTCCGCGGTATCGACGTCCTGCTTCGCGATCAGCATCGGGTTCTTATCATAGATGCCCTTATAGCGCGTGTAGGTGACTTCGGCGAGGCGCTGTTCGGCCTGCGTGGAGGCCAGATCGGCCTGCGCTTTCTCGACCTGTGCCTGACTCGCTTCCAGTGCTGCCTGCGCCTGCTCCCGCTGCGCTTCCGCCTGCTCCACGGCGCCCTGCATCTGGAGCATCTGCGCCTTCGCGCGGGCGACTCCGAGCGGAGCCTGCTGATAGTCGGTCTGCGCCTTCTCCTCCGCCGTGCGTGCCCGCTGGACCTGCGCGGCGGCGCTCTGCTCGGTGGCGCGGCTGCCCTGCACGGAGGCCAGGGCGGAGCGATAGTTCTGCTGCGCCTGATCTCGATCCGCCTGCAACTCCGGAGCCTGGATCGTCGCGAGGATCTGCCCCGCCTTCACGCGATCTCCGCGATCGACCGAGATCGTGCCGAGGTAGCCCGGCACCTTGGCGAAGAGGGTCGTCTCGGTCCAGGGGCGCACATCGCCCGGCAGAGCGATCAGGCGCGACACACTGCGCCTCTGCACGTGGGTCGTCTGCACGGCGGCAGGCGGCGTTCCCTGTCCCTGCGCGACGGCGGAAGGCATCGCCTCATGCGGACGCGTGGCGAGGAGAACGCCGCCGCTCGCGACGACAGTCAGGAGGGTGGTTATGGTCAGAGGGAGCTTATGTTTCATTCTGTCTCTTCTTTCGGCGTCTCGATGCGAGGCCGGCTGACGCCCTCGCGTACCGGTGTCAGGAAATGGGCGCTCTCGGTGTCGGTCGGATCGAGCGACGCGGAGCGGGTGGAGGCGCGGGACTGGAGCGCGGCGAAGATGGACGGCAGGATCAGCAGGGTGGCCAGTGTGGCCGCCGTCAGGCCGCCGATGACCGCCCGGCCCAGCGGCGCGGTCTGTGGCCCGCCCTCTCCCAGCCCGAGCGCCATCGGAATCATGCCCGCGATCATCGCCAGACTGGTCATCAGGATCGGGCGCAGGCGGGTCTGCGCGCCCTCGACCGCCGCCGTCGGAGCCGCCGCGCCGCCGACCCGGGCACGCTCGGCGAAGGTCACCAGCAGGATGGCGTTGGCGACCGCGACGCCCACCGCCATGATCGCCCCCATATACGACTGGATGTTCAGCGTCGTGTTCGTGATCCAGAGCATGACGGCGACGCCCGCGATGACCGCCGGAACGGTGGAGATGACGATCAGCGCCAGGCGCGGTGACTGGAAATTGGCCGCCAGCAGAAGCAGGATCACGACGACCGCCAGCAGAAAGCCCGTGCGCAGCCCGCCCAGCATCTCCTGCATGGCCGGGACCTGCCCGCGCACGCTTACCGTCACCTTCGGCGGCGCGCCTGCCGCCTTCAGCGCCTGCTCGATGCGCGCGGAGGCGGAGCCCAGATCTTCGCCTACCACATTGGCGGTGATCGTCACCATCCGCTGCGAGTTGTAGCGGTCGTACTCCGCCGTGCCGGGCGTGACGGTTGCGACCTCTCGGAGGAGCAGGGACGTGCCGTTTTTAGCCGTGATGGGAATGTTCCCGATCGACTCGGCGGAGTTCATCTTCGCGATCGGGACATCGACCTGCACCTGATAGGCGATCCCGCTCTTGGGATCGGCCCAGTAGTTGGGCGAGGTGAAGCGGCTGGAAGAGGTCGCGGCGACGGTGGACTTCGTGATGTCCGTCGTCGTCAGGCCCATCACGCCCGCGCGTTCCCGGTCGATCGTCACCTGGAGGGTCGGAAAGTCGAGCGACTGGCCGAACTGGATATCCCGCAGGCTCGGGATCTTCTGCATCGCGTCGCGCACCTTGACCGCGTACTCCTGATCGGCGGCCAGCGTCGGCCCGGCGATGGCGATCTCTACCGGGGTCGGCGACCCGAAACTCATGACGCGGCTGACGATGTCGCTCGGCTCGAAGGAGAGGCGCAGGTCCGGCATCTCCGCCGCCATGCGCTTGCGCAGGCGCTCTTTCAGCGCCTCAATCGGCACATCGGCGCTCTGCTTCAACTGCACCTGGAGAACGGCCTCTTCCGGCCCGCTGGTCCAGAGATGGATCGTGTTGACCGGGTAGGAGGGAGCCTGGACGCCGACGAAGCCCAGGGTGATCTGCACGTTGTTCGCGCCCGCCTCCTGCTTGATAAGCTCCAGCACCTGCTGCGCGATGATCTCCGTGCGCTCGATCCGCGTGCCGGTGGGGGCGTGGAGTCGCAGTTGGAACTGTCCGGCATCCACCTTCGGGAAGATCTCCGTTCCCAGGCGCGGGCCGACCAGACCGATCACCAGCGCCGCGACCACCAGGTAGGCGGCGATGACCAGGCCGCGCATCTTCACCACGCGCAGCATTCCCTGCCGGTACCGCTCCTGCAAGCCGGAGAAACCGCCGTGATCCGTTCCCGAACTGCTGCCCTCCGCGCGCGACTTCATCACCCAGACGGTCAGGACCGGGACGAGGGTGCTGGAGAGCAGGTAGGAGGCGATCATCGAGAAGCCGACCGCCAGGGAGAGGGGCAGAAAGAGGGAGCGCGCCGCGCCGGTCATAAAGAAGGCGGGCGTGAAGACGGCCAGGATACAGAGCATGGCGAGCAGGCGCGGCAATGCGGTCTCGGCGCTGGCGTCCAGAGCGGAGCGGGCGAGGGTCTTGCCGCGCGCCAGATGGGTGTGGACGTTCTCGATCGTGACCGTGGCCTCATCGACGAGGATGCCGACGGCCAGCGCGAGCCCGCCGAGGGTCATGATGTTGATGGTCTGTCCGGTGAGGGCGAGGGCCAGCGTCGCCGCCAGCAGCGCCAGCGGGATGTTGAGCACAATGATCAGGGCGCTGCGAAGATCGCGCAGGAAGAGCAGCACCATCACGCCCGTCAGGACCGCTCCCAACGCGCTCTCGGTCAGGAGGTTGACGATCGCGCCGGTCACGTAGGGGGATTGATCGAACTGGTACTCGACCTTGACGCCGTCCGGCAGCACCGTCTGAAACTTCGACAGGTTGGCCTTCACGAGGCCGACCACGGAGAGAGTGGAGGCGTCGGTGCGTTTGGTGACGGGGATATAGACCGTGCGCCGCCCATTGACCAGTGCATACCCGGTGGCGATGTCTGAGCCGTCCTCCACAGTGCCGATGTCATGCACGAAGACGGTCTGCGCCGAACCCACCCGGAGGGGCACGCTCTCCAGCTCTTTGATCGTCGGCACGGTCGCGTTGACGGGCACGATCGGCATCATATCCCCGATGCGCACGTTGCCGGAAGGCGCGATGGTGTTGGTGGCGCTGATGGCCGCCACGACATCGTCCGGAGAGAGATGGTAGGAGCGCAGACGGTCGGGGTCGGCATGGATCACGATGGAGCGGGCGCTGCCTCCGAAGGGCGGCGGCGCCGAGACGCCGGGCAGAGTCGCGAAGAGGGGACGCACCCGGTTGAGCGCGGCATCCTGGATCTCTGCGACGGTGCGGGTGTCGCTGGAGAAGACCAGTTCGCCCACCGGCACGCTGCCCGCATCGAAGCGGGTCACGAACGGCGGCACAGTTCCGGGCGGCATGAAGGCGCGGGCGCGGTTGACATAGGAGACGGTCTCCGCCATCGCAGAGGCCATCTTGGTGCCCGGATGGAACTGGAGTTTGATCAGCGCATTGCCCTGCACCGATTTCGATTCGACGTGTTCGATGCCCGTGATATAGAGGAAGTGGTACTCGTAGTAGTAGGTCAGAAACCCTTCCATCTGCGCCGGATCGACGCCGCCATAGGGCTGCGCGACGTAGATGACCGGCACGCCCAGGTCGGGAAAGACGTCACGGGGCATACGGCCCACGAAGAAGAGCGCGCTCAGGACGACGGCGATCAGGGCCACGATCACGGTGATGGGGCGGCGCATGGCCGCCGATACCAGGCTCATTTCGTCCCCCTTGTCAGGCGACCGTAGCGGCGAGAGGTCTCTCCGGTCGCCCAGTCGAGCACGGCCCGCGCCTGATCCAGGCTGACATGCGCGTTTACCAGGGCCGTCGCCGCCCGGCTCGCCAGGGCTTCCGAGTCCGTCAATTCGACCAGGGTGTTCAGCTGAAGCCGGTAGCGCTCACTGGCCAGCGACAGCGACGCGTAGGCGGCGGTGACCTGTTCCGTAGCGGATTTGACCTGCGCCTGCTGCGTCTGCAAGTTCAGCCACGCCTGAGCCACCTGGAGTTTGACCGCTTCGACGGTCTCCTTCTCCTGCGCGATGGTGATGTCCCGCTTCTGTTTCTCTTCCGCGACCCGGCCTTCGACCAGCCCGCCGGTGTAGAGCGGAATCGAGACCGCCATCCCGACCGCGTAGTTTTTGCTGTTCTGGATCACGCCGCTCGGATTGACCACGCCCAGACTCGCGATCGCATCGACGCGGGGCATCCGTTCGCTGCGAACGCCCCGAATCGTCTGCTCCGCCGCCTGCCGCTGGAAGGCCGCGCTCTTCAACTCCGGACGCTGGGCCAGAGCGAGAGCAGTCACCTGCTCGATCGTCTGCGGCATCGCAGCGCGGGGAACCATGTCTACCGGCGTCAGAGCATACTCCGTCAGTTTCGTCTCACCCATCGCGTTGTTGAGCGCGGCGAAGGCGGCGCGCACCTCGTTCTGCGCTGCCAGAACTGCTGTGTTCGCTTCGGAGGCGTTGGCCTGGGCGGTCTGAAAGTCCACTCCTGACTTCAACTGTCCTTCCAGGAACAGACGGGCCTGCTGTACCGTCGTTTCACGCTGCTTCAGGTTAGCCGCCTGCACATTCGCCAACTGCTGGGCGCGCAGCACGTTGAGATAGGCCTGCTGTACGCCCAGAAGCACCAGGGCTTTCTGCGCCTCCGCATCCTCTTCGATAGCGGACGAGAGACCCTTGCGCGCGGCGACGAGATGCTGGGTGCGGCCGAAATCGAAGAGCGTCTGCGTGATGTTGATCCCACCGCCAAACTGCTTTTTGACCGGGTCCCCCGCCATTCCCTGGACGCTCAACGGAGACGTTCCGTAGAGCGCCGGATTCCCGAGCGGCCCAAAAGCGGGCGCGCCGAGCGGGCCGTCTGTCGCGGTTCCCTGGAGGACCACGGAAGGCATCATGCCCGCCCGCGCCTGCTGAATCCGCGCCTTCGCCGCGCCGATCTGCGCATCCGCCTGCTGGAGCGCCGGATGTTGCTTCAGCGCAGCGGTGAACGCCTGTTCGAGTGTCAGACCCACGGGCTTCTCCTGGGCCGAAGCAGTGGGAGCGCTCGCTGTGGATAGGCAGAGCAGGGAAAAAGAAAGAAGCGAATTCCGATGTAGCGCCGGAAAGGCAGAGCAGGAAGACAGGAAGAAAGGAAAACAGGAAAAGAGAGAGGTACGGAAAGAGGAATTCAGTCGTTTAGGCATGGATGGGCTCTTTTTCAGTCGGAAGCATTTCGTTGAGCGATTCGCGCACTTATAGCCGCGCCTCCGCGTCTTTGAGTGCGTTCAGGATGCGCCGGGAGCGCTCGCGATGAGCCCTTCCTCTCCACCATGTTACTGTTTGAACAACTGCCATAGCAAGCAGAAGAATGCCGTAGGTCATGTTGTCTGCGGCTCTGATGAAGGTGCCGGAATAGGTCTCTTCGAACAGGGCGCCGCCTGAAAACCGGGCGAGAAACGTCTGGACAGTGTATCCGTCGTGCCGCGCAAGCCAGAAGGCAAGCCAGATTTTCACGCCGGCCATGCATATAAAAGCGACTGCGGCGAACATCATGGCGAACTGATTCTTGGCTCCCCGTTTCCCGGTTACATCTTCCAGGTATTTCCAGTCCTCCGCGGTAAGGGGGTTACGCCTTGAGGACACCGGTATTGCGGACATGATCTTACCTCCTTCCACGCAGGACTGTTCGTCACGTCCCTGGGCATTCCCTGCGTTGCGGAATCAAGAAAGATCGAACTGGGGGTGTTGGGGATCGTCCTGGCGTCTCTGCGCTCCAGGACGATGATCTCAATGTGGTACTACCGCAAATCCTTCAGGGCAAAGCGGTGCTGGCCTCGATCTCACTGAGCGCATCACCGATGTCGTTCGGTGCGTTTTGCGCGTGATGTTCGCCGCCGCGGATCGCTTCGTAGAGGAGGGATGCGACGATGGCGCCGAAAGCAGGGCCGAGGAGATAGATCCAGTAGACAGAGAGGGGAGCGACGCCTCCGAAGAGCGCGGGGCCGAGAGAGCGGGCCGGATTCATGGAGCCGCCGGTGATCGCGCCGCCGATCCATACGTTGAAGACGACGGTGAGGCCGATCGCCAGTCCTGGAACCGCGCCGTCGGCGCGTTTATCGGTGGCGACCGCAATGATGACCAGCATCAGGAAAAAGGTGAGGGTCGCTTCGACGCCGACGGCACGCCAGAGCGGGCCGGGGGCCGGAATATGCACCCCATGGCCGCCCCCGAAGAAGAGAGCGGCCAGCGCGGCGGCGGTGATGCCTCCGAGAAACTGCGCGATCCAGTAGGGGAGGATGTACCGCCAGGGGAAACGCCCGGCAGCAGCAAAACCGAGCGTGACCGCCGGGTTGAAGTGCGCCGCGGAGATAGGGCCGAGCGCATAGATCATGGCCAGAACGGCGAGCCCGGAGACCCAGGCGGCTGCCATCAGTCCGCTGTCTGCTCCCTGAAAGCGACCTGTTGCCGAGAGCGCCACCGGCGCAAAGACGATGCCGAAGGTTCCGACGAACTCCGCGATATAGCGCCGCAGCATACCGTTGACCACGCTCTAGCCTCCGAACTCAGCGAGCAGCGTTTCGACGCGCGTTTGGATCTCATCCCGGATCACGCGCACCTGTTCGATAGGCCGGCCTTTCGGGTCGTCCAGGCCCCAGTCGTCCGAAATATGAATCCGCGCCGGGCAAGCCTCGGCATCTACTCCACAGCCCATCGTAATGATGCGGTCGGCGCTGTCCGCCATCTTCTGCGTCAGTTGCTTGGGCCTCTGCCCTTCCATCGAGATACCGACCTCCTGCATCACGGCGACCGCAGTCGGATTGATAGTTTCTCCGGCAATGGTTCCGGCCGAGAGGCCACGCACAGCAAGGCCACGTTCCTGCGCCAACTTGTTGGTGAACGCCTCAGCCATCTGCGAGCGCCCGGCGTTATGCACGCAGACATACAGTACGGTCTGTGTATTTTTTTCCAGGGGAGGTGTCAGTGGCATCAGCAGTTACATCCTGTTCCACAGCACTCGACCGCGCCTTTTGCCGGGCGTATCGGAGGGCAGCAGACCTCCTTCGCCAGGCAATCGGTATGCTTGTAGGCAAGATGGAGCGTTACGGCATCTTCGGTGACGGTATGGCCGACGACCGGATATTGCGAGATCGTAGTCTCCTCATATTCGATCTCGATGTCCAGATCCTGGTTTTCCGGCAGCACCTTCCGGGCGATGTTCAGCACGTCCGCCATTTTGCCTGCCAGCAGGCGGTGATCGGTGTCTGCCCCGAGCCAGACCTGAAGTTGGCAGGTGTCGGTGGTGTGCAATTTGCCGCCGCAGTCGATAAAACGCTTCTGCATGTGCGCGACTTCCGTGATATGGAAGGAGATGGGAATCGCATTCGTGTTCGGCAGGACCAGGCGAAACTGTTTGGTGCGGTGCGCTTCCAGAAGGGTCTTGAAGGCGCTGAGTTTCAGGGCGCTGTTATCGTGCCTGCTCTCTGGACTTGCGAGGAGCGCAATAGGTTCCAGCATGGGGATGTTTCCTTCTCGGGTTCGATCAGCAGCAAGGGCTGCCTGCATTTTTATTCGAGGTCTCGCTGTCGTTGAGATAGTTTGCCAGCGCCGCTATGGCGGCGCGGTTGACACCGCAGACCATATTTTTGCCGCGTCGCTCCACGGTGATGAGGCCCGCGAGGCGCAGCTCTTTGAGGTGATGTGAGATCTTCGAATTGATCTGCTCGGCCCCTGTCACATGGCAGCAGACCTCTCCGACGGTCGGCCCGGAGACCGGTCGTACCTCTCCGGTCTCATCCACGGCGACCGGGCAACAGCAGGAGCGCAGGAACTCGAAAATGTGTAGGCGCGTCGGATCGCCCAGCGCTTTGAACATCGCCGCTACGTCTAGCCGCTCGTTCAGCAGAATTTCCATTCACTTCCTCATTTCGCGAAATGTTGTAATGATGGTACCTGACGATTCGGGAGATGTCAAGGACATTTCGTGAAATGTGAAAATGTTTTAGCGTGTATGGAGGAGAGAGGCAAGCAGCCCGATCAGGGCTCCGCCCAGTACCAGCCAGAGAGAGTTGACCCGGAACCGAAAGAGCAGCAGGGCGCTGAGGAGACCCAGGGTGATCGTTACGCCGTCGGTGAGCGCGGCACGGCTGAGTTCCCAGGTAACGGTCGCCATAAGCGCCAGCGAGGCGACGTTGACGCCGTCGAGAAAGGCTCCGGCGAGGGGCGACTTGCGGAGGCGCGGCACCAGCGGGCCGCTGACCGCGACGAAGAGGAAGGCGGGCAGGAACATTCCTATGGTAGCGATGATCGCTCCGCGCGGCCCGTCCAGAACAAAACCGATAAAGGTCGCCGTGGTGAAGACCGGCCCCGGCGTCACCTGTCCGACCGCAATAGCGTCCAGAAGCTGCGCCGAGGTGAGCCAGTGCAGGCGCGCGACCAGATCGGCGCGCAGAAAGGCCAGCAGCACATAGCCGCTGCCATAGACGATCGAGCCGAACTTCAGGAAGACCCAGAAGAGCGATCTCCACTCCAGCGATGAGGAGTTTGCGGCCATCCGGCCCAGCAGCAGAGGGATGACCACCAGAGCGGCGATCATGCCCAGGAGGGAGAGCAACGGCGCGATCTCTCTCTTTTCTCGATTGGTGACCCAGTGCCGTCCTCCGGTCAGCGCACCCACGCCGAACAGCACGAGCAGAGGAGCGACATTCAGGAAGGCGGCGACCGTCGCCCCCATCCCGACAGCGGCCAGAAAGCGCGTTTTGAGAGCGGTGCGCCCCAGATTCCAGAGCGCTTGCAGAACCACCGCGATTACCACCGGCTTGACGCCATAGAGGACGCCCGCGATCTGGGGCAGCCGCGCAAAACGCACATAGATCGTGGCGATTCCCATCACCAACAGAAACGCGGGCAGAATGAAGCAGACGCCCGCCAGCAGCAGCCCTTGCCGGCCTGCCAGCCGAAATCCGATGTGGATCGCGAGTTCCGTCGAACTCGGGCCGGGTATGAGGTTCGACGCGCCGAGCAGGTCGAGGAACTCGTCCTTCGTCAGCCATGCACGCCGTTCCACGATCTCCGCCTGCATCAGCGCGATATGCGCGGCCGGCCCGCCGAAGGCGGTCAGGCCCAGCCGCAGGAAGAGGAGCGCCAACTCTTTTCTGGAGATCACATCGCGCCTTCGGTGGTAAAGGCCACTCTCTTCTTTTGAAATCGCTGCATTACCTTGCTCCCTATCGATCTCACGAATCGGTGTTTCGTGTCTACGAGTTCGCCGAAACACGCGCAGGCACCTCCTTGCAGGGATGCGTTGGGCCAACCTGCAAGGGTATAATCATGCTGGCATTCCAAAATTGTGATCCGTGCGCGTTTTAGGCTTATGGGCATCGTGCTGCGCGCATGGTTGTACTTCATCTCAGGAGATAACCTACGGTGCAAAAGAGCACGTTCGCCGGCGCGATGATCGCCACTTCTCTCTTCTTCTCTCTCTCCCCGGTGCTGGCCCAGGCTCCGACTCCTGCGACCACGACGCTGGTGATGCCGTCCGGGATCGATCCTTCACGCCTGACGTTTATCCAGCCCGCATTGCTCTATACCAATGTGGATGGTCAGCAGCCTGGAGATCAACTTGGCGCTCCGATAACCGGCAATCTCCTGTTGACGCAGGCGTTTAGCGGAGGAGGGGGATTGGAACTGCATGGGGCTGTCCCTGGTGCGGCGAGTACCCTCCCCGTCATAGTTGTCGATCTCTTCACCGATTACGCCAGCCCTCTTGGAGCCGATGCCCTGGTAGGCGCTCCCTTCACCTTTACTCCGTGGGGGGTTCAGGCATTGGGAGCGGGAGCCATTCCGACAGGCTATACTCAGGGATTTCGCTTCTTCAAGCAGTCCGGCGGTGCGAATATCAATTCAGGCGAATACTATGGCCTGCTCTCTGCCGTGATCGACAATCCGAATGACCCGACAGGCTTCCGGGACGCCCATTTCGGGTTTGAAGGATTTACGACTCCGCAAGCGACGCCTGAGCCGGGCGTTGCGGCGCTGTTTGGCGGAATGGGGCTGTCGGTCTCGCTGCTTGTGCTGAAGCGCCGTCGCAAATAGAACGATGTCTCTGCCGAGTGGAACCGTCACGTTTCTCTTTACCGAGATCGAGGAGAGCGCCAGGCTCTGGGAAGAGCATCCGCAGGCGATGCACGCGGGAACGGCGCGCCACGATTCTCTGTTGCGCCGGATCATTGCCGACCATCAGGGGGTCGTCTTCAAGACGATCGGAGATGCGTTCTGCGCGGCCTTCGCGGGTGCGCCGCAGGCCGTGGCCGCAGCTCTGGAGGCGCAGCGCGCGCTGACGGCGGAGTCCTGGCCGGAGGCGCTGCCGCTTCGGGTGCGCATGGCCCTGAACACGGGGGCTGTGGAGAGCCGGGACAACGACTATTTCGGACTGCCTCTCAATCGTGTCGCGCGTCTGCTCGCCATCGGTCATGGCGGGCAGATACTGCTTTCACACGCCGTTTACGATCTGGTAAAGGAGAGCCTGCCGGAGGACGCTGCCCTCAGAGAACATGGTCTGCATCGGCTCAAAGATCTTGGGCAACCGGAACATGTGTTTCAACTCCTCCATCCCTCCCTTCCCGCAGACTTCCCGCCCTTACGCTCCCTCAGCAACCCCGCTCTGCCGAACAATCTGCCGCAGCAGGTGACCAGTTTCATCGGGCGCGAGAAGGAGATCGCCGAGGTCAAGGCGCTGCTGGGCAAGACACGGTTGCTGACCCTCATCGGCAGTGGAGGCGGCGGCAAGACGCGCCTGGGACTGCAGGTGGCGGCGGACCTGCTGGAGGGCGTTGGGGACGGCGTGTGGCTGGTGGAACTGGCCCCGCTTACGGATAGGAATCTGGTCGCGCAGACCGTCGCGAACGTACTGGGGGTCCGCGAGGAGATGGGCCGGTCGCTCCAGCAGACGCTCGTGGACTATCTCAAGTCTCGGAAACTGCTGCTCCTGCTGGACAACTGCGAACATCTGCTGGATGTATGCACCCGTCTGGCCGACACGCTGCTCCAGAACTGTCCGGAAGTGCAGATCCTGGCGACCAGCCGTGAACCGATGGGCATCGTGGGGGAGCAGACGTTTCGCGTGCCTTCGCTCTCTCTGCCGCCACAACCGGCGGGCGTCACCGTGGAGAGTGTGGGGCAGTACGAAGCCGTGCGGCTGTTTGTCGAGCGCGCCACCGCGGTGCAGCCGGTCTTTACCATCACCAATGCGCCGGCGCTGGCGCAGCTCTGCGTACGTCTGGACGGTATTCCCCTCGCCATCGAACTCGCCGCCGCGCGTGTCCGCTCTCTCTCGGTGCAGGAGATCAACGGCAAACTCGACAATCGCTTTCGACTCCTCACGGGAGGCAGCCGCACGGCGCTGCCCCGCCAGCAGACACTCCGCGCGCTCATCGACTGGTCGTACGATCTGCTTCAGGAGCCGGAGAAGAGGCTGCTGCGTCGGCTTGCGGTTTTCGCGGGAGGCTGGACGCTGGAGGCCGCCGAGCAGATCTGTGTTGGGGCGGCGACCGGGGACGCCGATGGGAGCAGCCCGTCCATCGAGGCATGGGAGACACGGGACCTGCTGACCTCGCTTGCCGACAAAAGCCTGGTGGTCGCGGAGCCGCAGGAGGGACGCACCCGCTATCGGCTGCTGGAGAGCGTGCGCCAGTATGCGCGCGACCGTCTGGTGGAAGAAGGAGACTTCGAGATGATGCGCAGCCGACATCAGGCGTTTTATCGGGCGTTGGCGGAAGAGGCCGAACCCAAACTGCTGGGACCCGAACAGGCGGCCTGGCTGGAGCGCCTGGAGAGAGAGCACGACAACCTGCGCACCGCGCTGGAGCCACCGGGCGATGCGGAATCGGCTCTGCGGATCGCGGGCGCGTTGTGGCGCTTCTGGCAGGTGCGGGGCTATTTCCAGGAAGGTCGTGAACGACTGGCGGCTGCCCTGGCAGGAGCGCCCGCTTCGACTCCTCCCACCATTCGGGCGAAAGCGCTCAACGGAGCCGGAGTGCTTGCCCGCTCTCAAGGGGACTATGACACCGCGCGCGCCTGGGTCAGGGAGAGTGTGGATCTCTATCGCAAGGCAGGAGACAAACTCGGGATTGCGACCTCTCTCACCAATCTGGGACTGATCACCTACGCGCAGGGCGACTATAGCGAGGCACGCACCCTGCACGCGGACAGTCTGGCGATACGGCGCGAACTGGGCGATAAACGCGGCATCGCCACCTCCCTGAACAATCTCGGGCTGGTCACGCTGGAGCAGGGGGACCATGTGGCCGCACAGGCGATGTATTTCGAGGCGGTGGGGCTCTACCGGGACCTGGGCGACAAGGGAGGCATGGCCAGCGCCCTGAACA
>JADMIO010972818.1_pt1 | contig 31802 bp, 28 predicted proteins | sample 8958161 | NCBI WGS metagenome assembly JADMIO01 (sample SAMN16585339, study PRJNA669376) | soil metagenome | isolation source: Crop rotation soil | place: USA: Cullars Rotation, Alabama | collected 2011 | reverse complement strand
AACCGCCAGCGCAGTCGTCCAAGTTCCTGTTCGTAGGTTCATTTTCATTGTCAAAACTCCGATCTCTTTGTGGAGGAGTGTAGTCAGCCAACCTGGCCTCTCGACCAACGACACTCAGCTAAACGACGTCTAGTTGTCCGGGACATCGTGTCAGGCGATTGATTCGCCTCCATCCATGTCTAACACCTGGGCAGATGAGTGTCTGAGCATGATTGCTCACATTCGATCGGACTATCGAAGGCCACGCTTATGGCATGTTCACTATTGATCAGACGCGAGCCTCTGCTCATGTGACGATGGACATCCTTGGAGATTAGAGCAGCTACCCAGTCCAACACACACTTCATCGCTCACTTCGTTCAAAGGAGATGAAGGCCATGGAAACCCGTTCCAAACACCTGATCCTTGTTGTCGACGATGAAAGTAACATCCGCGAAAGCACTGCACTTTTGCTGAAAGCAGCTGGTTACGACGTGAATACCGCCAAACATGGATTCGATGCCATACTGCAGCTGAAAAGAACGATCCCAGACCTGATCATTTCTGACTTGAACATGCCTCAAATGTCAGGGTTCGAGCTTCTCTCTGTGGTTCGACGCCGCTTCCCGGACATTCCGGTGATTGCAATCAGCGGCGCTTACGAGTCTGGCGATCAGGTCCCCGGCGGAGTCATTGCTGACGCGTTCTACGCAAAAGGCGGACAGCGTCCGGAAGAACTGCTGCGCACCATCGGCGAACTCATCCGAACCACGAGGCTGCGAGCGGTGAATCACAACCGGGAATCGGCTCCCGTTTGGGTCCCTCGAAATGGGAAAGATTCGCATGGCGTACCCTTCATCGTTCTTTCATGCACCCAATGCTTGCGATCATTCCCGCTCAATGTCACAACTGAAGATATTCAGGAGATTCAGGAGACTCCCTGTCTCTTCTGTACGAATCCTGTCCGGTACATCATCGACTTCTCTCTCGCCGTTTATTCACCAAGCGCAATAGCGGCAAAGCCAGATTTCTCAGCATAGCGCTTACCAGATCCAGGTGTGATCATTTCAGAGCTGAGGCTCATCATGGAATCGCAAGACAGTATGAATGCGGCAATCCCCCCTGACGCGGTGATATTTACACCAGAACTTGTTTATCGCACTTGCCGCGCGCCAAACCCGGACGAAGAGAACAAGGCTTTTCACGAGCTCGCCCTTTGCCTGGTTTCGGATCCGGATGGATTTCTCGATCGGCTTGTGCAAGTCGCACTGAAACTGTGCGACGGCGACACGGCCGGTATCAGTGTGGAATCGACCGACGGCGCTGGGCTCCCGATCTTTCGCTGGATTGCCATGGCGGGTGAACTGAAGGGACTGACAGGAGGGACCACGCCCCGCAACTTCAGTCCATGCGGGATTTGTGTGGATCAGAATCAGCCGGTGCTCATGAAGGATTTAGCGCGCGCTTATCCTTACTTGATGGAAGCTCCCGCGCCATTTGTGGAGGCTTTACTCCTGCCTTGGGGAGAGCAGGGTGGGCCGGTGGGTACGCTATGGATAGTCTCACACACTGGACGCCGCACCTACGACCTCCACGACGTTCGCATTTTGAGCAGCTTGGCGGCGTTCGCGTACGGAGCCATTCACCTCAAACAGAAAATGCAAGATGCGGAACGCGTGTCTGCTGCGGTCACTATGATCGAGGCCATAGCCCATCACATCAATAATCCCCTTCAGGCTGCAATGCTGTTGGTATTTCGCCTGAAGAGAGAAGGTGGACTCAGTGTGAAAGGGGCGGAATTGCTCGCCGCGCTTGCAGTAGAGATCGATCGGGTGGCTGCATTTTCATCCGAACTTCTTCGCCCCGGTGGCACCAATACCCCTTAGACAGCGATCCAAAGCATCTGCATGGTCAATTTAGTTCTTTGTGCCCAAGCTTGGTTCAGCGAAAAGGGTATCGCCGCAAGAGGCGCGCTGGCTAGCTACTGAGCAATATTGCTCAGCCACGTTCAACCGGAGGTGGGAGCATGAGTGACCAAGGAAAATATGAAAATTCAATCCCGTGCGGTTAACGGTGTGACAATCCTCGATATCGACGGACGAATCATCCTGGGAGAAGAGATCGCGGCCTTTAAGCAGTCAATCGCGGTTGTGATTGCGGATGGTCGCAAGTTCGTCCTCCTGAATTTGAGAGAAGTTCCTTACATTGATAGTTCCGGGATTGGCGAACTCGTTGCTGCCTTCACCAGGATTCGCGATTTAGGGGGTGAACTCAAATTACTCAATCCGAGTAGCAAGGTTCGTACGCTTCTAGAGATCACCAGACTGTATTCTGTTTTTGATGTCAAAAGCGATGAAGCATCGGCTATTCACGCCTTTCCTATGGGTTCAACTTCTTAGCTGCCACGCGACGGTTTGAACAACTCATCAAAGTGGCGAAGTCCACTTCCCTCTGTTTCCTGATCTCCTCCTCATAGCGGCGCGAGCGAACGTCCTTCCTTTTCTGAGCCATATTGACCAGCGCACCCGCCAGTGAACGCGTAGCTTAACGAAATGGTTGGCGCTATCAATCATCTTCAAGGGAGTCACGATGGCCGACAGTAACGCCGAGACTTTCGATCATTTGCGCCTCTTCAAGAGGATGAACGCACACGCGACCACCCGGGAATATCGAAACAAAGAGTCGATCTATGCCCAAGGGGACACGGCCGATTCGATCTTTTACATCCAACATGGGAACGTGAAGTTGACTGTGACTTCAGCCACAGGTAAGAACGCTGTGGTCGGCCTCCTCCAACATGGGGATTTTTTCGGCGAGGAGTGCCTCAACAACAAGGAAGGGCGTCGAACGTCGACCGCGAGGGCCGTGGAAGCTTCCACCATCTCCCGAGTCAAGCGGGCTTACCTTGCCCGGGTGGTTCGCGAAGATAGCCAGTTTTCAAAGTTATTTATCTCTTACCTGCTGTTTCGTATAACGCGGATTCAGCAGGAGTTGGTGGATCACATCTTCAGCTCCAGCGAGAAACGATTAGCCCGAATTCTACTCACCATGGCGGGCTTCGGAATGGGAATAGAGCCCGAACCGGTCCTGCTGAAGGTAAGTCAGCAAACCCTTTCCGAGATGGTTGGCACTACCCGCTCCCGAATCAGCCACTTCATGAATCGCTTTCGGGCAATGGGGTTTATCAACTACAACGGCACTTTACAGGTGCACGCCTCCTTACGGACCTTTCTTCTCAAGAATTAGATCGGGGCCTTTTCCTCGCCCTTCTAAGCGATGGTGAGGGTGAGTGGCTTAGAAGTGAGCACTATTGCTCAGAAGATTTTAGATGCATACCGTAGCGTGAACATTGGGCGTATCCGGTTATCACAAACTCAATCCGCAACAAAACTCGAACGCACGCGAAACGAGGTTGCTTCAGTCAAGCGATGTTTATGGACCATCCATTGAGAACACTGCTATTTGAATTGTTCGTGGCGCCCCCTTTGCGCTTCTTGCAGATTGGGATTGAGCCAAACGATCGAATCAAGCCCGAATTGTCACAGAGCGCTTCCAAGCGCTCGGTGGAGACTGAGACGCTCTTAACAAAATGAAGGATTGCGTTATGCAGTTCTTCGGGAAAAGTTGGAACGTAGTTTAAGAGAAATGAGTGCAAGATGATGGCTACAAACAGCTCGCAACAGGAACAACCCAGGCGATTTGACCGCGCTCTAGAGAACGCGGTGACTCAAAGTTGGAATGAGTTGATGCCAGCTTCGAAGTCCGGATTACTCCATATCGAATATCAGACCCGCTCGGATGGGTCCCTCGATTTTCTTTTTATCTGGGCCTCTGCCATTCGTGGCTACTGGAATCTTGTCTGTGAGTTGTGGACGCGCCCTCTCTGGTCGCATGTTGCTGGAATACGTTTCGGGGATGATTATCACTTTTCGGACTTTACCAACAGACTGAACTGGGTAATAGCACATGAAAATGACTATGCCAAGCTTCCCGGCCGGCGAGGCCTGATCCAGGTCTATCCTCCCTCTGAAGCGGAACAATCTCGCATGAACCGTTTCAAGAACGCGGTCCGCCGCGATGCCGTTCCCGTATCCGCCGGACAGCGCGTCACTGCATAGATTCCGCGGGGGAAACGTGAGCACGTTATGGCAACGTCATTGCTTTTCACGATAGAAGTAAGCGCCCGGCCGATGTATTCAGGAGACGGAAACAATGAACATTACACCGCTCAGGCGATTGCCCGTAATGGAGAGCCGCTCTTGTATCACGGCGGAAGCGCTACTCTGTCCGACGCTCTGCAGCAACTCGTAGACTCGGTAAAGAAACAGGAAAGCGACAAGCAAGATATGCGCGTTTCCTACCGTTCCAGGAAAGCCCCCTCACCGCTCTTCGCAAGGTTTTGCAGGGCCATGCGGATCCGGTAATTCGCGAATGGGCTGCTGGAAAAGCTTGGCGAGACATTGAAAGTTGAAACTATGAAAAAGGTCTGGGGTTCCGCAATTTCTGTAAGTATCTGTCTCGTCTTTCTGTGCCAACTTGTTGCGGCGCAGCCTGCGAGCAATCGCAACCTGTCAGCTTGTATGCAATTGGATGATTCCTGCAATCATTCTACGCTGACAGTGCGTCAAGCTGCGGCCGTGAATGCCGCAGAGCGCAAGCAAAACTTGGGCGACTGCATGAACGGGTGGACCTGCGACGCGTCAAGGCTCACGCCGGCTCAAACAAAGTCTGTAGCGGCGGCTGCACTGGAACGTAACTTCTCAGATTGCAAAGACGGCCTTACGTGCGATCAGGCACAGTTAACTTCGCAGCAGGTGCTCGCCGTCAGTGTCGCCCTCAAACGCAGGAACGTGTCCCGATGCATGGAAGGGTGGGACTGCGATCATGAACGTCTCACACCGGCCCAAGCGCTCGACGTCGCCGCCGCGGACCATGAACGGTTGGTTTATGCGTGTAAGGCGGGTTGGGAGTGCGATGCTTCTCAATTGAGCAAAGCGGAGTCACAGGCGGTTGCCGCATCGGCACACGAACGCAATCTTTCAGGGTGCATGGGCGGATGGGGAGCAGCGGATAGCACAATGTGCGATCACTCAAAGTTGACAGCCCGCGAGGCAGCGCTGGTCGCTGTCGCAGAGCATGATCACAATCTCTACGACTGCACGAACGGATGGGACAGTTGCGACATGACCAAACTTTCCGCGCGCGATGTTGCCGACGTTAAGACGGCTCTCTACCGGCGCAATTACCTTGCCTGCGTCGCAGCGGATAACGATTGTGACCGTTCGCGCCTGACGGCCGCAGACCGCAATCGTGTAGCGGCGCAAAGAAAACATTGACGGCAATTTTTAGTCGAAGGCAACAACGGCGCCAAGTGGAGTGGGATAAGACATGATTGAGAATCTAAGCGATGATCGCCGAATTTCTTTGCAGCAGACCATTGACGCCTCCATGGAAGAACTGCGTCAGCTGAATCTGAAACCAACGCTCGACGACTTTCAGAATTACTGGAGGAAGAAACTCGAGAGCAGTTTGGCTAGACTTCGACTGGAATTGCGGGGCCTTAACGATTCGACTTTGATACCGTGAGCAAAGTGAGAGGATAGTACCCGATACCTTAGGGACGGGTCGAAGTGCATTGCCAGCTCGGACGCAACGAGAAGAACTTTCTGTACATTCCGTGTGCGAAAAAATAGAGAGTCTTACGAAGGCCCGCCGCGGCTCCAGTCGCAACGAGCACAGGACAAGGCGGGCACCCCATAGGGAACTTTCTCTTCTGTCGTTGACCTTCTATTTAAGGTCATTGTGGCTCTGCGATGTACTCCACCGAGCCATCCTGAAGTGCGCATCGTCCGCAACGATGAGGTCGCTGGTTCGATTCCAGTCACGTCCACCAATCTTTCAATCACTTACAAGATTCTGTCGAATCCGGCATTCGGACCATTGATCTGGCGGTGTGTGTGCTAGGTTCCCGGGATGGGACTTGCGCGGAGCGTGGGAATAGCGCTTTCGCAGCTTCATTCCGCTGATTCGCCCATACGATGCATATGTGGTCCGCACGATCGTTGTCGCGCTTCTTCTGGTGTCTCTCAACACGTTGCCTTTTGCTGCGGAGCCACCGTCCTTTAGCGTGACCGGCATTGTTCACGCAGGGAAGGATGTTTTCATTGGCGGCTTTCGCGTCCTCGATAGCATGACAATCGTTCCCGGCGATGACTTAGAAACGCGAGGCAGCGAGTTTGCAACGGTGTTACTGCCGGGGAGCTCGATTCGAGTGCTCGGAGGCAGCCGTATCCGGTTTCAAGGGTCCTTCGCCGAGTTGATCAGCGGGCAAGTTTCGGTCGCAACCACTTCCCGATTCAAGCTGAAATCCAGTTGCTTCGAGATCGAGCCGATCGACAGGCGGAGCTCCGTCTTCGACGTTGTTCCTTATCAGGGAAGGATCTACGTTTTTGCCGAAAGCGGTGAGCTCTTGATTCGCGGGAAGAGAGACCTCCGTATCGTCGGCGGGAAGACTGCGTCGATCACTGGGTGCGGCACTACCGCAGAACGAATTGAACTGGCCGGAGACAAGTTTCCAGGGAAGTGGGTTTGGGGCGGCGCTGCCGCTGGCGGAATTGGGACCAGCGTGATTCTCAAATCCCAAGTCTGTGGAAGCGGGGAGAGTCCGGAGAACTGCGTCCGCTGAGGTCGATGCTTGGGCTGCGGACGATTTCGCGCGCAATGAAATGCGAGACTCCGTCGGCTTCACCGCCGGCGTATTGCGGTTACTCCGTTGAGGACGGCCCGTGCTGATGGAAACTTCCAGACCACTTCCAGAGAGCGCAATGGTCCGTGGGCTGCCGGGCGCGTCGTCGACCAGTGTCAGCGAGCCTTGGGTGTTCCCCAGACCGGCCGGCGCGAAGCGAACGGTTAAGCTGCAGTTCTGACCTGGCGGCAATAATTTTGGACAATTCGAGACATAGCTGAAGCCAATGCCGCTGATGGACGGCGTTCCCAGATTCAGGGGCGCAGTTCCGGCGCTGACGACGGTGACGGTCTGGGCAGACGCGCCGCCCAGCAGTGTTGGTGAGAACACGAGTGAGGAAGGTGTGATCAGGGCAGCCGACGCTGCGGCCACACCTGACACCGAGACTGCGTACTGACCGGTTGAGGCGGTCAAGGTGAGAGTACCATTCCGCAATCCTGCAGCTTTGGGCGAAAACACTACATGGATGGAACAGGCAGCATCCGGCACGAGTTTTTGCGGACAGTCGTTGGCTTGCGCGTAGTCACCCGTGACGACAACGGAATTTACGCTGATCGTGGCGGAGGTGTCGTTGGTCACGAATACGGTTTGCGCCTGGCTGTTTGTGCCCACTGCTTGGGAAGCGTAGGTAAGTGTGGACGGAAGTAAGTTGAAAGTCTGGGCTCGTCCGGTGCCGATCAGGCTGACGCGATGTGGGCTCGATGGTGCGTCATCGTAGATGACAAGCTCGCCGGTTCGGGTGCCGGAAGCTGTTGGTCGGAACGTAACGACAAAGAAGCAGCTGTCATCGGCGGCCACCACGGAGCCGCACCCATTGATAACCTCAAAATCCCCGCTCACAGCTACGCTCTTAAGCAGCATCGAGGTATTGCCGGTGTTCATTACGGTCACAAACTGCGTTGCAGCGGAATCTTGGATTCTGGTGGAAGGAAAAGACAGCAAGGAGCGATCAAGGCTAAGGGCTGGTTCCACGCCTGTCCCGCTGACCGGGACTGATCGCGGACTCCCAAAAGCATCGTCGTAAATGATGAGCGTTCCCCCGACATTGCCAAGCGACTTTGGCGTAAAGGTGACTTCCAGTTGACATGTTGCGTCTGGTTGAATCACGGAGCAATCGTTGGTCTGCTGAAATCCAGACGGTGAAGAAATTCCAGTTACATGAACCGCAAGCCCACCTACGTTGGTGATGCCGATCTTCGCCGGTGCAGTCGTGACATTCAGGCGTTGGGGGCCGAATTCGACAGCCGCAGGAATGAGCGTCAGCGGCGAGACGGCTCCCGTGCCGCTGACGGCGAGGGTATGAGGGTTGCCTGGGGCGTTGTCCTGGATGGTGACCGTACCTTTGCGAGCGCCATCCCCGAGCGGTGTGAAAGTGAGATTCAGGATGCAGCTCGCTGACTGCGCTAGTGACACAGGGCAGTTGTGTGTGACGCTGAATTCGGGCGTACTGGTGATGGAAGCGATCTGCAGGGTGGCACTCCCGGTGTTGCTGAGGGCGACGTTTCGCACAGAACTCGCGCGGCCGATCATCCGCGTGCCGAAATCAAGAGCGTTGCTGGAGAGAATGAGATTAGGGGCGAGAACTCCGGTCCCGGTCAGTGGCAATGCTTCGTTGGTGCTCGCGACACTCTCGATGACGACGAGTGAACCGAGCCGCGAACCGGCGATCGAGGGTTTGAAGTAAATGTCCACATAACAGCCGTCATCATTGGGCGTTCCGCACGTGTTCGTTTGCACGAACTCACCGGTGACCGACAGGGAAAGGCGGAACGGTCCATAGCCGAGGCCGGTGAAGACGATGCGGTGTGGCAAACCGGTTGAGTTCACTGGCTGCGTTCCGAAATCCAGCGTGGATGAAGATGCCACGTACACGGGTACGGCAACTGTCACAGTTCTGGAGTCGTTCACGGGGTTGATGTCGGGCGAGCGACTCCCAACGGTCACCGTCACCGGCAGCATGCCGAAGGTGGCAGGCGTGCGATTGAATTTCACGGTGGCACTGGCGCCAGCGGCGAGGTAGGCAACGGAGCATGGCGTACATTCACTACCGCCAACGTTGTTGCTGACCCGCAGAGTGATGGAATCGGCATCGTAAGGTCCATTGTTGCGGATCACCGCTGTGAATGGGACCGTCAGCAATCCGTTGGATTGGAATGGCGCAGCTGCAGACAAGGAAACAACTTCAAGATCGCCGCCAAAGGCTCCCGTAGCGCGTACGGTAAAGGTCTGTGGGGAATCGGGCGAATCATCGTTCAGAGTAACTGTGCCCGTTCCCGGTGCGGCCGACGTGAGCGTGATACTGACATTCAGAGCGCATGCAGTTCCAGGCTCGACAACAGCGCAGTCTGTGCTGGCGCTTACGTTGCTGGAAGTGGTAACCGCGTTGATATGCAAAGCCCGGGAACCGGTGTTACTGATGCGGATCGTTTTCGGGGGCGATGCTTGGTTCACGTAGGCGGTGCCGAGGTTGATGAGTTTGGGTGCGCTAAGCACCGGCCCATCGGCGATTGAGTCGGAGAACCGTGCGACGAACGCATCACTCACGCCGCCGAAGCTGTGTTGCGGGGCGGCCCAATGTGTCGGCAGGGTGGAGGACGAGGTTTCGCCTGTGATCAGCACGTACCCGCTTGGGTCGAGCGCAACGCTGCTGGCAAGATCGTAGCCATTGCCACCAAAGAAAGTCGAATAGTACACGGCGGAGCCGTCGGGAGTGAGCTTGGCGAGAACGGCATCGGCAGACCCAGCGTACGGACGGACTGAGGTGACGATGGGGAAGTCACTTCCGCCGCTGCCAGCGACGTACGCTTCTCCACGATCATTCACCGCGACGGCATCGAGTTCGGAGATGGCGTCCTGTCCACCGAAAAAGGTGGAGTAAACGATGGAACTGCCGTCTGCTTTCAGTTTGGTTGCGAAGCCGTTGCCGCCACCTCCGCCGTAGTCAGGCTGAAACGCGTGGACGATGGGAAAGTCCGCGGAATCGGTATAACCCGCGACATAGATGTCACCAGCGCTGTCGAGGGCAATCCCGAGGACCTGTTGGGTGCCGCTTCCGCCGAGCAGTGTGGAAAGCTCGAGGTCGCTTCCTTCGGGATTCAGGCGCGTAACGAAAGCGTCCCATGGAGGATCGAGGATAGTGTCGAGTGCGTTGCGAACAGGGAAGTCGGCGGATTCGGTCATGCCCCCAACATGGGCGCGGCCTTGGGAGTCGATGGCGATGGCTAGCGCGAGATCATAGCCACTGCCGCCGAGCAGCGTGGAATAAAGAAGCTGTGAGCCGTCGGCGCTGATTTTACTGACGAACGCATCCTGATACTGGAGCGCGCGGTCAAAGGCGTTGCTGGTGGTGGGGAAGTCTGAGGATGAGGTGATGCCCGTAACGTAGGCGTTACCCGATGTATCGAGGGCGAGCGCTTTTGCTTCGTCGTGGTTGGCTCCTCCCAGAAAGCTGGAGTACACGAGTGCCGTGCCGGCGGGATTGAGTTTGAGGATGAAGGCGTCGCCGCACGGCCCACCCGTCGGACCGCTGCCGCAGGTGTCTCGTGTGCCGAAGACTGGTTGGAACGAAGTGGCCGTTGTGGGGAAATCGGGTGAGCGCGTAACGCCGGCGATAAACACGTTGCCGGAAGCGTCGACCGCGATTCCGCCGACGTAGCCTTGCATATCGCCTTCTGCTCCGGAGCCGCCGATGTAGGTTGAGTACTGAATGCCGCTGCTGTCCGGGTTGAGCTTAGTAATAAAGATGTCGCCGCCGCCGGCGAACGTACGCTGCAGTCCATTGGGCGCAGGGAAGTTGGTGGACTGGGTGACGCCAGACACGTAGATGGCGCCCGAGCGATCGGTGGTGACGGAGTATCCCCATTCGGGGCCGGAGCCGCCGAGGTAGGTGGCGTAATCGAAGACGGGATCGATGATGAGAGGAGCGCGGTCCGAATGCGGTCCGACGGTAAAGCCGATCCTGTTTTTCGCGAGCCGATATTTTGCGGAGACGGCGCGCTTTTTGCCATCGATGACCTGGTAAGTGAATGGCTTGCGGAGGCGAAGTTCGCTTTTGTCCACGCGGAGGACGAGGTCGCCCTCGCGCAACTGCAGCGATGGTGCGCCGTCGACGCGGAACGAGAGATGGTCGAGATTGGCTCCGGGTTGAAGGATGAAGTCGAATTCGAGTTGAGAGCCGGAGCCGTAGAAAACGACGTCGATACCCGGGTACAGGTTGCGGTAACGGATCTGGCGGAAGTGGGGGATGCCGGTGTGCCAGCGGGAGGGATCGCGTCCGATGAGGTAGTTGCTGGTGCCATCCTGTGGCGTGTCGCCGACGAGGTCAGGATGGGAGGAGCGGTTGAACGTGAGCCGGAGCGGCGCGGAAGCATGGCGGAGCGAGATCGTGATGGCAGTCGCTTCGAAGAACACATTGGCTTCGGGGCTGCGGGCGAGATAGCGGACGGAAGCCGGCGCCTGTCCGAGATTTTCCTCGAACACGAGGGGCACGGAACGTGGTTGGGCGGCCGACGCCACGGCAGCTAACGACAGCCATGCGAGAGCGAGACGCGAAAGTGGCGACATAGGAGTTCCCGCCTGAGATATCGGCAGGGCTGGGCGGAGGCATCAGGGAAAGTTTGCTCGAAGGCGGTGGAGGTATTGGCTAGGCTGTCGAAGCGGCGCTCAACTTCCTGATTGTCGTGGCTCGATGAGTCGGGACGGGTCGAGTCCTTGGGCCTTGATGGCTTCGACGGCGCGGGTGCGGAGTTCGGGGGCGAGTTGCGGAGTGCGGCTGAGGATCCAGAGGTACTTCCGCTTGGGCTCGCTGATGACGGCGTAGCGATAGTCGGGATCGAGGGCGATGATCCAGTAGTCGCCGTAGAAGGGCCAGAAGAAGGTCACCTTTAACTTCGCGTTGGTTTGGGAGTCGACGACCTTGGCTTTGCCTTTCGAGGATTTCAGCTTGCCGTCCGCTTTGCGGCAGGAGTTCAGGACCTCGATCTTGCCGTCGGGGAGCAGTGTGTATTGGGCGGTGACGTCGGAGACGCAGTCCTTCTCAAAGCGATTGGGGTAACGGGCGACCTCGTACCACTTTCCGACATAGCGAGGGAGGTCGACGTGCGGCACGGTTTGCAGCGGAGGCTGGGCGTCGGCGAAAGAAGCGGAGACGAGTCCGACGAAAAAGGCGAGGCGCGAAAGTCTCATGAAAGCAGAGATGCAGAAGGAAAATCAGAGATTCGGGAAAGCTGAGATTTGTCACGGCGGTTGAAAGGTGAGGGGAGTATTTGATCCGGTGAACTGGTCGCGATCTGGAGCACGAACCATCTTCGCCACTTTCGGGAACGGGAAGGCTGCCTACGATAGTGCGTATGGCTGCACAATCGCTGGTGCTTTGTCGGGATCCGGATGTGCTTCGCACGCTTTGTCCGCTGCTGTTTGAGGCGAACATGGGAGTCGAGATCTGTCTTGGCAACAACGGTGCCAACCGCATGTTGCGTAAGCGGAAGTTCGACGCGGTGATCGTGGAATGCGACAGCGAAGGACATGGGCTGGACATCCTGCAACAGCTGCGCGCGGACACGCCGAACCAGAACACGATCACCGTGGGCGTGGTGGACGATCACCTGGCGATGAAGGCGGCACTGGCAACAGGCGCAAACTTTGTCCTGAGCAAGCCGATTTCGGTGGAGGACGCGAGCAGGATTTTGCGGTTTACGTCGGGCATCATCGGGCGCATGGTGCGCCGATTCCTCCGTGTGGCTGTGCCGCACCTGGCGCAAGTGGAGATCGACGTCCTGAAAGATCCGGCGTTTCTGCTCGACGTGAGCGAGGGCGGAATCGCCGTGCAGACGCTCGGCGAGATCAGCATCGGCGACCAGGTGGAGGTGGCGTTCCTGCTGCCGGGCACCACGACGAAGATCCAAGCGACGGCAAGCGTGGTGTGGACGGACCCTTCGGGACGGGTCGGGCTCGAGTTCCTGGTGTTGAGCAAAGATGATCGCCAGATGTTGAAGGCGTGGATCATGCAGCGGGTGAAGAATTCGCCGGATGATGCGCCGGACGCAATGGAACGTGCGCCGCGATCGGTGCGCAGGCTGAGTCGATGGATGCGTCCATTGGCGCGGCTGATCGATGGAACGGTGGTCGTGGGCGCGGCCATGGTGTTCTGCATGGTGACGTACCTGTTCCTTCGCGGGCAATGGCACACGGCGCTGCCCTTGAGTTACGCGTTCCTGATGGCGGCTTGCGTGGGAACGTTGCTGTATTCGAGCCTATTCCTGTTGCTCGATGTCAGGTTCCCCGGCACCCGCGCAGTGCAGAGCCTGTTACTCGCGGCGGGCACACGCCAAACGGGCTAGCCCGCTGGAGGTAACGTTCCTCAGCAGAAAACCTGCTTGCAGGATCAACCCTGCCGAGATACAAACGAGGGCACGTCTCCCCCTGAAATGAGCGCGAACGCGAAGAGCCGGGCACCCCGGCTTCGGACCCGAAGCATGTTTCGTCACCGATTGGTATGGCTGGCGCTGGTGTTGTTTGCGGTACCAGGCGCCGCGCAGGAGATCGTTCTTCCCCACACGCAAGCGCCCCCTGAGCACAACTCCGCGCGTTTCTCCGACTTGATGGAAGTTGATTATGCGGGCATTCCCACGGTGGTGGAAGAGCACGGGGAGCGTTGGCCCTCGCATGCGCGACGCGGTGTGAGACCGATGGTAGAAGCGGAACCGGTGTCGGTGGTGGCGCACTCGGCCGTGCGCGCGGGGCGTTCGCCGGTGCGGACCGAGACTCCGGCTTTCAGTTATCCGGTCACGATGGCGAGCTTTCAAGGTTTGGGTGACAGCGGAACCTCGATTCCGCCGGACACGACCGGCGCCGTCGGACCGCAGCACGTGATGGTGACGTTAAATACGCAGGTCCGCATCTCGGACCGTTCAGGAAACACCATCTCTACGAAAAGCCTGGCGACATTCTGGAGTCCGCTGGGCTCGTTCAGCAACGTGTTCGATCCGCGAGTTTTATACGACCCCTATGGGCAGCGCTGGGTAGCCGCCGCAGTGGCGAATTCGAATTCGAACAATTCGTCGATTCTTGTGGCGGTATCGAGCACATCGGATCCGACTGGAAGCTGGAGTTATTACAAGTACTCGGGTGATCCGAACCCAGGTGGTCCCAAAAGCTATTGGGCCGACTACACGAACCTTGGTTTCAACAAAAACTGGATTGTGGTTTCGGTGAACTTGATTCCGTTCGGGTCAGGTTCCACGAATGATGCGCGCATTCTCGCCATCAGCAAAGCCGATCTGTACTCCGGCGCTGCAAATCCCATGGTGACCCCGTTCGTAGTGAACAACTCGAACACCCTGGTTCCCGCGCACACGTACGACAACACGCTGGAGACGATGTATCTGACCGAAGAGTGGGATAACTCGACGGGACAGCTGCGTATCTCCACGATCACGGGTCCGATTGGCGGGGAGGTCATCAGCACTGGTACGGCGTTCGTGAACTCGAACAGTTCGTGGACCAGCTTCCCGCAGAATGACTTCGAGCCGCAGAAAGGCGATGCGCGATTAATTTCCGGTGGCGATTCGCGGTTGCAGAACCTTATTTATAGGAATGGGGACCTGTGGGCATCGCACACTGTGTTTCTTCCGGCGGGAGGAAGCCCTGATCATAGCCTGGTGCAATGGTGGCAGATGTCGCCCTCGGGGACGCTGAAGCAGTTCGTACGTATAGAGGACGTGACCAAGCAGAATTTCTACGCGTATCCCGGCCTGGCGGTGAACAAAGATAACTTCGTGATGGTTGGGTTTACCCAGTTCTCGTCCACTATTTATCCGAGCGCGGCTTATGCCCTGCAGGCGCCGGGGACGGTGAACCACATGACGGTCGCGCCCATCATTTATAAGCAAGGGACGAATTCTTATTACAAGGACTTTGGTTTGGGCGAGAACCGCTGGGGCGACTTCAGCGTTTCCGTTGTCGATCCAGTGGATGATACCGATCTCTGGACTCTGCAGGAGTACTCGGCGACCATCACGCCGCCCTCCTCCTCTTTCGGTGTGTGGTGGCTTCACATCTTCCCCGGCGACGGCCAGATCGATGCCAAGCCGACATCTCTATCCTTCGGGTCCCACGTATTGCAGACATCCACGGCACAACAAATCACGATCGTGAATAGCACCGCAGCGGCGGCAACGATCAGTGGCATCACTTTCAGCGGAATGGGCGCCGGTTCTTACTCGCAAGTAAACAACTGCCCGGCGTCGCTCGCGACGGGAGCGTCTTGCCTGATCAGTGTGACTTTCAAACCGCAAACGGCAGGGGTGCTATCGGCGAATTTGGTCGTCAATAGTGATGCAGTCCCTGCGGGATTGCAGGTGCCCTTAACCGGAACGGGACAGGACAATGGCCTACCCGACGCTTATCCGGGAAATACTCTGACATGGTCGAGTCCCGTTACGATGATGAATACTAATCTCACGGCGGACGTCTCGGATCCAGTTCCCTCCTGTCTCGGCAACCTGGCAGGAGCGGGCCAGCGCGCCAGCAGCGGTTGGGCGACGTATGTGGCCGAAACGGATGGATCGATCAGCTACAGTGCCACCTCGAGCGCAGACTTTGGCATTGCCGTTTTCGTCCACAATCGCCGAACCGGTCTCTATGAGATGGCCTGCACGCGTGCTCATTTCGCTAGCGGTGTCTTCTCAGTCACACAACCCACTTTTGCTGTAGGACGCACGAACACGTATTACTTCATGATTGCAGTGGCGCCCGGTAGCGCGTCCGCGGTCACACTCAATGTGCCAAGTGCCGGGTCGCCGACACCGCTAATGGCAATCAGTTCCGGGACGAAGTTCTACCCGGACTCTTTAGCGTCAGTGGCAACGCAGGCTTTCGCGATCAGCAACGCCACCACTACGGCGCAGGCATTTGGTATGTCGAGCGGGAATCCGTCGTTCGCGTTGCAGTTTGTGAACCCCTCGCAGTGTTCACCGTCTATTCCTGCAGACGCAACGTGTGTGGCGACGGTTTCTTATTCCACGCTGAATCCTCAACCCGCGCTGCCCCATGCCACGGGAACGCTGAGTTTGTCCGGCAATGTGAGCCCCACCTCGGTCAACCTGCAAGCGTTGTTGCCGACCGACTTGGCACCTTATTCCACGCCGTTTGCGCACACGGTTGAGGTGTTGCCGTTCACCGATACGAAGCTGGTGCCCACGATCCCGATCACCGACAATACGGCTTGTTTTTCCCTGAAGGCTCCGCTGTTCTACACGTTTTCGCCGACCACGACGGGCACCATCAGCGTCAACCTGGCAAACTTCGTAGTCAATGTGAGTGGGAGCGATGCTTCGTCGGCTTGTTATTCGCAGTTCGGGGCGGGCAGTGACAGTGGCTTCGCGGTTACAGCGGGCGTGACATACATCTTGGAAATTGGCACGGATGCTCGCGCCACATTGCCGCCGGCAGAAAGTGTGACCCTGACAAGCACGGGTTTGGGTTCGGTCTTCTCCCTATCGCCATCCCCGATATTCTTCGGGCGCTTTCCCTTCGGTGGAATCAGCGCGCCAGTAACGATGACCCTCAGCAACGGCAGTGCAAACTCAATGCCCGTGTCATTCAGTGGCGCACCGTTCGTGGTGAGCAACAGCAATTGTGGCGCATCTCTTGCCGCCAACTCTTCCTGTACGTTCGATCTCACGTTGAGTGCACCTGCTCCGACCGGAGCCTTGCAGCCGAATACCGCTGTTTTCAGTGCGGGAATCACGAACGCCGCAGTCGCCTGGAATTCTCCGCAAATGACACTGCTGGCGTCATCATCTTCGGTTCAGTTCTCGACGACTTCGGTGAATGCTGTCAGCGCGACGAAAACACTCGTGCTGCTGATGCAGGACAACGTAGGTCCGGTACAGATCAACACCACTGGCGACTTTGCGCAGACGAACGACTGCAATCTCGCCAGCTACGCACGGCCGTACTGCACCGTGGGTCTAACCTTCAATCCGACCATAGAGGGGCCTGCCAGCGGGAGTTTGACCGTCGACTACAATCTGAACCCGCCCAGCGGATTCTCTCCGAGCACGCTCACGATTCCGCTCTCGGGCAATGCACTGTCGCCTACCTCGATTCGGCCGGGTCGTACACCCGTACCCTCCGGCGCATTGAGTCAACGATCCCTGGAACCTTCCGCCATGGGCCCAGGAAAAGCTGAAGTCAAGAGTTCGCCCCTCGGCCAGCGCTCTCCGGTTCCGGCTTCAGTCCCTAGTTCCCAATCGAGACCCAGGACCATGAACAAAAAGCTTAGTCCGCCGGCAAGCCGTAAGATCGAGCACTTGGACGGCGTAAACTAGCAGCGAGGCAAGGAATCTCGATGTCAGATCGAAAATACAGGCAACACGGATACCAGGACTCCGGCGACAAGCGGCCTCAGGCGACGTCGTTGCCAAAGCCAAAGCCTCAGGACATGACGTTTGGGCCCCGCCCGCTGAACATGCCGGGGGCTCGGACGGTGTCGCGCTGTGCGATGTGCGGTACGGTGCTGACCCAGTTCGTCGATGAGAAATCCAAGTGTCCAAAATGTGGACTCGACCTGCACTCCTGCAAGATGTGCACGCACTTTGATCCCTCGAGCCAGTTCGAGTGCCGCCAGCCAGTGAAGGTCCGCATCTCGCCTAAAGACGCGCAGAATACCTGCGTGATGTTTACGGTAAAACAATCGGTCGAGCGCGAGACCTCCTCGAGCGCAGGGCGAGTGGACGACGCCCGAAAGGCCTTTGAGAACCTGTTCAAGAAGTAGACCCCCTTAACCCCACCGTGGCACTACGCCTAGGCGAAAGCCTGTGTTGCGGCTGCCTGCTAAGTTTGAAACAATGTCCACATCCGTGGTGGTGAACCACTTCTCATGCCAGAACTAGGTAGTTATTCGCTTCTCTTCGCGCTCGCCCTGAGTGTGTACTGTTTCGGTGCTGGAATTTGGGCGCTGACCTCGAAACGTCCGGGTGCTGATGTGCTCGGAGAGACCGCCCGACGTGCCGGAATTGCCGTCTTCGGCGCCGTGCTGGTGGCCGCGGTCATCCTGGTGATGGCGGCATTCCAGAACAATTTTTCAATTGCCTACATCCTGCATCACAGCAACCGCGATTTACCCGGTGCCTATAAGTTCGCGGTCCTGTGGTCGGGACAGGAAGGATCCTTGCTGTTCTGGTCGCTGCTGCTGGGCGCCTATGGATTGGTGCTGCGCCTGCGGCACAAGGTGGACCAGAAGCTGTTCGCCTATGCCAGCGTGATCATCGCCGGCGTGCAGGTCTTCTTCCTGTTGCTGAACAACATTGCCGCCAATCCCTTTGCGATTGTGCAGGGAAGCATTCCTCCGGACGGCAACGGACTGAATCCGCTGTTGCAGTATCCGGAGATGGTGATCCACCCGCCGATGCTTTATCTCGGCTACGTTGGGTTCACGGTACCGTTCGCATTCGCCCTGGGTGCGCTCATCATGAGATATCCGGGCGAAAAGTGGATTCACATTACGCGTCGCTGGACGATGGTGACGTGGGCATTCCTGAGTTGCGGGATTGTGCTCGGCGCGCACTGGGCGTACTCGGTCCTGGGATGGGGCGGCTACTGGGGATGGGATCCGGTGGAAAATGCGTCGCTGATGCCGTGGCTTACGGGCACGGCGTTCCTGCACTCGGTGATGATGCAGGAGAAGCGCGGCATGCTGAAGATCTGGAACATGTGGCTGATCTTCAGCACGTTCTTCCTTTCGATCTTTGGAACATTTCTTACACGCAGCGGCGTGGTGAGTTCGGTACACGCGTTTGCGCAGTCAGGTATCGGCGTGTGGTTCGTCACCTTCCTGGGACTCACGGTCGTGGTTTGCACGTTCTACTTCCTTCTGAACCGTGAGCACCTGCGCAGTGAGAATCGACTCGAGTCGCTGGTTTCGAGAGAGTCAAGCTTCCTGTTCAACAATCTCATTCTGCTGGTGGCGTGCTTCACCGTCTTGTGGGGAACGTTCTTCCCGGTGCTGAGCGAGTGGATCCAGGGCCACAAGATCACCGTTGGACCTCCCTTCTTTAACAAGGTAATGATCCCGGTTGCGCTCGGACTTCTGCTGCTTACTGCCGTGGGACCGCTGCTCTCGTGGCGCAAGACGTCGCCTGACAGCCTGAAACGTAATCTGCTGATTCCTTCGCTGGTGACGCTCGTAGTGGGTGTGATGATCATCGCGTTGGGATGGGTGAAGCCGTGGGCGGAGCAGGAGCAGTTTTACTCGTGGTCGACGATCATGCTTTCCGTGCTGGTAGCGAGTACGGTTAGCTCCGAGTTCTATCGCGGCGGTAGGGTCATCGCTTATCAGACCGGCCGAAACATCGTGTCGTCGATGTATGTGCTCACGCGGCGCAATACACGGCGCTATGGCGGGTACATCGTTCACTTTGGCGTGATCGTGATGATGATCGGTTTTGCAGGATTTGCCTTCAACCAGGACATCGAGCGTGAACTGGGCAACGGCGATTCCATGAATCTGGGTCTGTACACGCTGACCTGCAAGGCGTATACGCAAGACGACAACGCGAACTACAGCAGCGAATGGGCCATCATCGACGTGTCGAAGAATGGCAAGTTCGTCGACACCCTTTATCCAGAGCGGCGCGTATACAAAGCCAGTAGCCAGCCGGCGACCATGGTCGCGAACCGGTCCACGATGAAGGAAGACCTCTACCTTGTATATAGCGGGGTCAGCGACGCCGGACGGCCCATCATCAAGGCCCACCTGAACCCGCTGGTGAAATGGATCTGGATCGGGGCACACATCCTCTTGCTGGGAACGATCCTGGCCCTGATACCGAGCATGGCTACGGCGAAGGTGCCGGTGCGATCGGTGGCCGCGGTACTTGCCGACAATCGCCAACCCGTGGGAGCAGGCGACTGATGCGACTGAAATATATTTTGCATTCAGTGGCGCTGGTGGTGATCTGCATTGGGTTGATGGGGGCGAATCCGTCGCCGGAAGAGCGGTACAAGGATCTCGGTCACAAGCTGATGTGCAAGTGCGGCTGCAACCAGATCCTGATTGAGTGCAACCACGTGGGCTGTTCGTACTCGACGCGAATGCTGGAGCAACTCAAGGCAGGCCTGCAGCGCGGAGATAATGACGATCTGATCCTGCAGGGTTTCGTGCAGGAGTACGGCGCGACGGTGCTGGCGGCGCCTACGACGTCCGGCTTTAATCGCGTGGCCTGGATTATGCCGGGCATCGCGCTGATATTGGGGATCACGTTAACGACGGTCATCGTGCGTAAGTGGAAGTTCAAGGTGGCACCGGTGGGGGCGCAGGATCTGACGCCGACTGAACTGGACGAATTCCGCAAGCGGGCCCGCGAGGAGACGGAAGTATGATCGAGATTGCCGGCATCCTGTTAACCGCGGGGTTGTTGCTCTATGTGTTCACGCCGACAAGGACCGAGTCGGGCGAGACGAAGAGCCGCGTCACCTATCTCCGCGAGCGTAAAGACGCCGTATACGAGAACCTTCGCGACCTGAACTTCGAATATAAGGCTGGCAAGCTCTCCGATGCTGACTACGAGGGTCAACGCAACCTGCTGGAGAACGAAGCAGGAGCGATCCTCGCGGAGATTGATCGTCTCGAAGCCGCGCCTTTACGGTGACTTTCGAGACACGAACCACGAGACACGATTCACCGAGTCCAATGAATGAATAAGGCAGTTTCCAGTTTTCTTCTGACGTTAGCGTTGGCGGCGAGCAGCTTTGCCGCGACGCTGACAGGAACCGTCACCAACGCAACGACCGGCAAGCCTTCTGCCGGAGACGAAGTCGCGCTGATCAACCTGGCGCAGGGCATGAGCGTGATCTCGCAGACGAAGTCGGATGCGAAAGGCGGGTTCAGCTTTACCCTGGACGACACGAATGTGCCACACCTCGTGCGCGTCACTCACGACGGCGTGAATTATTTTCCGCAGGGCGGACCGGTGCGTCCGGGAGCCACAACCGCCGACATCTCCGTTTACGACGCCGCCAAGAAACTGGAGGGCGTAGCGACCAACGTCACCGTGCTGCGCGTGCAGGCGGATAGCGGACAGCTGCAGATCTTGCAGTTGGTCGCATTGAAAAACGATTCCAAGCCCGCGCGCACGCTCGCGGGTGATCGCACCTACGAGTTGTATCTCCCGGAAGGCGCCGAGATCGACCAGGTGATCGCCCAGGGTCCCGGCGGAATGCCCGTGAACACCAACGCTGTTCCCGAAGGCAAGACTGGAAAGTACTACTTCAACTACGCGATCAAGCCAGGAGAAACGCGGTTCGAAATCGCGTTTCACATGCCATATTCTGGTGAGGCGAGCTTCGCACCGAAGATCACGGACAAGGTTCAGCACTTCGTAGTGATGATGCCCAAGTCGATGAATTTCGAGGCCAAGGATGCGTCGAAGTTCTCACCAATGAGCGATGATCCCGGGTCCACCGTGCAGGTGGCGACGAACGTCACGCCTGGCGCGGACCTCGCGTTCCGGGTTTCCGGTACCGGTACGCTGCAGGACGAGCAGCAAAATGCGCAGCAGGCGCAGTCCGGCGGAGCCGGCATGGGCGGAGGAGCCGTGGCGGACAATCGCCCCGGTGGCGGAATGGCGCCGCCGTCGGACGCACCTGATCCGCTGCACAAGTATCGGTGGCCGATCTTGGGGGGCTTCGCGGTAGTGCTCGTCGCTGGCGCTGTGTTCGTTGTGAGCCGTGCAAATCAGCAGGGGAATGGGGCGTCACCTGCGATTGCGATGTCCTCTATGCCGATGCCGCCATCCACGAGGACGGCGCAAGCGGCTGCTTCCGCCGGTGCTCCGGTGGCTGCGGACCGCTCTTCTGTGCTGCTGGAAGCGCTGAAAGAGGAGCTATTCCAACTTGAAGTCGAGAAGCAGCAGGGCCGCATTTCCGCAGAAGAGTACGAGAAATCGAAGGCTGCTCTGGATCAGACGCTTCGTCGCGCGCTGAGCCGTTCTCGCGCCAACGTCTGACGCAACGGGTGTGAAATGGGGCAGCCACGCGGCTGCCCTTTTTCCTGTGTGCCAACTTAGCCCGGGCGGAAAGCATCTCGAACTAGACAGGAGAAGACCGAATGCCAATCGTTCAAAAAGGAGTAGCTGCGCTCTCCGATCGTATGCCGAAAGTGCTCTCGCCGAAGCAGCACGCCATCGCCGACTACATCACCCTGGGCGGCCTGGCGCTGATGGGCGCACTCTTCTGGAAGCGCCATAAGCGAGCCGCCATTGGAGCGCTGATCTGTGCCGGCGCCGAAGCCACTAACACCATGCTTACCGATTTCCCGGGCGGCGTCGCCAAAGTGATCAGCTTTGAGACCCACGGAAAGATCGACATGGGACTGGCCGCGATCTGCAGCACGATCCCGAATTTCTTCGGCTTCGATGACGACGCGGAAGCCAAATTCTTCCGCATGATGGGCCTCAACATCACGGCGGTGGGAGCGTTGACCGACTTCTCGCAACCTCGAGCGGTGCGGCGTCTGCGGCGGATTGCCTGAGGGGAAAACTTCCCGCATTTCCATAGCGGAAGTGCACAGATGTGCAATGTATTTCATTTCTCCTGCATTACTTTGCGGTTAGGAGAAAGTCACATCGCATAGTTACGTAGGTGCTATTTACAAGTTCACACTGGGAACTTAGAATCCGGTCGTTGTTAGGCAGTTCTGGGGGAGGGCTGCCGTGGCGTCCTGGTACTGCATAAGTCCAGGGCGCTTCTTTTTTGTAATCTCCATCCTTTCCATCTAGAAAAGTTTGTCTAGTGATCATCGGCGTTATCTCCGACACACATGGATTAATGCGGCCTGAAGCGCTGGCTGCACTGAAGGGCTCAGACCATATCCTTCATGCGGGCGATGTTGGCGATCCGCGCATCATCGAGCAACTCCGCAGTAATGCTCCTGTTACTTTCATTCGCGGCAACATCGACACCGATCCCTGGGGACAGACGCTTCCCGATACGGAAGTGGTGGAACTCGGATCGAAACACTTTTACCTGTTGCACGACGTCAAGGCGCTTGACCTCAATCCGCGCGCCGCTGGGTTCGACGTTGTCATCAGCGGGCACTCTCACCAGCCGAAAATCGAATGGAAGAAAGACGTGCTGTACTTCAATCCCGGCAGCGCCGGACCGCGACGTTTCAAGTTGCCGGTCACGGTCGGGCGAATCACCATCCATGACGAGCAATTGCACCCGGAGATCATTGAGCTACCTGTGTAGCGCGGCACGCCAGTGACATTGCTCACGTCGCGCGGCTCATCCGGCCCGAGATTTCTTTTGACGAACCGGGTTACATCACCGTATCCTGTGATTTCGATATGACGTCGCTGACCCATCGCCATCACCATCATCACCACGTGGCGAACGTGTCGGCGGCGCTCTGCGACTAGCAAAACAGAGTTCAGATTCCAAAGCCTGCTGACGCGAAAGCCCGGCAGGCTTTTTGCTTTTGTGCCCCTGACTTAGGGAGAGCGTGACGATGATGAAGATAGACTTCGACAAGATGGACGGCCTTGCTCCCGCCATTGTGCAGGACGCCGAAAACGGCGACGTGCTGATGCTGGGGTTCATGAACCAGGAGTCGTTCGACAAGACGTTTGCCACGGGTTACGTCACTTTTTACAGCCGCACCCGCCAAAAATTGTGGACCAAGGGTGAAACCTCCGGCACCAAGCTGCGCGTGGTTTCGGCATCCACCGATTGTGACAGCGACACGTTGCTGTTTGAAGTGGTGGTGGAAGGCGATGGACTGGTCTGCCACGAGGGTACTCGTTCGTGCTTCACGCGTGCGTTGCCGATGGTGAGCGCCTCGGAGAAAGTGCAATGACTACCGTGCGACCACTCGTGAACAAGATTCGCTTAGGTATTCCCAAGGGCAGCCTGCAGGACGCAACCGTCGCACTCTTCGCGCAGGCAGGCTGGAAGATCTACGTTAACGGCCGCTCCTATTTCCCCGCCATCGACGACCCGGAAATTGAATGCATGCTGATCCGCGCGCAGGAGATGGCACGCTATGTGGAACAGGGTGTGATTGACGTGGGACTGACCGGCATCGACTGGGTGCGCGAAAACGGACTCGATGTCGATGCTATTGCAGACCTGGTCTACGCCAAGCAAAGCCGCAGCAAAGTGCGCTGGGTACTGGCAGTGCCAGAAGAATCCAAGTTCCAGAGAGCTGAAGACCTGAACGGGTGTGTGATCGCCACAGAACTGGTCAACGTGACGAAACAATACTTCACCTCCAAGAACGTTGACGTCCGTGTCGACTTCTCCTGGGGCGCCACCGAAGTAAAGCCGCCGGTACTAGCCGATGCGATTGTTGAAGTCACAGAAACAGGGTCATCGTTGCGCGCCAATCGTCTGCGCATCATCGACACGGTCATGGAGAGCTACACGCAAGTGATCGCGAACAAGAAGTCTATGCAGGACGCCTTCAAGCGCGAGAAGATCAGCAACCTTGCTCTGATGCTCACCGGCGCGATCGCAGCACAGGGACGTGTGGGCCTGATGCTGAACGTTCGCAAGGAAGACCTGGCGAACGTGCTCGCGACTCTGCCGGCGCTGAAGCGTCCGACGATATCAGAACTGGCCGCGAGTGAGGGAGAGCAGTGGGTGGCCGTGAACACGATCATTGAAGAGACCACCGCTCGCGACATAATTCCGCGGCTCAAGGCTGCCAAGGCGCAGGGCATTGTGGAGTATCCGCTGAACAAGATCGTTGTGTAACGGCATTGCAGGCGTAGATCCTTATGAGAATTGTTTCCGGCAAAAAGATCGAAGCTGAACTCGCGAAGCAGGTGAACCGGCGCATTTTGTTTTCCGCCGACACCGAGAAGACGGTTGCGCGAATCGTGAAGGATGTCCGCAGCAACGGCGCGCGCGCGCTGCGCAAGTATGCTGAGAGATTCGACGGCCTGACACGAAAGCAGCCGCTGACGGTCTCTGCGGAAGAGATGGATGCTGCGCTGAAGGGTGTGTCCTCGGAATTCCTTGGCGCGCTTCGAGCGGCGGAAAAGAACATTCGTCAGTTCGCGGAATGGCAAAAGCCAATGCCGTTCTCACGCGAGCTACAGAAGGGCGTCGCGGTCGGACAAGTGATTCGTCCTCTCGATTCCGTTGGCTGCTACGTTCCCGGCGGACGTTATCCACTTCCTTCGACTTTGCTGATGACGGTGGTTCCAGCGCAGGTGGCAGGCGTGAAGGAGATTGCGGTTGTTTCACCGCGACCTGCACGCGAGACGCTCGCGGCTGCCGCACTGCTCGGCGTGAAGACGTTTTACCGCATTGGCGGCGCGCAGGCGATAGCAGCGCTTGCCTATGGAACTGACTCGATCAAAGCGGTGAACAAGATCGTCGGTCCGGGCAATAAATTCGTGACCACTGCGAAGAAACTTGTGTCTTTCGATTGCTCCATCGATTTTCTTGCCGGCCCGACAGAGGCGCTGGTGGTCAGTGACGATGGCAACGCTGCTTTCGTTGCTGCGGATTTGCTGGCGCAGGCTGAACATGATCCCGACGCTTCAGTCGTGTTTGTCACCAAATCCCGCAGACTGGCGGAACAAGTTGTCGATGAGCTGATGCGCACTTCAAAAACAAATCCCGTTGCGCGGGAGTCGCTGAAAAACTTCGTCGCGTTTGTCACTTCTTCGCGAGAACAGAGCATACAGATCGCGAACGCGATCGCGTCCGAGCACATCACGATCCCGCCAGATTATGTGGACGACATCGCCAGCGCCGGTTCCATTTTCGTGGGCGACTACTCCGCGCAGTCGCTTGGGGACTACGTGTCGGGTCCCAATCACACGCTGCCGACGGGCGGCGTCGCTCGGTATCGCGGAGGACTGAGTGTAATGGATTTCCTGAAGGTCATTACGGTGCAGGAGGTCTCGCGCGAGGGACTGCGAAAACTCGGACCGACAGTGGAGACGCTGGCCGGAGCCGAAGGACTCAAAGCGCACGCCCAATCCGTGCGAGTGAGGTACACGAATGCTTAAACCCAGGACCAACATTGAACGCATGCCCTCGTATCACTCGCCGACTGGTGAGCGCGTAGCGTTGAACCTTGATCTGAATGAGAACACGGGCGGATGCTCGCCTCGCGTGCTGCGAAAACTAGCGTCGCTTACGTCGGTTGATATCGCTCGATATCCGGATCGAGAGGCGGGTGAGCGGGTCGCCGCGCGCTTCTTCGGACTCGCGCCAGACCAGGTTCTCCTCACCAACGGTGTCGATGAAGGGTTGCAGTTACTGGCATTCACCTATTTGTCGGAAGAGGATGAGGTGATCGTGACCGATCCGACATTTGCGATGTATCCAGTGGATGTTGCTGCCACAGGCGCGACGCTGGTGAGCGTGTTCAGCGACGAGGCATTTGCGTTTCCGCTGCAGAGAGTCCTGAAAGCGATCACCCCACGGACGAAGATGGTCCTGATTGCCAACCCGAATAATCCCACGGCGACGGTCGCAGAGCGAGAAGATCTCATCAAGTTGATGGAGGCGGCGCCGAATGCTGTGGTGCTTATCGACGAGGCCTACTTCGAGTTTTACGGCGAAACGGTGCTGGATCTTCTGCCAAAGTTCGAGAATCTCTTCATCTCGCGCACCTTCTCAAAGGCTTATGGCCTGGCGGGACTGAGAATTGGCGCGATGCTGGGAAATCCGCAGCAGATCGGGTATATCCGACGTATCACTCCGCCGTTCAATGTCAATGTGGTCGCGCTGGCGTGTCTGCCGGTGGCGCTTTCGGACCAGCAGTTTGTGGCGGATTACCTGCGCGAAGTGTTCGATGGCCGCTCGCGACTGCAGACGCTCTGTACGGAACTGGGCCTGCATTTCTGGCCCAGCTATACGAACTTCGTGCTGGTGAGGGTGGGCGACAAGCATAGGGAATTTATGCAGGCGATGCGGCAGCGCGGCATCAACCTGCGTGACCGCAGCAGCGATCCGGGATGCGAAGGATGCATCCGGATTACGATCGGGACCGCAGAGCAGAACGAGATGCTACGCGACGCTATGAAGGCAGTTGTGGCCGAACTTGGGATCTCGCGGAAGGTGCCTGCATGAGAAAGGCCGCAATCAACCGCCACACGAGTGAGACCGACATCAGGCTGGCGCTGAACATTGATGGACGCGGCACATACAAGGTTTCCACGGGCATTCGGTTTCTCGATCATATGCTCGACTTGTTTGCGCGACACGGCGGATTCGACCTCGAACTCACCTGCAAGGGCGATCTCGACGTGGATCAGCACCACACGGTAGAAGATGTCGGCATCGCGTTGGGCGAGGCATTTGATAAAGCTCTCGGGGACAAAAAGGGGATTAACCGCGCGGGATATTTCCTCATGCCGATGGACGAGACGCTCGGGATTGCCGCGGTGGATCTGAGTGGGCGTGTGGCAGCGGTGATCGACACGAAGGTTCGTACCCGAGTTGTCGGCGATCTGCAATCGGAGTTGGTGTTCGACTTCTTCGAAGGATTTGCACGCGGCGCTCGCGCCAATGTGCACCTGAAGACGATGTACGGGCGATCGAACCACCACAAGATCGAGGCGCTGTTCAAGGCTTTCGCGCGAGCGCTACGGGTCGCGTGTGCGAAGGACAAGCGCCTGGCGGAGATGCTGCCAAGCACGAAAGGGCTGCTGTGATCACGCTGGTCGATTATCACGCGGGAAATCTGGCATCGGTGAAGAAAGCCTTTGAGCATCTCGGTTGCGAGGTGCAGATTACCGAAGACCCGAAAGTAGTTCAGCGTGCGAATCATATTGTTGTTCCTGGCGTCGGTCACTTCGCGGCGACGGAACAACTCACGCGCGCGGGGCTGACCGATGTCATTCGGGAACGCATCGATCATGGCGCGAATTTTCTTGGGATATGCGTCGGCATGCAATGGATGTTCGAGGGCAGCACCGAAGCTCCGGATGTTCGCGGCTTGGGCGTACTCGAAGGATCCATCGAGAAGTTTCCGGCGGGAGCGAAGGTCCCACATGTCGGGTGGAACCAGATCGTGCGAAGAGGGTCGTCGCGGATTCTCGAAGGCGTGGACTCGCCAGCGTTTGTCTATTACACGCACTCGTATCGCGCGCCAGTAGTTGCGGAGACAGTGGGTGTCAGTGAATATGGCTCGGAATTCAGCGGCGTGGTCGAGAAGGGAAATGTATTTGGGATTCAGTTCCATCCGGAGAAGTCGGGCGCCGCGGGCCTGAAGATGCTCGAGAACTTTGCGAGGCTGGCGTGCTGACGAAACGTATTATTGCGTGCCTCGACTGCGACGCTGGGCGCGTCGTAAAAGGCACCAAGTTCGTGAACATCCGCGATGCCGGAGATCCGGCGGAACTGGCGTGTGCCCATTCCGCAAATGGCGCGGACGAAATCGTGCTGCTCGACATCACGGCCACGCACGAAGCGCGAAAGACGCTGGTGGAAACGGTTCGCCGGACAGCGCGCGAGTTGTTCGTACCGTTTACGGTCGGCGGCGGGATCAAGTCGCTCGCGGATGCGGCGGCGATCTTCGACGCCGGAGCCGACAAGATCACGATTAACTCAGCCGCCGTCGCTGATCCGGATGTGATCACCGAAATTGCCAATCGATTCGGTTCGCAGGCAGTCGTGCTGGCAATCGATGCGAAGCGGTTGCCGCGATCGTGCGGAAAAGTGGCTGCCGAAGTGTATGTTTCCGGCGGACGGAAGCCGACAGATAAAGATGCTGTCAGTTGGGCGAAAGAAGTGGAGTCGCGTGGTGCGGGCGAAATTATGCTGACCTCCATGGACCGCGATGGCACTCGCTCCGGTTTTGACCTGGGGTTGACTGCGGTGATTGCGGAGAGCGTGTCGATTCCGGTGATCGCGTCTGGCGGTGCTGGTTCAGTGGAGCACTTCGTGGAAGTCTTTCGCGAGGGCAAAGCCGACGCCGCGCTAGCGGCCTCGATCTTTCATTTTGGATTGGAATCGATCGGCGAATTGAAGCAACAGTTGCTGGCAGCTGGCATTCCGATGAGGTGGCCGATCTGATGCTGATTCCCTCTATTGATCTCATGGGCGGAAAGATCGTCCAACTGGTGCAGGGCGAGAAGAAGGCGCTCGACTTTGACGATTTTGAGTACTGGATAGAACGCTTCGCGAAGTATCCGCTGGTGCAGTTGATTGATCTGGATGCGGCGATCGGGTCGGGGAACAACCGTCATTTGCTCTCGCGGTTTATTACAAAGTTGCCGTGCCAGGTTGGCGGCGGAATCCGTGACCTTGAAACTGCGCGCCAGATCAGCGAAATGGGTGCTCACAGGGTGATCATCGGGTCGGCGCTGTTCAAAGACGGGGTAGTACAGAAGCAACTCGCGCAACAGTTCGCAGACGAACTCACACCCGAGAAGCTAACGTTTGCGGTAGACGCCAAGCAGGGAAGAGTTGCGATTCACGGCTGGCGCACAGTTACCGAGTTCACTGCTGCACAAGCCATGCGCGAACTCGACCGCTGGTGCTCGACCTTCCTTTACACGAACATCGACACAGAAGGATTGCTGCAAGGATTTCCCTTGAAGGTCATCCCCGAGCTCCAGCAGGCGACGCAGCGAAAGATCATTGCGGCCGGCGGAATCAGTTCGATGGAGGAAGTCGACCAACTTGATCAGATGGGAATCGACGCCATCGTGGGAATGGCGATCTACACGGGGAAGATCCGCGCATAAAAGAAGGCGGGCCGAAGCCCGCCTTTGTCGTTCCCAACATCGTTTACTTCTTGTCCATGCTGCCGTTGCTGCTGACCTTGATGTGGTCTTTTACCTTCTTGCCATTGGCGTACTGATTGGCGATGCTCTTCGCCTGATCCTTTTCGGCTTGGCTGTTGACGGTTCCGGTCAGTTCGATCTGCTTGTCGGAAACGTTCGCGGTAACGCCGCTCAGGTTCTGCTGCTGCAGAGCCGATGAGATTTGTGACTGAGCGTCGCTGCCGGAAGTTGCCGAGCTGCTGCTCGATCCGGACGCGGAAGAGTTGGAGGAGTTGTCAGGCGTGCTCTGATTCGGCATGCTCTGCGAACCGTTCGGCGTGGTGCTGGACTGAGCACCGGTCTGGCTGCCTACGCTCGAGTTGGAACCGGAAACGCTCTGCGATCCGCTGTCCTGTGCCGGCGAGGCATTCGGGTTGGTGCTGTCGGTTTGCGGAGTGGTTGCCGAAGGGCTGCTCGCGCCGGTGGTGCTCTGCGAATCGGCGGGAGTTCCTACGGAGCTGCCGCTGGGGCTGGTCGCGCTCGGAGTCTGATCTTCCGGATGGTCAGCGTCGGTGTCATGCGGATGCGATGGCGCCTGCTGAGTCTGATCCGTGGGGAAGGTCGGAGGCGTTCCGGGCGTGGCTGCTGGATTGTTCTGGTCTGAACCTGTTGACGGTGAAACCTGTGCATTCGCTCCGAGGCTCATGAGGCCCAGGCACAGAGCTGCTAATAGCAGATGTTTTTTCATTTTCTCTCAATCTCCTGATTGTGTTTGAGTCTCTTAGGCGATGTGGCGTGGCCGAATCCGGCCATTGTTTCAGCGTTAGGGAATAAGATGCGTCTGCGGCGGTCGGGGACAAGAGCAGCTCACGAATACCCGTAACAACTCGAACCAGAGTTGAGAGTAAGAACTTCACGAACGAGAATATTCTGCTCCTTAATACAAAAGGCGCACCTTGCGGGTGCGCCTGTGTGTTGAACGGAACGTGCTATTTGCCTTCGGCGGTAACGCTGGCGGTAACTGGCACCGTTGAGGAAGTCGTTTCCGTCGGCTCGGGAGCGAGCGGATACCGGCTGTTGTTGCGTCCCATATACGCGTTGGCGACGTATTGTTGCACCATGCGTTGCGTGTTGAAGAAGGAGCCATTCAGGGCGATGGACATGCGCATGATTTCCACGTAGCGCTGGCGGCGCCCGTAGTAGAGCGGCACGATGTCATGCTCGAGCTTGTCATACAACTCGCGAACTTCGACAGCAGGGTCGCCCGTCGGCTCACTGTCGCCGATGGACCATCCCGTCACGCCTTCGATGTGGCCTTCAATCCACCATCCATCGAGCACGCTGAAGCTGGGCACACCGTTCATAGCGGCTTTCATGCCGCTGGTGCCGGAAGCCTCCTGGGGACGCATGGGCGTGTTGAGCCAAACATCGACGCCGCTGGTGATCAAGCCTCCCCAAATGAGGTCGTAATTTTCGACGTACACGGTGCGGATCACGTCAGCGAGTGAAGAGGCTCCGCCGAAGACGCTGCGAATGAGATTCTTGCCACCTTCGTCACGCGGGTGAGCTTTGCCGCCGTACACCAACTGAATGGGGCCAACGTTGCGGGCGATGGCGCGCAGGCGCTCGGGATTACTGAACAGCAGGTTAGCGCGCTTGTAAGTGGAAGCACGGCGAGCGAACCCAATGGTGAAGACATCTGGATCGAGCTTCTGCCCGAAGCGGCGCTCGATTTCGTTGAAGAGCGTCTGCTTGGCTTCCTGGTGAGATTGCCTGACCTCTTCGAGCGGGATGCTGATGGCGTATCGCAGATAGTTATTGTCGGTACGCCAGCCGAACAGGTGACGATCGAAGAGTTTGCGGAATGCTTCCGAAGTCCAGGTGAGGGCGTGAACGCCGTTGGTGATGGCGCTAATGGCGTAGTTGGGGAACATGCCGCGCGAGACTTCGCCGTGACGCATGGCCACTCCGTTAACGTAACCGGAGAAGCGCAGCGCCAGGTAGGTCATGTTTAACTCGTCGCCATGCCAGGCTTCGGAGTCTTCCAACAGCTGGCTGCGATCGGGACCGAGCACTTGTTCGGCCATGGAGCGCGGAAAATGGTCGTGTCCGGCGGGCACCGGAGTGTGCGTGGTGAAGATGCACATGCGGCGGATGCCTTCGATGTCGACCTTCTTCACGCGTCCGGCAAAGCTCTGGTCAAGACGACGTTCGAGCAGACCGAGTGCGAGCAGGGCAGAGTGGCCTTCGTTCATGTGATAGCCCTGCAGGTCGGTGTGGCCCAGTTTCAGAAGCAACTTCATGCCACCGTAGCCGAGGATGAGTTCCTGGCAGAGGCGGTAATA
>JADMIO010957459.1_pt1 | contig 31802 bp, 25 predicted proteins | sample 8958161 | NCBI WGS metagenome assembly JADMIO01 (sample SAMN16585339, study PRJNA669376) | soil metagenome | isolation source: Crop rotation soil | place: USA: Cullars Rotation, Alabama | collected 2011 | reverse complement strand
GTTCCCGGCAAGGACTCGATAAGATAACTGGAATGTCATAAACCTGGTCAGCACCGGCCACTCCCACGGTATCTGCGAGTGAAATAATGCCGATATCCATTCCTACAATCTTATTCACCCATTCAAACACGATCTCTTCATCATACAGGTCGCCAAAAGGGTTGCCAAAAGCCATTGAAATATAGATCACCAGCTTTTTACCTGTCTTCACGCACAGGTTTTGTATTTCCTCTACCCTTCCCAATGACTCCATGATAGAAGAATTTGTATTACGCTGCTGAAAGGTTTCCGAAACGGAAAAGGGGAAACCCAGGTGAGTGATCGGGTCATACACACTGGCTTCTTCCGCGCCGCGTGTATTAGCAATTATCGCCAGCAACTTCGTCTTCGTATTCCCGGTTTCTAAATTCGATATTACCTCTTTTGTGTCCGCCATTTGCGGGATGCTTTTGGGAGAAACAAAACTTCCGAAATCGATGGTGTCAAATCCTACCTGCAAAAGAGAATTGATATATGCAATCTTCCGGGTAGTGGGAATAAATTGCTTCCAGCCCTGCATCGCATCACGGGGGCATTCAATAAGTTTGACAGCTGTTGAATTTTCCATACATCAAATACATGGCAAATGTATGAAAGGTGATGATGAAGATGATAAGAACCGTAACGGCTTCATTCATCGGGCTGACTTGATTCAGGTGAGCGATCAGTTATTTGAGTGCCAGCCTTCGCTGATCGATTTTGTGACGCAACCTGTTAAAAAAAGAAACTCTCTCCTTTTCTCCTACCGTACTTATCAGTGTCGATTTTTTGATCAGGCTCATTATCGTTTCATGCATCACGGCATTGAACTGCTCATTACCTGTTGCGGCAAAATAGATCACGCTATGATTCAAAAAAGTTATCCGCCTGTCACCCAGTTCTGCGACGATCGTGTTATCGCCCAATATCAGTTCGTTTACAAACAACCGGTATTCAACCTTCACCGGCCCGGGCTTCTCGCCGATCATAAATTTCACTCCCAGCTCCGCCTGTTGCTCGATATGATTGATCAGTTCTTCCGTCTTGTCATAGATGATCCTCGCAACGTGCCTGGTTAACAAACCGGCTTCCAAATAAAACCCGGCCTGCCTCAAGGTATTGTTTATGTTCTCTATGTTCCATATCTCTGTCGTTGGTACGTTGTTGTAAAGCCGGATGATCTTTTGGCTGATTTCCCGGTATATGTCATAGCGGGGATCATCGAATGAAAATTTTACTCCTTTGAAATCTTCGAAGCCGAGTATAGACTTCATCCAGAAAAAATATTTAAACGTGGCGAGCTCGGGTACCTGGAAATACATAAACGGGGGAATATCCTTCAGCAGGTAATAAAACTGCTTTCTTTCAAACGTATTGACGTATGTAAATTGCCGGTAAAGATCCCCGAGCCATTTCTCAAAATCGGCCGGGGTATTGTTCTTAAGAGCCCCTGTGAAAATAAATGCATCACTCTGCAGGTGCAGCAGCTGGTCCATCGAAACTTTAAAGTGGCTGCACAGTTTGTAAGTCTCTTCCAGGTCAATCGGCTTCTCACCTCTTATCCGCCGGTAAGCACTGTCATTGCTGATGCCCAGCAGTTGTGCCACTTCATCCACCATAGCAAGATGAGCGGGCAATAACGCTTTGAGATGCTGAAAGAAACGAACCTGTGCATTAGTCGTCTCCATGGTGGTCCTTATTTTGGTAAAAGTTGCAAATGTGTCAGGCTTGTTTGGTAATATCGGATGTTACGTATTAAAAATAAAAGCTTTTTTGCAAAAACCAATTTCGTTTGCGATTACAGCTATCATTTCCTGGCAGCCTTTGCTAAGCAGTATGATACAGGGGTAATGGTCAATTAGCCAGCAACACCGCTGCATGATAGCTTGCAGCTGAAATCATCTTCTATGGCTATTTACTATACATTGCTTGCCGTTTTTTTTGTGACCGGTTCCCTTGTTGAGTTCTGGCTAACCCGCCGGGAAAATAAAAAATATTATAGTCTGCCGGACTTCCGCAGCAGTCTTCAATTGATGCTGGCCGGGCTATTGGTGGACCTGGTCATCAAAACATTCGCCATTTATCTTTTAACCCGGTTATATGATCATAGTTTATTCAGGTTAGGTTTCCAATGGTGGGTATGGATACTTTGCTACCTGGGCTGGGACCTTGTTTTTTATCTCAAACATTATATGGAGCACAACGTTCGCTTTATGTGGGCCATTCACGTCAATCATCATTCCTCGGAACATATGAACCTGTCGACTTCGCTGCGCTCCGGAGTTTTTAAATCCGGTTACCGTTATTTTTTCTGGGCAATAATTATATTTACCGGTTTCCCGGTACCGATGTTTCTTGTCCTGTACGGTTTAGGAAAAGTGTGGGCATTTTTCAGCCATAGCCAGGTGTTGGGAAAATGGTATATGCTGGAAAAATTCATGGTCACCCCTACCCATCACCTGCTGCATCATTCCTGCAATGAAAATAATCTGAATAAAAATTTCGGGGAGACCTTCCTGTTCTGGGATAAGTTATTCGGCACCTTCAGGGAAACTACGGGTCCATTAAAGTATGGGATTACCGAAGAAGTAGACCATTCTGAGTTTTCAAATGTCGTTTTCCATGAGTTCAGGAATATGAAGAATGATCTCCGGCGGGCCAGGCACTGGAGAGAGAAATTAAAAATCATATTCGGCAGGCCGGGAAACCATTTCAGCTGACCAGGATCATCCCGTGATCTTAATTTAATATGATATCTTTCTTAACAAAATCCGGGGGCAAAACAGAAATAAGAAAATCCGTATCTTAGCCACCTGTTCATCTATTTATACCAAAAAACTGTTTATGAGAAAGAATCTCCTTGTAATTATCATTATTATCCTGATCGTAAACTCTGTTTCTGCACAATCCACCCGTCTTGGTTTTTATGGAGGTCCCAACGTTTCTACCATGTTTCAGAAAATCAGTGGTGTAAAGCACACCCATGACTATGTAACCGGTGCTACGGTCGGAATTTTGCTGGATGTACCGATGCAGCGGTATGGAAGTTTTCAACCCGGGCTGGACTACATTGGAAAAAATTCGAAAGACGAATATGTCAGCAATGGCGAAACGATTAAAACAAAGACCCTTCTTACATACGTTGAAGTGCCATTAAATATCCTTTTCAGGATCCCTGCGGGAGGTGGTAAGGTTACACTTGGTTGCGGAGTGGCTGCGGCAATGGCTGTTTCCGGCACCATGAGCGTCCGCGGAAATCAATCTACCAATGAAACCAAGAAACTGAGTTTTGGCGATGGCACAAAAGATGATTTTGCTAAATATGATTTCGGCATAAACGGACTGGCCGGCTATGAATTTGCCAACGGTTTTTTTCTGCAGCTTAATTATAACTATGGCATTAACCGGCTAATAGTCGGCGGAGATCCGAAGGACAAATTATACAACCGTTACCTGGCTTTGCGTGTAGGGTTCCTGATACCAGGAAAAGCTAAAAAATAATCTTGCTACAGATTTTCAGAAAGGCCCCGGAACAAGGGGCTTTTTTATTCCGATTCTGAAAGCATTCTTTGCTTCATCGCTTCGTAGAGGATCATAGCTGTTGCAACAGATACGTTCAGCGATTCAAAGTCTTCTTTCATAGGGATCCGGAATTTTTCATCGGCTATTTTCATCAATGCAGGATAAATTCCTTTCTCCTCGCTTCCCATTATAATCGCACATGGCTCCTTCCATTCACAGTCATAAACATTTTTTGTCGCTTTCATTTCACTTGCAAATACTTTAATGCCGTTAAGGTGCAGCTCATCCACGGCTTTCATCAGGCTGTTTACCCGGCATACCGGGATCTTTTCCAGCGCCCCGGCAGAAGTTAAAATGGCATCTTCATTCAGCGCCCCCACTCCTTTGTCGGGAATGATAATGGCCTGCACGCCGCAACAATAAGCGGTCCTTGCAATACCACCGATATTACGGATATCCGTGATTCCATCCAGGATGATAAACAGCGGCGTTTCCCCTTTTCCTATCACGAATGAAATGATCTCCTGGAGCTCATAATATTTTACTTTGGAAACCTGTGCCACGCAGCCCCCGTGACCAGGAACATTAAAACTGTCCAATTTGGCGGCAGGCACATAATTGACTGGAATATGGCATTGCAGCGCCAGCCGTTTTATTTCATCTATTGCTTTATTATTCGCTTTTGGATCCACATAAATGCGGTCGAGTTGCCGGCCATCGCGGATGGCGGCGGCGATTGCTTCTGCACCAATAACCAATGAATTTTTTTTCGGACGCTGTTGTTGCCTGAAATGTTTCACTTTTCAAAGAAACAAAGAATATTCAAGATTCAACGATAGCATCGGCAAGTCAGTAACCGGGATGAGTCAAAAAAAAAATCCACCGATACCGGTGGATGGATAAGACAGTAAGTTCAAATTCTAAAGGCCGAATGCCTTTTGCACTTTAGAAACATAATCGAGCTTTTCCCAGGTAAACAACTCTACTTTTTTCTTTGTCGTTTTACCATCGGGAGAAACAAATATTTTTTCTACTATTTCCGGTTTGCGGCCCATGTGACCATAGGCAGCGGTTTCGCTATAGATCGGGTTGCGCAGTTTCAGCCTTTGTTCAATAAAATAGGGACGCATATCAAAGATCTCTTCAACGATCTTTCCTATCTGCCCGTCTGACATTTTTACTTTGGCTGTACCAAAAGTTTTCACATTGATGCTGGTTGGCCTGGCCACGCCGATTGCATAAGAAACCTGCACCAGCACTTCACCTGCTACACCAGCCGCCACGAGGTTCTTTGCGATATGCCTGGTAGCATAGGCCGCGCTGCGGTCAACCTTGCTGGGATCTTTACCGCTGAAAGCACCACCGCCATGCGCACCCTTGCCTCCATAAGTATCTACGATGATCTTGCGACCCGTTAGCCCTGTATCACCATGGGGTCCTCCTATCACAAATTTGCCGGTAGGATTGATATGATATTTGATCTTGTCGTTGAACAGTTTTGCGTATTTCTTATATTTTGATTTGACGCGCGGGATAAGAATGTTGATGATATCTTCTTTGATCTTCGCCTGCATCTTTGCTTCGGTGTCAAAATCGTCGTGCTGGGTAGAAACTACTATCGCATCAATTCGTACAGGCCTGTTATTGTCATCGTATTCAAGTGTTACCTGGCTTTTTGCATCAGGACGGAGATATTTGATCTGTTTGTTCTCTCTTCTCAGGACAGCAAGTTCGAGTAATAATTTGTGCGCCAGGTCAAGTGCCAATGGCATATAATCATCCGTTTCATTTGTAGCGTAGCCAAACATCATTCCCTGGTCACCGGCGCCCTGTTCTTCCTTATTGACCCTTTCTACACCCTGGTTGATATCGGATGATTGTTCATGTATGGCCGAAAGCACACCGCACGAGCTTGCTTCAAACATATACTCGCTTTTGGTATAACCGATCTTACGGATCACCTCCCGCGCTATTTCCTGTACATCGAGGTAAGCTTTCGATTTTACTTCACCGGCGAGGACAACCTGGCCCGTGGTGACAAGGGTTTCGCAGGCAACCTTTGACTGCGCATCAAACGCCAGGAAATTATCGATCAGTGCATCGGATATCTGGTCAGCTACTTTATCCGGGTGACCCTCGGAAACGCTTTCAGAGGTGAAGAGGTAAGCCATAAATGAACATCAATTTAAATGTGGTTAGTATATAATTTTAATCGGGTGCAAATATACCACCGGATTAATCATTTGTGAAAAAGCTTATTCACTAAATTTTCGAATAGACGATACGTATCCGGAGTTTGTGGGGATTACTGTCCGCCGTGCCTGTATTCCCGAATAACCGCACCCTTCCGACCACCAGTCGCGGATTGACATACACTATCGGCGGGAACTGGATAGGAGTGGCGCCGGGTGCCGGCACATAATACTGATCGATAGCATAAAACGGCGCAAAAAGGCGCAGGTCATAAACCGGTTCCGTACCATTTACGATATGCTGTACATATCGTGAAATATTAAAATGCCAGGTCTTAACGATATGCCCGGAACCATCATCAGCGTTTACCGGGGCTGCACCAAAACTGTTGAGGTTATAGGCACCGGACGTTCCATCATAGGTAACGTCGTATGGAATGTTGCGAAAACGGGAAATCGACGGGGAATAGGCATCGAGATACAGGAAATTGGGCGGCGGAAATAATGTATCTGTCACGTCATAAGCCTCTTCTGCAATTAATTCGGCACGATGAACAACGCGGTTACTCAAACCTGCCAGCGACGGAATCTTGATAGTGGCAAATGAACCCGGAGTATTCTGAAGATAGACATATTGATCTGGAGTGGCTCCGCCTTGTGCGGTCTGCAATGCAGACCCGCTGTAATCACGCTTTACATAATTATGCGAGGCGGTACCCTGGTTGAAATAAGTTGCCGCCGGTTTGAATTTAAAGTAAGCCACGGTTGTGTCAAGGTCGGATGTTCCCTTGCCATGATAATATTGATAATAGATCGCCAGCTTTGTATTCACACCCTGCAGGTTGAAACCCATTACCGCATTGCCTGAAAGGGATCTTAATGCAAAACCCTTGAATTTGGTTTTAAACGTCGAGTCTGTAGCATAAGCATTAGCGGTTCCCGCCAGGATAGAGTCATAGTTAAGCAGCCTGTTGCCAAATGCATCGCTCAGCCTTATTCGCAGTTGGTTGGAGGTCGTATCCTGGAATGCCTGTACCGAATCATCCAGGTTTTTCGGCACAATCGTTTTGGACCCCAGCAAGCCGCCCACAGTAATGTCGGTGTTCTTCCGGATGATATAAGACGTGTCGACCCTGAAATCACTTGTGATCTCTGATACGTCAATGGTCTGGGCCACGCTGCTGTCACCATATGTTTCTACATAATCCAGGATAAGCACAACAGAGTCGAGAAATATGCTGTCTTTTTTATTGAGAAATGCAAAAGGGAATGTCAGGGGTCTTAGCTCCAGGAACATTTGTGCATCCGTTTTGCCAAATAACGGATCGCTGGTGATCTGGCCCAGGAACTGTTCGTCGGTGTAACTGCTGCGGGTGGAATCTTCTTTCAATGAATCGGCTACAGGACCACCCAGGGTAAACAGATCGTTATAAGCTTCTACGGTAATGGTAGTATCAAACGTATTGATGTTGTCCACTGCAGGAATGACATCTGCACCTAACTCGGTAGCTTCATTAATTTTTCTGCAGGAACTAAACAGGATAAGGGTGCCGGTAATAACTGTTGCAAGCGCTAGTGCCAGATGTGTTTTCTTCACAAATTGATTTTAAAGCAGGGAGTTAGTAAATTTTACCTCGATGCAAGATCGTTATAGAGTTGTAAATAGTCTGTTAAATCAGATTCAGGATTGTATTGCAATGTTTTTTTACCTCTTACCTTGGAAAACTCTTCGATTAATTTTTTTTCTACTTTCTCAGCCCCAAATGTAATTGCATCTGCGTAGGTGGCCCCGCCACGAAACATCGCCGTATTATTCGCCTCCTTGAAAGGTTCCAGGTCTTTTTCTTTTAAGGAAGGATGAATTAAGGCTTTAGACAAAAAATCACTTCCCAATTTTTCTTTGAAGGTGTTTTGCCCGATGGTATAAACGATCTTACTATGCGAGAAGACGGGCTCCTTTTTATATACGGTTTTCAGGTAAGCAGGGATAAGCCCTGTCATCCACCCGCTGCAATGGATAATGTCAGGCGGCCAGCCAAACTTCTTGACTGTTTCCAGGGCGCCCTTGCAGAAAAAAATGGTACGAAGACCATTATCTTCAAACCATTTTTCATTTTCATCATGAAAAATATATTTTCTTTTAAACAGGTCTTCGTTTTCGAGGAAATAAACCTGGAGACGGGCGCTGGGTAATGAGGCCACTTTTATCTGCAGCGGCATGTCGTCATTGTCAACCGAAACGTTGATCCCGGACAGCCGGACGACTTCATGAAGCCTGTGCCGGCGCTCATTGATATTGCCAAAACGGGGCATAATGCAACGAACTTCAAATCCGTTGTCATTTGCTTTGATAGCCAGCTTATTTACAATCTCTGAAAACTCTGTCAGCTCCAGGTAGGGTGACATTTCATTGGCAATAAACAGAATTCTTTTTTTTCCAGACATGTTGTCCCTTTTATTTCCCTTTTTTAAAAGAGTGCAAAAGTAGTATTTTATACTGAATAGCTAAGTTTGCAACAGCTTCCGACATAGACCGGGCGCATTTTTTATGTTTTTATTTAAGAAAAAAGACGATTTCAGGCTTTTCGCTGATCAAAAAAAAAGCCAGGGGCTGCAAATGGGTTTTGTACCAACAATGGGAGCTCTTCACGAGGGCCATATCTCTCTTATAGAAAGAAGTAGAAAAGATAATTCAATAACTGTTTGCAGCCTATTTGTAAACCCGGTTCAGTTTAATGACCCCCGTGATTTTGAAAAATACCCGGTGACGATAGAGCAGGACATCTATATGCTTGAATCAGCCGGCTGCGATGTTCTTTTCCTGCCGGGGTTGAACGAGATCTATCCCGGGGGAACGGGCGCCCTTGAAAAATATGAGCTGGGTTATCTTGAAACCATACTCGAAGGAAGGTACCGCCCCGGGCACTTCCAGGGGGTCTGCAGGGTAATGCGCCGGCTACTCGCTGTTACCGCACCCGACACATTATATCTTGGCCAGAAAGATTACCAGCAATGCATGGTTATAAAAAAACTGATCGGCGATTATTTTACCGGCATAAAAACAATAGTGTGCCCCATCATCCGCGAACCTGATGGTCTTGCCATGAGCAGCCGTAACCGAAGGTTAAGCGCAGAGGAACGGAAAAAGGCGCCCGCGATCTATTCAGCGTTATGCACTATCAAAGAAAACTTAAGAAAAGAAAAACTTCCGTCATTGCAGGCGTCGGCGATCAAACATCTGGCGGAACAAGGATTTAAAGTCGACTATATAGAGATTGCCGATGCCGCTACGCTTCAGCCTGTCAGCAATTGGGATGGTAAACAAAAACTGGTTGTTCTTGCTGCTGCATTCCTGAACGAAATACGGCTCATTGATAATTTATTGCTGAACGACAACTGATCATCGCAGAAGTCATAAAGCGAACTGCATTTACAATTCTTTTAAACGGCACCGCATGATATTAATAGCCGGGTTTAAAAAGCTTGCACTGATATCTCGCAACGACGTAATGGCGCAACGCGGGTTTTGCTGCTTTTCGCGAGCGGCCAGGTCACTGCTCCGTTGCGAGAAATAAAATTTTCAAACCCTGCGCTATGCTTTTATCAGTGGCTTCGCTTATGTGATCTATTTGCCTTATTTTCGGCTCGATGAACAGGCGTCTTCGTACAATACTTCAGTACATATTCTTTTTTTCACTGGGCTTTTTTTTTGTCTGGTTATCTGTTAAAGATGTGGGAAGGGCCGAAAGGTCGCAGATTAGATCCGCGCTTCAGCATGCGAGGTTTTTCCTCGCTGTGCCTGTTTTTTGTATCCTGCTGCTTAGTCACTACGTACGGGCCGTCCGGTGGAGGTTGCTGATCCGCTCATTGGGATACAATCCCAGCAAGGCCAATACTTTTTTTGCTGTAATGATCGGTTATATCGTCAACCAGGCTGTTCTCAGGCTGGGTGAGGTAATGAAATGCACGATCCTTGCCCGTTATGAGAAAGTTCCGGCGGATAAACTGGTCGGCACAATCATCCTCGAACGACTGATCGATGCCATCACGCTCGTGTTTGTTCTGATCGTAACCAGTATTATACAGCCCTCGCTGTATGATGAGTTGCTCGACAAGATGTTTCATACCCAGGGAGCGGCCGGGGGAAAAAAGATTCCGGGCTATATTATCCTGCTGATCCTTTTCGGGGTTGTGGTCCTGGTCATCGTGCTGTGGATGATCATAAAAAAGAAAAACATTAATGATGTTATTGCAACGATCAGGAAAATAATTAAAAGAGTTTGGGAAGGCATCAGCGCCATCCGGCATTTAAGAAAAAGAAAGCTCTTTATTCTGTATACTCTTTTGTTGTGGACACTTTACCTCAGCGGCGGGTATATTGGTTTTTATGCCTTGCAGGAAACAGAGCAGTACGGCATCCGTGAGGCCTTTACCGTGTTATCCGCGGGAAGTGTAGGCATGACGATCACGCCGGGAGGTATCGGGGGTTATGCATACCTGCTTGAGCAGGTGATGCAGGTATACGGGTTACCGGGCGGCGTCGCATTGGCGTTTGGCTGGCTGCTATGGCTCTCCAATACTACCGTTATCATTATTGGCGGTTTATTTAGTTTTGTGGCGCTTCCTTTATACAATAAAAAAAGGCTTCAGCGTACCGTTTTGTAAAAAGCAGTTGATGAAACAAGTTGATGCTGTCACACAGAAAATCTTTTCTTTTCAACAGGCTGCCCGTCGCGCCCTGCAATGGCGGCTGTCAGGCAAAAAAATCGCTTTTACCAACGGTGTATTTGATATTATTCATTCGGGGCATATCTTTTCTCTTTCCCAGGCTGCCAAAGAAGCGGATTACCTGGTTGTAGGATTGAATTCGGATGCATCCGTCAAACGGTTAAAGGGAGAAACCAGGCCTTTAAATAACCAGGATGCACGAGCGCTGGTGCTGGCCTCATTATTGATCGTGGATGCAGTAGTATTGTTCGAAGAAGACACCCCGCTGGAATTAATTAAATCCGTAATGCCCGATGTATTGATAAAGGGCGGCGATTATACGCTTGACCAGATCGTCGGCGCGAAAGAGGTAATGGCCAACGGAGGCCGCGTTGTTATTAATCCTATCCTGGAAGGATTCTCCACCACGGAACTGATTAGCCGCATCAGGAAGCATTGATCTGTTTTATCAAAACTTAACAGCCGGGGACGGCATTCTTCATTAATTTTATCATTGCCGGAGACGAATTTTTATTATGAGTGATCACCCCAAGCGTAAAACGATTGCAAGAGATGTGAGCTGGCTTTCTTTTAATGCAAGAGTGCTGCAGGAAGCGGCCGACCCAAACGTTCCTTTGAAAGAACGGGTTCGCTTCCTGGGCATCTTCTCCAATAACCTCGATGAATTTTTCAGGGTGCGGGTGGCTACACTGAAAAGGATGATACAATTTGGCAGCAAGGCTAATGTACACCTGGAAACGGATCCGCAGCAGATCCTCGATGAGATACAGATGATCGTACTGAATCAGCAAAGCGAGTTCACCCGCATATGGGAAGATGTCCTGAAAGAGCTGAACGAGCAGAAAATATTTCTCCGAAGCGAAAAAGAACTGACACCTGTTCAGCAGGAATTTGTACGCAATTATTTCGATGAGGACGTAAGCCCCAACATTATTCCGCTGATGATCGAAAATATACCGGAGTTCCCGACATTGCGTGATAAGTCCATTTACCTGGCGGTAGTAATGTGGAAAAAGGAAAGCGCCTTAAATAAAAAGTATGCATTGATCGAAATACCCAGCCGCGTGCTCGGAAGGTTTTTGTTACTTCCGGCCGCTGATGGGGAGAATGATATCATCCTGCTGGAAGACGTTGTACGGTTCAACCTGCCGGAAATTTTTTCATTCTTTGGTTATGACCAGTACAAGTCGCATATTTTTAAAGTGACACGGGATGCCGAGATAGATATCGACAATGATGTTTCCACGAGTATTATTCAACGGATAACAAAAGGTCTGCGCAGCCGGCGCAAAGGGAAACCTGTTCGTTTTGTCTATGATCATGAAATGGACCCCGGCCTGCTCGAATATCTCATCCGCCGTCTGCATCTTACCAAAAGAGATAATCTTATTCCCGGCGGACGTATTCATAATTTCCGGCACTTCATGGATTTTCCCGACCAGGTATTTAAGGAAAAACGATCCAGGAAAAAACCTTTTTATCACCCATTGCTATCGGATGACAGGATCTCGGACGTAATTATGAACCGGGATGTGATGCTGCATTTTCCTTACCACTCCTTCACTCCTATTATTGATTTGCTGCGTGAATCCGCTTTTGACCCGGATGTTACCACGATCAAGATCACCTGCTACCGGCTGGCGCCGCAATCAAGGATCATCAATTCGCTGATCAATGCTGCCCGCAACGGGAAACAGGTGATCGTTATGCTGGAGTTACGTGCACGTTTTGAAGAAGAGGCCAACCTGGAATGGCAGGCGAGACTGGAAGAAGAAGGTGTGAAGGTGCTGGTAGAGATCCCCGACATGAAAGTACACGCCAAGATCTGTATGATCCGCAAAAAGGTAAAAGACAAACAGGTAGTATACGGGTTCGTCAGCACCGGCAACCTGAATGAACGTACAGCAAAAGTATATGCGGATCACTGCCTGCTTACATCCAACAGCCGCATCATGGCGGATGTCAACAGGATATTTAACTTTTTAGAACAGCCAAAAACGGGCGGCCATTTTCTGAAGAATTGCGAAACCATCTTACCAAGCCCGCATATTGTCCGGAAAAAATTATTCGAGCTCATTGATAATGAAATCAAGCAGGCATTGAAAAATAAGCCGTCCGGGATATTCCTGAAAATGAATTCTCTTTCCGATGAGGAGATGATATTGAAATTGTATGAAGCGGCCCGCGCAGGCGTACCTATTAAACTCGTCGTTCGCGGTATCTTTTGTATGTTTTCCGAAAACAAAAAGTTCAGGAAACCGGTAAAAGCTATCAGCATCGTTGACGAATACCTTGAACATGCACGGGTGTGGGTATTTCATAATAAAGGCAAAGAGAAAGTTTATATATCTTCGGCCGACTGGATGGTTCGTAACCTCGAACACCGCGTGGAAGTAACCTGTCCCATCTGGCACGAGGAGATCAAAAAGGAACTGAAAGACATATTGAATATACAGTTGCAGGATAACGTGAAGGCGAGGAGGCTGAACAATGAGTTGACCAATGAATATGTCCGGACAACGAATAAAAAGGTTCGGTCGCAGCTGGAAACCTATAATTATTTGTATAAAAAAATACTAACCCCGATTGAGACTCGCAGCAATTGACATCGGCAGTAATGCAGCAAGATTATTGATAAGCGATGTGATCGCCGGCCCTAAGTCTGCTCCCGAATTCATTAAGGTCGCCCTCATCCGTGTTCCTCTCAGGCTCGGTTTCGATGTATTTGAAAAGGGTGAAATATCTCCGGCCAAAACTGATAAAATCCTTAAGACTATCAAGTCGTATAAATTATTGCTGGACATCTACGAGGTAAAACACCTGAAAGCCTGTGCCACATCGGCTATGCGTGATGCCGTGAACGGCACCGCGATCATCAGGCGCATAAAAGATGAAACAGGCATCCAGATCAATATCATCAGCGGGCAGGAAGAGGCTTCGCTGATTTATGAAAACCATATTGCCGAAAACATGACTGACGAAGAATCATATCTCTATATCGATGTGGGAGGTGGCAGTACCGAACTGACTTTTTTCAGTGATGGAAAGCTGATCTTTAAAGAATCGTTCAACATCGGGACGATCCGGTTACTGAAAGGCCAGGTGGCGGAGGCGCAGTGGGATGAGATGAAGGAGTTCATTAAGGCAAAGACCAAAGGATACCATCATGTGACGGCGATCGGTTCGGGTGGAAACATCAACAAGATATTTTCGCTTTCAAAACGGAAAGAAGGTAAACCGCTATCACTGGAATCGTTGCGGGATTACTATAAGGAATTCAGCACGCTGTCAATGAGCCAGCGAATGACATTGTATAAGCTGCGTGAAGACCGCGCCGATGTAATTGTTCCCGCCCTCCTGATTTATATCAACGTGATGCGATGGACCGATACCGAGGAAATATTTGTACCGAAGATTGGTCTTGCCGATGGTTTGATCCATACTTTATACGAAGAAGTGCGGTTGAAAGAGGTCGAAGTCTGATAAAGTTCAGGATTGAGAGATCGGGAAATTAAGGCGGAGTTTCCTGCTGTGCCGGCGGGGCAAAACAGTTAACAGCTATCTTTACGTCGTTAAACAAAATAAAAGGCAGAAACTTTCAAGTGGTTCAATTTCGAAATTCCCCAATCTCAAAATTTCAAAATTCCAAATGCCCGACAACAACAAGGAAGTAAAAGAGACAAAAGAGATCAAAGAAGTCAAGAAGGTCACCACCAACACCATCCAGAAAATGAAGCAGGCGGGTGAAAAAATCTCGATGATCACGGCCTATGATTTTTCTTTTGCCCGCATATTTGACGAAGCAGGTATCGACATCATCCTGGTCGGTGACAGCGCCAGCAATGTTATGGCCGGTCATTCCACCACGCTCCCTATTACCCTTGACCAGATGATCTATCATGCCCAGAGTGTCGTTCGGGCAAGAGAAAGGGCATTGATCGTCGTCGACATTCCTTTTGGCTATTACCAGTCAAATTCAGAAATCGCGCTCGCTTCTGCTATCCGCATCATGAAGGAAAGCGGCGCCCATACCGTAAAGCTGGAAGGCGGCGAAGAGGTCATCGATTCAGTTAAAAAAATTGTCAGCGCCGGCATACCTGTCATGGGTCACCTCGGCCTGACACCACAGTCCATTAATAAATTCGGGACGTATGTAGTCAGGGCCACCGAAAAAGCGGAAGCCGACAAATTGAAAAAAGACGCGTTGCTTTTACAGGAATCAGGTGCATTCGCCATCGTGCTGGAAAAGATCCCGGCCTCGCTGGCAAAAGGAGTGAGCAAAAGCTTAAGTATCCCGACAATTGGCATCGGCGCAGGAAAATTTTGTGACGGCCAGGTATTGGTGATGCATGACATGCTTGGCATCAACGTTGAATTCAAACCCCGCTTTTTGCGCCAGTATCTTAATTTGAACGAACAGGTTACCGGCGCCATACAAAAATTCATCAAAGACGTGAAGGCTGTAGATTTTCCAAACGAGAGTGAGCAGTATTAAGCAGGTTTTACCAGGTTTTTGCCGTCCAATGATGCATGTATTAAAATTATTGGAATGAAGATCCTGCTTTTCCCAACTTTTACATTGACCCTTGCATTTTTGGCGCAACACCCGGAAGTTGCCATTGACCGTATGCCAAATTATGCAGACACGGGCCATATCATCCATGTCGTCGACGGGCAGGTTGGCGAGTGGCCCGCCGTTAGATTTCACCCGGAAGAAGATTCTACCATTGAATATGCCGCGGACAATGATGATAAAAATCTTTACATAGCCATGACCATTCCTGATTTTGGTACGCAAGTCAAAATAATGCGGAATGGCATGAAGCTTTTTATAGATCTGAAAGGAAAGAAAAAAGAAGGAAGAGGAATTGAATTTCCTATAAAAGGAGAAGTGACTGCAGGCTTAACCAGCAATGAAGGTGCTGCAGGCACGCAACCTCAGGAAAAAATTGACAGGAAGACACAAAGAAATATTTTGTCGCTGTCAATTGTCGCTTTAAAGCTGTTCGGGTTTCCGGGTGCGGGGGATGAACAGGGCCTGGTGATGCCGGGCAGTGTGAACATAGCTTTCAGGTGGGATGAATCTGATGCCATGCATATTGAATACGGAATTCCCTTAAACCTTTTGGAAGAATCATCTTCCCTAAATAAAAAAGATATAAGCCTCGGATGGAAGATAAACGGTACCGACAGGCCTCCCGGCGAACACAGTTTTGAAACTGCGGGGAACAACAGTGGTGGATTTTCAGCAGGCGGGCACGGCGGTGGCAGAGGCCGGTATGGTGGCAGAGGAGGCGGGGAACATTCGGCTGGAAATTATAGAAAGATCAACCCTGATGAAATAAGAAAGGAACAAAATTTCTGGACAAGATATACTATCAACATCTGAACTTCGAATGTGCGGTGACTTCATCGCCTTGCAATAGCCGTTGTGTTATCTTTGCGATCAAAGAATAATACATGGACTTTTTGAAAACCCTTAGGATCGGGTCAACCAACCCGGGTGTAAGCACAGGTCAGCAATGGATCAGCTCCGGTGGTGAAAAAATAGATTCCCACTCCCCTGTCGATGGTAAATTGATTGCCTCCGTTACATCTGCTGACAAGACCAGTTATGAAATCGTTATCAAAAAGGCAAGCGAGGCTTTTCTTCAATGGCGGCTGGTGCCGGCTCCGAAACGCGGCGAAATAGTAAGGCAAATAGGTGAAGCCTTGCGAAAAAATAAGGAAGCCCTTGGCAAACTGGTTTCATATGAAATGGGAAAATCTTTGCAGGAAGGTTACGGCGAGGTGCAGGAGATGATCGACATATGTGATTATGCGGTTGGCCTGTCAAGACAACTATACGGGTTGACGATGCATAGTGAACGTCCCGGTCATCGCATGTATGAACAGTATCATCCTTTAGGTGTTGTCGGAATAATATCGGCATTTAATTTTCCGGTTGCGGTTTGGAGCTGGAACAGTATGCTGGCATGGGTTTGCGGGGATGTATGCATATGGAAGCCGTCTGAAAAAACGCCGCTATGTGCTGTCGCCTGCCAGCACATCGTTAATGATATCTTCAGCAAAAATGATGTACCTGAAGGCGTTTGCAACTTACTTATCGGCGGCAGGGATGCGGGTGAATGGATGGCAAATGACGCGAGGATTCCCCTGGTATCTGCTACCGGTTCAACAAGAATGGGCAAAGCCGTTGGGGCGGCTGTCGGGGCCAGGCTGGGCCGGGCATTGCTGGAATTGGGCGGCAATAATGCGATCATTATTTCAAAAGAGGCAGATCTTGACATTGCAATCATCGGCTCGTTGTTTGGTGCGGTAGGTACCGCCGGGCAGCGATGCACAACCACAAGAAGGCTGATCATTCATGAAGATGTTTATGAATCGGTGAAAAAGAGATTGATCGCTGCCTATGGACAACTGAAGATCGGCGATCCGCTGAATGAAGTACATCATGTCGGGCCGTTAATAGATAAAGATGCCGTAAAGATGTACCAGGCGGCAATTGAAAAATGCAAAAGCGAAGGCGGCCGTTTTATTGTGGAGGGTGGAGTACTGGATGGTAAAGGATTCGAAAGCGGCTGTTATGTAAAACCCTGCATCGCAGAAGTGGAGACAGGCATGGAAATAGTCAGTCATGAAACGTTTGCACCCATCCTATACTTACTGAAGTATAAAACAATCTATGAAGCGATTGCGGTTCAGAACAGTGTGCCACAGGGATTATCTTCCTCTATCATGACCCTGAATCAACGGGAAGCGGAACAATTCCTCTCGGCGGCCGGAAGTGATTGTGGTATTGCGAACGTGAACATAGGTACGTCCGGTGCGGAGATAGGTGGTGCATTTGGCGGTGAAAAAGAAACCGGCGGTGGCCGCGAAAGCGGCAGTGATGCATGGAAAGCCTATATGCGAAGGCAAACGAATACCATTAATTACAGCAATAATCTCCCGCTGGCGCAGGGTATCCGGTTTGATCTCTGATGTAATTTTTACGGTTTTCACGAGGACATTCACTTCAAATTCCAGGGGGCTTCATTTTCTGGGAAATATTTATAATTTTTGTAAAGTTGACCGATATCCTTACAAAACCAAATTCTATATCCAATGAAACGGATCTGTACTACTGTAGCTATCTTACTGCTTATAGCTGTTTTTTCCAACGCACAATATCGAATCGGCATGGTTGGCGGAGTTCACCAGTCAAAAGTATTGGAGAATGCTGATCTTCCCGGGTGGGACTCAACGAAAAATAATTATACATCCAGAACAGGGATCCATTTTGGTTTTATTGCCAACATTCCCTTCGGCACGGGTTCCAATTTTTATTTTCAGCCGGGTATTCTCTTTGCCAATAAGGGGCGCAAGTTTTCCCAGAGCTATGACACCACAGTCAGTCAAACACTTTATGTAAATTCTTCGGAATTCTTCAATTACCTGGACGTACCGCTTAACCTGGTTTATAAATTCAGGTTAGGAAAGACTGCAAAATTTATTATAGGGGCCGGCCCTTATGCTTCCTTTTTTTATACGGGCAAATTAAGAACTGAAACAATGTCCAAAGATGGCCACTTAACCGTAGATGAAAACAAAGATCCGGCAGTAGGTAATGGTGCCGGCAAATACGCCGTATTGGATTACGGAGCGAATGGACTGGCCGGATTTGAGTTCGGTCGCGTGTTTTTAACCGCCAATTATAGCCGCGGTTTAAAAGATTTTTACAAACCGGAGAACTATACAGCGACGATGAAGCATGAAGTGATGGGTATTACGGCTGGTGTTTTTATAGACAAGTTAGGCAGACCCGGCAAAAAAGACCGCGATGGTGACGGGGTAGCAGATGCTGATGATAAATGTCCCGATCAACCCGGGCTTGCTAAATTCGATGGTTGTCCTGATACTGACAATGATGGTATACAGGATAAAGATGATAAATGTCCCGGCCAGGCCGGATTATTATCCAATGCCGGATGTCCCTACACTGATAAAGACAACGATGGCATATTGGATAAAGACGATAAATGCCCGGATGTCGCTGGCGTCAAAGAAAACAAAGGATGCCCGGCTGAACCCAAAGACACAGATAAAGATGGCATCAATGATAGCGATGATCAATGCCCGACCATTGCAGGGTCGGCTAAATATAAAGGTTGCCCTGTTCCCGATACTGATGGGGACGGTCTGAATGACGAAGTGGATAAGTGCCCGGGTGTGAAAGGAACGGCAGCGAGGAATGGTTGCCCCGAGGAAGTGAAAAAAGAAATCGTTGAAAAAGTGAATTATGCTGCACGCCGCATTCAGTTCCAGCAGGGTAAATCCAATCTGATTGCTTCATCATTACCGGTGCTGGACAATGTAGTAAAGATCCTCAAACAAAATCCCCGGATAATAGTGTCAATAGAAGGTCATACCAGCGGGGACGCTATTTATGACGCGAATATGAAGCTTTCACAGCAAAGGGCGGATAAAGTAAAGGCTTACCTGGTATCAAAAGGAATAGCAGCCTCACGTCTTACTGCCATCGGGTTTGGCCCCAACAGGCCACTCAATTCGGGTATTACCGAAGCAGAAAAAGCTAAAAATCGCCGTGTTGAACTGAAGTTGAGCAACCAATAATCATATATAGCCGTCAAAGGCTTGTAAAGCCCCTGCCAGATGAGTTTTGCAGGGGTTTTTATTTTTTAAAAAAGTATGAATGGTATCTGGTATTTTTATTGCTTTCTCAACTTTGTATTTTAAATAATCCTTACATGAATATGGTATTAAAGAGAATTTTAACAGGGACGATTGTTACCTTATTTACTATCACCGTTGTCGCCCAGGACGTACCCAAGGGCTGGCATTTGCTGAGTTCAAAAGATAATGGTAATTATTACGGGATCGATCTTTCACAGGCTTATGATTTTATTAAATCAAAAAAATTAAAAAGCACTCCCGTCATTGTCGCGGTGATTGATTCAGGAGTAGATACAACGCATGAGGACCTCAGAGCGATCCTATGGCATAATCCCGGTGAAATACCCGGAAACGGAATAGATGATGATAAGAACGGTTATATAGACGATGTATATGGCTGGAACTTCCTCGGCGGCCGCGACGGACGAAATGTGGAAAAAGACAGCTACGAAGCCGCAAGGGTTTATCACAGCTTGAAAACAAAGTGGGAAGGCAAGGACATTGATGTAAAAAAACTTTCATCCGCAGAATTAAAGGAATACGACATGTGGTTGCGGGCCAAAGAAGAAGTAGGAGTTCCCGACCCTGTTGTCGCTTATAATATAGTGCTCATCAGAAAGACATTGAAGGATGCGGTTGATGCGGATTCGATCTTTAAAGCAAAAATCAAAGAAGATTATAACGGTAAGGATCTTGACAATTATATTCCCGTAGACGATGTGGCTAAAAAGGGAAAAAGGAGTTTATTAAAATTGTACAGGCAATTTGAAATTGAACCCGATCAACCGGCAAAAGAAGTATTAAATGATATCGAAGAATCCCTGGATGCAGAGGAAGAGAAGATAAGGTCGGCCGAACAGGCCCCGGTACCCTATCGCGACAATATTGTAAAAGACAATTACAAGGATATCAATGACAGGTTTTATGGCAATAACAACGTAATGGTAAGCAACAACGCAGCCGTACATGGTACCCATGTATCCGGTATCATTGCCGCCGCCAGGGACAACAATGTGGGTGTGCAGGGTGTTGCGGATAATGTACGGATCATGATGGTACGAGCGGTGCCTGACGGAGATGAGCATGACAAAGACATCGCTCTTGCTATCCGTTACGCCGCTGATAACGGTGCACGGGTTATCAACATGAGTTTTGGAAAAGGCTTTTCTCCGGAAAAAAAGTGGGTGGATGATGCGGTAAAATATGCCGAAAGCAAAGGTGTCCTGCTGGTGCAGGCAGCCGGTAATGATCACAAGGATATTGACACATCATATAATTTCCCGACTCCCGCTTTTGAAGATGGCGGTCATGCGGTCAATTGGGTGACGGTCGGAGCAAGCGGGCCCACCAGCAGCACACTTGTCGCGAATTTTTCGAACTATGGTAAGAAATCAGTAGATGTTTTTGCTCCCGGCGTCAAGATCTATTCGACGGTTCCGGGTGGCAATACCTACAGGGACCTGCAGGGAACCAGCATGGCGTCTCCTGTGGTAGCAGGTTTGGCTGCATTGATACTGGAATATTTTCCGGCGCTCAGTGCGAGGCAGGTCAAAATGGTCATTGAAAAATCAGCACAGAAGGCGCCCGGAAAGGTGAAAGATCCCGGTACAGGAGAAGATGCAGACCTGTCTGATCTTAGCAGAACAGGAGGCATTATCAATGCCTACGAGGCACTCAAGCTGGCTTCCACCATCAAAGGCGAAAACGTAGCCAGCAAACCTCCTGTCACGTCGGAAGTTAAACCTAAGGTAAGAGGATAATAAAACTTATAGCATTATATGCGTCCCGTCTTATGCGGTAAGACGGGATTTTTTTTTCTGATGTGATCTTCTCACTCCCGCCCCTGTCCCTGTTTCTCTTTCCTTTTTTCTTATCCGTCCGGATCCTTCGTATATTTATGAACAGGGTCAAAAGACATTACGGCAACAATGATATTCCATAAACACATTCCCCCATTTCCACTCTGCGCATACGTTGACTGTATCGTTTATTTAGAGGGCAACAATAAAGGTGTTGGTTTTCCCAAGACTGCCATGAGCCTTGTGTTTAATCTCAATGACAGCTTTAAATTGTATGCCGGCAAGGAATTTACCGACTATACCGATTATAAAAAACATTGGGTCGCGGGACTCCAGACCGGGCCAACGTATATTGAAAGTTATGGTGAAAGTAAAATGGTGGTGGTTCAATTTAAGACAAGAGGCGCCTATGCTTTCCTGCATCAACCCCTGCACAGTTTTACCGATCATTACATACCGCTTGACTGTGTATATAATCATACTGCTGATGAAGTGTGGGAACAGTTGAATGAGGCCGGATCGATCCCTGAAAAAATAAGGATTACAGAAAATTTCCTGTTACGCCATCTTTTAACTGCTAAAATGCCGGATGCGGGACTTTTTACTTCAATAGACTGCACGAACGGAAACAAAAAAAGCCCTACTGTTAACGAAATGTGCAGGCAACATGGCATTTCAAGAAAACATCTTAATTTTTTATTCAAAGAATACCTGGGGGTTTCTCCGAAGATGATGTCATCATTAAACCGGCTGCAGGTAATATTACAAACGATCAGCCGCTCAAAACCGGGAAAGCTTACCAGCTTTGCGTACGAGCTGGATTATTTTGACCAGGCTCATTTCAATAACAGTTTTAAAAAGTTTACAGGTTTGCGTCCTACTGATTATCTCAGGAATGTCGAAATAAAACCAACGCTTAAGTATGTTCCGCATTTCCTTCCCGCAGATTAGTCCGCCGCGAGGTAACATTTTTACAATTTTCACTGACGATACACGCGTAGTTTTGTTTCAATAGCTAAACATATGCGACTACTACTCATTCTTTCGCTCCTGATCCTGCAACCAGGATGCGGCACTATCAAAAATGTAAATATGAAACATGATGAATTAAATGGCACATGGGTGCCTGTTCAGCAGGAATTGGCAGGTAAACAATTGCCGGCGGCAGCTTTTGAAAAACAAAAACTGGTCATCAGCAACAATGCCTATACGTTTACGGCCGAATCCGTTGATAAAGGTGAGCTGAAATACGGCGATGGTAAGATGGATATTTATGGTAAAGAGGGGGTGAATACCGGGAAACATTTTACTGCTATTTACAAGCTGGAACAGGGACAGCTGACTATTTGTTATAACCTGGCGGGTGACAGCTATCCCGGAACATTTGAATCGAAAAGCAAGCCAACGCTCTTTCTTTCGGTATTTAGGAAAGAATAGCGGCCGGCACTTATGATTCAGCCTGCGATATTTTGTTCACCAATGAGTATACAGCGAGGTCCGAGAATTTTCCATTGAAATAGATGCTTTCTTTAAAATGGCCCTCTTTTACAAAACCGCTTTTGTCCAGCAACGTAACCGACTGGGAATTGCGGGGGTCAGTGTCTGCCTGGATTGAATGAAGGCTCATTGTATCAAAGGCAAAGCGGGTCACTTTTTCTGTTGCCTCCACCATGATTCCTTTCCCCCAAAAATCAGGATGAAGCTCATACCCTATCTCCGCCCGGTAATTTTCCGGTTGTATATTCCACAGGCAAATGGTACCAATCAATTTTTTTTCACCCGCAAAAGTAATCCCCCAATATATCGACTCATTGTTGCTGATACTGCGGTTTATTCTATTGATAAAGGTCATGGCTTCTTCCACCGTTTTACATTTGTCCCTCGTCAGGAATTTATTTACCCGTTCGTTTGAGCGGAGTCTGAATATTTCTTCGGCATCCTCCGGAACCAATTGCCTGAAGTGCAATCGTGCCGTGACCAATTCGGGGAATGGTTTAAAGTTAAGTGCAAGCATTTTTTCTCTTTTTATTGCCCTTGACGGACGGACAAAGCTATAATGTGTTTCCATTTATCTCATTAAAATTTCCGAACTTACCGCCTTCTTCTCATTTCACGCTTTAAAATCCGATTCATGCGTCCAGATCTCTCCCGCGTCCCTGCATTTTATCACAACTATATCAGCCAGGTCCCGGAAAACAACCTGGAAGAGGCTTTTAGTGAGGGCACCACGGCCTTTATTCAATTTATTGAGACCATACCGCCCGAAAAATATGATTATCGCTATGCCGAAGGAAAATGGACGGTAAAAGAAGTGTTGCAACACATCATCGATGCCGAAAGGATATTTGGTTACCGGGCATTGCGTTTTGCAAGAAAGGACCCGACTTTTCTTCCGGGTTTTGACGAAAATTCCTATGCGGAAAATGCAGGGGCCGACAAAAGAGAATGGAACCCGCTGGTAGAGGAATTCAAAGTGGTGAGAATGGCCTCGGAATATCTTTTTGCTTCATTTGACGATGAGCAGCTGGATGCAACCGGCACAGCAAATAATAACTCAATCTATGTCCTGGGAATCGGGTTTATTGTAGTTGGCCATTCCCTGCACCATCTGAAAATATTGAAGGAAAGATATCTCCGGTGACCGGTAGTGTTAATACATTTATTGCTTATATCGCCGGCGAAAGGGTAAAAAAAGAACCCCGGGATATTCCCGGGGCTCCTGATATCTTTTATAAAGCATCAGAACGCTTTTTTGGGCTCTTCGCCATTCTTTGCTTTTACCAGGTTCTGCTGGCTGATGACGTCATCTACCACTTTCACAGCCTGGTCGAGATAAATATCTTTACGAAGACTTTTCAGCCATTGATTAAATCTTTCCTGTTTATTGGCATCACTGGCATAGCGGTTTTCTTCGTTGGGCAATGCGCTGACATTAATTTCATCTTTCAGTTTGATCAATGATTCTATTTGCGCAAAAGTCGCTTTGATCTGTTTCTGTTCCTGGCGGTATTTTTCCAGCTGCAACGGGAATTGCTTGTCATTCTGTTTAGCCAGCCAGTCAGCATTTTCCCTGATCAGTTTGAATGTCTGGTCGTGCTCCAACCGCTGATTGCTTAGTTGCTGGATCACTTTAAGGTCATATCCCGCGTTCCAGTTGGTATAACTGGCCTTATTGATCTCGTCCCACGGTAATGCATCCGGGTCATCTTTTTCCCTGATCTTCCTGAATTCGGATTCATCCGGCAAAACGATATCTGAACTAACTCCCCTTAACTGCGTAGACCCTCCATTGATACGATAAAATTTTTGCAAGGTGAGTTTTACGGTACCTAAATCTGAGTTGGAAGCTACAAAGCCCTGGTCCAATCCAATGTTGCGCTGAACAGTTCCTTTTCCGTACGTAGAGGTGCTTCCAATGATCACGCCCCTGCCGTAATCCTGTATTGCTGCTGCAAATATTTCGGATGCTGAGGCGCTGAACTCATTTACCATCACGGCCAGCGGACCTGAATATAATACCGACTTGTCTTTATCCTTCAATACGCTTGGCTTATTATCCCTGTCCTTTACCTGTACGATAGGACCATCCTCAATAAACAAACCAGCCATCTGCACCACGTCGTATAAAGAACCACCTCCATTGTTACGAAGATCGATCACGATACCGTCAACCTTTTCTTCTTTCAGTTTGGTAACTTCTTTTGCCACGTCAATAAAGCTCCTGTTGCCATTGGGATTATCGAAGTCGGCATAAAACTCGGGAAGATAGATATACCCGATTTTTGAATTGCCATTCTTGACAATTGCGCTGCGGGCAAATGTTTCATCCTGCACAATCTGGTCGCGGATAAGCGATACAACTTTTAAAGTGCCATCCTGTTTTTTAACGGTAAGTCTCACCTCGGTTCCCTTTTTCCCGCGTATCAACTTCACGGCATCGGTAACAACAAAGCCGGTAAGGTCAACGGGTTCTTCTTTTCCCTGTGCTACTTTCTGGATCACATCACCAGGCTGTAGTTCACCTGACTTAAAAGCCGGGCTGCCGGTGAGTATGCTGCTGACTTTGATATTACCATCATCATATTGCAATGAAGCGCCGATACCGAAAAAACGTCCGCTCATCTCTTCATCAAAATATCTTTTATCCACCGGTGGAAAGAACTCGGTGTGAGGGTCCATCGTCGTGGTGATAGCATTTACGAATACGTTGAATTTATCATCATCGCTGAACTTAAACCGAAAACGTTCAAATAGCCGATCGACAACCTTTTTTGTTTTTTCACGGGCATCTTTCTCCAGTTCCTCGTCTGTTTTTACTGCAAAACCATCTTTACCTTTATTTTTTTCACGGGTATCCAGCAGATCCGCATACCGCTCCAGTGTCATGTATTTAAGCTTTTTCCTCCAGCGCTCCTTCAATTCTGCCGCATTGGTCGCAAAATTCAGTTTGCTCCCGTCCATTATTACCTCTTCGTCTGTTTTGAACTCAAATGGCTTTTGAAGGATCTCGTTGCACATCGAGGCGGCCTCTTCCATCCGGGTGTTAAATGTTTTGCCCGCAGCAAGGAAAAATTCTACCGCAGAGCCTTTTATTTCATCGTCGATATGGGTCTCATATTTCTTTTGCAACTGGTCCATGTCGCTTTGCTGAAAAATATTCTTTTCGGGATCCAGTTCCTCAATATATTTTTTAAAGATTTTCTTGGAGAAAGCATCGTTGATGTCCTGCGGACTATAATGAGCCTGGGTAAGCATTTCGCCAACCAGCTTTAATATCTCTTCATACTTGTTTGGGGGTGTTTTCGGGCCGGAACCCATTGTCTGAAAAGCAAGAAAAAATCCCGCTACCAGCGTCAAAATCACGATTGGAAGTCTTTTCATATTCAAAAGGTATTTTAGAACGTTTTGCATAATCCAAAAATAACGCAAAAACCATGAATTTCTTGCCTTTATAGGCTTTTAACAGCTGATTTGAGCGCCTTTTTGATAAACGGCAAAGCTGATACCAACATATAAAAGATTCGGAGTGTAAAGGTTCGTGTGTGAAGAGTTAATTTTTTCGCAATAGGCATTTTATTTATTTTTGCCTCCGCTTGAACAAAAAAATGGTGGCTGTAGCTCAGTTGGTTAGAGCATCAGATTGTGGTTCTGAGGGTCGTGGGTTCGAGCCCCATTAGCCACCCTGCCAAACCCCGGTTTCGGTCGAAACGAACCGGGGTTCATTTTATCTCAAAAACAATCATGAATTACTGGTCCATACTTGTCCCCGTTTGTTCCGCAATCATTGGTTGGATCGGGATATGGACAGCCGGGAAAATTTTTGTTTACAAGATCCTTGCATCAAGAAGAACAGCCCTGGCTGAAAAGATCGGTAAGATAGTCAGCAGCGAAATATCAACCGATGAAATAGAAAAAAAAATCACTGACCCCGAAAGGATAAGGTCCATCATGCCTGTAGTGGAAGAACATGTGGATGACTTTTTACGTAACAAGCTTAAGGCGAAGATGCCGGTAATAGGAATGTTCATCGGCGATAAAACCATTCAATCATTGAAAGAAGTTTTCCTGAAAGAAATCGAGGATCTTTTTCCGGAGGTATTGAGCCGGTTTGCCGGCAATCTCCGTGAGGAGATCAATATTGAAAAAATGGTATCGGCAAAAATAACGAGCGTTAGCTCCGGCCGGATTGAAAAAGCGCTGGCGCCTGCATTTCGGTATTATCAGTATTCCGGGGCGATTACCGGGCTCGTTATCGGGATTATTGACCTGGTTATTTTTTATTTTATGTATAAATGACGCCGGACCCGTACTCCTTTTGCCTTTTATCACTCGTCATGATAAAGTCAGCAAGTTAGTTGAGTATTCAGCGTCCAATGTCAAACAAATTTCAAATGAGAAAATTCCTGACTGCCTTATCCTTGTTTTTCATCCTTTTTTCTGCTTCGGCACAGATGCCCGGTATGGGTGGGAATCGGGGCGGCGGGCCCCAGATGAATGGAAGTTTTTATGGTAAAGTCATCGACTCTATTACCAATAAACCTGTAGATGCAGCCTCTGTTCAGTTGCTCCAGAATAAATATGATTCCGTGTCCAAAAAGAGAAAGGATGTGGTCCTTGACGGTATGCTGACAGCTCCTAACGGGGATTTCAGGCTCGAAAATGTTCCTGTGATGGGCCAGGTACGACTTGTGATAACGGCGATAGGATTTAAACCCCTTCAGAAAAATCTCTCCCTGATCGACATGAAAACCATGCAGTCCATGCGCAGCAATGCGGGCAACCAGGATATGATGTCCATGCTGGGCAACCTGGATAAGGACCTCGGCAATATCAAGCTCATGGTGGATGAAAAGTTATTGAGCAACGTGACTGTGAATTCAACCAGGCCGCTTGTGCAGCTTGCCATAGACCGCAAAATATATAATGTGGACAAAGACATCAGTGTTGCCGGTGGCACCGCCGTTGATGTGATGAAAAATGTACCTTCTGTTTCCGTCGATATTGATGGAAATGTTACCCTGAGAAATAATGCGCCGCAGATATATGTCGATGGCAGACCCACCACCCTTACCCTGGACCAGATTCCTGCCGACCAGATTCAAAGCGTGGAAGTGATCACCAATCCCTCGGCAAAGTTTGATGCATCCGGAGGCACAGCAGGTATCCTGAACATTGTATTGAAAAAAAATCGCAAAGCCGGTTATAGCGGGAACCTACGGGCCGGCATTGATAAAAGAGCCAAGATAAATCTGGGTGGCGACATCAATATCAAACAGGGTAAGGTCAACTTTTTTGCCAATGCAAACTTCGGGCAACGTAAATCGATCTCGAATGGTACGACTACACGCTCCACTTTCTTTAAGCCCCCTTTTACCAATCTTACGCAGACGGACCGTAATTTGAACAATGGTTATTTTGCCTTTGGCAGGGCCGGTCTTGACTTCCTGCTGGACAACCGCAACACCATTACAGTTTCAGGTTTAGCCGTAAAAGGAAGCTTTAAGCCCTCAACCGTCAGCGATATCTTCGTTGATACCGTTCTTTCAGGTGGCAATAAAACTTCCTACACCAACCGTATTTCAAATACTACGGGTAATTTCAGGAACCTGGGAACAAGTCTCAGCTATCTGCACAACTTCCCGCAGAACGGGCACCAGCTGTCCGCAGATATAAATTATAACCGCAGTAAGAATTCCAATTCAAATGTGATCAATAATGACATCTTTGGTATTGCCGGCGGAGCACAGACATCTTCCTACGATCAGCAACAGCTTGGAAGCGGCACTGTAAAGCAATTCACGGCCCAAACAGATTACGCCAACCCGATCAATCAAAATTCCAAAATTGAAGCGGGTGCAAGGATGTCACAACGGGATGTGGACAGCCGAAGCGATATCGGTGTTTTTAATCCGGATGGTACCGTTACCATTCTTCCTCCCCTGTCTTCCAATTATAGCTATAGCGACAGGGTTTTTGCCGGTTATGGAACCTATACCGCCAAGATCAAGGAGAACTTCGGCTACCAGATCGGCTTAAGGATTGAAAGTTCGGACTACAAGGGGACTGTTCATTCCAGCGTAAAGAACGGTACCGGTTTTGCCGACACTTCCAGCAGTTACAGCAATAGTTACCCGGTAAGCTTATTCCCCAGCATTTTCCTTTCGCAAAAATTAAAGGGCAACCAGGAATTACAGTTGAATTACAGCCGGCGCATCAACCGTCCTAATTTCTTCCAGCTGTTTCCTTTTACGGATTATTCCGATTCGTTAAACCTAAGCAGGGGTAATCCAAACCTTAAACCTGAATTCACCAATTCAATTGAATTATCGTACCAAAAAACATTTCCAAAGAGTAACAGCCTGCTGATGTCTGTCTATTATAAGTATACTACGGACCTTATTACAAGGTACCAGTCGCAGGAAATAAACCCCATCACAGATTCCCTGGTCTTCGTCAATACTTTTATCAATGCCAACTCAAGTTATGTCGGTGGCCTGGAGATCATCTCAAAGAACAAGCTGACGAAATGGTGGGATATTACAACCAACCTCAACCTTTATACATCAAAGATCAACACCAATGACCCGGCTATTACCACCGTGGGCCAGCTGCATAGCTGGTTTGGAAAGATCAACAACAGTTTCAAATTACCTTCTAATCTCACGTTGCAGTTATCCGGTGATTATAATTCAAAAACGGTGTTAGCCCCCGGCGGAAGCGCCAGCAGTGGTGGAATGGGCGGTGGGCGTGGGTTTGGGCCCAATGTAAGCGGTAGCGCACAAGGTTATTCAAAACCCACTTACGGTGTGGATGCTGCCCTGAAGTATGATTTTATGAAAAATAAAACGGCTTCTTTAACGCTAAGCGTAAGTGATATATTTAAAACGAGAAAAAGCGATGTGTTTACTCAATCGTATAGTTTTACACAGGAAGCTTTGCGCGTTCGTGACCAGCAGTTCTTCCGGCTGAATTTTGCCTATCGCTTTGGTAAATTCGATGTTTCTCTTTTCAAACGCAAAAACATCAAAGCTGACCAGGAAAACTTACAAAACGGAATGCAGGGAGCACAATAATCTCCTCCCCCGTGATATATTGTTCGCCCGGGTTTATCCCGGGCTTTTTTGTGCCCCATATTGTATGCTTTATATTTGGGATTATTATTGATCAATGGGAACGGGATTAAAATTTGCGATTATTGGTTGTGGTAAAATAGCTCCTCGTCATGCCGCCGAAGCCGTTAAACATGGTCAATTGGTTGCCGTCTGTGATATTGTCCCTGAACGGGCATCGGGTTTAGCCACTGAATACGGGAGTCAACCCTATTTTTCGATAGATGACCTTTTCCTGCAACAAAAAAACCTGGATATTGTAGCAGTCTGCACGCCAAACGGGCTGCATGCCGAACACTCAATAAAAGCATTGCGTGCGGGTGCGCATGTTCTTTGTGAAAAGCCTCTTTGTATCGTTTCTCCGGATGCGCGGAACATGATTGCTGAAGCAAAAAAAGCCGGCAGAAAATTGTTTGTGGTAAAATCAACCAGGTATAATCCTGCATTGGTCGCATTGAAAAAAACAATCGAACAGCATAAGCTGGGCACTGTTTACAGCTTTCAGTTGAATTGTTTCTGGAACCGGCCGGCTGCCTATTATGCGGGTTCCTGGAAAGGAAATGCGATCCTCGATGGCGGCACGCTTTACACGCAATTCAGCCATTATATCGACGCTTTGCTCTGGCTGCTCGGCGATATAAAAAACATAACAGGCTTCAGGAAAAACCTGGCCCACAGGGATATTATCCAGTTTGAAGACAGTGGGGTGATATCAGTAGAAATGCAAAGCGGGGTCATTGGCGGATTGAACTGGTCGGTAAATACGTTTGCAAAAAACATGGAAGTATCACTAAGCATCATCGCTGAAAAAGGAAGTGTCCGCGTGGCAGGAGAATATATGAACGAGATAGAATACCAGGTAATTGATCAGTACCGGATGGAGGTTCCGGCCGCCGGCACTGCCAATGATTATGGGTTTTACAAAGGATCGATGAGTAACCATAATAAGATATATGACAACCTGGTGAAGACATTGCATGACGAGAATCATCCCTTCGCAAATGCACTGGACGGTTTAAAAACCGTGGAAGCTATTGAGAAAATTTACAAATCAGTTTCTTTGCAATAAGAAGATTGAAGTGAAAAGCCCGGTATTTAAATTATACTGCAATAATAAATTTTAAATAAAGCGCCGGAAACCGCTGCTTTAAACAGGAAACCGCAAACACCAGACTTCTTGAAACATATTTTCTTTACAGTAACCAATGATCTTACGTATGATCAGCGTATGCATCGTATCTGCAGCTCGCTGGCTGAAAATGGTTACCACGTCACCCTGGTGGGCCTGAAATTATCCGGCTCCGTGCCATTACGACCGGAAAAGTTCAGGCAGAAAAGAATACGCTGTTTATTTACACGGGGCAAAATATTTTATGCCGAATACAATATCCGTCTCTTCATTTATTTATTGTTCAGGAAAATCCAGGCTGTATGCGCCATTGATCTTGACACGATACTTCCCTGTTATTATATATCGAAATGGAAAAAAATCCCGCGTATTTATGATGCCCATGAATTGTTTACCGGGTTAAAAGAGGTAGAAACAAGGCCGCGTGTTAAAAAATTCTGGACCGGGGTTGAAAGCAGAATGGTCCCGGAATACGTGTTGGGCTATACGGTAAGCGAAAGCATCGCCGGCGAGTTTAACCGGAGGTATGGCGCAAAATATGCCGTGATCAGGAACGTGGCACGACTGAGAGAATTTGACACGGCTCTTCCTGGTGAAAAATTCCTTTTATACCAGGGGGCCGTTAACGAGGCCAGGGCCTTTGAATACCTGGTCCCGGCTATGAAATGGATCAATCATAAGCTCGTTATCTGCGGTGACGGAAACTTTATGAATCAATTGAAGCAACTGATTAAAGACAACGGAGTAGATGATAAGATTGAATTGAAAGGAATGTTATCGCCTGATCAACTGTGGACCATTTCTCAGAAGGCTGCTATCGGGCTGGGCGTAGCGGAAAACACAGGAATAAACCAGTATCTTGCCTTACCCAATAAATTTTTTGATTATATACACGCGGGCCTGCCGCAAATTGCTATGAAATTTCCCGAATATATCAGGCTCAACCGGGAATTTGAAGTAGCTGTGCTGATTGAAGATCCCGATCCGAAAAGAATTGCTGACGCGGTAAACAATTTGCTGCGGGACGATGTTTTATACCAGAGACTAAGAGACAATTGCCTGAAGGCACGCCAGGTACTGAATTGGCAGCAGGAGGAGAAAAAGCTGCTTGACTTTTATCAATCTGTTT
>JADMIO011200154.1_pt1 | contig 31804 bp, 25 predicted proteins | sample 8958161 | NCBI WGS metagenome assembly JADMIO01 (sample SAMN16585339, study PRJNA669376) | soil metagenome | isolation source: Crop rotation soil | place: USA: Cullars Rotation, Alabama | collected 2011 | reverse complement strand
GGCGCCTCCGTGATGGCGACGCGCTCGCTCGCCGCGGCCGTCTCCGCAGGCGGAGTGCCGGCGACGGCGGCGCCCTGGACGCGCGTGCCGTCGGCACCACGGCCGCGCCGACTGCGTCGATTACGCATCGCAGCCGCGCGCGCGAGGTTCTTCGGCAGCCGCACGCGACGCCGGCGCTGGAGCGGTTGGATGATCTGCGGCGCGCGTTGGGTGACGCCGCGGCAGACGTCGCAAATGCGGCACGGGGAGCCACCGTCCTCGCCGAAGTACTTGCGCAGAAACACCGCCCGGCACTCGCCGCTGTTCGCATACTCGGCGACCGTGTCGAGACGCCGCGAGTCCTGCGTCCGCTGCGTCGCGAACCGGCCGGCGAGGGCCCGCGCCTCCTCCTCGATCTGCTCGCTCGGAACGAGCACCTCGACGTCGCCGTCGTCCATCCGGATGAGACCCGCTTCCTCGAGGATCGCGAGGAGGGCTTGCGTCGCGCGCGGGCCGAGCGACGCCGAGAGCGCGAGCGCGGCCGTCGAGGGCCGCCGCTCCTCGCCGGCCCACGCCGCGAGCGCGGCGCCCACCTTGTAGAGCTGATCGGGACGAACGCGGCTCTTCGAGAGCAGCGCCTCGTGGATGCCGCGGTCCTCGGGGTCGTAGAGGAGAATGCAATCGGCGCGACGCCCGTCCCGGCCCGCGCGCCCCGCCTCCTGCACGTATTGCTCGAGCGATGCCGGCGCCTGGTGATGGATGATGTAGCGGATGTCCGGCTTGTCGATACCGAGGCCGAAGGCGCTCGTCGCGACCATCACGGTGCGCCGTCCCGCCTTCATGTACAGGTCCTGCTCGGCGTTGCGCTCCGATCCCGTCATCTTGCCGTGATAGCGATGCGCGGGCACGCCGAGCGCGCAGAGGCCGGCGTAGACGGTGTCGACCTCGCGCGTGGTCGCGCAGTAGATGATGCCCGGCCGCTGCAGCCGGTACGCGAACCGCGCGAGCGCGCGCGAGCGCTGGTCGCCGATCGCCGAGAGCACCTGGAAGGCGAGGTTCGAGCGGTGCGGCGAGCTCGCGACCACGTCGGGCTCGCGCAGCGCGAGGAAGCGGACGATGTCCTCGCGGACCTTCGTCGTCGCCGTCGCGGTGAGCGCGAGAATCGGCGGGCTCCCGAGCTTCTTCAGCTCCTCGCCGATGCGGAGGTACGCGGGGCGGAAATCGTGACCCCATTCGGAGACGCAATGCGCCTCGTCGACGGCGGCGAGCGCGAGGCCGCTGCCGGCGAGCGCCTCGGCGAGCTCGGGAGAGCCGAGCGTCTCCGGCGTCGTCATGACGAGCAGCGGCCCGCCGGCGGCGATGCGCGCGAGCGCCTCGCGACGATGCGGCCCGCGGACGGTGCCATCGAGCCGGACGGTCGCGATGCCGCGGCTCACGAGCTTCGCCTGCTGGTCTTGGAGGAGGGCGAGGAGCGGCGAGACGAGAATCGTCGGCCGCGCCGCGATCATCGACGGCACCTGGTACGTCGCCGATTTGCCGAAGCCCGTCGGCAGGACGCCGAGACAGTCGCGGGCGGCGAGCGCGTCGGCGATGATGCGCTCCTGCTCCGGGCGGAGCCGCGCGATTCCGAGTCGGCGGGCGGCCGCGACGACGCGCGCCGCGGCCGGCGCCGCCGCGCCCGGTATCCCCGGACGGCGGCCGTGCCGGCGTCGGCCTCGGCGGCGGCGTCCTTTTCTCGCTTCTGTGCCGGTACTCGGCGGCGGTTGCTCGTCGGGCACTACGGGCATTTCATCACCCCAGACCTTCCCAAAATTTGCAAAGGCCGGCGCACCCGTTTTCAGGAGCGCGTCGTCGACTGCGGCGACGCACGACGACCCGGAGCGGAGTTGCGGCACATCTGGCGCCTGCGGCCCCGGGGGCGCGGCACGGCGGTTGCTGCCACGTATACGTATGCAGGACTTCCGCGCTCGCCGCAATCACATGGTGGAAACCCAGATCGCCGCCCGGGGGGTCCGGGACCCGCGGGTCCTGCAGGCGCTCCGGGAGGTGCCGCGCGATCGCTTCTTGCCCGAGCACTTGGCGCCGCTCGCCTACGAGGACGCGGCGCTCCCGATCGACGAAGGCCAGACGATATCGCAGCCCTACATCGTCGCCGCGATGGCGGAAGCGCTCGAGCTCGAGCCCGCCGACCGGGTTCTCGAGATCGGCACCGGGTCCGGGTACGCCGCCGCGGTCCTCGCGCGCCTCGCGGCCGAGGTCTACAGCGTCGAGCGGCACGCCGCCCTCGCCGAAACGGCCGCGCGTCGCCTCACCGAGCTCGGTTTCGAGAACGTCCACGTGAAGCACGGCGACGGCACCGAGGGGTGGCCCGAGCACGCCCCGTACGACGCGATCGCCGTCGCCGCGGGCGGCCCCGAGGTCCCGCCCCCGCTCGCCGAGCAGCTCGCGATCGGCGGCCGTCTCGTGATGCCCGTCGGCGCGACGCAGCACGCGCAGACGCTGATCCGCGTACGACGGACGGGCGAGCACCAATACGCGCGCGAAGCGCTGGGCGAGTGCCGCTTCGTCCCGCTGATCGGTGCCGCCGGATGGAACGAGCACGAGGTCGATGCGATCGTACCGACATCGGCGGCGGCGCACGCCGCCCCCGCCCCGGTCGCGAAGCTCATCGCGGAAGCGAGCAGTCCGATCGAGGGGATCGATACCGTGGATCTCGACCCGCTCCTCGACCGCATTGGGGACGCGCGTGTCGTCTTGCTCGGCGAAGCCACGCACGGCACGTCGGAGTTCTACCGGATGCGGGCGCGGATCACGCGCGAGCTCGTGATGCGACGCGGGTTCACCGTCGTCGCCGTGGAGGCCGATTGGCCGGACGCCGCGCGCGTCGATCGCTACGTGCGCCACCTTCCACCGTCGCCGTCGCCGGAGGCGCCGTTCACGCGCTTCCCGACGTGGATGTGGAAGAACGAGGAGGTCGCCGAGTTCTGGCATTGGCTGCGCGCGTTCAACGGCGCCGTCGAGGCGCCCGAGCGGCGCGTCGGGTTCTACGGGCTCGATCTCTACAGCCTCTACACCTCGGTCGACGCCGTGCTGCGCTATCTCGACGGCGTCGACGCCGAGGCGGCGGCGGTCGCGCGGCGGCGCTACGAGTGCCTCGCGCCTTGGGAGCGCGACCCCGCGACGTACGGGCACGCGGTCGTGACCGGAGCGTTCCGCGGGTGCGAGCGGCACGCGATCGCGATGCTGCGGGACATGCTCGACAAGCGGCTCGCGTACTCGCTCGCGGACGGCGACCGCTACCTCGACGCGCTCCAGAACGCCCGCCTCGTCGCCGATGCGGAGCGCTACTACCGGATCATGTACTACGGCTCGCGCGAGTCGTGGAATCTGCGCGATCGCCACATGTTCGAGACGCTGCAGACAGTGCTCGCGTTCCGCGGTCCGGATGCGCGCGCGGTCGTGTGGGAGCACAACTCGCACGTGGGGGACGGGTCCGCGACGGAGATGGGCGCCCGTGGCGAGGTGAACGTCGGACAGCTCGCTCGCAAGCAGTGGCGCGACGCCGCGTACCTCGTGGGCTTCGGCACCGATCACGGGACCGTCGCCGCCGCGACGAACTGGGACGAGCCGATGCAGGTGAAGCAGGTACGGCCGGCGCACCCAGCGAGCTACGAGCGGCTGTGTCACGACTCGCGCGGTCCGGCGTTTCTGCTGCCGCTCCGCCGCCCGCTGCGGGATGCGCTGCGTGACGAGCTCATGGACCCGCGCCTCGAGCGCGCGATCGGCGTCGTCTACCGGCCGGAGACGGAGCTACAGAGCCATTACTTCCAGGCAGTCCTGCCGCTGCAGTTCGACGAGTGGATCTGGTTCGACGAGACGCGGGCGGTGACGGCGCTCGCGACGACGCCGGCACGCGGCGCGCCCGAAACGTGGCCGTTCGGGGTGTAGTCGCGCGACGGATGGATGCGATCGCAATTCGCCGCCGGAGCCGCTAGAGGATTCACACCGTGACGAACGAGCGTGCCGCGTCGAGACACCCGTCCGCCGTCGTGATGGCGCGACGGTTCCGCGTCGTCGTGGTCGACGCGGCGTGACGGCGCGTCGGGCCGCACGCACGCGGCGGCGCGGACGTCCGGTCGTCTTCGCGCTTCCCGGGAACGCGCACGTCGCGCGCGTGCTCGCGCGCCGGCTGGGCGGCGCGCTCGCGGCCGATCCGCTCCGCCGGTTCCCCGATGGCGAAACGTACGTGCGCGTGCGGACGCCGGTGCGCGGCCGTGACGTCGTCGTCGTGTGCGCGCTCGATCGCGCCGACGTGCGCACGGTGCCGCTGCTGCTGCTCGCGGCGACGGCGCGTGATCTCGGCGCGCGGCGTGTCGGGCTCGTCGCGCCCTACCTCGGCTACATGCGCCAGGACGCGCGGTTCGGCGCGGGCGAGGGCGTCACGTCGGCATATTTCGCGCGCCTGCTCTCCGACGCCTTCGATTGGCTCGCGACGGTGGACCCGCACCTGCACCGCTACTCCACGCTCGACGCCGTGTACGCGATCCCGGCCGCGACGGTGACGGCGGTGCCGAAGATCGCCGCCTGGATCGCGCGCTCGGTCTCCCGGCCGGTGATCGTCGGCCCCGACGAGGAGAGCGCGCAGTGGGCCGGCGCCGTCGCCGCGGCGGCCCGGCTGCCGTGCGTGGTACTCGCAAAGATCCGGCGCGGTGACCGCGAGGTCGAGATCTCGGCGCCGGACGGCCTCCGTTGGCGCGATCACACGCCGGTGCTCGTCGACGACATCATCTCGACGGGAGGCACGATGACGGCGACGGCGCGCGAGCTCCGTCGCGCGCGCTTTCCGCAGCCGGTCTGCGTCGGCGTCCATGCCGTCTTCGCGGACGGCGCCGACGCGGCGCTGCGCCGCGCAGGCGTCGCGCGCGTCGTCACGTGCAACACCATCGCGCACCCGTCGAACGCGATCGACGTCCGCGACGTCCTGGCGGACGGCGTCCGCGCGCTCCTCGATCGGTGACCGCCCCGCGAGTTTCGCCGCCCCGCGGGGCGCCGGCTCACGCCCGGCGCTGCTCCGCCGCGCGCCGACGCCGGCCGACGTGCAGGACGCGGCGGCGGTCGTGGTGCTCGGCGACGCGTGGGCGGTACGCGGCGAGCACGTCGCTCCGCGTGAGCATGCCGGTCAGGCGGTGAGGAGCGGCCCGCGTCACGACCGGCAGCCGCCCCACGTCGTGGCGCACCATGTGGTCCGCCGCCTCGCGGAGCGAGCAGTCGTCGTAGACGATGATCGGCGGGCGCGCGACCAGGTCGCGCGCCCGCGTCGACGCCGGGTCGTGTTTCGCGTCGAGGAGATCGCGGCGGGTGACGACGCCGACCAAGTGGCCGGCGCCGTCGAGGACGGGAAACCCCTGGTGCCGGGCGCCGGGGTCGTCCGAAGCCATCCACGCTCGGACGTCCACCAGCAGGTGCTCCGCGTGGACGGTGACGACGTGCGGCGACGCCGCGTCACGGACGAGGACCTGATCCAGCGGATCCGCCGTGTACTCCGCCGGGACGCGAACGCCGCGGCGGGCGATCTTCTCGGTCATGATCGACGTCGGCATGCGAAGCGCGGAGACGAGGAACGCTCCGGTGGACGCCGCGAGCAGCGGCAGCAGCGCGAGCGGCTGCAACGTCGTCTCGAACGCGAACACGACCGACGCGAGCAGGGCGCGTGACGCGCCCGCGAAGAGGGCCGCCATTCCGGCGAGCGCCGCGATGCGGACGTCGACGCCCGCGCGCGGGAGCGCCGTGACCGCCGCGGTCCCGAGCGCCGCGCCGATGCCGCCTCCGATCGTGAAGAGGGGCGCGAGCGTGCCGCCGGACGTCCCGCTGCCGAGCGCCACCGCCCACGACACGAACTTCAAGCCGCAGAGCACGAGCAGCGCGCGGCCGGCGAGATCCCCGGACACGATGTCGGCGATGTTGTCGTAGCCGACGCCGAGCGTCCGCGGCGCGACGACGGCGACGGCGCCGACGACGAGACCGCCGAGCGCGGGCCACCACATCCAGTGGATCGGCAGACGGGCGAACGCATCCTCGATGCCGTAGACCAGGCGCGTGATCCAGACCGCGCACAGCCCGACGATCGCTCCGAGGACGAGGTAGACGCCGAGGGCCGCGACCGGCGGCGGCGCGATCGTGCCGAGCGGAAACATCGGCTCGGCGCCGAGAAGCGCGACCCGCAGCCCGGCGGCCGTGGCGCTCGCGAGCGCGACCGGAATGACCGACCGCGGGCGCAGCTCGAAGAGGAGGAGCTCGATGGCGAGCAGCACCGCGGAGACGGGCGTCCCGAAGGTCGCCGCCATGCCGGCGGCGGCGCCGGCGGCGAGCAGCGTCTTCCGCTCGGCGGCCGTGAGAGCGAGCAGCTGGCCGACGAGCGACCCGAGCGCTCCGCCGGTCGCGATGATCGGCCCCTCGGCGCCGAACGGCCCGCCCGTCCCGATCGCGATCGCAGCCGAGATCGGCTTCAGGAAGGTCACGCGCGGCGGGATCCGGCTCTGGTTGAGGAGCACCTGCTCCATCGCCTCGGGAATGCCGTGGCCGCGGATCGCCGGCGATCCCCAACGCGCCATCACGCCGACGACGAGGCCGCCGAGCGCGGGAACGGCGATGACCCACGGCCCGAGGTGATGCGCCGCCGGCGAGACGAATGCGGTCGAGACGCGACCGTAGAACGCGACGTTGGTGACGAGGCCGATCATCGCGGTCAGGACACGCGCGATCAGCGTCGCCGCCGCGGCGAGCGCGATCGCGATGCCGCTCACCATCACCACGCGCCGATCGACGAGCGCGACACGGTGCGGAACGCTCTCGACGGCGAGCGTCGGTCCGAGCGTCGGCGCGACCGGCAGGCCGTTGGTCGTCGAGGCGCGCGCGACTTCGTGATCCGCCACCGCTCTACCGTTCCATGCGCGCGACTGCATCGCAACGCCGGTTGCGTCGGCGCGGCGCGATCGCGATGGCGCGCGTCACGCGTCCCATTCGTGGACGGGACGACCCGTTGCGACCGCGGCGAGATAGCGCTCGAGCATGGCGGCGAGGGGGCGCTCCGCGCGGGCGTCGGTCAGTCGATCGAGCGTCGCGCGTTGCCAGCGTGCCCCGGTGGTGCCGCACGCGACGCGCGTCGCGAGCACGCCGAGATGCCGATCCGCGTCGGCGGAATCGACGCCGGCGCCGAGCAGCCCCGCGCGTGCGAGCGGGACGAGCTCGCGCACGAGCGTCGCGGCGTGGTGCGGTCGCGGCGACGGTGGCGTATCGGTCGGCCAGAGCAGCTCCGCGTCGAGGCCGTCGCGCGCGGCGCGATAGAAGTTGCGCCGCGCTTGTCCGAACGTGAGACCGGGCAGGAGGTCGTCCACGCGCGACGCGAGCGCGAGCGTGAGACCGACGAGGAAGGCTGCGTTCGCGGCCATGTCGGCGACGGTCGGACCGCACGGCAGCGCGCGCAGCTCGATGCGGACGTGGCCGCCGTTCGCGGGATCGTACACCGCGCGGTTCCAGCGCCAGATGGTGCCGTGGTGCAGCCTGAGCTCGGCCAGCGCCGGGACGCCGCCGCGCGCGACGACGTCGCGCGGGTCCTCGTCGCCGCAGACGGGAAGGAGGGGCGGATAGAGCGCGACGCCCTCCGCGAAGAGCTCCCAAGCGCCGCGGCGCACCCAACCGTGGCCGAAGGAGACGCGCCCCGGCCGCCAGTCGTCGGCGGCGGGGTGCACGCGCTCGTCGACGGATTGCTGGAACACGGCGACGCGCGTCTCCGCCCAGAGACGGTGACCGAGGAAGATGGGAGAGTTCCCGGCGGCCGCGAGCGCGGGGGCGGTCGCGATCTGCGCCGCGTTGTAGCAGCGCGCGAAGTCCTCCGGCGCGACGCGGAGGTGCACCTGAAACGAGGTGTTCGCGCCCTGGAGCGTCACGTCGTCGGCGCGGAGCTCGAGCGGATCGGCGCCGTCGATGCGGATCGCGAACGGCTCCGCGCGGAGGTCGCGAATCGCCGCCGAGAGGGCGCGGAAGCGCGGCGTGTCGGTGAGCGCCGCCGACGAGAGGTCGGCCGGCGTGAGCGTCGGCAGGATGCCGATCGTCGCGACCCGGCCGCCGTGGAGCGCGGCGGCGCGGCGGAGCTCTTCCAGACCGCCGGCGAGCTCGGCCGCGAGCGCGGTGAACGGCGCGCCCGCCAGCGCGCACGGACGTGAATTCAGCTCGAGGTTGAAGCGATCCACCTCGAGCGTGACGCGCGGATCCATGGTGCTCGCGAGGACGGCGCGATTGACCGGCAGCGGGCGCCCGTCGCGATCGACGAGCGACGCCTCCAGCTCCGCGCCGAGCGACGGCGGGCCGGCGCCGAACCCGGGGCGGGCGAGCGTCGTCGCGAGCGCGTCGAGCGCCGCGCGCAGACGCGCGGCGAATCGCGCATGATCCTCCGGTCCGAACCGGTCGCACGTGATCTCGAGGCCCACCGTCGTCGAGACTAGCGGGGACGGCTCAGAGAGTCAGCTCGAGGCGGCATCCGCTGGCGAGCTCCGTCGGCTCGATGGCGATGCGGCGCATCGCCCCCGACGCGCCGCGATGCGCGACGTGATCGATCGTCACCGGTTCGCCGAAGGTGCGGACGACGTCGACGACCATGGTCCCCGTCGCGGCGTGGTACTCGAGCGTCGCCCAGAGCGTCGGGAAGAAGATCGGACAGCGGAGCGGCCCGATCTCGCCGGCGGTGCGCGGCGACACTTCGAGCGTCCGTCCGGGGACGTCCACCGCCGCGCCCGTGAGCGCGTTCAGCACGCCCCAGATCACCGGATGCGTCATGTAGATCGACTCGTTCGTCGCGCGGAGCCCGGCGCTCCACGTGTTGCCGTCGTGCTCGACGCGATCGTAGATCGCGTGCATCGCCGCGAGACCCTCGTGGACCTGGCCGAGGTAGATCTGCTCCATCGCTTGATACGAGAGCACCTGCCAGACGTAGGTCATCTCCTCGTCCGGCGGCAGCCCGGCGGCGATCGGCGGAACGACCGGCGTGCCGTCGAGGCGCGCCTCGGCGCGCGGCAGCGCGCGCCACCGTCCGCCGGCGTCGCGCTCGGCCGCGATGACGAGGAGGCGATGCGCGTGACGGAGGTGGCTCGCGGCGCGGGCCGGATCGAGCACGGGATCGAGTCCCGCCCACCGCGCCGCCCAGTCGCCGGCGAGCGCCGCGGTGAAGACGGTCTCGCGCTCGGGTGTCGTCCGGTAGAAGCCGCGATCGTCCCAGAGCGTGCCGTCGACGACCTCGCTGCACGCGGCGAAGCGTTTACGGTAGATCGCCGCGCGGTCCGGCTCGACGTGCGCGGCGAGATCGATCATCACGCGGAGCGCGGCGAGGTAGAGCGTCGCGGTATAGATGAACGCCCCCGGGAGGCGCCATACGTCGTACGTCGTCCCGCCCTCGGGGACGCCGTGCGGCGCAAGGCCGTCGAGATACTCCATGCCGCGTGTGAGCGCCGGCCAGAACCGGTCGACCACGTCGCGGCGTCCCGTCCGGCGCCATGCGACGCCGACCTGGATCACCAGCGACATCGTGAGATCGGTCCACTCGCGCGCCGGTAGGAAGTCCTTGATGACGATCGGCCAGCCGTACGGGACCGCGGTCGTCCCCAGGCCGAGATCGCAGTTGCCGTTCCCGTGCGGGATGGCGCCGTTCGGCGCCGCGAGCATCCGGAACGCGTCGAGCTCGGTGAGGTCGAGATCCGGAAAGAACGTCGCCATGTAGGGATGCGCGGCGAGACGCTGGTCGTTCGTGCCGGTCAGGCCGCCCATCGGCCATGCCCAGTCGACGCCTTCGAGCGTGTAGAGCGTTCCGTTCGCGGGAACGACGGTGTTGCACAGGACGCTGTCGCGCGCGTTCACGAGCGCCCGCACGAGCCAGCGCGGCAGCGACGAGGCGTCGAGGAGGCGGTTCACCTCCGTCGACGCCGCGAGGAGCGTCGCACGATGGTCGAGCACGTGCGTCGCGATCGCGGCGGGCGAGGAGAAGTGCGCCGCGTAAACGTGGCCGACGCGGGTGCCGTCGGGCTCGGGAACCGTCGCCGCGGGCTCGACGGCGCTCGCACGCGCGAGACCGGGCTCGGTCACGTGATCGGGTGTCCACCACACGAGCGCGAACACGAGATCGCGCGTCTCGAAGGGCGCGAGCGTCGTGCGCGCGGCCACGGCGGCGGCGGGCCGGTATCCGCCGTCCTCGCCGCGCCGACCGGGCTCGCGCGACGCGATCCGGCCGTCGCGCGCGAAGTCGTCGAGGACGCTCGCGCGCGGAGCGTCGGCGTTCCAGCCGTCGCATGCCGTGGTCTCGACGTCGGCCGCGCCCTCGGCGAGCAGGAGGTACTCGCCGACGACACCGGCGCGGTGCGACCGCGCGTCGTAGCGTTGCGCCGTGCGGAACCGGACGCCGCGCCGGCCGTCGATCGTCACCGCCTCCTGGAAGTTGCCCGCGACGGAGTCGTACACGCGCCGCGGGCGCACCGCACGGAGCGCGTCGTCGGCGTCGAGCTCGACCCCGAGATGGCCCGTGCCGCCGCGGCCGAGCACGTTCTCGAAGGAGAAGAGAATCGCGGCTTCGACGGTGTCGGCGCGTACGTTCTCGACGTGGAAGCGAAAGACCGCGACCGGTAGGGTCGACGCGACGACGTCGTGGGGAACGTGCGGCGTGAAACCGTCGAGCGCGACGCGGACGGGGAGATCGTCGTCCCAGCGCAGCGTGAACGTCGGCAGCGTCCCGACGAACGTCGTCGAACGGGCGGATCGCACGCCCTCGTACTCGCGCCATGCGGGGGCGAGCGGCGCGTCGCCGCCGGGCTCGCGTCGCAGCAAGATCGTCCCCGAGGCCCCGGCGCCGCGGCACCAGAGCGCGAAGAGGCTGCCGCGTGCCCCGCGAATCGGGCACATCCAGTCGTTGTTGAGTCGGAGCTCGCCGAAGCTGCCGTCGGTCTGGAGCGCGATGCCGCCGCTGCCGATGCCGCCGAGCGGAAACCCGCGCGCCACGCGCATGTCGACGTAAGCGCCCGACTCGGGATCGAACGGCATCGTCTTCCGGCCTAGCGGCCGTCGGCGATGCGATCAAGCACGAATTTGACTACCGGGTGGGCCGCGGCCACCGTAAAGAGCGAGACGCGAGCCGTCTCGCAGGAGGCATCCATGCTGCATTGGGCCGTCATATTCTTCGTCGTCGCGCTCATCGCCGCCGTGCTCGGATTCCGCGGGGTCGCGGGGCTCTCGGCGGAAATCGGCTATTTGTTCGTCGCCGTCGCCGTGATCTTTCTCGTGATCGCGCTCGTGACCGGACGCGGCCCCGCGACAGTGCCATAGCATGCGTCGCGTTTCGCTGCGTACGCGTCGCGGGATCGCCGCCGCGCTGACAGCCTTGGCGCTCGGCGCGACGACGCTCGTCGCGTGCGAGAAGAAAGGACCGGCCGAAAAAGCCGGCGAGAAGATCGACAAGGCGGGCGAGAAGGTGCGCGACGCCGTCGATCCGCCGAAGGGTCCCGTCGAGAAGCTCGGCCGCAAGGTCGATCGCGCCGTCGACAACGACTGATTCTACCGGTCCCCGCGTGGTTTGACGCTGCCGTCGCATTCGTGCGACGAGCGTCGACCACCTCACATGTCCCGTGCCCAGCTCCGATACGAGCCGGGGCTGGACGGCGTCCGCGGTCTCGCCGTCGCCGCCGTGCTGCTCTACCACGCGGGGTTCCGATGGATGCTCGGCGGCTACCTCGGCGTCTCCACGTTCTTCACGCTCTCGGGCTTCCTGATCACGTCGCTGCTGATCACGGAGTACGAGAGCACGCGCGCGATCGACCTCGGACGGTTCTGGGAGCGCCGGCTACGGCGTATTCTGCCCGCCGCGCTCGCGACCCTCGCCGCCGTCGCCGTGCTCTCGCCGCTCTTCGCGGACAACTACCAGCGCAGCCACCTGCGCGGCGACGGCTTCGCGTCGCTCGCGTGGCTGCTCAATTGGTGGTTCATCTTCAAACACCGCGGGTACGCGGACATCTTCGCGTCGCCGTCGCTCGTGCAGCATTTCTGGAGCCTCGCGATCGAGGAGCAGTTCTACCTCGTCTTCCCGCTCCTGATGCTGATCGTGCTCCGTGTCGGTCGGGGCTCGCGACGCATCGCCGCCGCGGTGGTCGGCGTGCTCGCGCTCGCGTCGGTGCTCACGACCGCATTCCTCCTGCACCGCGACGCGACGACGACGCGGCTCTACTACGGCGCTGACACGCGCGCGGCGGAGCTGCTCGCCGGCGCGCTCCTCGCGTTGGTGATCGGCGGGCGCCCGCGGGCGGCCGTGCGCTCGCATCGCGCCTTGGCCGTCCTCGGCGTCGCGGGCCTCGCGGTGACCGCGGCGTTTTGGGCGTCCGTTCCGCAGGACTCGGTACGTCTCTACGCGGGCGTTTTGCCGCTCTACGCAGCGGCGACGGCGGCGGTGCTCGCGGGAGCGGTGCTCCCGACGGGGCCGGTCCGCAGGCTCACGTCGCTGCCGCCGCTGCGGTGGCTCGGTCGCGTGTCGTACGGCGTATATCTCTTCCATTTCCCGATTTTCTTGTGGCTGACGCCGCAGCGGACGAGTCTTTCGGCGTGGCCGCTCTTGGCGCTGCGCCTCGTTCCCACGCTGCTGCTCGCCGCGCTCTCGTTCCGCGCTCTCGAGTGGCCGATCCGTTCACGGCGGCTGGTGCGCGGCCGGCGAGGTCTCGCGGTCCCTCCCGTCGCGGCAGCGGTGATCGGCACGCTCCTGGTCCTCACGCATCGACCGCCGACGACCGAGGCGCCCGCGGTCTTCGTTGCCGTTCCGGACGTGGGAACCCTCTCGGCGGCTGCGGGCGGCGCGCGCATCATGATCGTCGGCGATTCCGTGGCGGAGCGCATCGGGCTCGGCATCGAGCGGTGGACGCGGCAAGAGGGCGGGGCGACCGTCGTGACGTACGCGCAATCGGGGTGCGGCGTCGCCGATCCGCGGTTCGTGACGGGGCTCGATGCTCGTGCGCGCGTCGAGCCGTGCGAAGCGTGGAAGGCGAGCTGGGGACAGGCGCTCGCGCGCTTTCGCCCCGACGTCGTCGTCGTCTACTCGGGAGGGTGGGACCTGCTCGACCGGGAGGTGCCCGCTTGGGGGTCCGTGCGCAGCCCCGGCGATCGGGACTACGACCGTTGGCTCGCGGCGGAATACGCATCCGTCGTCGACCGCCTGAGCTCGCACGGCGCCCGCATCGTCTGGCTCACGAGCGTATGCGTACGAACGCCGGACGTCGGACCGGTCGGCGTGTTCGATCTGAAGCGTGTGCGGCATCTGAACGACGCGATCATCGGTCCGCTCGCTGCCGCGCGGCCCGACCGCGTCACCGTCGTCGACCTCTTCGATCGCGTGTGCCCGGGAGGCGCGTTCAGCGACCAGCTCGACGGCGTGCCGAACGCCCGTCCGGACGGCGTGCATTTCTCGGACGCCGCCGCCGATGCGGTCGCACGGTGGCTCGGTCCGCAAATCTTGCGAGAGGCGCGACGTGCGCGCGCCGCGGGCGACTCGACGGCCGCGGATCACACGCCCGCGGCGCGCAGAATCGCGGCGGCGGACCGGTCGACGTCGTCGTCGGTCGTCGACCAATTCGAGATCGACACGCGCATCGCGGCGCGGCCGTGCCAAGTCGTTCCGCCGACCCAGCACGTGCCGTCGGCTTGGACGCGCGCGATGACGTCGCGCACGTGCGCGTCGGCGTCGATGCCTGGCGGCGAATCGAATGCGACCAATACTTGGTTCAACACGACGTCGTTCAGCACGCGGACATTCGGCGCCGCGGCGAGCGTCGCCGCCATGCGGCGCGCGTGGCGCGCGCAGCCCTCGACGAGCGCGGCGATTCCGGAACGCCCGAGCGCGCGCAGCGCCGCGTAGACGGCGAACCCGCGGGCCCGCCGCGACGACTCGGGCACCCAGTTGTACGGGTCACGCTCCCCGCCCGCGGCCTCGACGTAGTACGACGCGCCGAGGGTCATCGCCGCGCGATGCGCGGCGGCGTCGCGAACGAAGACGAGACCCGAGTCGTAGGGGACGTTCAGGTACTTGTGCGCGTCGGTCGTCCACGACTCGGCGAGTGCCAGACCCGTCGTGTGCCGGCGCAGCTCCGGCGACGCGGCCGCCCACATGCCGAACGCTCCATCGACGTGCAGCCAGCCACCGTGCGCACGGACGGCGGCGGCGACGTCGGCGAGCGGATCGAACGCGCCGCTGTTCACGTTGCCCGCCTGCGCGCAGACGATCGTCGGGCCCGTGACGGTCGCGAGCACGTCGCGCAGCAGGTCGGCGCGCATGCGGCCCTGCGCGTCCGCGGCGACGCGCCGCACGCGCGCTCGGCCGACGCCGAGCATCTGCAGGGCCGCAAGGATCGTGACGTGGCATTCGTCGCCGACGACGACGTCGATCGGCGGCGCGCCGGCAAGGCCGTGCTCCTCTACGTCCCAGCCACGCGCGCGGAGTACGGCGTGACGCGCGGCCGCGAGCGCGGTGAAGCTCGCCATCGTCGCGCCGGTCGTGAAGCCGACGCTCGTGCCTTCCGGCAGCGCGAAGAGATCGACGAGCCAGCGCGCGACCACGGTCTCGACGACCGCCGCGGCGGGCGAATTGACGTAAAAGCACGCGTTCTGGTCCCACGCGCTCGTGAGCCAGTCCGCCGCGAGCGCCGCCGGGAGGCTTCCGCCGACGACGAACCCGAAGTAGCGCGGGCCGGCGGACGCGACGATCCCCGCATCGGCGGCCGCCGCGAGACGCGCGACGACGATCGCCGCGTCCTCGCCGCTGTCGGGCAGCGGGCCGCCGAGCGCGGCGTCGAGCGCCGCCACGTCGACCCGTCGGCTGACGGGCCGGTCGCCGACACGGCCGAGGAACGCGATCGCGAGGTCCGCGGCGCGACGCAGCACCGCGGCGAGGTCGGTTCCGGCGGGATCGTCGGATCGTGGACGCGTCACGCCGCGCCTCAGGCGAGCCGCTTCGTCTCGGCGCTGATGTCGGCGAGAATCCGTTCGGCGCGAGCGGCGGAGCGGTGCAGCCCGAGGTCGCGGGCGTAGCCGAGCGCGACGTCGACATGGCGGCGCGCGGTCTCCCGGTCGTCGCGAGCGACGGCGAGCTCGGCGAGGCCGAGGAGCGCCGCGATCTCCGTCGACCGCGCGCCGATCACCTGCGCGAGCGCGAGCGCCTGCCCGTACCAGCGCTCGGCGTCCACCCAATGGGCGGCGCCGAGGCGGAGCATGACGTCGCCGAGCGCGCAGGTGATGATCACCTCGCGCAGCCGGCCGCCGCCGCGACCGTATGCGAGCTCGGCGACGCGCCGCGCCCGCGCCGTCTCGCCGACGGCGAGCAGCGCCTCGATCACGAGCCGGCTGTTGAGCGGCAGCGTGCCGCCGTGGACGAGCCCTTCCTCGATCGCGTCGACGTAGGCGGCGACGTTCGCGGTCTCACCGAGCTCGAGCCGCGCCGCGAGCGCGACCGCCGCCGCGGTGCGGACGCCGGCGAGGCTGCCGATGGCGCGCGAGATCTCGAGGCTGACGTCCGCCCAGCGCTTCGCCTCCGCGTACTCCATCCGTTCGAAATGCACCTGCGCGAGCGTCGCCGCCGATCCGCCTTTGGTCGTGCGGTTTCCGGCGGCGACCGCCAGCTCCCACGTCTCCCGCGCGCTCTCCTCGGCGCCGGCCAGGTCGTCGGACGCGTGCAGTACGCCTTCGCGCACCCAGCGGGCGCCGAAGAAGATGTCGCTCGCGAGCGCGCGGTGCCCGCGCATCTCGAGGTCCTGCACGACCCAATCGATCGTGCGCCTCGCGAGCGCGAACTGGCCGTCGAGGAGATAGCTCCACGCGAGCCCGCGCGAGATGCTGGCGACCGACAAGTCGAGGCCGGCGCGCTGCGCGATCGCGAGACCTTCCTCGACGAGTCGAAGACCCTCGGCGAACCGCTCCCGGTCGCCGCCGGTCAGCACGAGGCCGTGGAACGTGTAGAGTCCCGCGAGCGTGTCGGTCACGCCGAGCTCTTCCGCGAGGGCGCGTCCGCGCTCGGCCGCGCGCTCCGTCTCGTCGCTGTGTGACGGCCCGTAGAGGACGGCGACGCGGACCAACCCGAACGTCGCAGTCATGACCGCGTGCTTCAAGTCGCGATCGGCGTTGCCGGCCTCGGCGAGCATCGGCTCGGCGAGCTCCCATGCTTGGCGGTAGAAGGCGGCCGCCGCGCTGTAGGAAGGCAGGTTCTCCGCCTGGTGCGCGGCGCGGATGAGGGTCTCGACGGCCTTCCGCCGATTGTCGCTACGCGAGAAGTGATGGGCGAGCAGGGCGACGCGCGCCGGATCGCCGCTCGTCGCGTCGCGCTCGAGGAGGAGCCCGATGCGCTCGTGGAGTTGGCGTCGCTCCTTCAAGAGCAGCGTCTCGTAGGCGACCTCCTGCACGAGGCTTTCGCCGAAGCGGTACTCCTCAGGCGAGAGCATGTGTTTCCGGTGGATGATCCCGCGATGCTCCAGCCGCTCCAGCTCGCGGCCGACGTCGATCGGCTCGCCGGCGAGCAGCTCGGCGACCTGCCCGCGATCGAACTGCCGGCCGAGGACGGCGGCGACCTGCGCGACGCGTTTCGCGTGCGGACCGAGCCGGTCGAGCCGGGCGCCGATCAGCTCGTGCACCGTATCGGGGATGCCGATCTCCGCGACCGGACGCGTGAGCCGGATGTGGCCGTCGCCGCGCAGGAGGTAGCCGGCGTCGACGAGCGAGCGCGTGATCTCCTCGGCGAAAAACGGATTGCCCTCCGCCTTCTCGAGGATGCGCTCCTCCAGCGCCGTCGGCAGACGGCCGCCGGCGACGGCGCGGAGGATCGCGCCCACGTCCGCGTCCGGAAGCGCGCCGAGATTGATCCGGGTGAGCGCGGCGTTCGACCGCCACGCCGGCTGGTACTCTGGTCGGTGGCTCACGACGAGCGTGACGCGTGCGTCGTGCATGCGGCCGACGGCGAGCGTGATCATCTCGCGCGACGCGTCGTCCATCCAGTGCAGGTCCTCGATCACCATCAGGACGGGCCGGATGCGGCTGGTGAGATAGACGAGCTTCGACACCGCCTCGAACGTCTCTTGCCGCTGCTCCTCCGGCGGGGCGCCGGCGCCGCCCTCGTCGTGCACCGCGAGCAGCCGGCAGAGGTGCGGATGGAGCGTCTCCGGCGTGTCCTCCAGTTCTTCCAGCCGCGCGACGACCTTCGCGCACGCGCTCCGCGCCGGCTCGCCGGCGGCGATCCCGAAGTACTGGCGAAACATCGCGATCATCGGCGCGTACGGGATGCTCTGGCTGAGCGCCGAGCAGCGCGCCTCGAGCAGCGCGACGTCGCCGGACGACGCGTGCGTGAACTCGTAGATGAGCCGCGATTTGCCGCTTCCCGCGTCGCCGACCACCGCGACGACCTGCGCGAGGCCTTCACTCGCACGCGCGTGACAGAGCCGGAGCTGCTCGAGCTGCGCCGTGCGCCCGACGAACGGCGTCATGCCGCGCGCCTCCGCGAGCGCCATCGGCGACGTCGCGTCGCTTTCGCCCGTCACCTCGTACGCGACCACGGGCTCGCGTTTGCCCTTGACGGTGAAGGGGCCGGCGACGTCGGTGATGAACGCGTCCCGTACGAGCCGGTGTGTCGCATGGCTGATGAGGATCGTGCCCGGACGCGCCGCGGTTTGGAGCCGCGCGGCGAGGTTCGTCGTGTCGCCGACCGCGGTGTAGTCCATCTTCAAGTCGTTCCCGACGGTGCCGACCACGACCGGCCCGGTGTGAATCCCGATCCGCACCTGGAGCTCGAGCGCTCCGGGCGCCCGCGTGCGGTTGAAAGCGGCGAGGGCGTCGCGGATCGCCAGCGCCGCGCGGACGGCCCGATGGGGCGCGTCCTCGTGCGCGATCGGCGCGCCGAAGAGCGCCATCAGGCCGTCGCCGGCGAGCGTGTTGACGATCCCCTCGACCGCGTAGATCTCGCGAAACGCGAGCGCCATGTATTGCTCCAGCAGATCGCGGTACTCCTCGGGATCGAGGTCCTCGGCGATCGCGGTCGAGCCCACGAGATCGCAGAACAACACGGTGACGAGCTTCCGCTCCTCGCGGCCCGGCTGCGGCGCCGAGCGGAGCTTCCGCGCGAGCTCCGCGGGGATGTGCTCCGTGAGTCGGTCGCGACGGTCAGCGTCGGGACCGCGCGGCTCGAGGCGCGTTCCGCAGTCCGGGCAAAAGCGAAAACGCGTTTCGACGACGGCGCCGCAGCTCGGACATCGCGGCATTACTTCCGTGCCGCATTGCGCGCAAAACCGCTTGTCGGGAATGAGTTCGGCATTGCACGTGACGCACTGCACGACGTGAGAACCTTCGTCTGCACGCATGCATGAGTCAAGGTGACCAATCCGCAGCGGAGCGCACGACCAAGTGCCCGTCACCGCGCCGGTACGAGGCACGAATGAATGCTCGTCTCGCCCGGCACCTCGCCCGCGAGAATCCGAATCGCGCGCTCCGCGTCCTCGAGCGGGAACTCGTGCGTGTGCATCTCGGCGAGCGGCACGCGCCCAGACTCGATCAAGCGTATCGCCGCCGCGTAGGCCGGGCTCGTGACGCCGAACGCGCCGAGGATGCGCGCCTCCTTCATCACGACGAGGTCGCTCACGAAATCGGGTACGCTCTTGAAGCCCTTCACACCCGCGAGGACGATGCGTCCGCCCGGCGCGACGTAGTGCAACGCCTCGGCGACGGGCTCCGGCGCATTCGCCGACACCTCGATGACGACGTCGGCGCCCCGGCCGTCGGTGAGCTCTTTCACGCGACGGCGCGCGTCCTCCCGCTCGATGTCGATCACGTGGTCGGCGCCGAACCGCTCGGCGAGCGCGAGCTTCGGCGCGTCGCGCGTCAGTCCGGTCACGATGATGCGGTCTGCGCCCGCGGCGCGCGCCGCGATGACCGACGCGAGGCCGCGCTGACCCGGCCCGAGCACGAGGACGGTGTCGCCGGGTCCCGTGTCGGGGATCTCGACCGCCCAGCGAAAGCCGGCGCCGAGCGGGTTGAACATCACCGCGACGCCGGCGGGCACGTCCGCGCGCACGCGATGCAGGATCGAGCACGGGTCGAGGTAGAGATACTCGGCGTATCCGCCCCACAGGCCGGGCGCCGTCGCGAGCGGCACGTACCCGTGCGCGAAGAACGTTCCGCGCGCGCGGCACATCGTGTAGCGGCCGGCGAGGCAGACGCGGCAACGGCCGCACGGGATCGGCGCCTCGACGGCGACGCGATCGCCGACGTCCACGCCCCAGCGCCGTGCGGCGCGATCGCCGATCTTCGCGATCGTTCCGAGCGGCTCGTGGCCGGGCACGACCGGAAAGGTGACCGGGAGGAGACCCGCGTACTGCTCGGCGTCGCTGCCGCAGATGCCGCACGCCTCGATGCGCAGCAGGGCGGCGTCGTCGTCGATCTCGGGAACCGGCAGCTCGCGGAGAACGAGCTGTCGCGGACCTTCCTGCACGACGGCGCGGCACGTGCGGGGAACCGTCATGGCCGCCATTGCCTCAACCGCTCGTGATCGTGGGCTCCACGAGCACCGCGCACGAGACCGAGTTCGCGATGAAGCACGCGTCGTGCGCCGCCTCGACGAGCGAGCGCGCCTTCGCCTCGTCGCTGCCCGCCGCGAGCGTGATGCGCGGATGCAGACGGACCTCGGTGAAGCGCATGCGCTTGTCGGCGATGGTCATCGTGCCCTGCGCGGCGTCCTCGTAGACGAGCACGTCGATCCCGGCGCGCCCCGCGAGCGCGAGGTACGAGAGCATCTGGCACGAGACGAGCGCGGCGACGAACAGCTCCTCGGGATTGAGCATCGCGCCGTCGCCCTTGTACTGCGGCGCGCCCGACGCCTCGATCGCCGGCCGATCGACGAACTCGAGCCGGTGATTCATCGGGTTCGTGCCGGCGCCTTTCTGCCATCGGGCCCGTGCCTCGTAGTGATGCGTCGCCGCCATCGCGCGCCTCCTTTCGACCGATGCACGCTCGTTCTCGCCCGTCGCGGCGCGGAGCGCAAGGCGCTCGCGACGTTGCACGCGATCGCGGCGCGACCGCACGCGGCGGCGTTGCCTAGCACCCGGCGCGGGGTACGCTGAACTGATCAATCCATGGTTCGAGGGTGGGACAATGTCGAAGGGTTCAGTCGAGATCGAGGCGTCCGCGCGCCGGTGGCGTTGTCCGGCGTGCGGCGGTGGATCGTGTCGATGTCGGGGCTGCGGCGAGCGCTACGCGATCAGCGCGTCGCTCACGTGCGGCACGCCCCTGCACTATGGGAGATTGCCGGAGCTGGTATGTCGTTGCGGAGCGGTGCTCGCCGACGGCTTCGCGCGGCGGCGCGACGGAGCGCGGCTGAAGCTCCTCTGTGAGGTCGAGGTGCCGCGCGCCGGACTGATCGGACGCTTGCGCGCGCGCGAGCAGGGGCGCACGCGCTTCGCGTGGCTTTCGCGTGGCACACGGCGTGCGCCGAGTCTCGGCCGTCAACGCGACGGATCGGTCGGCGGACGCGCGACCGAATCGCTCGTCGCGGGCGACGCGGCCACGTCGCGCACCTGAGCGGCGGCGCGCGGCGCCGCGCGCGCGTTCGCCCTAATACCGACGGGCGATTGCGCGAGTCGCGACGCGCTCTTCATTCTCCACGACGGAGGGCACGCGAATGAGATGCGCGCGCATGGCGGCGACGGTGATCGCGGGAGGCACGCTCGTATGCGTCAGAATGGCGACGGCGGCGCCCCATCGATCGCCGGAGGAGAGCGCGATCGTCGCGTGCTCCGACGCGATTCGCGGCGCATCGCGTGACCTGACGGCGGCCGTCGAAGATCACCTCGGCCGGTGCGTCACGCACGGCCTCGACTGTCTCACCGCCGCGAAGAATCCGAGCGCCTGCTGTGCGCGTATCGCGGGGCGCTGCGCCGACGATCAGGACGACATCGCCGAGGCCGAGCGCGAATTCACCGCGCTCATCACCCGTCGGAGCTGCACGCGCGTGCCGTTGGCGCGGCTGCTCGCCGCCGATGGGCTCGGGTTCGCGACGCTCGCGGCGCGCTGCGCGTGCGCGACGCCGCCGATCACCGTCGCGTCGCTCGAGGATCTCGCGGCGTGCCTCCGCCGGCGCATCGAGGACGACGCCGTTCAGCGGCTCGCGCTGGTCGAGGCGCCCCGGACGGCGGAGGCGCTCGCCTGTCTCGGTCTCGACGATGCGTTTCCGGCGGCATTGGCGGACGAGCCGGCGCTCTGCGAGACGTGCGGGGCGGGAACGCCGAGTCCGACGCCCACCTCGTCGCCGAGCGGCGCGGTCCCGACGCCGTCGCGGACGCCGACGCCGGCCGGCGTGACGACGGCAACGCCTCCGGGCGGCGTCGCAACCGTGACGGCCACGTCGGCGTCGACGCCCGGCGCGACGGTCACGATCGGCGGCACGTCGACGCCGGCGGCCACGTTCACGGCGATCGTCACCGCGTCGTCGACGCCCGTCGCCACCACGACGGGACTCGTGCTGCCGAGCGGCACGCCGACGGCGACACGCTCGCCGACGCCGACCCGCACCGCAACCGTGGTCATCCGTGCCACGCCGACCGTGACGCGGACGCGGACGCCGACGCCGATCCGGACCGTCACGCCCGTGTCGACGCTCACGCTGACGCTGACGCCCACGCCCACGCCGACGTCGACGCCCGTCTGTGGGAACGGCATCCTCGAGGGCAATGAGGAGTGTGACGGCACCGTCATCGACGACTCCGGGTGCCTCGAGGACGTCTGCACGTGCGACGACTTCTGCGACGACGCCGGCGGTACGCTGAGCTGCAACCCCGACTGCACCGTCAACTTCAGCAACTGCACCGCGGGCGGGTGCGAGTTCTGATGCGTCGGCTCAGGCGAACTGGTGGTTGTTGATGCAGTGGGTCTTCAGGAGCTTGCTCAGCTTGTCGAAGTCGATCGGCTTCGGCAGCGCGCCCTCCGGGTTGAGATCGCGCATGGCCTCCTTGCCGGCGGCCGAGACGATGATCGTCGGAATCGCCGCGAGTTGCGGATCCGCGTTCTGTTCGGCGCGAAACTCCCAGCCGCTCTTCACCGGCATCATCAGGTCGAGCAGGATCAGGCACGGGTGGAGCCCGTTGCGCAGAAGCTGTAGCGCTTGATCGCCGTTCTCCGCGGGGACCGCGGTATGGCCCTCGCTCTCGACCACCGCGATCATCACCTCGCGAACATCGGGATCATCCTCGACAACGAGCACCGGCTCCGGCATGCGCATCGCTCCTCGGGCGACCAGGCTAGCGAAGTCCGGTACGCGCACCAAGACCGGCGAGACGTGACATCGGCGAAGAGAAAAGGGGAGACGGAAGCCACCTTTGCGTCTCGCCGGTCCTTCGCTACGCTGAACCTCGATGGCGCGTGAGGTGAACGCCGCGAATTTGCGAGTGTCGGCGGCTCCCTCGCCGACGGCGCAGCAGCGCGTCGATCGCGCGCTGTATCGCGCCCAGCAGTACGCGATCGCGACGCCGATCGCCTTGGTCCGCCGCGCGCTGCGGATGGTGACGCGCGAGCCCGCACCCGATCCCGACGCCGTCGCCGCCTTGCAGACGCGGTATGCGGATCTGCTGGCCCGCGATCTCGCGAACGTCGAGGCCGGCCTCTATCCGCGTGCGCTCCTCTTCCAGATTCCGTTCGGGAGCTACGCGCGCGCGCTTCCGAGCTTCGCGCTGGACGTCCCACGGGTCATTCGACGCGTGGTGGCGCGGAACTTTCGCGACCTGCCGGCCGACGTCGACGTCGCGCGCTACCCGGGGTACTTCCGGCGGAACTTTCATTGGCAGACGGACGGGTATCTCAGCCGGCGGTCCGCGGAGCTCTACGACGTGGCCGTGGAGCTGCTCTTCGGCGGTACGAACGACGTCATGCGACGCCAGGTGATCCCGCCGATCTCGCGCCACCTCGCCGGCACCGGCGCGTACGACGCCCGGTTGCTCGACGTCGCGTGCGGCACCGGGCGAACGCTCGCGCAGATCGCGCTCGCGCATCCGCGGCTGCGGCTCACCGGGCTGGATCTCAGCCCGTACTATCTCCAAGTGGCGCGGCGCGTGCTCGCCGACGTGACGGACGTGTCGTTGGTCGCGGACAACGCGGAGCGCGTCCCGTTTCGGAGCAATCACTTCGACGTCGTCACCAGCGTCTATCTCTTCCACGAGCTGCCGCGCGCGACCCGCCGGACGGTGCTCGGCGAGATGCATCGCGTGCTGCGGCCCGGGGGTTTGGTGGTGATCGCGGACTCGGCGCAGCTCGCGGAGAGCGGCGCTCTCGCGTTCTTTCTCGGACGCTTCGCCGCGGACTTCCACGAGCCGTTCTACCGCGACTACGTGGAGGACGATCTCGCGGTCGCGCTCGCGGAAGCGGGATTCCGGGTCGAGTCGGTCGAGCCGCAGTTCGTCGCCAAGGTCGTCGTCGCGCGGAAGGTCGCGCGGTCACCGGTCCCGATCTCGCGCGGCCGCGCGACGGCACGGCCGCGCGCGCGACGAACGAAACGCTGAGTCAGCCGAGAGAGGAGCGCCATGTCGGAGAAACAGCGGCAGAAGAAGGACGGCGGGAGCGCGAACAAGAAGCGCCGGCGCATGCGCACCGCGGTCGCGGAGCGACGGACGCCGTCGGCGCCGCGCCAGGGTGCCACCGATCGGGTCGACAAGATCAAGTACAAGCGCGGGTCGGACGGCGACCGGACCTACCGCGGCCGCACGGCGTCGACACGTAGACGACCGCGCGGGCGGCGGTCTCCCCCCGGGCGAGCGTGCGTCCGAGTAGCGTGACGAGCGTCGCGGCGATCGCCGTGCCAGTCATGGCGATCCCTCCTCGTCGGCGACGTCAGCGCGTCGCCGTCACCCGATAGGCGCCTTTCTGCTGCTCGATCACGGCCGCCCCGGCGTCGTGCGCCTTCTCCTGGAGCATGCGTGTGCCGAGCGCCTCGGCTTGCACGACGTCGAGCACACGGCGCGCGGCGGGGAAAATCTCGCCCTCCTCGATCGTGACGTGCCGCTCGACGGCCGCCGCGAGGTCGCGGAAGCGCGTCAGCCACTCGGCGTCGAGAACGGCGATCGCCTCCACTTGCTGCAGGAGCGCCTCGACCAGCGCGTGGTCGCGCTCCGCCTGGTCGATCAGGGTCTCGAGGCCCGCCCCGCGGAGCGTCGAATAGAACACCCGGTCCTCGGCGTGCGAGTGGGACAGCAGCTCGTTGCGAACGGACGCGAAGAGCTCCGCGCGCTCGCTGGTCGCGAATCGGCCGGAGCGCTCGATGCGTCGAAGCAGATCGGCGACGACGCGATGGTCGTTGGTGAGCGTCGTGTAGATGTCCATGCGTGCCTCCTTCCGTGTGCAAGGCCGCTCGCTGTCCGCATGCGTCGCGTCTGGCGTTGTAGGTTCTCCAATGCGCGCACGCGCCGACGAGCTAGCATTGCGAACGTGCGTGTGGTCGCGTTTCGAAAGACGACGCGACTGCAAGCGACGTGCCCTGCGCGGAAGTTGGCGTCGCTACGCGACGGCGACGCCCGGGTGCGGCTCGTCGAGATCGTCGACACGCGGCCCGGCCGCGAGCCATGCGCGGGTCGCGCGGCGCCCCGCCTCGTAGGCGGCGGCGAGCGTCTCGCGCTCGAAGTAGAGGTACGAGCCCGAGTTGAAGCACTCGCGCGCGGGGCGCACCGGCTCGTACAACGTGACGTCGCGATAGTGGTGCTTGTCCTCGAGGCGGGCGAGGCGATTGCGCTCGAGCAGCAGCTTCCGGTCGACGTTGTACGCGTTCTCGAGGAAGCTATCGACGGTACGTTCCACCGCTCGTCCGAAGTTCGGAAAGGGCCGCGCCGTCGGATCCGGCGGCTCGGTGACGAGGACGGTCACGATCTCGTCGGCGCCGAGCGCGACGACCGGCGCGAGCGGCGTATTGACGAGCAGCCCGCCGTCCCAGAGCAGATGGCCCGCGACCTCGACGGGCGGGAAGAGCAGGGGGATGCTCGCGCTCGCGAGCACCATGTCGACGGTGATGGCGTCGACGATCGTGTAGTCGGGTGGACGCGTGAGCGGCGTCTCGCGGGTCGCGAAGCGGACGACGCGGCCCGTGTGCGCGTCGACGGTACTGATGGCGAGCGCGACGCCGACGTTCGGCAGGCGCTCGCCGCCGAACGTCTCGATGAGCAGCCGCCGGAGCGGCGCGGTGTCGGCGAGAAACGGCTCCTCGATGCCTTCGAGGAAATGGCTCACCAGCTCGAACCGTGTACTCAGCAGAAACTCGACCGCGAGCGCGAGCGCACTACCGGGCCGCGGGGGGACGTGGTTCAACGCGCGCTGCACGAGCGCCTGCCATCGCCGTCCGGGGCGGAGCCACGCCATCGATTCCGTGACCGTGAGCCGGATCAACGTCTGGATCGCGGTACGGAAAAACCGGTCGCTCGCGACGGCCGGCGGATTGTCCGCGATGACGTTCCAGAACTGCATCAGCTCGCGCGGCGAGCGGCCGGCGGCGATCAAGGCGGCGTTGATGGCGCCGGCGGACGTGCCGGAGAGCGCCATCGGTCGGCCGGCGAACCGCGGATCCTTCAGGAGCTCTTCGTACACCCCCACCTGGAAGGCGCCGCGAGCGCCGCCTCCCGACAACACCAGGCCGAGAGTCCGTGGGTGAGCAGTTCGCATGCGGGAACGCGGGGGGTTCGAACGGGACCCGACACGAATAACGGAACTCGGGCGTCTTCGCAAAGCGGAAAAGCGACGCGCCGACGCCATAGCGAACGCGCTTACGGCTGTGGGGCGCGCATCGCGTGTACCCGCGTGAGCGCGACCTCCAGGCTCACGACCTGGCGCGGCCGTCCGCTGCGGCCCGGCCGCGCGTCGCGCAACGTATCCGGGATCTCCCGCGCTCGGCCGTAGAGGATCACCGCCGCGCCTTCGCGCCACGTCGTGAACGCGACGCGCGGATCACGTGCGACGTCGCTCCGTCGAACGGCGTCGGCATAGACGACGAGTTGCAAGGTCGTGCCCCGGAGCTCCGCGTGTACCGGCGCAATGTGCGGTTGGCCCGCGGCACCGGTGGTCGCCATCGCGACGAGGCCGGTCGTGCGCCAGAATTCGAGGAGCTCGCGCGCGGTCATCTGGCGCTGCGCATGACCGACAGACTCGGCGAGCGCCGGCGTCGCGGCGACCGCGCTGCGATCGAGAAGCGCTTGCAGCGCCGCGAGCTCGTCGGCGGTCGGCTCCGCGACCGGTCCGCGCGTCATGTGGGCGACAGTGCCCGCGTCGCGACGAACGGGCAAGCCGGCGCGCGGAATGCTCCGGGCTACTTGCGGGCAACCGATCCATCCCGTACGGTTTGCCGCCATGCCGCGGGGCCGTGCGAAGCAGTTGATGCAGGCGCACATCCGTACGGTGATGAGCGGGCATCTGATCACCGTGCTCCCGACGGACGCGCTCGTCGACGTGGCGCGCGAGCTCGACGCGCACAACATCGGCGCGGTGCCGGTCGTCGACGTCGACCAGCGCCTCATCGGGATCATCAGCTCCATGCATCTCGTGAGCCTCGTGCACGACGAGAAGCGGCTCGACGCCATGGTCGCGAGCGACGTGATGACGTCGAACCCCATCTCGATCGACGAGTTCGCGACCGCGGACGAGGCGATCGGCGTGATGCGGAACGCGCTGATCCGGCATCTGCCCGTGACGCGCGAAGGTCGTCTCGTCGGGATCGTGACCGCGGCGGATTTGATCCGCCATCTATTGAAGAACTACCCGACGCCGGACGTCGCCTAGCCGATCATTCGGCGTCGAGATCGTCGTCGGGCCCGGCGGGCTCGAAGATGTCGGGCGCGGTCGCGTCCGGCGGGGCGAGCTCGTCCGGCGGCGCTTCCTGTGGCGCCTCGTCCTCGACGAGCTTTCCCGTCCAGCGATCCTTCCTCGCGCCGCAGAAATGCTCGCACACCACGCGCTCGTCGCCGCAGCACTTCGCGTTGACGTCGCACGCCGCGACGTCGCGTGCGACCGCCTTCTTGCACTGGCACGAAATGGTCGGACAATCGCCGGCCTCGTCGCACGGGTGCAGACAGGCCGCGGCTCCGGCGTCGTCGGCGGACGGCTCGGCCGCATGCGGCGGCGGCGTCTCTGCCGAATCGTGAGTCGAAGCCGTCCCGAACTTGCCGGTCCACAGCTGGTCGTTGGCGGCGCAGAACGCGGTGCACGCGTCGTGCGGGCTCGCGCAGCAGTGCGTCTCTTCGGTGTCGCACGCGCCGACGTTCGTCCCCGTGCTGCGGTCGCATTCGCAGGTGACCTTGGGGCAATCGTCGGCGTGCTCGCACGGGCGACAGGCGGTGGCGGCGTCCGCGGACGCGGCGTCGCGCACTTTCCGGGACACGGGTGCGTTTTTCGATGCAGGTACGTTCTTCGCAGCGGGTACCTTCTTCGCGGCGGATCCCTTCTTCGCGGCGGGCCGGGGCGCGGTGGCGAACGGCGACGCTGCCCCTGGCTTCGTGGTCTTCGCGCGTGTCGCGGCGGGCGTCTTACGCGGCACGGGGGTCGCCCGGCGTGTATCCTTCGCAGGCGCGCTCTGGGCGGCGCCCGCGAGGACGACGGCAACCGCGACCGCGAGCAACGAGCGATGCGCCTGTCGCACGATTTCCGTCGCCCGTCCGCTCAGCGCAGCAGCTCGCGGACGGCGCGCTCGATCCCGTCGGCGTCGTAGCCGAAGTGCGCGTACAGCTCCGGCGCGTAGCCGATCGGCGCGTAGACGTCGGGGACGCCGAGACGCCGTAGGCGCGTCCCGACGCCGGCCTCCGCCAGCGTTTCCGCGACCGCGCCGCCGAGTCCGCCGACGATCGTGTGGTCCTCGACCGTGACGATCGCCTTGGTCTCGCGCGCCGCCGCGAGCACGGCGGCGGTGTCGAGCGGCTTCACGGTGTGACAGTAGAGGACGCGCGCGCGAATGCCGTCCTCGGTGAGCCGGCGCGCGGCACGGTTCGCGTCCGCGACCTGCGTGCCGCACGCGATGATGGTCGCGTCGTCGCCCTCGTGCGTCACCGCCGCGGTGCCGAGCGTGAACGGATTACCCTCGTTGCCGCTCGGGTCCATGCCGTTCGCGATGCGGATGTAGGCCGGGCCCGGATACTCGTACGCGGCGCGCGTCGCGGCGGCGGTGTCCTCGGAGTTCGCGGGGGCGAGCACGGCCATGTTCGGAATGAGGCGCATGAGCGCCATGTCCTCGATCGCGTGGTGCGTCGCGCCCACGTAGCCGCCGGAGAGCCCCGACCAGATCGACATGAAGACGCCCTTCAGCTTCGGATAGCCGAAGTCGCTGCGAATCTGCTCGAACGAGCGCATGGTCTGAAACGTCGCGATGTTGATGACGAACGGGACGAATCCCGACGCCGCGAAGCCGGCGGCACAGCCGACCATGTTCTGCTCCGCGATACCAAGATTGAACGAGCGCTCCGGGAATGCGGCGAAAAAATCGGTCGCGCGCGTCGACCGCGAGAGATCGGCGGTCAGCACGACGATCTCGGGATGCTCGGAGCCGAGATCGACGAGGGTCCGGCCGTACGCCTCGTAGCTGGTCAGCAGCTCGAGCGTGTCGACGTTGTAGGTGGTGCCGTAGGGCATCGGATCGTCCTCCGCTCAGCGTCCGCCGCCGCGAATCTCGGCGATCGCGCGGGCTTCGTCCTCTTCGCCGAGCGCGCCGTAGTGCCACGTCGCGCCCGCCTCCATGAACGAGACGCCTTTGCCTTTGATCGTGTCGGCGATGATCGCGGTCGGCTTCGCGCGATCGCCCGACGGCAGCGACCCGAAGGCGTCGAGCAGCGCGGGGATGCTGTGGCCGTCGACGCGCCGCGCGTTCCAGCCGAACGCGGCGTACTTCTCGTGCAGCGGCTCGATCGCGAGGATTTCCTCGGTGTCCCCCTCGGAGCTGTACCGGTTGCGGTCGACGATCGCGCACAGATGGCCGAGCTGGAAGTGGCCGGCCGCTTGCGCCGCCTCCCAGATCGATCCCTCGTTCTGCTCGGCGTCGCCCATGAGGCAGAAGACGCGCCGGTCCTTCTTTGCGACGCGATCCGCGAGCGCCATGCCGACCGCGACGGGAAGCCCGTGGCCGAGCGACCCGGTGCTCATGTCGACGCCCGGGATCTTCCGCATGTCGATGTGCATGCCGAAGGCGCTCCCGAGGTGGTTGATGTCGTCCATCTTGCTCTCGTCGAAGAAGCCCGCCGTCGACAATACCGGACAGTAGCTCGTCGCGCCGTGACCCTTCGACAGAATGAAGCGGTCGCGGTCCTCCCACTCGGGGCGCGACGGATCGATCCGGAGGACGTGGAAGTAGAGGACGACGAGGACGTCGACCATGGAGAGCGAGCCGCCGAAGTGCGTCGAGCCAGACTTCACGCCGAGTCGGATCGTCTTCTCGCGGATGTCGCGCGCGCGTGCCTCGAGCGAACGGACGAGATCGGTCATGCGGAACAGTCCTTTCGCCGCGGACCATAGACGTCGGAATTCCATGCCGTCAATCCGGCATTGCAATTTGCAATGCGGGGCGCGTTGCACGCAGTGGCGGCGCCGATCACCATCACGCGAATGGCGACCATCCCGCGCGCCGCGGCTCCCGCCACGGGCGCCGGCCGTGAGCCCGCGGCCGCTCCGCCGGCCCGCGAGCGCGTCGCGCGCCGGCTCCTCGGCGATCCCAAGGACCCGCTCGCTCCCGGCGTCTTCCACCAGCTCTCGCTCGTGGCGTTCCTCGCGTGGGTGGGCCTCGGCGCCGACGGACTATCGTCGTCGTGCTACGGCCCGGAAGAAGCCTATCTCCACCTCGGCAGCGAGCGGTTCCTCGCGCTGTTCCTGGTGGTCGCGACCGCGCTCACCGTCTTCATCATCTCGGCGAGCTACTCGCAGATCATCGAGCTCTTTCCGACCGGCGGCGGCGGCTATCTCGTGGCGACGAAGCTCCTCGGCCCGCTGCCGGGCGTCGTGTCGGGGTGCGCGCTCGTGTTCGATTACGTGCTCACCATCGCGATCTCGATCGCGAGCGGCGCCGACGCGATCTTCAGCTTCCTGCCGGGCGCGCTCCAGCCGTTCAAGCTCGAAGCCGCGGTCGCCGCCGTCGGCATGCTGATCCTGCTGAACCTCCGCGGCGTGAAGGAGTCCGTCGTCGTCCTGGTGCCGATCTTCATCGGGTTCCTCGTCACGCACGCCATCGTCGTCCTCGTCGCGCTCGTCGGTCACGCGCACACGTTGCCCAGTGTCGTCGCGACGGCGGCGCACGACACACGGCTCGAGATCGGCCGCGTCGGCTTCGCGGCGGTCGCGATCGCGTTCCTCCGCGCGTACAGCATGGGCGGCGGCACGTACACCGGCATCGAGGCGGTCTCGAACGGCCTGCAGATCCTGCGCGAGCCGCGCGTCCAGACGGGGAAGCGCACGATGCTCTACATGGCGACGTCGCTCGCGTTCACGGCCGGCGGCATCCTGCTCGCGTACCTCCTGCTCGACGTGCAGCAGGTCGAAGGCCGGACGCTGAACGCGACGTTGATCGAGGAGGTCGCGGGCGGGTGGCACGTCGGCGGCCTCGGCATCGGACGCTGGTTCCTTTTCTTCACGCTGATCAGCGAGGGCGCGCTCCTCTTCGTCGCCGCCCAAGCCGGCTTCCTCGACGGCCCGCGGGTGCTCGCGAACATGGCGATCGACTCGTGGGTCCCGCATCGCTTCTACCAGCTGAGCGATCGGCTCGTGACGAAGAACGGCATCCTCTTGATGGGCGGCGCGGCGCTCGCCGTCCTCGTCTACACGGGTGGCGCCGTCCGCCTCCTCGTCGTGCTCTACAGCATCAACGTGTTCCTGACCTTCACGCTGTCGCAGCTCGGGATGTGCGTGCACTGGTGGCAGGAGCGGACGACGAACGCGCGATGGAAACGGTACCTCGCCGTGAACGGCGTCGGGCTCGCGCTGACGTCGAGCATCCTCGTCGCGACGACGGTGCTGAAGTTCACCGCCGGCGGGTGGGTGACCGTCGTCGTCACCGCGGCCTTCGTCGGGCTGTGCCTGTACGTGCGGCGCCACTACCAACGCGTCGAAGAGGCGCTGCAGCGCCTGAACGAGGAGCTCGTCGATTTCCCGGTGCTCGAGGCGGAGACCGCGCCGCCGACGCGCGACGTGACGAAACCGACCGCCGCCATCCTCGTGACCGGCTACAACGGGCTCGGATTGCACAGCGTGCTCGCGATTCCTCAGCTCTTCGGGAACCATTTCCAGAACTTCGTCTTCATCTCCGTCGGGGTGATCGACTCGCACAAGTTCAAAGGAACGGCGGAGCTCGAGAACTTGAAGACGTCGACGGAAGAGATGCTGAAGAAGTACGTGAAGTTCGTCCGCCAGCACGGCCGCTACGCGGAGTACTGGTACGCGCTCGGGACCGACACCGTCGACGAGATCGAGAAGCTTTGCGCGCGTGTCGCGGGAACGTTTCGCAAGACCGTCTTCTTCGCCGGCAAGCTCGTCTTCTCGGAGGAGAACCTCCTCACCCGCCAGCTCCACAATCAGGCGGCGAGCACCATCCAGCGACGGCTCCAGTTCGACGGCATGCAGATGGTGGTCCTGCCGGTGCGCGCGCTATAGCGGCGCGTGCCCCTGCTCGAGGTCGCCGGGCTTTTCGCCGTCGCCGTGTTGTCCGGCGCCGTCAACTCCATTTCCGGCGGCGGCTCGCTGCTTTCCAGCACAGTGGGATCCGAAGCTTGGAATTCACGTGACTTGAAGTCGCGGC
>JADMIO012784865.1_pt1 | contig 31806 bp, 26 predicted proteins | sample 8958161 | NCBI WGS metagenome assembly JADMIO01 (sample SAMN16585339, study PRJNA669376) | soil metagenome | isolation source: Crop rotation soil | place: USA: Cullars Rotation, Alabama | collected 2011 | reverse complement strand
AGCACCTAGCACCTAGCACCTAGCACCTAGCACCTAGCACCTAGCACCTAGCACCTAGCACCTAGCACCTAGCACCTAGCACCTAGCACCCAGGACCTAGTGCCTAAACTCGCCCATCGCTTCGAAACGCTCCCGGAATACGTGCTCGCACGCATTCCGCAGAAGAAGCACGAGCTGCTCAAGCGAGGCGTGGACGTCATCGACCTCGGTGCTGGCGACGCTGACCTGATGCCGCCTGAAGCGGCGGTCCGGCGCCTCACCGAAGCCGTGTACATCCCAGGGATGAATCGCTACGGCTTCGGCTTGGGCCTGGTGCAGTTTCGCGAAGCTGTCAGCGGGTGGATGGAAAAGCGCTTCAAGCTGCGCTTCGACCCGCTCAAGGAAATCGTACCGCTGATCGGTTCCAAGGAAGGGTTGTCGCATCTCGCGCTGGCATACATGGAGCCGGGCCGCGTCGCGATCGTGCCGGAGCCCGGATACGCCTCGTATATCGGCGGGTCGCTCCTCGCCGGCGGTGAGGTCTACAAATACGCGCTGCGTCCACGCACGAACTTCCTCGTGGAGCTCGACGACGTTCCCGCGGACGTGCTCAAGCGCGCGAAGATCCTGTACCTCAATTATCCGAACAATCCCACGGCGGCCATCGCGCCGGTGGAGTACCTCCAGCGCATCGTGACGCGCTGCCGGGAGCTCGACATCCTCCTCGTGTACGACAACGCCTACTCGGAGATGGCCTTCGACGGTTATGTCCCGCCGAGCATTTTCGAGATCGAAGGCGCGCGTGACACCGCGATCGAGTTCCACTCGATGTCCAAGACGTACAACATGACCGGCTGGCGTTGCGGGTGGGCGGTGGCAAAGCCCGAGATCGCGTCGGCGCTCACGAAGGTCAAGACGTTCGTGGACACCGGCCAGTTCATGGCCGTGCAGGCGGCGGCGGTCGCAGCGCTCGAGAGCTGGGCGGACTTCCTCCCGCGAAACCTGCAGGTCTTCAAGGAGCGTCGTGACGCAGCCGTGAAGGCGTTTCGTGAGGCAGGGTTCAAGTGCGAAGCGCCGAAGGCGACGATGTACCTCTGGATTCCGCTCCCGGAGAACATTCCCAGCGCGACATTCGCCGACCGACTGATGGATGACGAAGGCGTGATCGTGCTCCCCGGCTCCGGTTTCGGTGCGGGGGGTGAGGGTTTCTTCCGCATCTCGTTCATTACGTCGCCGGCCCGGATCACCGAGGCTGCGCAGCGCGCAGGGCGTGTCCTGCGGAAGATGACGGCGGGTGAGCGCGTGCCGGCCAGGCAGCCGGCGGGTGTCGCATGAAGGTGAAGCCCATCGGCAACCGGCCAGTCTTCGAAAAGCGCAGCCGGCGCTACTGGATCTTTTCGATTCTCGCGCACGCCGCGATCATCGCGCTGCTCGCGCAGATGATGTTCACATATCCACTCGGGCAGCTGCTCGGGATTCCGAAGCCCGAGATCCGCCGCGAGCGGCTGACGTACGTGAAAGTCGCGCCACCACCCACCGAACACTCGGGCTCGACGCGGAAGGGGACACCCGCGCGAGGATCATCCCCCGCGGCGCTGCAAACGCCGACAACCGTTCCGCAGGAGCTGCCTCCCGTACAGCCGGATACCGTCTCACGCGCGGCAGGCGGCACGGGCTCCGGTCGCGATGCATCGGGTTCGGGGCTCGCGACCGGCGTCGTCCCGCGGCAACCGGACGATCGCATCGGGCTGAATCCTTCTCCCGTCGCCAAGGTACCGCGCACGATGGCGCAGGATGTGGACAGCATCATTGGCCTGACGATCGGCATCGCGCTCGATACGATCGCTGCTCACCAGAATGACGGAAAACTGCCCGAGTGGTTCGTGAAGACGAAGCTCGGCACGATCGGGCTGACCAAGGATTACATCCAGCTCGGCAAGCTCAAGATTCCGACGGCGCTGCTCGCGCTGACGACACTGAACGCGCCGCAGGGCATGGATCCGGTGGATGCGCGCCGGCTCGCCTACATCAGGCAGGATGTGATGATGAGTGGCCAGCGCGCGCTGTCCGAGGACGAGTTCCGCGCGGCGGTGAAGCGCATTCGCGAGCGCAAGGAACGTGAGCGCCGCGAGCGGATCATCGCAGAGGGCGGGAAGCCTTAAGCTCCAACCTCCTCCCTCTTAGTGCAGGGTCGGCGGCTGCTCCTCGATCTCGCGGACCGGCTCCTGCTCGAAGAACGGTCGGAACACGCCACAGACGACCCCAAGAACCTGGAAATCGTCGCGCGGTCCGACGTCGATCGGACGCTCCGCGGGATTCGCGGCCTCGAGCACGACAGTCGTTCCACGATGGGACAGGACCTTGACCGCTGCCTCGCTGCCGAGGCGCGCCGCGATCACGTCGCCGTCCCTGGCCTTCGTCGTGGGTGAGACGAGCACAAAATCGCCATCGGCGATGCAGCGCCCCGTCATGCTGTTCCCCTTCACCTTGAGGAGAAAGACGTCCTCGCTCGGCAGGTAGCGGCGATCGAACGTCACGTAACCGAGGCGATGCTCCGGGAGCAGCGTGGGTTCGCCTGCATGGATCTTTCCGTAATAGGGAACAGGCTGCGTCGCGCCAGAGGCGGCGTAGCCGAGGAGCCGCACACCGCGGGAACGCGACTCATCGCGCTCGATGTAGCCCTTGTTCGCGAGCGCGTGCAGGAGATCCGAGACTGTTTTCGTCGACTTGATACGAAAACGCTTGGCGATTTCGCGGATGCTCGGCTGGTACGTGTTCTCGGCGAGAAAGTCTATCATGTAGTGATAGACCCGGCGCTCGAGCTGGGTGAGCGGCTCCGTCATGGACCTTCGCGGGGCAAGACGCGGGACTGGCGCGGAATGGTCCCCGCGCAGCCCCTACGTGTTGGGGCGCAATATGCGACTGATGTTTCCGTCGGTCAACACGACTTAACGGCTGGTTACATCAGGTTGCCGCGCTCATTGCGCAATGTGACGCAGCGCACAATCGATCCGGGCCACCGCACGGTCCTTTCCGAGCAGTACGAGCACGTCGAAAATCCCCGGACTCGCGGACTGGCCGGTCAACGCCACACGCAGCGGCTGGAAGAGCTTTCCTGCGGACATTCCTCGGGACTCGGCCAGCTCGCGGAGCGATGTCTCGAGCGGTGTAACGGACCAATCGCTCGACGCGGCGAGTCGCTCGCGCGTTGCGGTTAGCAGCTCCGTGGTGGCGTTCCGATCCTTCCACTGCTTTGCGACGGCGTCGGGATCGTATTCGATCTCCGTCCGGAAATACGGTACCGCCTGTGTCACGAGCTCGTCGATGCGACGCGACCGCACCTTCAGCTGGTCGATGAGCATGAGAAACCACGCGCGGCGCGCCTCGACATCGCTTGGTGTCGTATGGCCGGCCTTCTCCAGGTCACGCGCGACGAATGGCAGCAGCTCTTCCGCCGTCTTCTTCATGAGATGCTGTCCGTTCATCCACTCCAGCTTCTGCGGATCGAAGATGGCCGCCTTCTTCGAGAGTCCGTCGGCGCTGAACAACCGCACCATGTCCTCGACGGTCATCACCTCGATGTCCCCGCCGGGAGACCAGCCGAGCAACGCGAGAAAGTTGAGCATCGCCTCCGGCAGGATACCCATGTGCTGATAGTCGCCGACCGCAGTCGCGCCATGTCGCTTGCTCAACTTCTTGCCGTCGGTGCCGTGACTTTCCCGCAGGTGCCCGAACGTCGGCTTCTCCGCGCCCAGCGCCTCGTACAGCATGATCTGCTTGGGCGTATTCGAGATGTGGTCGTCGCCGCGCATCACGAGCGTGATCCGCATGGCGATGTCGTCAGACACGACGGCAAGGTTGTAGATCGGCGTGCTGTCGGAGCGAAGGACCACAAAGTCGTCGATGTCCTTGTTCGGAAAGGTGATGTCGCCGTGGACCATGTCGTTCCACGTTGTGCTGCCGCCAGGGATGCGAAAACGCAGCGTGTGTGGCTCGGTCGCGGCACGGCGCGCGCTCTCCTCGGGGGAGATGCGCCCGCACCGCCCATCGTACGCGAACGTCTCCTTGCGCGCCTCGGCGGCCTTGCGTCGCTCATCCAGCTCGGCGGCGGTGCAGAAGCAGCGGTACGCCTTTCCGCGCTCCAGCAACGCCCGCGCATCGCGCTGGTGTCGAGCGAGGTTGGCCCCCTGGTAGACGACGTCTTCGTCCCACGTCAGGCCGAGCCACTCGAGGCCCTGGAAGATCGCGCGAGTACTTTCGTCCGTGCTGCGGGCCCTGTCAGTATCCTCGATGCGCAGCAGGAATTGTCCGCCGTACTTACGGACAAAAAGCCAGTTGAACAGCGCTGTGCGCGCGCCGCCGACGTGGAGATAGCCGGTGGGCGATGGGGCGAAGCGAAGCCGGTGCGTCATAAGAAAAAAGACTCATCCGTCACGGATGAGTCTGGAGTTACGGAGAGAGAGGGATTCGAACCCTCGATACAGGTTTAACCCCGTATAACGGTTTAGCAAACCGCCGCCTTCAGCCTCTCGGCCATCTCTCCCGGAGCAGGGAAACTAGCGATTACCTGCGGGTGGCGGCAGCGGCGTTATCCGAAGCGTGTCGGGCAGCCCCTGCGGGAATCGCGCGAAGCGTCGCGCCTGCTCGATCTCGAGCGGCCCAAAACGATACCGCGAGCGGGCATTCTGCGCACCGGCCATCACCGCACCGCCGAGAAGGAAGACCACCACGGGTCCCACGAATTTGGAGCCGCACGAAATGCGCTCCTCCCCCTGAATGTGGTTGTAGCTGTCGCACGCCTTCGCGAGCCCAATGCCCATGGCCAGGCCCGCCGTCGCCATCCAGGTCATGACGTACCGGCCACCGAACTCGAGGCGACGGACGGCAATGTCACTGACCTCCTGAGCTGAAAAGCCCAACAACCTGTCGCTCGTCAGCAGCCAGACGCTGTCCCGGGATGCGGCGACCAGCTCTCCGCTGACGGGCTTGCCCGAGACTGGCCGGACAACCGTTTGCCTGCCGCGCGCCGACAGGGGGCCGCCAGCCAGAGAGCAGGCACCAGTCGCGACGAGGAGGAGCAACGCACTAACGACCCGCATTTGGCCTCCGTGTGTTGAACCGGCTCGACCAGAACAGCTGCTCCATCCGGGACTCGCGTGACTTGTACGCCGGTGCGAGGAAGCGCAGCGCCCGCGCAGGATCGGTCAGCATCATCGCCGCCATGGACGCGTTCTCTTCCGCGATCCATTCGTCGCGCATCCACTCGTAGTAATAGCCCTCCGACTCGAGAAACAGCGCAAGTTCTCCAGCCGGTCGTGGGAGATGGTACGAGAGTCGGTACTCGTCCCCCGGCAAGGTGACGAGGTGCTGCCCGTCGCCGAGCAAGCGCGCACGCGCCGCGCTGTCGTTGCGCCCGTAGCGCTGGACGCGATGCGGTGTGATGCGCAGAGCGTCGATCCGGGGACCGAGGCCGGTGAGCGCGAGCTGGTCGATGCGCCAATTGCCACGCGTCAGGCGAAGGCGAATCGTGACCGGCGTTGCTGAAGGGTTCAGGCCGAGCGGCAGTGCCTTGGTGTCGCTCGCAATCGGTCCCGCTTCGCCGAGCGTGCCCTGGGTCTGCCAACCGCCGGATGAATCCGGCGTCAGCACCTCGATGCCCCCCATCAGTCGTGGCACGCCCAGGCGCGCCTCGGCCTGTTCTCGCGTGCCGCGTTCGACCGACGCGAGTACGTCGCCCGCGCGCGTGCCGAAATACGCCAGCATCTGGTAGAAGAGGAATGTCGAGACGAGCGACGTTCGCGTCGTCAGCACGAGTGCGGCATGCTCGGGCACGCTCGGGAAGGTGACTTCGACCACCTCCCGGGCCGCGAGGTCCGTTGAATCAGCTTTCGACCAGAACTCATGGCGGTCGTTCGTGAGTATTGCGCTGAGACAGTCGCCGCCCCTCGCAGTGCACCTGCTTGGCGCGAGAAGCGTCGTGCTCGCATGAAACGCGGTGTCGCCGATGGCGACGACCCCGCCTGTAGACGGCCGTGGAACAGCCAGGAGGTTGACGCGCCGTACGAAGTGCGTCTCCTGCGCTTCGTTCCGCATGCGGATGGCGACCTCGCGGGTTCTCGCGCCGACGTCCCCGAGTGCGTCGACGTCACGCGCCTCGAGCACGCGCGCCACGCTCGATGAGAATCCCTCGGCTCGAACCCGCCCGCTGTCCGCGCCCTCGACGTAGAAAGTGGGACACGACCCGAAGCATCCCTTGGGGTCGCTGAGGCAAGCGACTGTGATGATCGTGCCGACCGTCGTGAAGACCCCGAGACCCTGTTGCGCGAACGTATACGCTTTGTGACGGGAATTGGACTCGAACACGACGACGCTGTCGAGCGCGAGGGAAACCGTGTCGCCGCGGCTCGGCCGGCGCCACAGGTCGTACCGCGTGCCGTAGCCGGAAATGAATCGCGCACTGTCGGTGAGTCGCCAGCGATCGAAAATCACGACGTCGCCGGATCGCAGATGAGCCTTGAGCACCTCCCCCTCGGCCTGGAGGGCCTCGCCCGAGACGGGCACGGTCGCCTGGAGGGCCGGGTCGTAATACGGCTGAGCGCAGGCGAACAGCGACGAGATGGCAATCCAGGGGACAATCCGTCGCACGCGCACGAGCAGGGTGATGCAGGAAATCATCAGGCCTCCGTGAGGAACAGCGGTATTCTGCTATCTGAGGCGGCGGGCCGGCGTCCGTAGCGATACGTAGAAAGTTCGCCTACGTAATCTGTACGAGCACGGGCGTCGTGGGCCAATCGCAGATTGAGCCAACACGATCGGAGCGCGTCGATGTCAGTCGGGCACAAGCTCACAACAGCGGCTGCCTTTGCGATGCTGTTCTCGGGCGCCTGCGGAGATCCCGTTGTCGCGCCCCACGACGCGTGCGCCGACAAGTTCGCCGACATCGTGGGCCAGGCTCGCGTGGTGATGACGCCGCCGCCCGCTGACTTCCTGGATGACTACTATCTCGCGCGTGGCGATTCGATGACGCTCTCCGCGTCCGTGAGGCAGGTGGCGCGGGTGTTCGACTCCGACCCGGAGAACATGATGCGTCCCATCGAGCTCAGCGCCTTCGGAAGTTGCCGGATCGAGTGGGGAAGTGCCGTCGCAGCCGAAATAAGCTGGACGTCCAGCGCGACTGCGGTCGCAACCGTTGATGCCGGGAAGATCGTCACCCTGACCGCCGGGTCATCGGACATCAGCGCGCACGCGGTTTCGCTGAGTCTCGTGGAAACCCGCCGCGTCTACGTCCTGCCTTAGGCAGACGACGCCCTGGTGCGTCGGGCGAACGACGCGATGCCGAACGGAGGGCGAGGGATTCGAACCCCCAAGTCCTTGCGGACGCCAGTTTTCAAGACTGGTGCAATAGCCATTCTGCCAGCCCTCCCGCGAGGAAAATAATGCCGCCGAAGCCGCGGCGGCCGAGAGCTCAGGAGATCAAGGCTTCTTCGCCGGAGAGGACGATGGCGTCTTCGAGGTTGGTGGAGACGTCGGCTGTGCTGCCGGCGGAAGCACTGGCAGCGTCTTCGAACGTCCAGAGTCGCCGGACGGAGCCGTCACCTGCGGAAGCAGGTCCTCCGCGGACGCCAGCGCCTGGCCCATCCGCATGGCGTTCGCGACCTGCTTCGTCTCGTCGAACACCTTCCGCGACATGTTCGGGTCCTTGAGCTGCAGCGCGTCGGCGAGCTCGAGCCCTGTCGCGATGTAGAGATACGGGATGCCGATCGACGGCTGGTCGATCCAATCGCCGCGACGGATGAGCGACTTCGGCGCCTGGAAGGTGTCGTTCCAGAGCGCGGTCGTGCGCTTCACGTCGAGCCATCCATCACTCGGCACGAACATCGTGTCGAGCGTCGACGCCGCCGGTGGAACGAAGACCTTGGCCGCGAGCCCCTGCGTGAGCGTGTTGTTCTCGAAGCCGAGCTCGCGCGCGTATCCGCCCGACGTCCGGCTGAAATAGATCGGCCGACCGGGCCACGAGTCCGCGATCATGCGCAGCACGAACACATCGGCGCGCTGCAGGTAGCCGTTGCCCTGACCGTCGTTCTGCAGGCGCTTGGGGTCGAGTACGACCTTGAGCTGGCCGAGGTTCACCTGCATGGGCCGATTGATGACCATGTACGGCGGCACCGAATCCGCTTCTGCGGGCGTCATGCGCAACGGCGGGCCCGCCGGCTTGGGCCACTGCTTCCCGCGATACAGCGCCGGACCCTTCGCCGCGTCATAGTCGAACACCGGCCGGCGAATCAGCTGGCGCGTGTACCAGTCGGTGTTCAGCAGCGATGTGTTGGCGACGACGACGTCTTTCCGGACGCCTTCGACTTCCTGCGCGTACCAGAGCGGGAACGTGTCATTGTCGCCGACGACGACGAGGACGCCGTACGGCTCCACCGAGTTGAGCAGGTCCTTCGCGAAATCGGCGGTGTCGGTATGACCGCGACGCGACGCCGTCGTGAAGTTCGTGAATAACGGAATCATCGCGAGCGCGAGAATCGGCGATGCCATGAGCCACGACTTCCTCTTCGGCTCTTCCACTTCCTCGGTCCCGAGGCGCTGCTTCTCGACGCCGAAGAGCGACGCGATCGATTCCCAGATGAAGAGCAGGCCGAGCCCCGCCCAGACGCCCCAGGCCGAGAAGCTCCAGAGATAGAAGTAGTCTCGGTCGCGCACTTCGCGATCCACCGGATTGCCGAACGCGTCGAGCGCTCCGGGGGACTGCGTCGCGCCGTACTTGAAGTTCAGGTAGAAAATCAGGATCAGCGTCATGCTGAACATCAGCGTACCGAAGTACCAGAAGCTTCGCCGGTCACGCTGGTAGTGCACCCAGCCGCCGAACAGCCCGAGCACGAGGAAGATCGCCGCGAGCGTGGCCTGGGTCGCCGGACGTTCGGAATGCGCGTCGCGGAGCCACTGCCACTTGAAGTAGTACCACCACATCCCGATCTGTGCCGTGAAGGGAGCCTGGCGTCCCTCCGCGGTCCACGCGTTCGGCTTGCCGTACTGACCGCGGTTGAAGTTGTACATGAAGCGGTCGTACGTCTCCTTGCTGAACGTGCAGCTCAGCTTGAGACCATCCTGACACGCAGTCGGCTCGCCCTCGTTCATCGCCGGCATGTACGCGGCGCGGATCGGCTGCGTTGCGAACGGTGTGAGGCCGAGGATCAGTGCGCCCACGCACGCGAGCAGGAGCTTCCAGCGCAGCAGTGTTTGTGGTCGCCGAACGACCACCGCGACCGCCGCCGCCAAGCCCGGGAGCATTCCCGCCATGTGATTCGAGTACCCGAGCGACAGCAGGTACGCGACGAGCACCAGGATGCGATCCGCCTTCCTGCCGTCCGGATCGTCGGACCATCGGATCATCAGCCACGAGATGACCGCGATACCGAGCAGCGAAACCGTGTAGACCTTCTCGTTGACGACCGACTGGTTCCAGACCGTGAACGACGTGGCGCCGATGAGTGTCGCGATCGCCGCCCCGGTGATGCGTTGCCAGCGCAGCGGCAGCCAGCCGACCAGCACGCGTTCGGTGATGAGAAACCACATCATCGCGGAAATCGCGCTGCAGAGCGCCGCCAGCAGGTTGATGCGCATCCCGACGGCCGGCGCGATCGGCAAGACCGCAAAAACACGCCCGATCAATACGAAGAGCGGATTGCCGGGGGGATGAGGAAGGCCGAGCGTGTATGCGGCCGCGATGTATTCGCTCGTGTCCCACATGGCCGTCGTGGGCGCGAGCGTGATGATATAAAGAACGAGGACGCCGATCGCTGCGATGCCGGCCGCGACGTACGACGGCCGGTAGTCGAGCTGGTCCGCGCCAGAGACAGCGGAGCTGGATATCGCCATGGAGCCGGGAATCTAATGCCGGAACTGCCGCTTTCCCGTAAAAACCATGGCGATCTTGTGCTCGTCGGCCGCCGCCACGACTTCGGCGTCGCGCACGGAACCCCCGGGCTGCACGATCGCAACGACCCCGGCGTCCGCCGCCTGATCCACGCCGTCGCGGAAGGGGAAAAAGGCGTCTGATCCCATGACCGACTGCCTGGTCTCGTGGCCCACCTGCTTCGCCTTGTGCACGGCCATGAAAGCGGCGTCCACTCGCGACATCTGCCCCGCGCCGATCCCGATGGTCATCCCGCCGCGCGCCAAAACGATCGCGTTGGATTTCACTGCTGCCACCGCGCGCCAGGCGAACAGCAGGTCGTCCAGCTCCTCGCTCGTCGGCTTGCGCGCGGTCGGAACGCTCCAGCCCTCGGTGTCGATCACCGTGGGCGCGCGTTCCTGGACCAGCACGCCACCGCGGACGCGCTTGTAATCGAAGCTGCGCGTCGGCCACCGCGCCACGCCCTCGAGCACGCGAAGGTTTTTCTTGCGGCCGAGGACCTCGACGGCAGCGTCGGCGAACTTGGGAGCGACGACGACTTCGACGAAGAGGGTGGCGACGGCCTCCGCAGTCTCCTGCGTCACTTCCTGGTTGAATGCGATCACCGAGCCAAACGCCGAGACGGGATCACACGACAACGCTTTCCTGTACGCGTCGAGCACGTCCTTGCTCACGGCCAGCCCGCACGGGGTGGTGTGCTTCACGATCGCGCAGGCCGGTTCGTCGCCGAAGGGTTCGATGGCGAGGAGCGCTCCCTCGAGATCGAGCAGGTTGTTGAACGAGAGCTCCTTGCCGCCGCGCTGCGCGAGCCCGGCGAGACCGGCCTCCGGTCGTTCGACGTAGAACGACGCCGCCTGGCCGGGGTTCTCACCGTAGCGCAGCGCCTGCGCGCGCTGGAAGGCGGCGGTGAATGTGCTCGGGAACAGGTCGCCGCGCTGCTCCGCGAACCAGGTCGCGATCGCGGAATCATACGAGGCCGTGTGCTCGAACACCTTCTCGGCGAGCAGCCGCTTGAGGTCCACGTCGTCGTCGCCGGCTTCGAGGGCAGCGAGGACGCGCTCATAGTCGGCGGGGTCCACGATGACGAACACCGACTCGAAGTTCTTTGCCGCCGAGCGGAGCATGCTGGGGCCGCCGATGTCGATCTGTTCGACGACATCGCCGGGCTCGACGTCCTTGCGCGACGCGGTTTCGCGGAACGGATACAGGTTCACGGCGACCAGATCGATCGGCGCGATCTTGTGTTCTTCGATCGCCTTCATATGCGCCGGCGTATCGCGTCGCGCGAGGAGGCCGCCGTGCACGGCCGGGTGCAGTGTCTTCACGCGGCCATCGAGGATCTCGGGAAATCCGGTGACGTCGGCGACGTCTCGCGCCTTCACGCCGGCCTCGCGCAGCGCTCTCGCAGTGCCGCCCGTGGAGACGAGCTCCCACCCCAGGTCGTGCAGGCGCTTGGCGAATTCCACCACGCCGGTTTTGTCGGAGACCGAGATCAGCGCTCTAGGCATCGGACAAAGCTACGCGAGGTCGAACGCGCTTTCGATATCGGCCACCAGTTTGCGTTCATCCCAGTGCATGAGCGAGAACGCCGCAGAATCGGGAACCGCACCGGGCCGCGAGTTGAAGCGCCATTTGCCGGTCGCGACCGCGTGAACCACTCGCGGATACAGGACGTGCTCGACCTTGAGGACGCGCGCCGCCAGGCTTTGCACGGAGTCGTCGTCGAGCACGGGAACGGGCCACTGCGCCAGGATGTCGCCGTTGTCGTAGTGCTCGTCCACGTAATGCACCGTCGCGCCGCTCACCGTGGCGCCGGACTGCAGCACGGCGCGATGCACGCGCTCGCCGTACATCCCCGGACCGCCGAATTGGGGCAGGAGCGCCGGGTGAATGTTCACGATCCGGCTGGGAAACTCCGCGAGGATGGCTTTCGGCAGAAGCCGGAGATATCCAGCCAACGCGATGAAATCGATGCCATGGTCGCGAAACAGCTTCTGCGGGTCACTGCCATCGGGGACCTTCTCGGACTGCAACACCGCACAGGCAATCCGTGCGCGACTGGCGCGCTCGAGTGCGCCGGCGTCCCTGCGGCTCGACGCGACGAGAACCACGTCGGCCTCGCGATCTGCGCGCGCGCCGAGGTAGTCCATGATCGCCTGGAGATTCGAGCCGCCGCCGGACGCGAGCACTGCGATGCGTGCGGTCATCGCGCCGATTCTATGATGTGAGTCGCAGCCTCGTCCAGCGACGCTGCCGTCGCAAATTCCTCGCGGCCACGCCGGAGGTCCTCGGACGACGTGTGCGGTCCGGGAATCAGCAGCCCATGACCACCGAGGGTCTGAGCCGGCAGCACATCGCGCAGCCGATCGCCGACGTACCACGAGCGGGCCAGGTCGAGGTCGTGCTGCTCTGCGGCCTGACGGAAAAGCAGCGTGCCTGGCTTGCGGCACTCGCAGGGGTCGGTGATGTCCGGGAAATGCGGGCACATGAACGTCGCATCGATTCGCGCTCCCTCGGCCGCAAGGCGCGATTGTACCTCACGCTGCACGGAATCGTAGTCGGCCGTCGAGTAGTAACCGCGCGCGATCCCCGACTGGTTGGTCACCACGATGACCGGCCAGCCCGCGTCGTTCAGTCGCCGTACGCCGCGCGCCGCACCGGGCAGCACGTCGACCTGCTCCGGCTTGCCGATGTAATTCACGTCGCGGATGATCGTCCCGTCGCGGTCGAGAAAGACCGCCGGCCGGCTCACGCGAGCGCCGCGCGAATGGCGGACACGAATTCGTCGTCCCCGCTCACCGTGCGCAGGTCGAGGAGCAGGCGGCCCTCCGAGATCCGGCCGATCACCGGCGGGTCACCGGCGCGCAGGCGTCGCTCGAGCTCTTCCGCGCCGCGCTCGAACGACAGTGCGACTGACGGAATCCTGGCGTTCGGAAACGCACCGCCCCCGACGCTCGCCTCGCTGTCCACGACCTTCGCCGCGTTGCCGACTTTCTGCTGCACGAGCGACGCGCGGTTCCGCAGCTCGGGCAGCGACTGGCTGAGCATCGCGAGCACGGGTACGAGCTGCATGGCGCGCGCAGGATCCCGATAGAGCGCGAGCGTCGCTTCCAGCGCCGCGATCGTGAACTTGTCCACGCGCAGCGCGCGGAGCAGCGGGTTGTCACGCATCCGCTGCACGAGGTCGCGCGTGCCGACGATGATCCCGGCCTGCGGTCCGCCGAGCAGCTTGTCGCCACTCATCGTCACGATGGACGCGCCGCTGCGGACGACGTCGGCGGCCGTCGGCTCGCCCGTCAGGCCGATGTCGTCGAGCGGGATGAGCAGCCCACTCCCCAGGTCGTGCACCAACGGCACGCCGCGGGCCGTCGCGAGCGCGGCGAGTGCGCGCGTGTCCACCTCGGCGACGAATCCCTGCATCGCAAAGTTGCTGCGATGCACTTTCATCACGGCAGCGGCATCACCGTTGCCGAGCGCGGATTCGTAATCAGCGGCGTGCGTGCGGTTGGTGGAGCCGACCTCGATGAGTCGCGCGCCACTCCGCTCCATGATGTCCGGAATGCGGAAGCTGCCGCCGATCTCCACCAGCTCACCGCGCGAGATCACGACACCCTTGCCGGCGGCAAACGTGTTGAGCGCCAGCACCAGCGCCGCCGCGTTGTTGTTCACCACAAGCGCATCCTCGGCGCCGGTGAGCTCCCGCAGCAGCTGCACACAATGCGAATAACGCGACCCGCGCGCTCCCGCTTCGAGGTCGTACTCCAGGTTCGTGTAGCCACGAGCAGCGGTCTCCAGCGCGTCGATGGCCGCGAGGGGCAGGGGGGCCCGGCCGAGGTTCGTGTGCAGCACCACGCCGGTCGCGTTGATCACGCGCTCCAGAGACGGCTTTGCGGCGCGCTCGACGGTGCGTTGCACGGCCGCGTCCCAGTCGGAATCGTCCTTCGGCAGGATCCGTCCTTTGCGCGCCTCGTCGATCGTGGTTCGCACGCTCTCGACGACGAGCGATCGTGGCAGTCTTCCGAGCATGCTCCGAACGGCCTCGCGCTCGAGCAGCGTATTGACGCTTGGGAGCTTGCGACGCTCGTCGCTCACGGTGCTCCGCCTGGTGGCCGGGCGGCCGGTGGCCGCGCCGGCTGCGGCCGCGGCGCCGTCACGTTGACGAGGCGGTCCGAAGTCCGCGTACGCCCCATGAGTCCCCGCGCGTCGGTCACGGTGACGCGGTACTGCGTCCCCGGGCGCAGGGGCGTTCGCGGATCCAGCACTACGACGACGTCTTTCAAGGGCGCCGGCCGGGACGGCTTCGGCTCGGCTGACGGGGCAGCGGTGGTCGGTGCCGCCACTGGAGCGCGCACGGAGTCCGCTCGTTTTGTCGTATCCCGGGCCGTGCTGTCACGTCGAGCGCTCGTATCACGGGCGGCGCGGATCGAGTCGGCCTGCTGACGCGAGAGCACAGCGACAACGCGCAGCGCGACGGAATCCGCTCCCACCACGCGAAAGGACGTGGGAGTGAGCGTCGGCTCCGGTGGTGCGCTCAACGGCACGTCGAAGTTGGCATTGAGCGTCACGGAGTCGGCTGCCGTCACGGTCATGAGTCGTGGAGGCAGGGTATCGCGCGGCGCCGCGAGGAGCTCGATGAACGGAGACGTCCCGCGTACGACGATCGCGACGCTGTCCCAGGCCTCGCCGCGATCCAGTGCGAGGTTCTTGTTGTTGTCCATGATCGCTCGCACCGTGTACGTCCCCTCATTCAGCGGGCCGACGGAGAACTGCCCGGTCGAGTCTGCGGCGCCTACATAAGGTAGGCTGTCCGGCCGGCGAATCACCTCGACGAATGCGTTGGGCGCAATCCGTTCATTCATCCAGTCGAACACGCGCCCGGCAACGACGAAGGACGGGATGCTGGGACCGGTCGAGAACACGACCGACTTCCCGGTCGTGATCGCGTTGCCGCGCAAATCCGCGAGGCCGGGCAGCATCGTGACGGTGTACGCGGTGTTCTGTCGAAATGCGCGGCGCGGCCGGACTTCGATGCGATCGCGACGCCAGCGCACGCGGGGCGCGCCCTCGCGCGGTGAGATCAGGAAATACCGGTCGAGGTCGCGGTCGCTGACGACGACGTCGAACGCGAACGTCACGCTGCGATCGCGGACATTCGTCGCGCCGGAATCCGGCGTGACGCTCAGGAGCTCCGGCGGGTCGAGGCGCTCGGGCCCACCCGGCGGCGCGCCCATCTGCGCGCACCCGCTGCCAACGGCCAGCGCCGCGAGCGCGACTACCCGCCGCACAGCGAGCGGACCTTGTCGCGAAGCTGCTCCTGGCGCGTGGTCCACTCGCCGAGCTTCTTGCGTTCGGCCTCGACGACGGCGGCCGGGGCTTTCGACACAAAGCCCTCGTTCGACAGTCGTCCGCTGAGCGCCGTGAGCTGCTTTTCCAGCGACGCCAGCTCGCCGCGCAGGCGCGCGCATTCCTTCTCGACGTCCACGAGTCCGGCGAGCGGGACCACGAGCGACGTCCCGCCCGCGAGCACCGCATGAGCAGCCGCTCCCTCGGGCGCTGCCTTCGCCACGCGCAACGACGTCCGCGCGAGACGCTCGACGACGCCCGCCTCTTCGGTGAACACGCCATTGCCGGAGACGGCGAACGCCTCGATGCTCTTGCCGGGGGGAACCGCGTACTCCGCGCGGATCTGCCGCAACGCGCCGACTGCTTCCCGCACCAGCTCGAATTCGTTCGCGCGCGCCGACTGCGTTGCGCTCCGGGTTGGCCACGCGGCGGCGGCGAGGAACGTTCCCGCCTCATGCGACGGCAGCTGCTGCCAGAGGGCCTCCGATACGAACGGCACGATGGGATGGAGCAGCCGGAGGGCATTATCGAAGACGTGCACGAGCACGGCACGCGCCGTCTCGGCGTCGTCGCCGCCGGCTGCGAGGCGAACCTTGATGGCCTCGAGATACCAATCGGCCAGCTCGTTCCACACGAAGCGGCGTGCTGTCTCCGCGAGGTCATTGAGTCGCATGCCCTGCAGCCGCTCTTCAGGAAGCCAGCGCACCCGATCGGGCGTCGCAAGTGGCGCCGTCGGACGAATCGGTCCGAGCGCCGCGTCGCACTCAGCGATCGCCACGTCGAGACGCGAGAGAATCCACGCGTCGGCGCGGTGCAGCTTGTCCGGCGGGATTTCCTGAACGCGCCTGACCTTTCCGGTTCCCGCTTTCTCGAGCAGGAACTTGCCGATGTTCCACAGCTTGGTGACGAAGTTGCGGCCGGGCGCGAATGTCTTCTCGAGGTCGTTGCCGTCGAGCTGGATGTCGGCGCCCAGGCCCATCCCCGACACGAACGTCCAGCGGAGCGGATCGGCGCCATAGAGACGCACGACCTCCATCGGGTCCACGCCATTGCCGAGCGACTTGGACATCTTGCGTCCCTGGGCGTCGCGCGCCATGCCGTGCAGCAGGATCGTGTGATACGGCGTGCGGCCGACGAACCGGTAGCCGGCCATCACCATGCGCGCGACCCAGAAGAAGATGATGTCGGGTCCCGAGACGAGCACGTCGGTCGGATAGAAGGCGCGGAAGTCCTCGCTTTTCTCGTCCGGCCAACCGAGGGTCGTGAGCGGCCAGAGCCACGATGAGAACCAGGTGTCGAGCACGTCCTCGTCCTGCACGACCGGCCCCTCGCAATACGGACACTTCGCGAGGTCCGTGCGACTCACATGCATGTTTTGCGGCGGATCGCAGTCCTTGCAGTACCAGACCGGAATGCGATGGCCCCACCACAGCTGCCGGGAGATGTTCCAGTCGCGGATGTTCTCGAGCCAGTGGACGTACACGCCCTCCCAGCGCTCCGGCATGATGCGAATCGCGCCATTGCGGAGCCCCTCGAGTGCGGGCTTCGCGAGCGGTTCCATCTTCACGAACCACTGGTCGCTGAGACGCGGCTCGACGACCGTATCGCAGCGGTAGCAGTGGCGCACCGCGTGCTGGTGCTGCTTGGTCTCGACGAGCGCGCCCATGTCTCGCAGCGCCTTGACGATCTCTTTGCGTGCCTCGAATCGATCCAGCCCTTTGACGAAGTCGGGCACGCGACCCTTCGCGTCGTCGACTTCGTTCACCACGCCAAGCTCGTCGATCACGATCGGCATCGGCAGGTTGTGCCGCTTTCCGACTTCGAAGTCGTTGGCGTCGTGCGCGGGCGTGATCTTCACGACGCCCGTGCCGAATTCCGGATCGGCGTATTCGTCGGCGATGATCGGGATGTCGATCTCGACGACCGGCAGGCGCACGGTCTTGCCGATCAGGTCCTTGTAGCGTGCGTCTTTCGGGTTCACGGCGATGGCGACGTCCCCAAGCATGGTCTCGGGACGCGTCGTGGCCACGATCAGTCCGCCCTCGCCCTTCGAGAGCGGGTAGCGAATCTGATACAGCGCGCCGGTCTCGTCGTTGAACTCCGCTTCCTCATCCGACAACGACGTCAGGCAGCGCGGACACCAGTGAATCACGCGGTGTCCCTTGTAGATCAGTTTGTCCTCGTAAAGACGCACGAACGCTTCGCGCACCGCGGTCGATAGTTCGGCGGACAGCGTGTACGCCGTGCGCGTCCAGTCGGCGGATGCACCGAGCGCGCGCAGTTGGCGCAGGATGGTCCCGCCCGTCTCCGCGACGAAGGCTTCGGTGCGCTTCACGAATGCGGCGCGACCGAGATCGAAACGCGTTTTTCCTTCCTTCGCGATCAGCTTCTCGACGACGTTCTGTGTTGCAATCCCGGCGTGGTCGGTCCCCGGAACCCACAGCGTCTCCTGGCCTTTCATCCGCGCCCAGCGGATCAGGACATCCTGCGTGATGTCGTCGAGGGCGTGCCCGAGGTGCAGCACCGCCGTGACGTTCGGCGGGGGAATGACGATGCAGAACGTGTCACGATCGCCGCCGATACGCTTCGACCGCGCGGCGTCGGCGCCAAACACATTCGCGTCGAGCCAGCGTTCGTAGATCTCGCTCTCAGTGGAGAGGTCGAATCGGTCGGGGAGGGTCATGGGCCCTTAAAGATAGAACAGCGGACATGGGACATAGGACATAGGACATGGGAAACAACGGCAAAGTCCCGTCGCCCATGTCCTATGTCCTGTGTCCTATGTCCGCTTTTCCCGGACTAAGCTTCCGGCTGCGCCTCCTCCGACGCCGCGCGACGCTTGCCACCCTTCCGCGATACGATCTCTTCGGCCGCGTTCTTCAGCGCTTCCCGCTCGGACAGCCAGCGATCTTCCAGATTCGGCTTGGGATCGGCGTGGCGGTCGAGTTCATCGGAGCTGCCCTGACGCCGTTTGCCCGTGCCGACCTGCTGACCCTCCCAGCCCGATTCCTTGAATGCGGGGTCGCCCTCGTTGAAGCGGCGGACGTTGTCGCCGATCTGCTGCTCCTCGTCGTCCACCATCAGGCGATTCACGACGGTCTCGACTCCAACAACGCCGCGAGCCAGGGTCATTGCGTGCTCGGCCTCGTCGTCGCTGTCCACCCAGCCGGCGAGCTCGATGATGCCGCGACCCATGCTGCCGATGTCGATTGCGCGCTCCGCCAGGATCGGATCGTTGTTGAAGGCTTCGAGGACGCGCTCCTCCAGCAACGGAACATCGTCGCCACCCTCACCCTCGACGGCATCCATGCCGTTGAAGTCCTCGTCCTCATCTTCGCCGCCGAGGGCCTCCACCTGCTCGGTTTCGCCGTCGACTTCGTCGAATTCATTGTCCGCGAAATCGAACTGACTGGATGGGCGGCCGGCTTCAACCGCGCGACCCTTTTTCAGCCGGCTTTTCAGGCCGGCGAAGCCGCCAACGCGCTGCGCGACGTACATCCCGACCGCGAACCCGGCGACCGCGCCGAGCAGGACGGTGACGATGGTCGAGCCAGTGGAGGAATCGTCGTCGCGAAATCGATAGCGAGGCATGCGGCCACCCTGTGGCGGAGGTATTGGAAGCAACGATAGCTTAACTCCCAGGCCCCTGCGAACCAGCAAAATCAAAGCCACACACGCATTTGCCGAACGCGCTGACACTTACGCTTCCGGACGGATCCACTCGTTCCGTGGATGCCGGAACTTCGCCTCTCGACGTCGTCCGAACCATCGGCGAGCGCCTGGCTCGCGACGCTGTTGCAGTCGAGCTCAATGGCGAGATCCAGGATCTCGTGACGCCGCTGCGGTCGTCCGGCTCCTTCCGCGTGTTGACGCAGAAGGATCCCCGGGCGCTCGACGTTCTGCGACACTCGGCGGCGCACATTCTCGCCACGGCGGTGCGGCGGCTCCGGCCTGACGCCAAGATCGGCTTCGGTCCCGCGATCGACGACGGCTTCTACTACGACTTCGAGGTCGCGAAACCGTTCACGCCGGAAGACCTCGAGCAGTTCGAGAAGGAGATGGCGAAGGTCGCGCAGGAGAAGTTCCCCTTCGTGCGCGAGGAAGTGTCGCGTCAGGAAGCGAACAAGCGCTTCGTCGATGATCCATTGAAGCTCGAACGCCTGAGCGAGCTCGGTGACGACGAAGTCATCTCGACGTACACGGACGGTCCATTCATCGACCTGTGCCGCGGACCGCACGTGCCGGACACGTCGTACCTGAAGCACTTCAAGCTGATGACGACCGCCGGCGCGTATTGGCGCGGCGATGAGAAGCGTCAGATGCTGCAGCGCATCTACGGAACCGCCTTCTTCAGGAAGGAAGACCTCGACGCGCACCTGCATCGCCTCGAGGAGGCCAAGCGTCGCGACCATCGCGTGGTCGCGAAGCAGCTCGACCTCGTGATGTTCCACCCGACCGCGCCTGGCGCCGTCTTCTGGACCGAGAAGGGCACCATCCTGTTCAACACGCTCATCGACTTCGTGCGCGAGCGACAGCAGGAGCACTTCCGCGAGGTGAAGACCCCGCTGATGTACAACGCCGGGCTTTGGGAGACCTCGGGGCACTGGGGGAAGTACCGCGAGAACATGTTTCTCATCCAGAACAAGGAGAGCGGGGAACACGATTCATCGCTCAAGCCGATGAACTGCCCGTCGCATTACCTGCTGTATCAGCGGACGAAGCATTCCTACCGGGAGCTGCCGCTCCGGTACGTGACCTTCGACGTGCTGCACCGGAACGAAGTGACCGGCGCGCTGTCGGGCATGACGCGCGTGCGCCAGTTCCAGCAGGACGACTGCCATGTGTTTCTCGCGGAGTCGCAGATCGCCGACGAAGTGAAGTTCCTCACGAACTTCATCCTCGAGTACTACCGCGCGTTCGGGCTCAAGACGATCGTCAAGTTCGCGACGCGGCCTGAAGTGCGGCTCGGCTCGGACGAGCTATGGGATCACGCCGAGAAGTCGCTCAAGGAGGCGCTCGACGCCACGGGCGAGCCGTACGAAGTCTTCCCGGGTGACGGCGCGTTCTACGGCCCGAAGGTCGACTTTCACGCGATCGACTCCATTGGCCGTTCGTGGCAACTCGGCACCATCCAGCTCGACTACAACGCCCCCGAGCGATTCCAGCTCAAGTATGTCGGCGAAGACAATGCCGAGCATCAACCGGTCGTCATGCACCGCGCGGTCAGCGGCTCGTTCGAGCGTTTCATCGCCATCCTGATCGAGCACTTTGCCGGCGCATTCCCGGTGTGGCTGGCGCCGGAACAGGTGCGCGTGCTGCCCATCTCTGACGAGGTCGCTGCCGTCGCCGCTGAGGTGACCGACAAGCTCAAGCGTGCGGGCATTCGCGCGTCGCTCGATAACCGTGCCGACACCCTGAACTATCGCATCAGGGACGGCGAGCTCACGCGTGTCCCATACATGGCGGTCATCGGGAAGCGGGAGGCGGAATCAGGCATGATTGCATTGCGCGTGCGGGGAACGGGGAAGAAACAGGACGTGGTTCCGGTGGACGAGTTCGTCGCACGGGTCGTACGGGAAAACGCGGAACGGCAACTGGTTCCGTGATGTATAACACGGGCGTTTCCTCCCGCCCGGACGATCGTATTGCCATCGTCCCACGACTTTCACTAAGGTAGAAGATGCGTCGGTCGGTTTCCCTCCTCTGTGCGGCCATTCTTGTCACTGCGTGCGACCAGCAGCCGTCCACCGGCTCGCTCGTCGTCAACATGTCAGGGCTGCCGAGCGGGGCCGAGGGGGCTGTCAGGGTTTCCGGCCCGAACCAGTTCTTCCAGCTGGTTCGCGCGACGACGACGCTCGAGAACCTCGAGCCCGGCAGGTACGCGGTCATTCGCGATACCGTGCTCGTCGCGAACAACCGCTACGGCGTGCCCCTGGTACGCGACAGCGTCACGGTCGAGCGCGGTCGCAGTGCCTCGACGGCTGCCACGTACACACTCTCCAGCGGCTCGATCGCGCTCTCGGTGCTCGGCCTGCCCGACAACGTGACATCGAGCGTGCGGGTCATCGGACCCGCTCCGTTGAACACCTACAATCAGGTCCACACGGCGACGACGACCATCACCGGTCTCCGACCGGGAACGTACGCCGTCATCGCGGAAACGCTCACAAGCTTCCTGGGTGATCGCTTCAGCGGCCTGCCCATCGAACAGTCGGTCGTTGTAGCTCCGTCACTCACCCCGGTCGCTGCGAGCGTGGCATACGAGCTCGTATCCGGGACACTGGCGGTCAACGTGAATGGTCTTCCGGCCGCGAACACCGTGCAGAGCGTCACGGTGACGGGCCCGAGCAGCTTCCTGCAAAAGGTCGCGCAGTCCACCACGTTGCGGGGACTCGCGCCGGGGACATACAACGTGGCCGCGACGAACATCACCGGCACGTGTCCGAACACCTATACGACCGCAGACCAGAGCCAGAACTTCAGCGTGACGGTGGGCGCGACCGCGACCGCGACAGTGAACTACGCGACGGGCACGGCATCGGCGGCGGACCTGAATCTCAAGGTCGAGAAGCTCTACCTCATGCAAGCGGCCCAGAACTATCAGGGCACGGTTCCGATTGTCGCGGGGAAGCCAGCGCTGCTCCGCGTGTTTGGTGTGGCGAACCAATGCAACACCGCGAAGCCCAAGGTGCGCATCACGACGTCGACAGGATTCGTGAGCACGATCGACGCTCCAGAGGACTCGGTCCGACTTGGCCAGGACGAGACGAAGGAACTGACGTCCTGGAACGTCGTCATTCCAGCGGCGAACGTGCAGACCGGAATGACGGTCTTCGCCGAGATGGACGTGACGGGAATCGTGGCCGAGGCAAATGAGGCCGACAACCGCTTCCCGGCAGCGGGTGGCAAAGCGATCGACGTGCGCGCTGTTCCGACCATCGGGGTGCGTTTCGTTCCGATCATTCAGAGCGGCACGACCGGGGATCCGTCCCTGAACGGCTTGATCACGATGGACTTTCCGCGCAAGGTGCATCCGGTCGCGACGTATGACGTCGATGTCCGAGCGGTGCCGCTCAGCAGCAACGGTCAGCTCCAGTCATGCAACAGCACGGCGACGGGACTGACTGCGAATGGTCAGTGCCCATCCTGGAGCGGCATGCTCGCCGAGGTCGACGCGATGCGCCGGCAGGACAGTGCTTCAGGAGTGCCAGGTGGAAACCGCTACTACTACGGCGTCGCACACGTGAACTACGGTTCTGGCGTTGCGGGAATCGCTTATGTACCTGGCAAGGCAGGCATGGGTTGGGACGGGTCGGTTGCCTCGAGGATCATGGCGCACGAGATGGGGCACAACTTCTTCCGGTTCCACGCCCCATGCGGTGTAAGTGGGGACAACGCGTACCCCTACTCAGGCGGCGGAGTCGGCGTGCATGGGTGGGATCCTTCGGAGGGATTCAAGCCCGCCAGCAACTTCACGGACGTCATGGGCTACTGCAACAACCAGTGGATCAGCGACTATACGTACCTCGGGATGCTGAACTGGCTGACCGACCCGAATCGCACTCCAACGCTGCCCTCAGTGTCTGGAGCGCAGCAGCCATCGCTGCTCGTGTGGGGACGCATGGATGCCGATGGCATCACGCTCGAGCCGGCCTTCGAGGTCAATGCGGGCGCTGCTCCCATCCCGCCAGGACCGAACCGCCTCTCGCTGGTCGATGAGAACGGCGCTGAGCTGTATGGAGTCTCGTTCGCCGCCAATCGCATCGCGGACATCCCCGGTGACGCGGAGACGTTTGCGTTCCATGTGCCGCTGTCTGCGCTCCGCGGACGCACGCTTGCGTCGCTCAAGCTCACTGCGCGCGGCCGCACAGTTACTAACACCAAGTCGACGGATGTCGCGGCTGATCCGAACGTCGTGCTGACGCGGGTGAATGCGAGAATGGCGCGCATTCGCTGGGACGCGACGCGCTTCCCGGTCGTTATGGTGCGCGATCCCGACACCGGCCTGGTGCTTTCGTTCGCTCGCGGCGGCGACGCGACGATCGCGACGACGAAAGCCGCGCTCGATATGAACTTCTCGAACCGGGTGAACAGCTCGCGGCGGTATCGCGAGTTCAAGTAGTTCTCGGCCGTCGCGGCCATGGCCGCGACGGTTTAGTCCTCGTCCGGCTGCTTCGCAGTCGGTTTAGCTAGTCGACAATGCGCTTGCTAAACCGCGCCCAAGGCGCGGCCGAGAACTAGACCGCGAGCGGAGCGAGCGGCCGAGAACTTGTTAGCTTTCGCCCCATGTCAGAGGCCAGTCGCACTCCCGTCATCGTGAGTGCCGCACGAACCCCGATCGGCAAGTTCCTCGGCGCACTCTCGACGCTCCAGGCGCCGGAGTTGGGCGCGATCGCGATCCGTGCCGCGCTCCAGCGCGCTCGCGTCGACACCGCCGACGTCGAGGAAGTGATCTTCGGGAACGTCGTGCAGGGCGGCGTGGGTCAGGCGCCCGCGCGCCAGGCCGCGATCAAGTCCGGGATCCCCGCGACCGTCTCCGCGGTCACGATCAACAAGGTGTGTGGCTCCGGCCTCAAGGCCGTGATGCTGGCTGCCCAGGCCATCAAGGCCGGCGATCGCCAGGTCATCGTCGCCGGCGGCCAGGAGTCGATGTCCAACGCGCCCTACTATGTGTATGGCATGCGCAACGGCGTGAAGCTCGGCGACCAGCAGATGATCGACGGCATGATCAAGGACGGGCTGTGGTGCGCTTTCTGTGACGTCCACATGGGCGGGCACGCCGAGTACACCGCAAAGAAGGCCGGCGTCAACCGTCAGATGCAGGACGAGTTCGCGGCGGCGTCGCACCGCAAGGCCGTCGCGGCGCAGGAGGCCGGCAAGTTCAAGGCGGAGATCGCACCGGTCGAGATTCGCAGTCGCAAGGGCGTCACGACCGTCGACACCGACGAGGGTCCGCGCAAGGACTCGACCGTGGAGTCACTCGCGAAACTGCGTCCCGCGTTCCAGCACGAGGCCGTCCCGGCGAACGAGCTCTCTGTGACCGCGGGGAACGCGTCGAGCCTGAACGACGGTGCAGCTGCGATCGTGGTGACGTCGGCGGCGTACGCGAAGGAGCACGGGCTCGATGTAATCGCCCGGATCACCGGCTACGCCACGGGCGGCACCGAGCCGCAGGACCTTTTCTTTGCTCCGATCGTCGCGATGCAGAACCTGATGAAGCAGGGCAATCGCAAGATCGGCGACTACGATCTCATCGAAGCCAACGAAGCGTTTGCGTCGCAGGCGCTGGCTGATGGCCAGGGCCTCGGCTGGGACTGGAATCGCGTGAACGTGAATGGCGGGGCGATCGCGCTTGGACATCCGATTGGTGCGAGCGGCGCCCGCGTACTGACGACGTTGCTCTACGCCATGCAGGATCGCGGCGCGCGCACGGGAGTGGCGACGCTCTGCCTTGGCGGTGGAGATGCGGTGGCCCTCAGCGTAGCACGGGACAACTGACGATGACACAACCTCTCGGTTCTCGGCAGGACGCACTGCGCGCCTCCGGTTTGGTACTCGGCGATCGCCGCCTGGCGCTCGTCGGCGTATTCGGTTTCGCAGCGGCGCTCGCTGCGGCGTCGCAGATCGCGATTCCGATTCCCGGAACGCCGGTGCCGGCGACGCTGCAGCCAATGATCGTCGTGCTCGCGGGCCTCATGCTCGGCCCGAAGCTCGGGCCCGCAAGCATGATGGTGTTCCTCACGGCCGGTGCCATCGGGTTGCCGGTGTTCACGCCCGGAGGTGCCCCAGGGATCCTGAGATTCATCGGACCGACGGGGGGCTACCTGATCGCGTATCCCTTCGCGGCGTTCGTGGCCGGCTTTGTATCGACGCGTCGTCCGAGTCTCATGGGCCGCTGGGCGGCGGCGATGCTGGCGATGGTCGTGATCTTCATCGGCGGCCTCACGCAGCTGACGCTCTATCTCGGTGGCGTCAGCCAGGCGATTGCCGCGGGCGTGACGCCCTTCGCGCTGCTCGACATCGCCAAGGCGTTCATCGCCGCGCTTATCGCCCGGCCGCGCGTTCGTCCCGTGTCATCCTGAGCGCAGCGAAGGATCTGCTGTTGCTCTTCCTCCATTGACCGCTCGCTCGTTCTATACAGGCGCCGACGGCAGGCCGCACGCACCGTGGCGCCTCGTTCTTTTCCTGCTGCTGTTCAGCGTGTGCGCGATCCCTGCCATACTCGTGCTCACGCCGATGCTTCGACGAGCAGAGGCATTCACCGGCATCGCAGGGACGCAGGACGCGATCGCGATGTTGGTTGCGCTGGTCCTGGCGCACTGGCTCACCTTCCTCACGTTCGACAAGCGCCCCTGGTCGTTTGTATGGCTCGACAGGCGCGCGGCGCATCCGCGTTCTGTGCTCAGGGGTTTCGTGCTCGGTGGCGCCCCGATCGCGGTCGTGTCGCTCGTGCTCCTGAACACCGGCCAGCTCGACTACGAGCGGACAGGGGACGGGCCCTCGCTCCGCCTCGCGCTCCAGGCCCTGATCGTCCTGTTGCCGGCCGCGGCAAGCGAGGAGTTGCTCAGTCGAGGTTACCTGTTCGCGACGCTGCGCGAATGGCTGGGTACGAAGTGGGCGATCCTTGCGACGTCGCTCGCGTTCGGACTGCTCCATCTCGGAAACCCGAATGTGACGACGATGTCCATCGTGCTCGTGACACTCGCGGGCGTCTATCTCGCCGTCATCCTCCTCGCGACGGGCAGCATGTATGCCGTCTCGATCGGCCACTTCATGTGGAACTGGGTGATGGGCGCGCTGCTGCATACGCCCATCAGCGGGATGCCATTGGCGAAGCCCGACTACCAGATCGTGGATTCGGGACCCGACTGGCTCACCGGTGGACGATGGGGGCCCGAGGGCGGCGCGGCAGCAGGCGCCGCAATGATCCTCGTGATGGCGTATCTCTATTGGCTGTCACGACGCTTCAGCCAACAGCCGGCAGGCATCAGCCCACAGGCAAACCTTCAGACGAACGATGACAGAATCGAAGGATAGGATCGCGGTCCTCGGTGCAGGCCAGATGGGGAACGGCATCGCACACGTGTTCGCGCAGTCCGGGTTCGCGGTCACGATGATCGATATCTCACGTGACGCGCTCGCCCGCGGACGTGACACGATCGCGAAGAACATCGACCGCCAGGTCAAGAAGGGAGCGGTCACCGCCGAGGACAAGGAAAAAACGCTCGGCCGCATTGCGACCGCCGAGTCGCTCGACGGCGTGAAGGGTGCCACGATCGTCATCGAAGCCGTGACCGAGCAGCGCGATCTCAAGTTCAAGATCTTCGGGGATCTCGATCGACTCTCGGATGCGGGAGCGATTCTCGCGACCAACACCAGCTCGATTTCGATCACCGAGATCGCCGGACGCACGAAGCGTCCGGAGCTGGTGATCGGCATGCACTTCATGAACCCGGTGCCGGTGATGCAGCTGGTCGAAGTCATTCGCGGTCTCGCGACCAGCGACGCGACGACACAACGCACAGTCGCGCTGGCGAAGGCAGTCGGGAAGACGCCGGTCGAAGCCAGTGATTATCCCGGGTTCATTGCGAATCGCATCCTGATGCCGATGATCAACGAGGCTGCCTTCTGTCTCATGGAAGGCGTCGGCACTGCGGAAGCGATCGACACGGTCATGAAGCTCGGGATGAACCATCCGATGGGGCCGCTCACGCTCGCGGACTTCATCGGCCTCGACACGTGCGTCGCGATCCTCGAGGTGCTGCACGACGGTCTCGGGGATCCGAAGTACCGTCCATGCCCACTGCTACGGAAATACGTCGCGGCGGGTTGGCTCGGGAAAAAGAGCGGCCGCGGATTCTACAACTACGCGGCGTAGCCAATGGCATGGGCATTAACGCCGCTCACTGAAGAGCAGAAAGCCATCCAGCAGACGGCGCGCGAGTTCGCGACGCGCGAGCTGGCGCCCTTCGTCGATGCCTGGGATCGCGACGCCTACTTCGAGCCATCGATCATCAACAAACTGGCCGAGCTGGGTTTCCTCGGCATGATGATCCCTGAAGAGTTCGACGGGCTCGGCCTCGATTCGCTGACGTATCTCGTTGCTCTCGAGGAGATCGCCTCGGTGGACGCGTCGACCGCGGTGCTGATGAGCGTGCACAACTCGCTTCCGACGCAGATGATCCAGCGTTGGGGCACGGCCGAGCAGAAAGAGCGATTCCTCCGGCCGATGGCGCGCGGTGAGCTGCTCGGCGCATTCGCATTGTCCGAGCCCGACGCCGGCTCGGACGCGGCGTCGCTCACCACACAGGCGACGCGCGATGGCGATTCCTGGATCCTGAACGGCACCAAGGCCTGGGTCTCCAGTGGTCCACACGCGGGTGTCATCCTCGCGATGGCGCGGACCGATACGTCGAAGGATCGCCGCGGCGCGCGCGGCATCGGGGCCTTCATCGTGACGCCCGACCTGTCCGGATTCTCTGTCGGCAAGAAGGAAGACAAGATGGGGCTGCGCGCGTCGCCGACCGTGCAGCTGCGCTTCGAGAGCATGCGCGTCCCGGCGAAGAACCTTCTCGGCGAGCCGGGGATGGGCTTCATTTACGCCATGCAATCCCTCGACTCCGGCCGGCTCGGCATCGCGGCACAGGCCGTCGGGATCGCTCAGGCAGCGCTGACGCACGCGTCGAAGTACGCCGCCGAGCGTCGCCAGTTCGGGAAGCCGATCAAGGAGTTCCAGGCCATCCAGTTTCGCCTGGCCGACATGGCGTCGAAGGTGGCTGCCTCGCGCGCCTTGCTGCACGCCGCGGCGACAGCGCGGGATCGCGGCCAGCACATCACGCAATTCAGCGCGATGGCGAAGCTCATGGCCAGCGAGACCGCCATGTGGGTCACCACGCAGGCAATCCAGATCTTCGGTGGCTACGGTTACGTGAAGGAGTATCCGGTCGAGCGCCTGTTTCGCGACGCCAAGGTCACCGAGTTGTACGAAGGCACGTCGGAAATCCAGCGCATCGTGATCGCGCGAGAGCTCTACTCACACGGCACAGGGGTGTAATGCAGATCTTCGATACCATCGCCAGCATGGGGCACGAGCAGGTCGTTCTCTGCCACGATCCCGCCGCCGGCTATCGTGGCATCATCGCCATTCACAGCACGATTCTCGGCCCCGCACTCGGGGGCACACGCTTCTGGAATTACGCGTCGGACGAGGAAGCGGTCGTGGACGCGCTGCGGCTCGCGCGCGGGATGACGTACAAGAACGCGGTCGCGGGCCTCAATCTCGGCGGCGGCAAGTCGGTCATCATCGGCGACAACAAGACCAAGAACCGCGAGCTGCTGTTCCGGGCGCACGGACGCTTCGTGGAATCGCTCGGCGGGCGGTACATCACTGCCGAGGACGTCGGTACGAGCACGGCCGACATGGATTACGTCCACATGGAGACGAAGAACGTCAGCGGCCTCGCAGGACGCTCGGGCGATCCGTCTCCGGTCACCGCGCACGGCGTCTTTCGCGCGATCCAGGCATCGGCGCGCGAGCGCTGGGGGAAGGACGACATCTCGACCCGCACGATCGCGGTGCAGGGCTGTGGTCACGTCGGCTACTTTCTCGCGAAAGAGCTACACGAGGCGGGAGCGCGACTGATCGTGAGCGACATCGATGGCGAGCGGGTCAAGCGCGTCGCCAGCGAGTTTGGCGCGCGCGCGGTTGGTCCGGACGAGATCTATGGCGTCCAGGCCGACATCTTCGCGCCATGTGCGCTGGGCGCGATCGTCAACGACAAGACGATCCCACAGCTCAAGGTGGAGATCGTCGCGGGCGCTGCGAACAACCAGCTGCACGAGGAGCGGCACGGGGACATCCTGGAGGAGAAGGGCATCCTCTATGCGCCGGACTATGTGGCCAATGCCGGCGGCGTCATCAACGTGTACAGCGAGCTGGCGGGCTGGACCTCGGCACGATCGTTCCGGAAAGCCGACGAGATCTACGACACGGTGCTCAAGGTTTTCTCGATCGCGAAGCAGGACAAGGTGCCGACGTATCAGGCGGCAGATCGCCTGGCGGAGCAGCGTATCCGTCATGTCGGCTCGATGATTCGTACATGGCCGCAGTGGCCCAACAAATAGGTGCTGGGTCCTGGGTCCTAGGTTCTAACACCTAGCACCTAGCACCCAGGACCCAGCACCTGAGGTCATCACCATGGCAGACGAAATACTGATCGCCTCCGACCACGCCGGCTTCGAGTTGAAGCAGAAGCTCGAGCAGCTGCTCGAGAAGCGCGGCCTGAAGGTGCGCGACATGGGGACGAACTCCTCTGACTCGACGGACTATCCGGACTACGCGCACCCGCTTGCGAAGGAAGTCTCTGAAGGTCATGCCACGCGCGGTGTTCTGATCTGCGGCACCGGGCTTGGCATGTCGTACGTCGCGAATCGTTATCCGAACGTGCGCGCCGCTGTGACATGGTCGCCGGAAGTCGCGGAGCTCGCCCGCAGTCACAACGACGCGAACGTGCTGGTATTGCCGGCGCGATTCGTCGACGATGACACTGCCGTGAAGATTCTCGACAAGTGGTTCTCGACGCCGTTCGAGGGTGGCCGGCACGTGCGTCGCGTCGAGAAGATCGACAGCCATGAGGCGGACATCGCCGCGGAGATCGAGGCGGGGCACAACGGGCCAACTGCGAAGGCGAGGAGGACGAAGGCTCGAGCCACGAAGGCTGGAAAGGCGAAAGCTGGAAAAGCGAAAACGGGGAAAGCCAGGGGCGCGAAAAAGCGCGGCAAACGATGAGGTGGACGGATTGGGAGTGCGCGCCGCCCGGCGAAGCGCTGAGGTCCACGGACCCCGAGATCGCCGAGCTCATCGAGCACGAGACCACTCGGCAGAACGACGGACTCGAGCTCATCGCGAGCGAGAACTTCGTTTCACCCGCGGTGCTGGAAGCCATGGGCTCGCCGCTGACCAACAAGTACGCTGAAGGCCTGCCGGGCAAGCGCTACTACGGCGGCTGCGAGGTGATCGACAAGGTCGAGCAGCTCGCGATCGATCGCGTGAAGCAGCTGTTCGGTGCCGAGCATGCGAATGTGCAACCGCACTCCGGCGCCTCCGCGAACCTCGCGGTGTTCATGGCGCTGCTCAAGCCAGGTGACACGTTCCTCGGCATGGACCTGTCGAACGGCGGACACCTCACGCATGGCTCGCCCGTCAACTTTTCGGGCCTGCTCTATCACGCCGTCTCCTACGGCGTCACGAGCGAGGGTATCCTCGACTACGACGACATGGGGCGGAAGGCGCGCGCCCACAACCCGCGTATGATCATCGCCGGCTACAGCGCGTATTCGCGCGTGGTCGACTTCGCAAAGTTCGCCGAGGTGGCTGAGGAAGTCGGTGCGATCTTCATGGTAGACATGGCCCATTTCGCGGGGCTCGTGGCTGCCGGCGTCTACCCGTCGCCGGTGCCGCACGCTGACGTGGTCACCACGACGACGCACAAGACGCTGCGCGGGCCGCGGGGTGGCGTCATTCTCTGCCGGGCGGAGCACGCGAAGGCAATCGACAAGTCCGTCTTCCCGGGCACGCAAGGCGGTCCGCTCGAGCACGTCATTGCCGCGAAGGCCGTGGCGTTCAAGGAGGCCCTGGAACCGTCCTTCAAGGCCTACTGCAAGCAGATCGTCGCGAACGCGAAGGCGCTCTCGGAAGCACTGATGGCGGACGGATTCAACGTCGTCTCCGGCGGGACCGACAACCACCTCATGCTCGTCGACCTGCGCAATCGTGGTGAGACGATGACCGGGAAGGTTGCCGAGCAGGCGCTCGACAAGGCCGGAATCACGGTGAACAAGAACACCGTACCGAACGAGACGCGCTCGCCCTTCGTGACCAGCGGCCTGCGCATCGGTACACCTGCCGTGACGACGCGCGGCATGAAGGAGAAGGAGATGAAGCGCATCGCAGACCTCATCGATCGCGTGCTGAGCGCACCGGAGGATGAGAAGGTCCTGCGTGCGGCGCGCGAAGATGTCCGTAAGCTGGCGTCGGAGTTCCCCCTCTATCCGTCGCCCGTTGGTGCGAGGCCATAGAGGGGAGGTCCTAGGTGTTGGGTCCTAGGTCCTAGGTGCTCCGTGCATTGGACGCTTCCACTTTCGTCGTAAGCTGGCATTCAACGCAGTGAGCATGCGTCCCACCTCGTCTGAGACGGCCCTACATTCGGCCAACTCTGGCTCGAGACCGCGGGTGGTTTCCCTGATCAGGCCGACGTCCCGTTCATGGCCTTCGCTGATGTTGGAGCTGACTGATCTCGCCGCTTTCCGCATCTGCACCTCAAAAACCATCCGGTCCACGGGACGCATTTTTCTGCAGAGCCGTGTGACGACGACGAAGAGTTTTATCGCACGCTGCCAAACTTGCAGGTCCTGGTATTTCCGAATTGGAGTTCTCATTAGTTGACCGTATCGCTTGCCCGCCAAGTTCTATTGTCAATTCATTGCGCACCGGACCAATAGAGTCTTGTTGCCACCTAGCACCTAGCACCTAGCACCTAGCACCTAGCACCTAGCACCTAGCACCT